>ERZ1292632.2467-Hain-H43-01um-R2-2467-length-15401-cov-5_pt1 | contig 15401 bp, 15 predicted proteins | sample MGYA00564407_ERZ1292632 | MGnify/ENA primary metagenome ERZ1292632 (study PRJEB36523, sample SAMEA6512637) | groundwater metagenome | collected 2019-01-08 | study: AquaDiva: Metagenomics assemblies of 32 groundwater samples | reverse complement strand
TCCACATGGGCGAAAGCGACCGGACTGCCGTTTTCGACTGCCGAACAAAAGATGCAGGCGCAGCAGTTGATCCAGGCCGCACAGATGACCGGTCAGCCGCCCGACCCACAGGCACTCCAGATCATCCAGGCGCCCGGTTGGGACGACGTGCTCGGCGTACTCCGGGACAACATGCAGCGCGCCTACCGTATCGACATCGAAACAAATTCGACAATTGATGTGGAAGCCACGGAAGATCAGAAGAACATCAGCGAGGTCATGCAGGCCATCGCCCAGTTCCTCCACGGTGTTGGTCCGCTGATCGAGAGTGGCACCATGCCGTTCGGTGCGGCGCAGGCGATGCTCCTGACCATCGTGCGCCGGTTCCGGTTCGGTACCGAGGTCGAGGACGAAATCAAGGCGATGCAGCCGCCGAAGCCGAAGGATGATGGTAGTGCCGCAACTGCGCAAGCTGACGCACAACTGAAGCAGATCGACGTTCAGATGAAACAGATGGACATGGCTGCTGCCCAGCGTGCCGATCAGGCGGCGCAGCAGCAGTCGGTCGTTGATGCGCAGATCGCGCAGGCGAAACAGCAGGCCGAAATGGAGCAGTTGCAGTTCGAGCGAGAGATGGCGGCGGAAGCGCATCAGTATGCAATTGCCGAAATGCGTGCGAAAGCCCACTTGAACGAGTTGATCACCGCGAGTAAGATCAAGGTCGCAACGGTAACTGCACTAACCAAGGAACGCGCTGCAACGCTCGCTGCCGAGGCCAAAGAAGAATCGACTGAAAACGAAGGGGGTGATTGAAATGCCTTGTAAATCCAAGAAGCCCGTGAAACCCCCCAAGAAACGCTGATAGAGGTGTAACGTGCCAACTTACGAATACAGGTGTGGTGCCGGCCACAAGTTCGACCGTGTTCTCCGGCTGGCCGAATATGACACTCCGCAGATTTGCGAGTGCGGCAAGGCGGCGACCCGCCTCATCAGTACGCCGATGTTTGCGGTGGATATACCGGCCTACCAGTCGCCCGTTACCGGACGATGGATCAACAGCCGAGCCGAACGTCGCGAGGATCTAAAGCGCACCGGTTGTGTGGAGTACGAGCCGAGCATGAAAGACCACGCCGAGCGTGCCAGGCAGAAGGAAGATGCCGATTTGGAGAAGGCGATGGAACAGACCGTCGAGGCTGAAATTCATGCCATGCCGGTGCGGAAGCGCGAGAAACTGACCGCCGAGCTGGAAAGCGGCGGCGACATTGAATATGCAAGGGTTTAAAGGAGGATATGATGAACGAAGAGCAAGGCGTTGCAGACAGCGGTTCCGATTTCGATATGGCTGGTGCGCTGGACGAAATGTCCACCGACCTATTTGGCGGCGATCACGCTACTGACCACGGTGAGGGTGACGACACCTCTGCTGATATCGAAGCGGAGTCCACAGAAACTCCGGCTACACCTGCCGAGGAAACGCCCACTGCTCCGACAACCCGTACTGCCCCGCAGTCCTGGAAGAAGGAGATGCACGAGAGATTTATCGCACTACCGCCCGATGTGCAGGAATACATCGAACAGCGCGAAGTCCAGATGCGTGACGGTCTGGAGAAGGATCGCGGTGATGCAAATCTCGGTCGAACGATGCGCGATGTGATGACCCCTTATCGGGAGATGCTTCAACAGCAAGGCGTCGATGAGCCTCGCGCTGTGCAGTATTTGCTGAACGCGCACTACAAATTATCGAATGCGCCGGCCGCCGAGAAATCGGCCTATTTCGCCACTCTGGCACAACAATACGGGATTGACTTGGCTGGAGTGCAACCAGGTGCGCAAACGCAGGTCGATCCTGCCATTCAGCAGTTGCGTGATGAGTTGAATGGCATCAAGACTCATCTCAGCGCAGGGCAGCAGGCCGCGCTAACGCAAGCGAAGCAACGGGTATCGCATGATGTGGAAACGTTCGCATCGCAACCCGAACACCAGTATTTCGATGAAGTATCCGATGAGATCGTGGCCTTTCTACACCAAGGACTTGAACTCAAGGATGCTTATGAAAAAGCAGTCTGGGCGAACCCTGTGACTCGTGCAAAAGAAGTTGCTCGCATCCAAATAGATGCGGAAAAAACTTCGCGTGAGAAAGCGCAACAGGAAGTCGAGGCGGCACGCAAGGCAGCAGGCAATACCGTCAGAAATCGTGACACCCGCAGGACTCCTACAGAGCCGAAGGGATCGATGAACGACTTGGAAGGTTCTCTACGCGATACTTTGCGTGAGATTAAAACTCGTACCCATTGATTAGGAGTCCATCATGACTAGCCCAAATAGCACTTTCACGGAACTGGTGTCGACCACGTTTCGCAAGCACCGCAATGAAATCAAGAACAACGTGTCCAACCGCAACGCGCTGTTGCGTCGGCTCTACAAGCGCGGCAACTACCGCAAGGAGGATGGCGGTCTGTCCATCGCCTGCCCGCTGGATTACACCACGAACTCCACATACCAGCGTTACAGCGATTGGGATCTGCTGAACATCGCCCAGTCCGATGTGATCAGTGCCGCCGAATACCAGTGGCGCCAGATTGCGATCAACGTCGTGGCCTCCGGTCGTGATCTGCGCATCAACAGCGGCGACTCGCGTATCGTGAACCTGGCGAAATCCCGGATCAAGAATGCTCTGCGCACTTTCAACAACAACTTCTCGTCCGATCTGTACTCGAACGGTACCGCCAGCAACCAGATCAACGGTCTGCAAGCACTGGTGTCCGACGATGGTACCGGCACCGTGGGTGGTATCGTTTCCGGCACTTACACGTTCTGGAAGAACCAGATTTTCGATTGCTCAGCGAACAGCGTCACCGCTTCGGCCAGTACCATCGAAAACTCCATGATGCTACCCCTGTGGCTGAATCTGGATCGCGGTTCCGATGACCGTCCTGACCTGAGCGTTATGGACAACACCTACTACCAGTATTTCGAGGCCAGCCAGGTGTCGCTGAAACGCTACGCCAGTGCCGAGAAAGCCGAAGCGGGCATCGTGTCGCTGAAGTATAAAACTGCCGATGTGGAATTCGACGGCAACAGCGGTATCCCGGCCAGCCACGCCTATTTCCTGAATACCAACTATCTGGAGCTGGTGGTGCATCAGGATGCTGATCTGGAGATCATGGACGAAATGCGTCCGATCAATCAGGACGGCACGGTGATCCCGATTCTGTGGATGGGCAACCTCACGCTGTCTAACCGCCACCAACAAGGCGTGATCGGCGCGTAAGCGCCGACTCACCGTAATTAAGGAGAAACATCATGGCTTATATTATTGACGAAGCGCGTGCTGGCGTGCAGTCCATCGCTGATACGAGTACCACGCAAAAACACCCACTCAACACCATCGTTCGGGCAACCGACCCGACCTATGGTGCGGGTGAGTTCATCTACCTGCTCGGTCTGGCGGCAACTGCCGTTGGCACATGGGTCACGTACAACGGGGACGACGGCTCGACCACACTGCGGGCTGCAAACGCCATCGGCCCAGTCGGGGTGGCGATGTCGGCAAACGTGGCGTCCCAATACGGCTGGTATCAGATCAGCGGCAAGGCCATCGGCAAAGCGCTTGCGGCCTATGCCGACAACGGTCTCGTTTTTGCGACGGCAACTGCCGGTAGCATCGACGACGCTGTTGTGGCCGGTGATCGGGTGAAGAACGCCCTCGGTGCATCTGCCGTGGACACACCTTCGACCGGCCTGGCTGAGTTTGAAATCCAGCGCCCGTGGATGGATGACGCAACTGCAGCGTAACGTGGTGTAACGTAGCCGCAAGCCCCTGGTTCGCCGGGGGCTTATAGATGCGTTAACCACCACCCCAAAGGAGAAACAAATGTCAGCCAGTGATCTCGCCAGCCGTGAAGAACGTCCCGCCCATGTCTGGTTCGAGCGTGTCGCCATCGAGGATAAAGCGGCCAGTCTCGCCGCAGGTCGGTATGTCGCGAAGGATGTGGACTATGTGAATGTCACACCTGCCTACAGCAAGGACTGTTTCCGTTCCAAGGTCGAATCATGGTTGGAAACCGTCGAGCGTGACGTTCAGGCGGGACGCACCCCCGAGCGTTGGATGGAGCACTGGAAAGAGGCTTATCGTCGCTGGCAGAATGGGCAGGAGATGCCCCTGACCGGCACGCCGATTCGTGGCTGGGGGGTGATCTCGCCGGCGCAGCAGGAGACGCTTATTCGCATGAATTGCCTGACCGTCGAGGATCTGGCCGATACCAATGAGGAAGGGATGCGCCGCATCGGCATGGGCGCGCTGGATCTGCGCAACAAGGCAAAAGCCTGGCTCGCCACCGTGGCCGATCATGGTCCGGTGACGATCAAGATGGCCGAGCTGGAGAAAGAGAACGCCAATCTCACCACGCAGGTTGGCACGCTGATGGAACAGGTGATGGCGCTCAGTTCCCAAGTCAAAGCGATGCAAGGGCCGCAGGGCGTAGTCTATGAAGCTCCGGCTGATGATAGCATCGGGCTATCGGGTATCTTGCCGAACGAGGAGCCTGTTGTCGCCAAGCGTGTTCAGCGTCCTCGCGTACCCAAGGAGTGATCACCCATGACGATGCTGACTATCATCCAGAATCATTGCCGACGCACGAACATTACCGTGCCGACCACTGTGGCGGGATCGACTGACCCCCAGGTGCTTCAGTTGCGGGCACTTCTGGAGGAGGAAGGCATCGCCCTGGCTGACCGTGGCGACTGGCAAGAACTGACGTTTGAGGCCACGCATACTACATTGGCACAAGAGGATCAGGGTGCCATCGGTGTGATTGCCAGCAACGGTTTCGACCATTTCAAGCAGGATTCGTTCTGGGATCGGACTCTGCGACTCCCTATCGTTGTGCTTGATGGGCAGGAGTGGGCAGCATCGAAGGCGATTGCGAACACCGGACCGACCTATCAGGCGCGAGTGCGCGGGAGTCGTCTGATTTCAACGCCAGTGCCGAGCGCGGGCAATACATGGGCCTTCGAATATGTAAGTCGTAATTGGATACTAGGCGCAGATGGTGTGACCTACAAGCAATATTTTACGCTGGATACCGACACTCTGCTGCTCCCCGAGCACATCCTGCTCGCTGGATTGCGCTGGCGCTGGAAGAAAGAAAAGGGTTTCAACTATTCCGAGGACTTCAGCACCTACGAGCATATGGTATCGAAGGCGCTCGGTCACAATGGGCTGAAGAAACGCATGAACATGGGTGATGAGTATTCCGGCCCACGTCCCGCCGTCATGGTGCCCCAGGGTAACTGGAATGTCCCATGAGAACTCCACGTCGGGGTAAGGGTTCGACGCCACAACAGCGCGTCAGCGTATCGAAGTCCTATCCAGCGCCGCTGGGCGGGTGGAATGACCGTGACGCACTGGCGGCGATGAAGCCAACTGACGCTATCGTGCTTGAAAACTGGTTTCCAAAGACCTCCTATCTGGAAATTCGCAGCGGCAGTATTGACCATAAAACCGGGATGACGCTGAATGTGTCCACCCTGGCGGCCTATAATTCCCCGAGCGGCACGAACAAACTGTTCGGATCGACCAGCGCCGCCGTCTACGATGTGAGTTCGGCGGGTGCGATTGTCGATAATCACATGCTGTCACCAGGCTCATCGGGCGGTTATGCTTCGACTCCAGACTCGGTGGCCGCATCGGTGACGGGCGACATCGATATTCGCGTCAAGGTGGCATTGGATGACTGGACGCCCGCAGCCATATCGACCCTGCTGGCGAAATCAACCGCGACTGCTGACCAGCGATCCTATGCACTATCGGTTAAAACGGACGGCACTCTCCAACTCCAGACCAGCCCGACCGGCACTGCCGCCGCGCTGGTCACATCCACATCCAGCGTCGCCCCGACTGTCGCCAATGGCGCCGCGCTATGGGTGCGCGCGACACTGGATGTGGACGATGGTGCCGGGGGTAATGTCGTCAAGTTTTACACCTCATCTGATGGCACGACATGGACGCAACTCGGCACAACCGTCACCAACGCTGGCACGACTTCGATATTCGATTCGACCGCACTGGTTGAGGTCGGCAGTCGCGATGCCGGTACCACACAGGTTTCGGCGGGCAAGTTCTACGTCGCCCAGGTTTATAGCGGTACAACCAAGAAACTGGAATTCGCCGCTGCCGATGCACCAGCCGGAGCGATCTCAATCATCGGATTCGCCACGGGTGAAATCTGGACGATCAACGGTGCCGCGACACTGGTCGGTAGCGCGGTAGCCAGTCGCACGAACGGAAAGCATCAATGCCTCAATTTTGGCGACGGCACCTACAATTACCTGATGATGTTCAATGGTGTGGATAGCCCGCTCTATTACAACGGATCGGCGTGGCTCGCCGTAACTGCCGCCAGTTCCCCCGCACTGACCGGACTTGACCCGAAGGCGATTATTAGTGCGTTCGAGTTCAAGGGACGGATGATGTTCATCCAGAAGGATTCGCTGTCATTCTGGTATCTGGCGGCAGGTGCCGCTGGTGGTGCACTAACTCGCTTCCCACTTGACGGAGAGGCTAAGAAAGGCGGATATCTCGTCGCCGGAGCATCGTGGACGTTCGACGGTGGGAGCGGCGTCGATGACGCCGCTGTATTCGTGACCAGTGAGGGCGAGGTGATTGTTTACAAGGGTACGAATCCCGGTTCGGCAACCACATGGGCGAAGGTCGGCACCTACACGCTGGGCAAGCCTATCGGTCGCCGCTGCCTGATCAACTACGCCAGCGATCTAATCTTGATCTGTCAAGACGGTGCATTCCCCTTGTCGGCATCGCTTCAGTCAGCAACTGTGGATGACCGCGTGTCGTTGAGCGATAAAATAAGCAGTAGTTTCAATGCCTCGGCACTAACCTTGAGCGGAGTGTTCGGCTGGGAAGCGGCGCTATATTCGACGCAATCGGCACTGATCTTCAATGTTCCGAAGGCCGAAGGTGGTGTTCATGAGCAGTACGTGATGAACACGATCACGAAATCATGGTGTAAGTTTACCGGATGGAATGCCGAGTGTTTCGCGGTATTCAACAACGAGCTTTATTATGGCGCAGTAGGAAAAGTCGTCAAGGCATGGACTGGCGTTTCGGATAATGGTGCCGATATTGTCGCCTACGGAAAAGTCGCCTTCTCGCACTTCGGACGACCTAGTACGCAGAAACGCATCAACATGTATCGCCCGACGCTTGCGGTCAATGGTTCCCTCGATTTCCTAACCGATGTGGATGTGGATTTCCAGGACACCACGATCAACGGAACTGCCACTTATACTGTAACCAATGGCGCGAAATGGGATACCGGACTGTGGGACGCTTCCTACTGGGGAGCAGGCGTCGAGGTGGTGCGGAACTGGACATCGCCGCAAGCATTGCCTGGGATCTACGTGGCCGGCAAGATAAAGATATCGACCAACCGACTCACGGTGCAATGGATGGCCAACGAGTACGTATTCGAGGATGGAGGTATACTGTGAGCCTGACGTTCGCTGTCGAACCGCTGGTTGATATCTGGGACGAGATGATGGAGTGCGCCCAGGCCCACTGGCTGGAGACATCGATGCGCAAGAATGGCGAGATCCTGTGCCCAGAATTGTCTCGCTATCAGCAGTATGAAAAGTTGGGATGGTATTTCGAATTTGTCGCCCGCCACGATGGGGATTTCGTCGGGTTCTGCGGCATGTATCTCGTGCCATCGATGCACACCCAGGAAGCGCTCGCCACAGAGGATATCCTTTACATCAAGCCGGAATACCGGCACGGTCGCAACGCGCTCCGATTTTATCAGTTCATTGAAGTTGAAATGCGGCGGCGGGGTGCGAAGAAAATCATGCTGACCGCTCCGCCCGAAAGTGTGGCCAATAAGTTACTCATTCACATGGGATGCGAGCATTCAGCGAATCAATATTCAAAGCGACTTGACTAATTCACGATCAACACCTAGTATCTGTTCAGGTGCCGACAGCGCCATGACGAAAGATAAGACCGTTATGGAGAATAATAATGTGCGCACCATCTGCCCCCGCCACACCTGATTACGCCGGAGCGGCCACTGCCCAAGGCGAAGCTAATATCGACGCCGCCCGAGCTACCGCGAAACTCTCAAATCCCAACGTAATTAATCCCTATGGGACGCAGACCGTAACCTACGGCGCGGGTGGGACGTTTGATCAGGCTGGGTACGATAAGGCGATGGCCACCTATAATGCACCGCAAGCCAGCGTTCCGACTGATGACGGCACCCTTTCAAACATACTACGTACGTTTGGCACGCTCGGTCAGGTGAATGACTCGTCTACCGCTCGCGTCATGCCAAATCGTGCCGATTTCATGATCGGTGGTGATCCTGATGTCGGAACAGTGACTCAGACATTCTCCCCAGAACAGCAGGCGCTACACGAAAAATCGACACAGACTAAAGGCTTGCTGAGTGATCTCGGCATAACCGGTGCGACCGCGCTCCAAGGTGTTGTCGGCAAGGAACTCGATCTCAGCGGCGCACCGGCCGCGCCGACCAGTTCCGGCCGGACTCGTGACGATGTGATCAACGCGATGATGTCGCGGGTCAATACCGATACCACGAATCAGCGGGATCAACGCAACAGCGATCTCATCGCCGCTGGTATTCGTCCGGGAACGGCTGCGTATGACACAGCAATGGATCAGATTGATCGCCAGTACAACGATGCGCGTCAGAGCGCGATCACTGCCGGTGGTGCCGAAGCGTCCCGCGATTTCGGGATGGACTCGCAGGCTCGGAAGGACTCGATTGCCGAGATCCTTGCGCAACGGCAGACGCCACTTAACGAGATCAACGCACTCATGTCTGGTAGCCAGGTGTCGAATCCGTTTGCGTCAAATCTCGGGTATCAGGCAGGGGCTAGTGCGCAGCCAGCGCCGATAATGAAAGCCACCGAATTGATGGAACAAGCGGGGCAGAATCGGTATGCGCAGGGTGTCGGGCAGAGTAACGCAACGAAGTCTGGCCTGTTCTCACTCGGATCGGCAGCTTTGCCGCTAATGTTTTCCGATCGTCGCCTGAAACGCAACATTACCCGAATTGGCACACATAGTCTCGGTATCGGCCTGTACGAGTGGAATTACCTGTGGGGCGAACATTCAACGGGCGTCATGGCTGATGAAGTCCGGGCTGTTATGCCACAAGCTGTGACTAACATCGGTGGATTCGATGCGGTCGATTACGCGATGCTCGGGAGGTAATCATGGCCGATCTCTACGCAGATATTCCCGAACTCTCCGCCGAATCCCAAGCGATTGCCCGTCGCCGCAAGATCGCCGAAGCGATGATGCAGCAGGGTCAAGCCCCGCTCGAATCCATGGGTAAGGCTGGCGGTGCTCCGATTCCGATCAGTTGGACGCAAGGATTGGCGAAGATGATGCAAGCCTATGTGGGCGGCAAGCAGATATCGGACACCGAGGCTGCCGACAAAGCTCTCGCAGACAGACACACGGGCATGGAAACTGATGCCGTTAGCAAAGTGCGCGACGCGATGCTGGGCACGCCCGAAAAACAGGCGCCGTTCCAGGCCGATAATCCATTCGGCGAGGATCTGGGCACGAACACGACGGTCATGTCTGCTGTGGCTCCAGGGGGTCGCGATGCGGTGCAAGCGGCGTTGCTCGAATCGAAATTGCCGGGCTTCCGAACTGCCGGTCAACAGATGATGCTGAAACAGACCGAGCAGCAAGGTCAGATGCAGCAGATACAGGACATACTCAAGGGCACCCAAGCGCCAACTTCCCCCACCGCACCCGCTCCTCAAGGTTCGACGGTTGATTTCAGGGGTAATGTCTCGCAAGCGGTGTCCGAGATGAATCGAATTTCCGATCCGGCGCTTCGTGCTGATGCTCAAGCAGCGTTCGCTTCGCAAGGTGCTCCCGCCGCGCCTACCACACCCCCTGTGTTCAAGTCTGGCGGATTGACCGAGGAACAGGCCATCGCGCTATCTTCGATGGTCGGGAATCCGGCTGCTGTAACTTTAGGTAAGACAACACTCGCGGGTATCGAGAAACAACGTGCGGAATATAATCGGTCGCAGGATCGCGCATTGGAGCGGCAAGAGACGTTTGCGAATCAGAATTTTATGCGCGAGGAGAACGCGAAGGATAGATCTGCGGCTCGTGCCGAACAACGTGATTTTAAAATGGCGATGGAACAGCAACGCCAGGGGAAACCGTTGACACCTCAACAGCAAGTTAAATTTGAAAAACAGATTTCTGACTCTGCTACCTCACTACAATCGACTATTAGCACAATGGACCAGATAGCAGGCGCAGTTGCGAACGTACGTGCTTCAAAAGGTCTTGGCGCACGGACTGGCTATAGCGGCTATATTCCAGAATGGGCGCAGGGCGCCGAAGCGATGACCGCTGAGAACCGGATCAATACTTTGAAGGGTAAAGTCACACAGATGGGCAAAGCGATGGCCACGATGTCTGGGGCGATTGGCCCGATGGCTGTGCAAGAATGGAAAATTGTGAGTGACGCAGTGAACGCCATCGGTCCCGAGGCAGGTAACTTCGATGAGCAACTGCAAAATGTACTCGATCAGGCCGTTGGAGCTAAAACGCGCATAGCAGATGCCTACGATCGGCAGTATTCAGATTACTACGAGAAATATCCGCAATATTCGCTCGATAAGGTCGCCACTCCGGCCGCACCTGCGAAACCCGCAGAGCGATTAAAGTTTGATGCCAACGGAAATCAGGTGCCCTGATGGAAGCACAATTGCATGACGGGACGATTCTTGAATTCCCCGATGGAACTGATCCGTCGGTGATTCGGGCGACCGTCAAGAAAACGCTCGCATCACGCGCTGCACCTGACACTCGCTCGCTCCACAGTACGGCTACACCTAAGCCATCGTGGTTTGACAACGTGGTTCGCGAAACTCAACAGAACATTGACGATGCAACCAACTCAAAGTTTGGATCGGCTGGGCGCGCATTTTTGCACAACGCTGGGAAAGTCGTTGCGGCTCCAGTCGAGTTAGGTGCGTATCTTGGTGGAAAAGCGGTAGGATTACTTCGGCCCGACCTAGATACCGGAAAGCAGCCCGTATCCACATGGTTAAGACAGAACGAGGATCGGTATCAGCGGGAGGTTCCCGATTCTTTGGTGACGAATGCGGCGGGCGCTGCTGGTGCTATCGTGCCGTTTACCGGCGGCCCGTTGAAGCAAGGGTTGTCCAAGGCATATGAGATCGGACGCAAACCAGTTGTTGATGCTCTGGTAAAAAACCATCCGACGTTAGCAAAATATCTCGGTGCGATCACAGGTGGCGCAGTTACAGGCGGGGCGGTCACACCTTTTGTTCCAGTTGGGACTGACGAGGGTGATTACGCCGAGAAAAAAGCGCGTCAGTTTGGAACGAACGTGGCATTGGGCGGAGCGATACCAGCCGTGGCTGGCCCACTGATGCATGGCGCGCAATCTGCAAAAGACTTCATTTACCCATCAGTGGGGAGACTCGGATTACGAGCCGCTGGCGATAAGGCCGATGATGTGATCGCCGCATTAAAATCCACAAAAAGCGACACCCCCGGTGTGAATTTAACTACCGGTCAAGCATCCGTTCCGGCAAATAGTGCCGAATTTGCGGCATTTCAGAATGCGGCCGCAATCGAAAATCCGTCTAAATTTTACGGCCCTTCTGGAATCAAGGGTCAACAAGAATCCGCACGTGTGGCGGCAGTGCGATCGTTTGGAAAAACCTCGAAAGACCTTGAAACTGCGGTAACTGCGCGTTCGGCAGTCTCTGCTAAAAATTACGGGGATGCGTGGGCCACACAAATCAAAGGCGATCCGGAATTAGCGAGATTATTCAAGAACCCTTATGTGAAAGACGCGGTTCCAGAAGCATTGAAATTGGCGCAAGCAAATGGGATTTCACCGAAATCGGATTTGACGCAGTTTTTGCATTTTGTCAAAGAAGGTCTTGATGCAAAATTGCAAACCGCCAATAACCCGAATATGCCAGCCATATCAAACGCTGCAAAAGGCGCAGTCACTGATGCGAAATCCACACTTGTGTCATGGTTAGGAAAGAAAAATCCAGAATATGATTCCGCCAGATTGCGCCACATTGCCGATTCTATTCCGATAAATCAGATGCGAATCGGACAAGACCTTGAACGTGCTTTGGTCGCACCGGCCACAGGGGGGGAACGTGCCGCATCCTTCGGATCGAAAGTCAGGCAGGCGGAAACCACGATTAGCAAGGGATCTGGCCGGCCTCAGATCGAAGCGCTCAATGCCGGCCAACGAAAAGCGATTGATGCTATAACCCAAGATTTCGTGCGAAACCAGCAGTTCAAAGATCTTGCATCTGCTGGGACAAAAGGGATGCAAGAGCGAATCGGTGCTCCAACGGTTCCGCCGACAGGAATATTTCAGCCGATGATTTCAGCCGCACGAAGCTGGGTTAATAAGGGACTCGGGACTGGTCATGAGCAGGCACTACGACGTGCGGCTGAAGTTATGGGCAACCCGCAGGAAATGGCACGACTGATGGAGGCGGCCAGTCCGGCACAACGTAAGGTCATTCAAGCGATATTGCTGAATCCGGGCGCAACTATTGGAACAGCCGCACAATATGTAGGGAGCAACAAACCATGAGCCGAAACGGATCGGGCGTTTACACGCCACCAGCAGCGAGTTACCCCGCAGTGTCGGGAACACTCATCGAAGCGGCAAAATTCAACGCGGTGATCGATGACATTTCGACTGCGCTCACCGAAAGTGTGGCGATCAACGGACAGACGGCAATGACCGGCGATTTGCCGATGGGTTCGCACAAAATCACGGGTCTGGCGAACGGTACGTCCAGCACGGACGCCTGTGCCTACGGCCAGGTTAGTACGGTCGGTACGGCTGCGATGGTCGCAGCGTCTACCAAAGCGACCCCTGTGGATGCCGATCTGCTACCACTGGCTGACAGTGCTGCGTCGTTCGGACTGAAAAATCTGACCTGGGCGAACCTCAAGGCTACGATCAAGGCGTACTTCGATGGGATATACGCCGCGAAAGGCGCAAACTCCGACATCACTTCCATTGCCGGACTTACTACCCCTCTTTCTGTTGCTCAGGGGGGCACAGGAACAAGCGCCGGTGTAGTACAAATACAGCCCATCTCAGCATCAGCGGGATCAAACGCACTTACAATCTCTGCGTCGTCCTTGACGCTAGATTTTCGCTCGACGACTCTCGGAAGCGGAACAGTTACGACTGTTTCAGGGGCGCCGGCAAACTTGGTTATCAGTGCTGGGTCAACGCTTGGGACAATAGGCGCAACGCAAAGTCGTATTGTAGTCCTTGCGCTGAACAACGCCGGGGCCATCGAACTTGCGGCGGTAAATATCGCTGGCGGAAATGATCTAACAGAAACCGGGTTGATTAGCACAACGGCAGAAGGAGGTGTTGGCGGCGCTGATTCTGCAAGTGCAGTCTATTCCACCACAGCCAGAACAAATGTGGCCTATCGTGTTATTGGTTACATCGAATCAACGCAAGCTACTGCTGGGACTTGGGCTGCGGCGCCTAGTGCAGTTCAGGGTTATGGCGGACAAGCACTCGCGGCAATGAGTAGTTTAGGGTATGGTCAGAAATGGCAAAATGTATCTGCCAGTAGGTCGTTGGGAGTTACCTATTACAACACAACAGGCCGTCCAATAAGTGCCATTATTGGGTTGGGAGTCCCTGCAACGAATACTCATGCTGTATATATAGATGGATTACAAGTAGCGGGGCATGAAAGTGCATCGAGTGGTGTAGATTCACAAGAATATACCATAATTATTCCGCCAGGGTCTTCGTATTCTGCCACCAATACCGCTACTACTATTACGAGATGGGTGGAACTTCGCTAACAGATCACGTTTGATCAAAGGAATGGACGATGGACTTTCAGGTCGGCTTTAATATCGCAATAGCATTGCTTGGCGGGCTCGGCGGATGGATTTTAAAATCTGTCGGCGATGCCATACATGAACTGAGGACACAAGATGGCAAGCTGAACGATGAAGTCCATCAAGTGCATTTACTGGTTGCGGGAAGTTATGTCAAGCGCGACGAAATGGAAAAAAGCATGACACCTATTTTTAATGTGTTGCGTCGCATCGAGGACAAACTGGACGGGAAGGCAGACAAATGAGCTTCGAACGCGCTCTTGCCACCGTCCTGCTCCATGAAGGTGGATATGTGAACGACAAGTTAGACTGCGGCGGAGCGACGAACAAGGGGATAACCCAGAAAGTTTACGACGCCTGGCGCCGGTCACATGTACTGTCGACCAGATCAGTGGCAGAGATCAGCAACACCGAGGTCGCCGCAATTTACCTGACGCAATACTGGAATCCCGCCTGGTGCGAGAAACTGCCGGAAGCACTCGGGATCGTCCATTTCGATGCGGCGGTCAATCACGGTGTCCGCAGGGCGATCAAGCTACTGCAACTGGCCGTTGGTGCGAGCGATGACGGGGTGATGGGTCGGGAGACGATGAAATCGCTGGAAACGGCACTGGCGATGACTGACGAGGACGCGATAATAAAGGCGTATCTCGACGAACGGTCAGATTTCTATGACGAGATTGTCGAACGGGACCCGACACAGGTAAAGTTTATCGCCGGGTGGAAAAATCGGATACGGTCACTACGAAGCGAGGTGGGATGATGGACATCACAGGGTTGGGGGCAATATCGGATCTGGCTGGAACGGTGATCAACAAGATCTGGCCGGACAAGTCGGAGGCCGAGAAACAGCAGCTCGTGGCGGCGGTGACGCTGGTCCAGGGGCAACTGGCAATCAACAGCGAAGAAGCGAAGAATCCGAGCATTTTCGTAAGTGGATGGCGACCGTTCATCGGCTGGGTATGTGGATCAGCCTGCGCGTGGAACTGGATCGGTTTGCCGATTGCGAAAGCGGGGCTGCTGCTCGCCGGGATATCGCTGACCATCAACCCAGCAGACCTTTCCGAGATGCTGCCCGTCCTGATGGGTATGCTCGGTCTTGGGGCGCTGCGAACTTATGAAAAAGTCCGGGAAGTGGCCGCTCGATAATCAGTCCAAGTCAGCTATCGAACTGCAGCAGCACCCGAAGTCACTTTTGCGCGGCGGTTCTCCTGGCGGCTGCATGTGACGATGTGACAGCCTAATTATCCGCGCTCCAGTGTGGACGACAGGGGCGGTCACAGTTGCGACGCAATAGGTGAAATAACGTCCGACCTTCTCGGCGTGAACCAGCCCCTTATTGACCAGCAGATATAGCGAGCTGCGCATCGAGGTCGATTTCATATCGAGTATCTTGGCGACATCGCTATCGTACATCATTTACGGTATCGTTTCCCGCGCCATCCACCTTTTGCACGGATCG
>ERZ1292632.515-Hain-H43-01um-R2-515-length-42228-cov-8_pt3 | contig 15407 bp, 15 predicted proteins | sample MGYA00564407_ERZ1292632 | MGnify/ENA primary metagenome ERZ1292632 (study PRJEB36523, sample SAMEA6512637) | groundwater metagenome | collected 2019-01-08 | study: AquaDiva: Metagenomics assemblies of 32 groundwater samples | reverse complement strand
GTGTGGCATTACCGCTATTGTTGGACCGAACGGTTCTGGGAAATCCAATGTAGCAGACGCTATTCGTTGGGCTATCGGTGAGCAATCTCTGAAAAATCTTCGTGGAAAAAAATCAGAAGATGTTATTTTTGCTGGTACAGACAAGAAAGCTCGTCTCGGAAGTGCTTCAGTGACATTGTTTTTCGATAATACGGACAAGCGGATTCCAATCGAGTTTTCCGAAGTTTCAATTACGCGCAAGATTTTTCGTAGTGGAGAGAGCGAATATTTGATCAATGGTTCTCGGGTACGCCTTTTGGATATTGTAGACATTCTTGCCAAAGCGGGTATTGGGAAGGATAGCTATTGTGTTATTACGCAGGGAATGTCGGATGCTGTGTTAAATGCCACTCCTTTGGAGCGTCGTTCTATTTTTGAAGACGCTGCTGGTGTAAAGCAATATCAAATTGAAAAAGATCGTTCGCTCCGGAAGTTGGAGAGTACGAAAGAGAATTTGATGCGGGTGGATAGTTTGGTATTGGAAATAGAACCGCATCTTAAAAATTTACGTCGTCAGGCAGAAAAGGCTTCGCAGGGTAAGGATATTGCTCTGAAACTTCGTGAAAAACAAGAGCTTTTGTATGGTTTTTTATGGAGTGTTTTTCAGGGTGAGCGGGGAAGCCTTGCAGAAGAACGGGATACTCTCCAAAAGAGTGTTTTCGATTTGGAGGTAGATACGAATACTTTGTCTCGTGAAGTGACCGAAGCATCGGAGTCGATGCAGCATCAGAATAAGGAAGAATCAATAGCTCAAGAGTTGTCTCTCATTCGAAATGAGGCCAATGTTTTGATACGTGAACGGAGTGTTTTGGAGGGAAAGATTCAGATTGAGGAAGAGCGTCAAAAAGAACGCACGGTTGTGAAGTTTGTTCCTGTTGATCTTGATTATGTAAAAGAGGCCCTCTTGGAGATCCGTGGGAATCAGGCGGAGCTGATAACGCGTATTCAAAATGCCGAGAAACTGGAAGATTTACAGGATATTCGAGAGTTTGCTGAAGTGATTAAGCAAAAACTCTTTGAACTTGGAGAAAAGGCTGGAGAGAAGACGGTTAAGGAGAGCCAGACCATGATGCTTCCTGATGAAGAGAAGAAAATGAGTGATGAGCGATTGGGAGCATTTCAAAAGGAAAAAGAAAAATTGAATCTTGAACTTACGGGTCTTGAAAAGCGCATCCGGGAATCAGAAGAACTTTTGGTGCAGTTACGTGAGGCAGATCGTACACAGCGAGAAGTGTTCTTTGCGAAGGAGAAAGAATGGAGAGAAAAAGAATCTCTTTTGACGCAACAGAAGGATCGTTTGAACGAGGTGAAAGTACGCCTGGCTCGTGTTGAGGTTCGTGAAGAAGATTTAGTGAATCTTGTTCGAGATGAACTTTCAATACGTCCGGAAGAGTTGAAATATGATGGAACTTTGGTGGAGCGCGAAAAGATGGAACGAGAAATTTCACGTCTTAAAGTAGAGGTTGAACATATTGGTACCATTGATCCTTTGGTAGTTGAAGAATACGAAGAAACGAGGACGCGATTTGAATTTCTTTCTGGCGAATCAGAAGATCTTAAGAAAGCGATTGATTCACTACAAACAGTCATTAAAGAAATGGATGAGAAAATCAGTCATGCGTTTCAGGATGCGTTTAAAGAAATCAAGAAGAAATTTGAGGAATATTTCAAAATTATCTTTGGGGGTGGTAAGGCTGAGCTTGAACTAGTAAAGATTTCCAAGCGAAAACGAGGCGAAGAGGACGATCTTGAAGAAGGTGACGAAGACGAAGCCTCCGAAAAGACTTCAGAAATAGGCATTGAGATTTTTGCCTGTCCACCAGGGAAGAAGATTACGAATCTTTCGATGCTTTCTGGAGGAGAACGCTCTCTAACATCTTTGGCGCTTTTGTTCGCTATTATTGCGCATAATCCGCCTCCATTTGCTGTACTGGATGAAGTAGAAGCTGCTTTGGATGAGGCAAATTCGCGTCGGTTTGGGAAAATGCTTGGTGAACTCTCCCTGCATACCCAATTTATCGCTATTACTCATAATCGTGAGACTATGGGTCAGGCTGGTCTCCTCTATGGCGTAACCATGGGTCAAGACGGCGTTTCCCAGCTTCTTTCGGTCCGTTTGGATCAGGTAGGACAGGGTGGAAATGTTCTCTCTGCGTAGGGGAAAGAATAACAATTGACAAAGTTTGGGAAACGAGCTAGAATAGCTCCTGTATATCTCTAAAAATCTTGATATCGTATGTTGACGATCCGCTTTAACCGTACTGGAAAGAAAAACCGCGCTTCATATCGTATTGTTCTTCAGGAGCACACTCAGGCTCCAAACAAGCGACACGTGGAAATCTTGGGCAGTCATGATCCGCACAAAAAGACTACTATCCTGAAAAAGGATCGTATTTTGTACTGGATCGGTACTGGCGCACAGCCATCTCCAGTAGTACATAACCTTTTGATTCGTGAAGGAATTATCGAGGGAAAGAAGCTGAAAAAGAAAATGCCTCGTCCAGTAGAAAAAGAAGTAGCTCCAGTTGCAGAAGAAGCTCCTGTCGAGGAAGTGAAGGCTGAAGAAAAAGTTGAAGAAGCTCCTGTAGTAGTTGCAGAAGAAGCTCCTGTTTCTGAAGATGCTCCAAAGGCATAGGGTCCTGAGGGAAGGATTGACAGAAGAGAGGAAAAGGAGTAGGCTAGTGGTACAAATGAATACGTCCGTAGACCTGAGGCAAACGAGCGAAAGCTTAACAGTAAGCCCTCACGAGGAACAAATTTTCCGGTGAATTGTAAAAGATAGCACCAGAAGTATTTGTTACAAGAACTCTCAAAGTCTGCGGTTGTCCCGCAGATTTTTTTAATCGACATTGTATATATGCAGAACAAACAGGATAAGAAGAAAATCATACAAGACGTTACCGAGAAGTTAAAGTCTTCTAAGGCATTAGTATTTGCTAATTACCAGGGTGTTTCTGTAAAGGATATTACTCTCGTACGTCGCGAACTTCGCAAAAGCGGATCAAGCTGGCAGGTACTCAAGAAGACCCTTCTGAACTTGGCATTAAAAGATGCTGGAATAGAAGTGAATGCTCGGGAGTTGTCTGGTCAGATCGGTGTCGCTTTTTCTCAAGATGAAGTTGCTGCTGCTAAAGTAATCGCTGACTTCATTAAGGCGAATAAGGAAACAACCTTTTCTATCGAAGGTGGGGCATTAGGAGAGAAGGCTCTCTCAGCTGTTGAAGTGAAAGCATTGGCGAAATTGCCAAGTCAGGATGAGCTCCGAGCACAGCTCGTGGGAACACTCCAGGCTCCGATCGCTTCGTTTGTCCGCGTGTTGGGCGGAAATCTGAGTGGTTTAGTGCAGGTATTGAAAGCAGTAGAGGAAAAGAAGTCAGTCTAATATTTGTCAATAATTTAAGTAATCATATTTAACGTAAACGTTATGTCAGAAGAAAAGAAGGATGTAGTTGTGCCTGAGAAATTTGAAAAGCTCGTGGCCGAAATTGAGAAAATGAGCGTGCTCGATCTTTCAGAGCTCGTAAAGGTTCTTGAAGAGAAGTTTGGTGTTTCTGCTGCTGCTCCAATGATGATGGGTGCTATGCCTGCTGCTGCTGAGTCTGCTGCTGAAGAGAAGAGCGACTTTGATGTTGAGCTCGTAGCTGCTGGTGATCAGAAGATCAATGTTATCAAGGCTGTTCGTGAGATCACTGGTCTTGGCTTGAAGGAAGCAAAGGACCTCGTTGACGCTGCTCCAAAGGTAATCAAGGAGAAAGTATCAAAGGCTGACGCTGAAAACATGAAGAAGAAGCTTGAGGAATCTGGTGCTACCGTTACCTTGAAGTAAACAATCTTCACTTTTAAAAAATCCTTCCCTTTCGGGAGGGATTTTTTTTATGCCTCTTTTGACGTATAATAGATTTTGTAACTTCTAGCTGTATTTTGTATGCATTTTTTCGGTATAGATTTGATCACTCTTGTTGAGACTATTGGATATTTTGGTGTCTTTGGAATTGTGTTTGCAGAAACAGGTCTCTTTCTTGGATTTTTCTTACCAGGAGACAGTTTGCTTTTTGTGGCTGGATTTCTTGCCGGTACCGGGTTGTTTTCTCTCCCACTTCTTCTTATTGGACTTTTTATTTCTGCAGTGCTCGGAAATCTTCTTGGGTATGAGTTTGGTCGTCAGATTGGACCGCGGATTTTCAGTCGTGAAGATTCTCTTCTGTTCAAAAAGGCACACGCTGTGAAGGCACAGAAATTTTATGATAAGCATGGGCCAAAGATGATTCTTTTGGCTCGGTTTATGCCTATTGTAAGAACCTTTGCTCCTATCGTTGCTGGAGTCGCAAAGATGCGTTTCCGAGACTTCTTGTTTTATAACATTCTCGGTGCCTTCATTTGGACTGTTGGACTGACACTCGCGGGGTATTTCCTTGGAAGTGTTATCGACGTGGATAAATACCTTTTGCCGATCATTCTTCTTATTATTTTCCTCTCTTTCCTCCCGGCACTTATTGAATTTATACGGGAGCGGAAAATACAGAAAAGAGAATCGGCTGCTGCTTTGGCTCAACCTACCTCGGGCTTTGACAAAATGAATGGAGGGGAGTAGGATTTTAGGGTTCCCATACGGAGGGGGGATCTTTTTTCTACCGACTGTTTTTCTTTTTTGCTATGTATCGTCTGCTTCGAAAGATTGCCCTGACTGCCAAAGTTGTTGTTCCTGAGAAGGAGCTTCTCTTGTTGGATACCGAAACCCTGGGTCAGGAACTTTCTTCTTCTATAAAAAAGCTTTTCCAAGGCTCGCTCTCTATTCGGGAGGTAGCCGCTGGATCAAGTAACGCCGAAGAACAAGAGCTTACGGCTCTCTCAAATTCTTATTATGATATCGAACGCTTCGGTATCCGTTTTGTGGCATCTCCACGGCACGCGGATATGCTTTTTGTGAGCGGACCGGTTTCTCGAAATATGACCGAAGGATTGCGCCGCACCTACGCTGCTACACCTGATCCGAAGATTGTGGTAGCTATTGGCGATGGAGCTATTGATGGAGGAGTCTATCGAGATTCTTATGGAGTATGGAATAGTGTTTCGGATGTTATTCCGGTTGATTTTCAGATTCCAGGGGATCCTCCTTCTCCGAAAGTGGTTCTGGCTTCTTTGCTGAAAATACTTCGAGAAACAGAGAAGAGTACAGATGTATCTTCTGAGAATAAATAGAGAACTCTATGGAATTTCTTCTAACACCCGCTAGTGTCCTGTTATTGTTCGCATTCTTCTTTATTGGAAGCGTGGGGGCAGTGTTTATTGAGCGTCTTTTTTCTGACAACGGAAAGATGGCTGGTTTTTGGGGGCATGGATTCGCGCTGCTTGGTTCACTTCTGGGACTAGCGATTTCTGTAAGCGTCCTCTTTTTTGGTCAGGGAATTGCTTTTACACTCCCAACAGTTTTCCCGAATTTCCTTTTAGACTTTCGCTTAGATGGGATAGCTGCTTTTTTCTTTGGAATTATCTCTCTTGTTTCAGCTTTGGCGAGTATCTATGGCTTCGGCTATCAGAAACATTTCTATGGAAAATATAGACTAGGAGTCTTTAGTTTTTTCTATAATGCGTTTATCGCGAGTCTTTTACTCGTTCCAATTGCCAATCATGCTTTGTTTTTTCTTCTCGCTTGGGAATTGATGTCAGTCGCTTCCTACTTCCTGGTTGTTTTCGAGAATCAGAAAGAAGAAAATATCAAGGCTGGATTCCTTTATTTTTTGATGACTCATTTCGGTACGGTATTTGTCATGATCGCCTTTTTTCTTGCATACAAAGCCACTGGATCATTTCTCTTTGATGACTGGCGTGCAGCTACTGGCACCATAACACCACTTATTCAAGGAATTATTTTTGGAGCAGCTTTGATTGGCTTTGGTACCAAAGCTGGTATCATTCCGCTTCACATATGGCTTCCAGAGGCTCATCCCGCTGCTCCGTCCCATGTGTCTGCCCTTATGTCTGGAGTGATGGTGAAGACTGCTCTTTTTATGCTCTTTCGTTTTTTCTTTGATTTCTTCCCAGGTGCACCAATGGAGTGGGGGTTGGTTATTATCCTGATTGGTTCTCTGTCAGCTCTTCTTGGTATTTTGTACGCTCTTTCTGAGAATGATATCAAGCGCCTTCTTGCTTTTAGTACAGTGGAAAATGTTGGTATTATCCTTCTTGGTCTTGGAGCCGGAGTTACCTTCTTTAGTATTGGGCTCGAAAGTTTCGCTCTTTTCTCTTTAGCGGCCGCTTTGTACCACACGCTCAATCACGCTATTTTCAAGTCTCTTCTTTTCTTGGGAGCGGGATCAGTAGTCGAGGCTACTGGTACGCGGAATATGGAATCCTATGGAGGCCTGATCAAGCTCTTACCTTTCACTGCAGGATTTTTCTTGGTTGGATCACTCGCTATTTCCGCTTTTCCTCCTTTTAATGGTTTTGCGAGTGAATGGCTTACCTTTCAATCGCTCTTTATCGGCATGACGTCAGCTGAGATGATTATAAAGGTAGTATTCTTTATTGCTATTGGCAGCCTTGTTTTCACAAGCGGTCTTGCTGCTGCTTGTTTTGTAAAAACATTCGGAGCTACGTTTTTGGCTCGTCCTCGAACAGAAGAAGCAAAGAATGCGAAAGAGGTGTCGGTATTCATGCTCTTGCCGATGGGTATCCTGGCCCTTCTCTCATTTCTTTTGGGTATAAACGCTACAACCGTGGTCGCATCCCTTATTGCTATTATTGCGAGTATCGGTTTGATACGACCAGTAACTCTCCAGTTTCCGTTTTCTGAGTTTATTCAGGCGCGAGCGGATTTCGCAGCGATTCTTCCTCTGGAGTCCATTGCTCTTCTTCTTGGTCTCGTGTTCCTTCTTTCGTTTGGTGCTATTTGGTTTGTGACGCGTTCTCGAAAGATAGTGGTTGGTCCGACGTGGGATTGCGGTACCCCTCTTGGTCCACGTGGAGAAATTACGAGCGGAAGCTTCTCTCGATCACTGGTGACTATTTTCCGTGGAATTTTGCGCCCAACCAGACAGTCTACGGTGGAATACCATGATGAAGATATGCGATACTTCATTAAGTCTCAAGAAATAAGGACGAGCATGAGTGATCCGTATCGAAAGGGTATTTACCAGCCGATTGGTGTTGTACTTCATTTTCTTGCAAGTCAGGCTCGCCGTATTCAGAGTGGAAATGTGAATATGTATATTTTGTATTTGTTTTTGACGCTTATTATTCTCCTTTTGTGGGCGACTCACGTATAAACCTCCTATGAATACTCTCCTCTTTATTTTTCAACTTCTTATCGTTCCAGCACTTTCCCCACTTGGCATTGGGTTTATTCGCAAGGTGAAGGCTCGGATGCAGAATCGTGTTGGGGCTTCAGTGTTTCAACCGTACCGAGATCTTTGGAAGCTTTTTCAAAAAGACGAGGTTATTTCGGAAGATGCTTCTTGGATTTTCCGCTTTTCCCCGTACCTCATATTTGCAATCACGATTCTTATCGGGGCGAGCATCCCGGTCATTGCTGCTGTTCCGGTAGCGCTTGATTTTCTTCCATCATTCTCTTTCCTGCCTGCGGGTGATTTTCTGGTGATTATTTATTTGTTTGCGCTCATGACTTTTTTCTTGGCACTTTCCGGTATGGATACTGGAAGCGCTTTTGGAGGATTTGGATCGAGTCGTGAAATGATGGTAGCGGCGTTAGCTGAAGCCGGGCTCCTGTTCTCACTCCTCGCGGTATCTGTGACAGCAGAAAGTGGCAACGTCGTGGCTATGGTTGGGAATCTACAGTATCTGCCACTTCAGGCTCTTTTCCCGCTCCTGATAGCCTTTTTGGCCTTTATAATCGCACTTCTAGCAGAGAATGCCCGTTTTCCTGTAGATAATCCGGCTACTCACCTTGAGCTTACTATGATCCACGAAGCCATGATCCTTGAGCACTCCGGAAAGCGTCTCGCACTTATGGAGTGGGCAGCTGCCAACAAGCTTCTCATTTTTATTCTTTTGGCTGTAAATCTCTTTTTCCCATGGGGAGTGTCGCTTTCGTATGATTCTTTTTCTGGTCTCCTGGTATCTACGCTCCTTGTGGTTGGTAAATCAGCGATACTTCTTTTTGGTATTGCTTTCCTTGAGTCTACGATGGCGAAGTTTCGTATCTTTCGTGTTCCGGATCTTTTGCTCACCTCATTTGTTCTTGGGGTGATTGCGCTCGCAATTTCTATTACCTTCTGATATTTATTGTATGTTTGAGCATTTCGCACAATTTTTCTTTTTCCTGGATCTCATCGCATTTATCGCGGTTATTGGAATGCATCTGGTGAAGAGTAATACGAATATTATTCGTTTATATTTTCTCCAGTCTCTTTCAGTCGGAGTCCTTTTGTTTAGCGTTGGTTTGGTAGAAGGGGAGCACAGCCTTCTGTGGATTGGTGTTTTGACTCTGGTTATCAAAAGTATTGTTGCGCCAATCTTTTTTGCGCGACTCCTCCGTCGGTTCAGTGCGCAACAGTCAGCCAATAATTATCTTTCAGTGCCGCTTACGCTGTTTGTGCTTCTTCTTTTGGTACTCTTTTCCTATTCTAATACGTTTCTTCCGTTAGGAGTTCTTGCTCCAGAGGCGCTCGGCTCTATCTCACTTGGTCTCGCCAGTGTGTTTATGGCTATCTTTCTTCTCATTAATCGACGCGGAGCTTTCTCTCAGATGATTGGTATTCTGGCTTTGGAGAATGCGATTGTTCTTCTGGCTTCCTTTATAGGTCTTGAGCAGCCAATAGCACTTGAGGTAGGAATTATTTTTGATATTGTAATTTGGATTGTTATTGCAACTGCGTTTATCTCAATGATGTATCGCCAATTTAAGTCACTCGATGTAAGCCGCCTGACCCATCTCCGGGAAGATTAATTTTCGACTACTGCTATGTTACTTACGTATCTCATTGCTACTCCTTTCCTTGCCGCTCTCTTTATTGCGCTTCTTCCGGCTTCAAGAACGCGCCTTATCGAGAAAGTGATCGCTTTGGCTTGTGGTATTGAACTTGGTCTCGGACTTCTGCTTATTCCACACGTGCTTGAAACCGGAAAGGTGCAGGCCTCGTCTTTGTTTGCAGTCGATGCTCTGGGCTCCTTTTTGATGCTCATCATTTCTCTGGTTGGATTTTTCGTAAGTCTCTACTCGATCGGATATTTGCGAGCCGAAGTAGCGAAGGGCATCATTGGTCCGCGTCGGGTGCGACAGTATTTTATCCTCTTTGAGTTGTTTTTATTTGCGATGTATCTCGCGGTTGGAACAGTCAATCCGGTGGTTATGTGGATTGCTATTGAGGCTACGACTCTTGCGACCGCCTTTCTTATTAGTTTTTACAACAAACCTTCGGCTACAGAGGCGGCATGGAAGTATCTTCTTTTGAATTCTCTTGGTCTTCTTTTGGGGCTTTTGGGAACACTTATGTTCCTTGCTTTGCCAGAAGAAAAGTCCGGAATGCTGAGTTGGAATGAGCTCTTAACTCTTGCTCCGAGTATGCATCCTTTGGCTGTGAAGATTGCTTTCATTTTTGTTTTGGTTGGATACGGTACAAAGATTGGTTTGGCGCCGCTCCACTCGTGGCTTCCTGATGCTCATAGTAAGGCGCCTTCGCCTATCTCTGCACTTCTTTCAGGAGTCCTTCTCAACGTTGCCTTTTTTGCTGTTCTCCGTTTCAAAGAAGTGGCTGATGGAGCGCTTCTGGATACCTTTACGAGTCAGCTCCTTATATTCTTTGGAGTCTTTTCAATCGTGGTAGCCGCTCTCATTATCTTTATTCAAAAGAATTACAAGCGTCTCTTGGCTTACTCGAGTATTGAACATATGGGAATTTTGGCTCTGGGATTCGGATTCGGAGGGATCGGTATTTTTGGAGCACTTCTCCATATGCTCTATCATGCACTCGCAAAGTCCTTACTGTTTCTTTTGGCAGGAAATATCTTCCTTAAGTACAGTACAACAAAGCTGAAGAATATTTCGGGAGTCGGAAAGGCGTTGCCACTTTCTGGTGTCTTATTCTTCGGAGGATTCTTGATGATTACTGGTTTTCCTCCGTTTGGAATCTTTACGAGTAAGTTGCTTATTCTTTCTGCGGGAACAGGGCAATTCATGGTCTTGGTAGGAGTTATTCTTTTTCTTTTGGCACTTGTTTTCTTTGGATTCTTTACGCATGTAAACAGGATATTCTTTGGCCCATTACCAGAGGGTATGCATCCAGGCGAGGCAAATCTTTTTACGCAGGTACCGGTTCTTCTCTTGGCTGCGCTTATTATTGTTCTTTCGTGGCATTTTCCGGAAACACTTGATACTCTGATTCGTGCAGCAGCTTCGGGATTTCTCCAAAAGTAAAATATTCTCTTATGACTGAATACGCAACTCTTTTCTCTCAGTATGGCTTAGATAGGTATGCACCAACCCGACAGGGGAATGCCTATGTGTTTCGTGTGCCTGAAGCCGATCTCCAAAGTGTCATTCTCAACCTGAAGAATGATCATAGTTTGCCATTGAAAACAGTTGCTGCTACCGATAATCGCATAGAGGAAGGTGTGTTTCGCATCCACTATGTTTTTGGTGTTCCAAAAGAGAATATTTTTCTTATTCCCTTTATTTCTGTAAGCAAAGATGAGAGTGCTTTTACGTCGCTCACTCCTTTTGACCAAGAGTTCTCGGTGTACGAGCAGGAAATCTTTTCTTTCTTCGGTCTCGTTCCAAAGGGTCATCCGAATGCCAAGCGCATCATTTTACATCAAGAGAATTATACGGAGAATGTATATCCACTCCGTAAAGATTTTGCTTGGAATACGAAAGTGGAAATGCCGAAAGAGCGAGTGGAACCAGAGTTTCAGAAGTTCGGAGGAGAGGGAGTGTATGAAATTCCAGTAGGGCCTGTGCACGCGGGCATTATTGAGCCAGGGCATTTCCGTTTCAGTGTTCTGGGCGAAGAAATTTTGCGTCTGGAACCACGACTTGGATATGTCCATAAAGGGACAGAGAAGCTTTTTGAAAACCTGCCCTTGGAAAAGAAACTGAAGCTTTCAGAGCGTATTTCTGGTGATAGCTCATTTCATCATGCGCTCGCTTTTTGTCAGGCTTTGGAAGCAATGAGTGGTACAGAAGTCCCTGAGCGAGCGAAACTTCTTCGTACGTTATATGCCGAACTTGAGCGTCTCGCAAATCATTTCAATGATCTCGGGTTCATGATGCTCGACACAGGGTTCAGTTTTGGAGGAAGCCATGGAACGCGTTTACGTGAACGGATCATGCAGTGGAATGAGAAACTCTCAGGGCATCGATTTCTCCGAGGCGTTGTTGTGCTGGGAGGTGTAACTGCAAACGTGGATCGAGAAACAGTGAATGAGCTTCATGAGGACTTAGAGGTATTGGAAGGTGATTTTCGTGAGGTGATCGAAGTAGCTATGACAAGTACTTCTGTCTTGAATCGTCTCCGGGGAGCAGGAACTTTGGACGTACAGATTGGAAAGGATCACGGTGCTCTCGGTGTAGCTCTCCGTGCCTGTGGGGTTGCCATAGATGCTCGGGCTGATTATCCCTACGCTGGATACGATATGCTTCAGTTTTCGATTCCGACGGAAGAAACTGGCGATGTCTATGCCCGTTTTCGAGTTCGGGTTCGTGAGGTACATCAGTCTTTCCGAATTCTCAATCAGGCTTTGACACTCCTTACACAGCAGGGAGGAGAAATCATGAACACGCCAGGAGCACTTCCAGTAAATGCCTACGGAGTGGGTATTACAGAAGGCTTTCGAGGAGACATCGTGTATCTCGTGGTGACTGGAAAAACGGGTGAGATTGAGCGAGTGAAGGTGCGTGATACCTCATTCCTGAATTGGCAGGTGTTCCCATATGTTGTGACAAAAGATGTTGTACCGGACTTCCCTTTGATTAATAAGAGTTTCAATCTTTCCTATACAGGGAACGACCTCTAAAACAACTTTATTTTTTTTGGAGTATACTGAGAGAAACGCTCTCGTATGGTTCCATCTTCTCGTGTAAAATTTTTTTTCGGGGGTATTCTTTTCGGAGCTGTATTGCTCGGAGCTGTATTTTTGGTGCAGTATCTGGCTCTTGTCCCAGAAGGTCTTCAAAAGGATCAAGAAGGAGAAGTTTTGCAGGACAAAGAGGGGGTTACTTCTTCTTCAAAGAAGAGTATTGAAACAGAAATTGAAGAAGTTGTAAAAGGCCTAGAAGTTCCTTGGAGCCTCGTGTTTACTTCTTCCGAGAGGATGTTAGTGACAGAACGCCCTGGAAGAATTCGGGTTGTTGAGAAAGGCGTTCTTCAAAAAGAATCACTGCATGTTTTTTCGGAAGTCGTGAGTAATTCTGAGGAGGGCTTGATGGGTCTTGCTGTAGATCCAGGGTATAAAGAGAATCATCTTCTCTATACTTCGTTAGCATATATGCAGAGCGGTAATCTTGTAGTCAAGGTTATGCGTTTTCGAGATACAGGGAAAGCTCTTGAAGATCCCTTTGTTGTGATCGATGATATTCCTGCAGCAAAGTATCATTCTGGATCTCGTATGAAGTTTGGCCCAGACGGAAAGCTGTACATAACAACTGGAGATGCTACTGATAAAAATATTGCTCAAGATATACAGAATCTTGGAGGAAAAACACTGCGTATAAATGCAGATGGAAGTATTCCAGAGGACAATCCTTTTTCTGGAAGTCCTGTATGGACGTATGGACATCGAAATGCGCAGGGGCTTGCTTGGCAACCAGAGACAGGCCGGTTGTACGAAACAGAGCATGGGCCAACGGTGTTTGATGGTCCAGCTGGAGGGGATGAGATTAATCGTATTGAAAAGGGAAAGAACTACGGCTGGCCACTTGTTTCTCATGAAAAGAAGCGCGCCGGTACCGAAGTCCCGCTCCTTCTTTTTACTCCGGCAATCGCGCCTGCTGGGATGACTTTTTATGCGTCAGATACGATACCGCAGTTTACTGGGAAACTTTTCTATTCCATGCTCAAAGGAGAAGGTATTATGCAGGCTACTCTTGGAAGTGATGGAAGTATACAAAAGAGTGAGAAGATGAAGAATATTGAGTACGGTCGTATTCGGGACGTTGTAGAGGGTCCTGATGGCGCACTGTATTTTCTGACGAGTAATCGCGACGGTCGTGGCAGTATGAAAGCTGGAGATGATAGAATATTCCGCATAAAACCAAAGGGGGAGAAGAATGTCCAATGAGAATAAAAAAACTCCCTGCTTTTGCAGGGAGTTTTTTGAAGTATGGCAATCTCTTATTGACTGAGACCTTTGAGGTAATTAAGCATTGTATCAGCGTCGCTGACCAAGAAAGGATCGTCTTCGCAGTTATCAACCTGACCCTCTTCTGAAAAGAGTTCTTTCACGACTCCGTTATCAACGTACATACTGTAACGCCAAGAACGATCACCGAATCCAAGATTTTCTTTCTTTACAAGCATTCCCATAGCCTTGGTAAATTCTGCGTTTCCGTCTGGAAGCATAAAGACTTTCTGGATACCGAGTTTATCAGCCCACTGCTTCATAACAAAAGCATCGTTTACAGAGAGGCAGATAACTTCATCAATTCCGAGAGCTTTGAATTCGTCGTACTTTGCTTCGAAGCCTGGAGCATGCGTAGATGAGCAGGTTGGAGTAAAGGCTCCTGGAAGCGAAAATACAACCACTTTCTTTCCTTTGAAAATCTCATCGCTTGTGAGGTCTTGCCAGCGGTAAGGATTTTCTCCTCCAACGGCCTCATCCCGAACACGAGTTTTGAAAGTTACCTGAGGAACTTCTTGATTAATCATTGCGTGTGACATAAACGTGTATATAAATATTTATTCTTGCCCAAAGACATTCTCCATTTTATCTTCCTCCTGTATTCAAGTCAAGAATACCCTTTTTTGCTTCTTTTCCGATATATTTGCTATGCTGAGGGTATGAAAATAGTCTTTGATTTGGATCATACGATTTTTGATACTACGGAATTTAAATCCGACCTTTTTGCATTACTTCTCCGAAGTGGAGCTTCTTCGGGAAATATTCTCGATACTTACAAAGAGCATCTGGAAATAACAGGAGGAGGGTATAATTTCTTTCTGCACTGTAAATTGATAGAAAAAAAGGAAAAGCACTTTGATACGAAGAGAGCACTTGTTCTCTATGAAGAATTTACAGGGAAAAACTTTTCCAAATATATCTCAGAGGATACTCGTAAAGCGCTCCATTTCTTGAAGCAATCAGGTTGTCAGTTGCTCCTGTTAACAAAAGGTGGTGAAGAGACGCAAAAGACGAAGCTCCGTCAATCTGGGATGGAAGATGTTTTTGAAGGAGTATATATCTGTCAGGGAAGTAAGCTTGCCACCTTGGAAACTTTGGGGCTACAAGCAGGGGATTGGTTTGTAGACGACTCTCTAGAAGAGATTGTAACGTTACAGAGTGCCCATCCGGAACTGCAATATTTTTTGGTACAGAGTGAATATAGCGGAGGAGTAGAGGGAGATGTTGGAAATATTCGTTTTCTTCGTACTCCAGACGCGATACTTCAGTTTCTCTCTCCAGAGTAATATTCTCCCGCTACCCGAAAATTTACATACAGATTCATAAGATAGTTCCATATTCCGACTACGAGAGCAATGGCAACACGTGAGGGAAGCGGGGACCAATCAAAAACATTTACAAAGAGGGCCATGAGACCCATTACGACAGCTGCGCCTATTCCGGTGATAAGGAGAAAGATACCGTAGCCCGTGTGAAGTGTTCGTTTGGTGCCTCGAAAGACAAGGCGACGGCTGATGAGGTAGTTAATAGATACAGCGATGAGAAACGCGCCTCCCGCCGAGAGAATAGGGTCGAGATGGAATATGTCTACCAAGACGTAGAGAAGAGCAAGATCAAAGAGGAAGGTGGAGCCACCCACTATTGAGTACTTGAGAAAACGGAAAATTGCTCTTTTTTGTGGCAGCATAGTACTATTATACTATAAGAAAAATCTGTAATTATGTGTAGCGTATGACCAAATATACTGGTGGGTGTCATTGTGGAGCGGTGAAGTATGAAGTAGAGGCCGATCTTTCCGAGGTCATGGACTGCAATTGTTCTCACTGTGCCAAAAAAGGGTTTCTGCTGGCTTTTGTTCCAGCAGATCAATTTCAGCTTCTTTCTGGTGAAGAAAGTTTGACGGAGTATCGTTTCAACAAAAAAGCAATCGCCCATCTCTTTTGTTCTATCTGTGGAGTGCAATCATTTGGTCGTGGATCAGGGCCAGATGGAAAAGAGGTTGTTGCGCTGAATGCTCGTTGTTTGGATGGTATTGATATGAGCACTCTTACGATAAAACATGTAGACGGAAAAAG
>ERZ1292632.2466-Hain-H43-01um-R2-2466-length-15407-cov-5_pt1 | contig 15407 bp, 13 predicted proteins | sample MGYA00564407_ERZ1292632 | MGnify/ENA primary metagenome ERZ1292632 (study PRJEB36523, sample SAMEA6512637) | groundwater metagenome | collected 2019-01-08 | study: AquaDiva: Metagenomics assemblies of 32 groundwater samples | reverse complement strand
TGAGTTCACCGGCTGGCGGCTTTTCGCCAGTCCGCGTGGAACGATGGGTTAGGCAAGAATTACAATAGAAAGGCGAACATGAAAACAGACCTAACGTGGGTATACATAATGCTGTACATAACGATGATAAGTTCATGCAGCGGGCCTAGTAGTAGTGATGTGCGGGCATTGAAGGAAGACATTAAGAATGTTTCCGCTGAATGCAGAAAATGACAGTGCCTAACGGGAAGCTAACCGGGCGCGCTAAAACGCCCGAAACAAAAACATAACACGCTGGCCGCGCTCCGGTTGAGCGCAGGGTTAGAGCGTACTTGATACGGAGTAATGATATGGACGCAATAGACATAATAGCACTTGCAAAGGAAGCAGACATGCTGCCAATTAAAAAAATATCACGTGATATGGAAATCGAGTGGTGGAGTGTGACATCGAAATCATTGGAAACCTTTGCTGAATTGATTGCACAACGGGCAATAGCCGAGGCGCTTATAAGTGTAAGTTTTGAGGTTGCACAGGAACGCGAAAAGATGGAATGGAAGCGGATTGAAACAGCACCGATGGATGGTACGCCAATTATTGCATTGATGAATTGGCCTCAATTTAAAACTAAAAACGTTGGAGTTGTTAGATTTGGATGCGACGCATTTGGGGATTACAGATTTTTAGGGAATGACTCTGTTCCACCAAAAACCGGAGTTGGATCGCCGACACATTGGATACCGTTAAATGAAGCGCTCTAACGTGGAAATCAGGGGCTGACGCGGCACTTCGCGGCAGTCCCGCTGGATTGTAGGGTTAGAGCGCACTACCAACGGAGATATAAAACATGACTGTGAAAATGACAATAACCGGGTGCGATGTTTGCCCGAACATGAAACCAGAACGCTTCTACACGGCAGACTCATTTGAAGACGTGCAAGAGTGGAAATGCGCCAGCGCAGACGGAAAGCGGATAACTTTGCATGAGTGGAACGACAAGAGGCCAGAGATACCATTATGGTGTCCTTTGCGCTCTAACGTAGAGTTGAGGGGGCGATGAAATTCGACTCTACAAATCGGCCATTACACCCGCCGCCTGCAGCTCGGCAATGAGCACAGATACCCGACGCACGGCTGGCCGCAGATGTAGCATTTGCCTTCTGTGAGCCGGTAGCTCATATCAGCGCGATTTCTGCCTCGCGGCGGTTGGCAAGGCCGCGCAATTTGACGCCGCCCGCCCATACCCACTTGCGCAGCTCTTCCGGAACATCGTCCCAGCGGCCCGTATTGATGCGCTTGCGCAGGTTGCTGATGCGCAGGTTGCCGCTTCCGAGATTGAAGGTGAAATCTATTATCGCAGCGAGGCGTTGCGGCGAGTTTAGGCCCGGGCACAGTTCGACGACTGAAGGAAGATACTTTGTAACGATCATCCAGCGCAGCAGCTGCATCGCGCGCGCGCGGCTGATGGCTGGGTCGTGTAGCGTGACTCGCGTCCCATCCTCGTAGTATGTCGCGCCCGCGCCGATGGTCGGGACTCCGGCAGCGCAAAGGTATGGGGTCAGAACCACCCTTTCCCACCGGATGCACAGCGCCTCGGCAATCTCTATCGCCAGCGTGGTGTTCATCATTTCCCTCGTTTGAACAGGGTGCGGTCGGCGAGATAGATACCGAGCGCGGCGCTCGCGACCGACCATGCGTTGTCGCTCATTGTGTAGATGCCCAGCTCCGCGACAGTTATCCTCGCGACTGCCCAAGTTGCCACTGCCGGGCGAATAGTTCCATTCCACGCATCCAGCCAGCGGATTCCGGTCTGTTTCCCAACGTCTGCAACAGCGGATGCCCATGCCCCAACATCCAGCCGCGACAAATCTGCCTCGGCCTGCATCTGAATGGTCTTGATGCCAAGATCGGCCTGTATCCTAATGGCTTCTTGGTTGCGTGCGTGCTGCGCCGCAGCCATTAGCTCCTGCTGCTGCATCCGCTCCAGCTCCTGCTTGTGCTCGATCTTCGCGGTCATCCAGTGGGAAACTTCGCCCCAGATCATGCGGAATGCAGTGCCGCCTAAAAATGAAAGTAATGCGCTCATGTTAGCCTCCTCGTTTATGCTGCTGTTGTAAATGGTCTTGCAATACTTTTGCCATTTCCTTGAAATCAGCCCCAAGGGACTTGAATCCTTCTTTCAGAGTTGCGTCGAGCTGAGCAAATCGGGTATCAAGTTCATTTTTTGGGTAATGGTTGCGTGCAATTTCCAACTCAAAGTCATGTAATTTATTCTCATCAGCGTGATGCAGTTCATACAGTTTGCTGATGTCCCTTTCCTGCTTGGAATCTTTTTGCCGAAGCAGATACCAAAGCACTGCGAATATTCCTGCGACACCCAGCAATAACAGTTCAGTAATCACACGAACTCCCACACAAGAACGCGACCGGAGCCGCCTTTACCACCCGTGATGTTATTCCCTGCGCCTCCGCCGCCACCATCCCCCGAGTTTGCAGCGCCAGCGCCACCTGTTGATCCAACACTTGATGCTCCGCCCGTGCCAAGGGCGCTGGCACCAGCGAAGGCTAAATCAAACGTAGCAGAGTTTGTCATCACGCCGCCTTTACCGCCGCTGGCGGAGCACACTGCAGAAAATGCAGTAAACCCGCCACTTGTCCCAGCGACACCAATCCCGCCAGCACCTCCAGAACCGACACGCACAACATAAGTTCCACTTACAGAATCTATTTCTGCCCATTTCTTTTCACCCGCGCCGCCGCCACCAGCGAAACTTGTGTTGCTTCCGCCCCCGCCCCCGCCGCCGGCAGAAGAAGGAATAATTATTTGTTGTGCTGCATTGACCACGTACAGCGAACCATCAATAGCCCCACGCATGTTTGCTTGCAGCGGCTCGCCTCCAATCATGTCTGTATACGCATCAATCAATCCGTTTGATTCGCGCGGCGTCGGGCATAGATGAGTCGAACCACCCGACAGACCGGTGAACTCGCGCGCAAGCGCATATAGGCTTTCAAGCCATGCGTAATCGCTTGAATATCTACCATACTCAACGGCGGCATACATAGTTGGGGCAAGCGTTTCAGTCCACATGGCCCCGCGCGCATGGGTATCTTTCACCATTGGATTTTCAATGCTACGACTATTGTGGTACGGGTCAATGTCCCATTCATGCAATGGGATTCTGTTGGCATTAAGTAATGATGGCCTGTTGTTTGTGGTGTTGCGCTGATACAAAGAAATCAATCCGACGAACGCAACCGAATCTGCTGCCGTGACTGATGTTGGATAATGTACTGTGCCGCCTGGCTTGCTTCCATTCACAAGCATTGCGTATGCGTTGAAAATTTCCGGCAACTCCCAACCTGTGTGATTAACGTCAAACGCGCCGACAAGCAGATCATTGAGATATGGGGTGCATGTAGCACCGCTGCCGACTGTGCCGACATCCCAATTTGTTGATCCGGCGTCCCAGATTGTTGGCATTTATTTTGGCGATGACGCTGCAGAAATCTGCTGCTGGAACAGCGCGAGGGAGGCAGCAGCTTCCTGCTTGCACGCTTTAATTTCTGCGTCTTTTGCTGCCAGCGTCGCGGCGTGGGCGGTAATTTCGCCATCTAGTTTTTGTTGCGCCTTTTCTTTTTCACGAATCTCGGCATCTCGTTCCGTTTTCGTCGCGATGTGCGCGATAATTTCGGCATCAAACGCGGCTATTGCACCAACATGTATCGCATTCAGCACCACCAACATCGGGAAACCGGCCTCGTTGGCAGTCTCCACAGGCTGTGCCTTGCCTTCACGCTCCAGCAGCACCTCGCCGCCTTCTGAAATAGTTTCAAAGAATTTAATATGCGCTCCGGAGAGAGCTCCGTCTTTTTTGAACCTGACCAGGAATTCGTAGGGTGTTTTTTCAATCGGCATTTTTTTCTCCTTTGTTAAGCTGATGTAATAACTTCCCAAGTACCAGCTCCAGTGCCAATACATGCTTTGTTAAGTGTAGTGTCGTAAATCATATTGCCTGTTGCAGCAGTTGGCCGTGTGCCAGTTGTATAATTTGGAAGGTCTAATACTCCTGAGGATAGTGCAATACCTCCAGTTACTGAAAGTAGTCCTTCACTACTAAGTTCCATCCTGGTTGCCAGCGCCCCTGCTATATTTCTGGTAGCCCACATATGCTTACCTTGAATATTTCCAACAGCTGGGGTTCCGGTGATTTGGAATCTATGGTATCCAGCTAGCACCATCGCAGTACCGTCATCCCCTGCAAATAAGTTATCTGCTACAACATCACCCGTTGTTACAATGGAGAATGAGCCTATTGTTGCTGAGCGAGATTTAGCGTGTAGCGCTGTCTCTGCCCCAGCATCATTCGACCACCTCGCATACATTACACCATTAACATCATGATTCTGCATTCTTGTGGTATACCCCGCGAGCGTAAGTGCGGCAGTATGTCCCGTAATAATGCGACCAGTAGCGTCTATTACTGTAGGAGTAGCATCAGGCTTTGCTGAATCCTCAACAACCAGACAGTTTCCAGTTCCGGTGTTGTTAATGGTAAGGGCATCGCCTGCTGTTGCAGTAACGGTTGCATTATTTGATGGCAGTGGCATCCTCGCTGACCAAGAAGCTGCTCCAGTTCCAGTAACTAGAATGCACGTAACAATACCAAAGAATCCGGCAGGAACTACTTTCACAAGATTCCCACCACTGGAATTAACAGTAACAGCCCCAGTGCTGTCGTTATCTAGGAAGTATGAATGCCCGACAGCTAATGTGGTCACATCAGGGAGCACTACCGTTTGCGTAGTTGTTCCGGTAAAATCCTGATGGTATGTAGAATCTACTGTTAACGTTGTTGTTCCGGCTGCTGTTGCAGTGGTTGTCCAGCCAGATACTGCATTCACATTCTTTAGTTGTTTTGCCGTTATTATTCCGGCACTATCCCAACTGTAATAGGTAGATGAAAATACTTTAATCGTATCTTCTGTAGGAGGAGTAGCAAGCGTATTTTGTGTTCGCTGAATTCGTACCCAGTATTTTGTTACTGCGTTTACCGTGTCAGTTGTCCATCCTGCTAATGGAAGTGTCCACGATATATTTCCGTTATTTCTTAATCCGTTTGAACCGTCTACTGGGGTAAAAGTAGTCCATGCACTAGCACCAGCAGAATACTGGAATACTGGTTTTATACCAGCACCGCTGGCAACAATTGCCAATATGATTTCTATATCATCAAATGTTCCTGCCATTCCAATATAGACATAATCGTTTACAGCAGCGAAAATCTGAACGTCTGTAGCAGCAGAACCGAACGCTGTAGTAACGTCCGCATAAACTCCTGTATATGTCCACGCTTGTTCAATAGCAGTTAATGTTCCTGTGCGCTGTTCAATAACTTCCACTCCATGATATGCTTCAATTGCTCTTACTGTTACAGTACCTGAACCGCTTTTACCAACAGACAATGCGGCAATTACTCCGCCAGTAGATGTTGACGTGTCTACGTGCGTATCATAAATGTGGGCATCGTCACCAGCCGCAATTCCTGTGGCGTGATAATCGACGTTTACCGCATGAGTATCAGCATGACCAGCACAAATAACATCAATATTTATCGGCCTGGTACTTGGTGTGTTTGGAGTGTGATCTATGCGGATAACGCCTAGCGTTAATTCGCGTGGATTTGTTCGCGCATCAATATATAAATTATCGCTTGCTGGCATCACCCAATGCATAAAATTAAGTGGTATAACGCCTAACCCTATTCTGTTGTTTGTTTCGTCGTAGATAAATCCAGTAGTTAAATTACCGAATCCTACATATCCTTTTGTTGCATGAGATGTAGATTTGAAAAGTAAATCATCACCAGAATCCAATCCGCCTATAGCAGTTTGCCCACCTGATAACCCGTTTTTAACGAGATACCTTGTGTCGTTTGCCGCCGATGTTGTTCTGAATTCGATTCGAGACGCGGTTGTCCCTTCCATGTAAATAGTGATTGTTGGGTCAGTTCCAGCGCCCGCAGGAACTCCCAATATCTCGACAATAATTCTGTCAGTGGCATTTATTGATATGTCTGATGAGACGGTAAAATGCAAATCGTAATCCGTGCTAACACCGCTCAACGTTGCAGATGATTCACTGGTTGCTCTTAATGTCTCTGCGCCGCCAGAAGTGCGAGTGTATAAGTTGGCATAGAACGTACTTGCTTTTGTTCCAGCGGTCTGCGCCGCATGAATATGGAATGTGTATACTCCACTAACAAGAGTCGTTATTGACGGCTCTGTAGAAATAGTTGCAAATGTTTTTACAGTAGTTGGGTTTGTTGTTATTGCAGTTGCGACATTTGATTCAGCATCAGGCGATGGATTGTTTAATAATGTGTAATATGTTGCCACGTCGGAAACGGTATTTGATAAGAAAAAGTCTAGGCTAGTTCCACCAGCAATATTATCAACATATGTCTTAACTGCATTCTGTGATGGATATAGTGTGTCGCTCGTTCCCAATCCTACGCCTGTCGTTTTATTGGCAACATTTTCAGGCGTAAATCCAAGCGCAGTTATGACAACAGAATAAGCAAGTTGAACTGTAGTTTTTTCGCATCCATATTGATCTTGAGCATACCAACCTCTTGTATCAGAATACCCAAGCATATCCCCAACAGATAATTGGCAACTGACCAATAAATAATCTGTTCCATTATTATCAAGATAAATCTCTACTGTCTTGGTGGCTGTGTCTCGATTGGTTACTGTTAGTGCGCTTATTTTCCGCTGAATTAATGCAGCAGGTGCAGCGACAATATCTACAATAGTCACACCGTTTGTGTTTGTCGGTGTGGTTTGAAAACTTGGCAGTGCAATGTTTGAAATGTCTATCCATTCAACTACGACAGGCATATCGTTAGTCGTCTTTGCCGCTGTTAAAACGATCTGTAGTTTTTGTACACTCGACAAATGCATATTAAATTCTTCCTATTGATGAATTGCGAGCATGAATTCTGTCTTTCAAATGATAATGAAGTTCCGTGTCTCCAGTATCAGTTAAATCTGCTGCTTGTGACTGTGATAGATGAGTATATGATGAAGAATTTATATTTTGCAAATCCGCATGATTGCGCGATTCAATATCAGTTATTTTACTTCCAACTTTGTCAATATCAGCCCATAGTGTACCTACTGTTGACGCAGCGGAAGCCACCAATGTATTTAACCTAGAACGAACATCCTCAAACCATCTATTCCACGGTTGCGATACTACTGCACCATCTTTATCAATAGCCCATTTGTCTCTTGATGGGTGAGGGGAAATCTTATCCATTTTTCAGTCTTTTTGTTATCTCTGCAATAAACATCAATACGAAAGGTTTAAGGCATATTGCTATCGCAGCAGAACTCATTGGTTGCCTATCATCTGACCAGCACCAACACCACCTAATGCGCCATATCCTGCTAAGTCTGCTAGACGGTTTGCTGCTGATCTCGCAAGTTCTGGTCTCCTAGCAATATATGGAATTTGTGTGGATGGAATTCGTTTCGCCGCCGATGCAGTTCCAATATCTTTAACTATTCCAGCCGCCTTTGCTGTAGTTGCTCCTACTATTGGAAGTCTCTCTAGGAACTTAAACATTCCACCGGCCATAAGCATCAAACGCCCGGCAGTTTGTGAGCCTCCTTCAGGTGAAGGTACTGCCTTATTCATAATCTCGGCAGCTTTCCTGAAATCGCTTATTTGTTTTGCTCCAGACTTTCCAAACAAGATTTCTATTTTATCATCGCCAAGACGCTCAAAATATTTATTCAGTTGGTTGGCCTTTGATTGTGATGTTTGCGTTTTTGTCCAAACATCTTTCATACCTTCGATAACAGACCCTCGCATTTCACGAATAGCTTGTACTCCCATAGTCTTTTGTTCTTTTGTCCCGGTTGCGGCCAAATTGCGAATGTATCGCAAATCTTCCACGCCACCGCTCAAAATAGAACTGACAAGTTTTTCAGACGGAACTTTATAATCTGGAATTGTAATCCCGCCAAGTTCTTTTTCTGCTCCGCCAAACTTCCCGCTAGTCATACCTAATATTTTTTGCGCAACTTTCGGAGCTTCAAATATTTGTCCTTGGCGTTTACGCATTGCTGCGGCTTCTCTGAATTCAGGAGCAACATTATCAATTTGAGAATATACTTTGTTTACAATGTCGCCACCGGCATATCGTGTCATGCCATCGGATGATTGCGCAACATTATTTGCCATGCTTTTGAACTTGTCTAAATCATTAACAGTTACCCTTCCTGCCGTGATTCCTCCGCCTTCTTTCGGTACAATGATTCCCATGTTCTTAGCTTGTGCGTAAAGCTCACGATACCCCGGAAGCGATCTATTTTCTGCAAGTGCTTTTACAATGCTATCTTCTGGATAAAATTGCTTTTCCCCGTGAAGCTGTCGCGCGTACTCATAGGCTTTATTGGTATCTTCTTTTGCCGCACCATAAATATTTTGCATCCACGAACGGAATGTATCTCCTGCTGCTTCTTCGGTCGGTGCTTTAGCTCCTGTTTTCTTCGCATAGGCTTCGATGTTTTGCATCATCTTATCTTGACCACGTTCAAGAGCCGCAGATAAATCAGTACCAATTATCGGTTGCCCCGCAATAAGCCTTTCAGCTTCTTGTTGCGGATATTTTCTTGTGATCTGCGATCTGATAACATCTTTTTCTGTTATTGGTACAGGAAGTTTCTTTAGCAATTCCATCCTTGCAGCTTCTTCTGACGTGGCTTGAACTGGGGTCAATGCGCCTAGTGGGACACCTCTTTTTACCCCTTCTTCAGTTACCTGCCTAGCAAGCTGCGGATTTAATAGAGTTGCCAATCCTTTCACTGCTCCATAACCAACACCACCTAACGCAGCACCTTTCCCAGCCTCCCAAGCGCGTTCGCCTAAATCTGCTTCTGCTCCCTGAGTGGGTTGAAGTCCCAAATATGCAGCACCTCCAGCGGCAGCTTGTCCAAGTGTCTTAGGAGCCATCAAAGCACCTCCTACGGCCTCGGCTGCTCTTGTTGTACTAGGTAGCATTCTGGCAAGTATTGGAGCCTTTGAAGCGAGTTTTACGGCCCCTAGACCGGGCGCAACCATAGTGGCAATATCACCAGCAGCACCGGCCCAAGGGGAGACTTCCTGCGCAGTTGTAGCGGCTTGTACTGCTCCTTGTTGTTCTTCGGTAAGCGGTGAAAATAATTGCTTTGCTCCTAACGCGGTTTTAACAAGTCCGCCACCTGCACCCAATAAAGCCTGTTTCCATGATGGCTCTGATTCGATTATTTTGCGTAATTCTGCTTGCTCATCATAAGCTGGTTGTGCAGGTTGAGTGCGAGTAGGTTTCCATGTAGCAGCGGCAAACTCAATAGCCTGTTGCTCAGTCGCACCTTCTGGGGCATTGACTGGGATAATTGACCCGTCTGGAGCTTTTACGTTATATAAAGGCATGTTTACCTCGCTATGCTGAATCCTGGATATTGCGGATGAACAATTTCATTTGGTGAGTTTGGTTTATTAATCTCTGTCGATGACGCACGAATCCCCAATGTTGATCCCAACCTATTCAAAATCCTTTCATTTACATCTGGGTCGTTTTTAACATCAGGAAGTTGCAATCCGTATTGAGCTTGTTCTTTATCAGATAACGCTCCTTCTCCCGGTATTCTGAAAACAGCGCGCATTTGTGTTGATAAACTTTCTCTTAAATTGTCAAATTCACGCGCTTTTTGCGTGTCAGTTACACGTCCTACAGTTCCTTTTAATCCGAGAACTCCGCCTGATGGAGCTTGATACAAAACGCCCGACTTTTCTTTTCCGGTTACACCTGATTTGAATTCGTCAATAATTGATTTTGCAGCAGTAACAGCATTCAATTTTGCAACATCGCCAGTTCTACGTCCTTGAGGAAATTCTTCCGATGGAGGATAAACCCACTCATTAGACGCTGTATCGTAAATAGGATTATATTCACCAGCTTTTGATTTTATTGGAGGTTTAATACCAAGCGGCCTTATTTGTCCAGTCTTCGGGTTTACTTGGACTATTCCTTGGTCTGTTGGAACAGTTTGCCAACTTTCCTTTTTACCTTCCTGTCCTTTTTCCCATGCAAACTTTTCTTTTTCAAGGCCGAGTTTTTTCTCACCTAACACATCTTCAGGTTTAGGTTTATAGAACTTCGCTCCAAAATATTCTTTAGGAGCCATTTTTACAGCCAATTGTTCTTCGGGCGGAAGCCCTGCCATGTAACCTTGCAATTGTTCGCCTTCTTGCTGACGGCGCAATGCCTCTGATTGTTGTTGCTGATATGCCAAGTCTGCGCGTTGTTGCTCAATAGGCGCGCGTTCTTCTGCACGTTGCAATCCGCGCATCTGGTATCCTTGCATTTCCTGTTGTTGGGCAAGTTGCGCTAGTCTATTTTGACGCTCTCCCATGGCAGCATAGTTTTGCGCAAACTTTTCTGCAAAGCTAGGTTGCGCGCCGAATCTTTGAAGCATTTCATAATCTAATGGCATGATAAATCCCTCCTATGGTTGAGGCCCCCAATAACTTCCGCCTGTTTCCCAAGAATTTAATGGAACGCTTCCTGTAGAAGTCATCCCGCCAGCAGGGAGAGAAGAATTTGAAGTTGGCTGATTCCAATTTTGATAACCCTGCATACCCAAATTCAACAAACCGCTAAGAGTCGAAGCGTTTATGTCGGATCGTCCCATTGACCCAGCAGCTCCTACATTACCCATGCCCATTAAATTCTCACCTGCTCGGCCTGATTGTTGCGCACCCAGTTGGCCAAGATTTGATGCAGCACCATATCCTTGTCCAGATATTGCCGCTAGATTTGCCAGTCTGTTTTGTCTCTGGCCTGTTAGATAATTAGCCCCACCTTGCAAGGCTGCTTCCATAGCCTTTCCGCTACCCATACCTCCGCGCGCCGCAGAACTTCCAGCAAGAGATCGCTCACTTTGTTGTTTGCCGTAGATATAGTCTGGGGTGCTCATTAATGCTCTGTTTGCGCCCTCTGTGTCTCCGCCTAAACCCATAAGGGCTTGTTGTTCGGTAAGAGCTGCGCGCCCTGCTTGTACCCAAGGAGCCATCTGGCGCTGGGTGTAATCATATTGTTGTTGTTGCGCCAACATCGCATCGCGCGCCGCCTGCTCTTGTCTGCGTTGTGCATCTGCCAAGGCATTTTTTTGCTGTCTACCGCTCCAAAGACTTAATGCTGCTCCGGCACCTAATGTGTATGGATCAAATGGCATGATTTACTCCTTTTTATATTTAATTGATGTATTTGCACTCAAAATTAGGAATAGCCAGCATATTATTATATTAGTCTTTTCTAATTTTAAAGTCAATTTATTCAAGGTATGCAGCCAGCAAAACTGTTTTCGCATCGCTAGAACCCGATATTTCGTAAATCCTCGGATAACCCTTGGTAGCTCCCAAACGATAGAAATTTATAGGCTTTGCATAGTCGCCGGTAATTCCCATGTCTTTAGTCATTCCTGTGTTGTAAGTATTTCCGTTATCATCTGACCATTTTAGAGTGACGGTTGGTTGAGTTGATGATCCTGTACCTGTTTCAGCTTCTAAAATAAGCGCACTATGACGGGCATATTTCATTTCTGATTGTGGCGCGCGGAACGAGCGTTTCCATTGCATAAATTGCGCTCCATTTTTATAAGTGGCCGAATCAATACTGTATATAGCAGTGGTTGTATCTGATGTTAATAAATGCTCACCGTTAAAATATAGGTAATTTTTAACAGGCCATTCCGTATAGGTATAATTTTTCTTTACAATTTCATATTGCGAAACCGTGTTTGCGGATAAATAATTAGTAACGTATAAATAATTGTCATTGCTGCTTATGTCTATTCCGAAAAGTCCCGATGCAGCCGTTGAGTTGTACAACGTGAAAATTCCACTTGCTACGGTGTAAGCGGTCACGGAGCTGGCTGATACGCAATACGCATCTAAACCGCTTGTTTCAACGATAATTTCTGACGGCCCAGCACCACAGGATGCAGTTGCTGGAGAAAGTGGGCTAAGTTGCCCGTTTGATCCTATCGAGAATTGATATAGAAAGCTCCCAGCGCCGTTTGCCACGTAGTAGTACAAATTATCAGCAGATATAAACGGATTTTGCGGACTTGTTGTAGCAACTGTTGCTGGGCTTAAAGCTGTCAATGCCCCTCCGATTCCACGACTAAACATCGAGGTTGTGTTTGCTGTTAAGTTCGAGCTGTAAACATAATTGCCGTTAGGCGTTATCGCTAGACGATGGCATCCATTACCAGTAGCAATAGTAGCAGGAGAAAGAGGCGTTAATTTACCGTCTGCAATATTCCGGCTGTATTGAGATATTGTGCTCGCAGCATAATTTGTTACATACGCATTCAATCCATCTTTTGAGATAATTACTGCTGTTGGGTTTGCGCCTGTAGCTACAGTGCTTGGAGAAAGAGGAGTTAGCACACCAGTTGAAATATTTATGCTGTATTGCGATACAGTGTTACTTCCAGCGTTTGCAGCATATAAATAATCGCCTAAAGGAGCTATATCTACGATGTATGGGGCCGATCCAGCAGCGACCGTTGCCGGACTGAGCGACGTTAATAATCCTGTCGCAGAAATAGAATATTGGCTTATTGAAGAACCTCCGCTGTTTGCGACATACGCAAACGAATTATCTGGCGTTATTTTTATTCCGGCTGGTGCGACTCCTGTTGCCACTGAAGGCGGCGTTAAAGGAATAAATGGATAGTATGTAGTCGCAGCCCTCTCATGCCACAAACTAGTATTTACATCATAAACAAACGTTTTATTCCCAGTAGGGAAAGTGATTACATAAAAATGGTGTCCATCTTTTTGATAAGCAAAAGCGCGCGCATCTGATACGGTTGTCATCTGCTGTATCTGCCACTCGATACCGTAATTCGATACTCGTTGAGGTGATGAGCCGGACATTTTATAGATTATCCCAGTACCTTCTTGCGATCTACCAAGCCAATAAACTGTATTATCTAATGTCGCAATCGACAATGCTGCAACGCATCCAACTTCAAATATACCGCTAGACGTTCTTCTAAATGGAGACGGTAGTTCTCCGCTGTCGTAATATATCTCACCAGAGTATTCGCAAAATACAATCAGCTCGTTATGCGAAACAACTTGCCCTACAATTAAATCAGGATTTGAATCTACAGTTTGGACGTTTAGAGAATCCCATGTTTTATTGTCCAGAACTTCGCTAACGAAAAAATTCTGTGTGCCTGGTTCACATGCGATTGATCGTCCATTCATATATGAGACGGTTGTGCATCCTTCTGGGAATCCGTAGTCTGTTGTTTTGAAAGTATGCACACCAGCTTGTACGCCGGTTGTATTCACAGCATCGCCAGCAAGTGTTAACGAGACTTCCCATGCGTCAGCAGTTAATCCTGCCGCGATAACATAATATGTTATGTTTTCACCAAGCCCAGTAGGAAGTCCAACATTAGGCACCGCCGATGATCTGGTGAATTGTGAAATAGAACTTCCATATAAATTAGCTACAAATACCCTTGTCGAGTCAGGCGACAAACATATCCCATATGGGCTTACTCCTACGCTTACTGGAAGCGATAATTGAGTCAACAGGAACGTTGTTATGTTTCGAGTGTACTGAGATACACTATTCCCACCGTAGTTGGTAACATAGGCATTGGCATTATCTGACGACATTCTTATCATCATGGGGTGCGTCCCAGTTGATAATTCTGCCGGAGTAAGTGCTGTTAACGTAAATGGCGTTGTCAATAATCTGCTGTATTGAGCTATTTTATTATCGGTATATTGTGTGACATAAACAGCTTTATTGTCAGGTGGAATTGCTATGTCTTTACATAGTCCTGTTGTGCCTGTTGATATGGTAACTGGGCCTACTCCCAGTAGTTTTGTCCCAGTATTGCGGATGAAATTATAGATAAGATTGTCATTCCCAAGAACGCATACCGAAGCGCCATCAGATGTGATAGCAAGTCTTGCAGGGGTAGTCGCTGCTGCTGTTGCCGGAGATAATGCGGCAAGAACACCACTCACTAATGTTCTGCTGTATTGTGAGACTGTGTTGGCAGAGGTATTTGCGATATATGCAGATTCTCCATCAGCAGAAATAACCATACTATTGTATTGAACAGTATTGTTATACAATCTATTTGAAGCAGGATATGACAGTGTTCCGTTGGTAACTGATTGTGTGAAGCACGCACAAAAATGATAATTTAAGACACCAGTTTCAAGAAAAAAGCCTGTCGGCATAGCCACAACAGAAAATAACGCATATAAAAATGCGCCATCTGGAGAGATTATTAGATCATGGTAATCTATGTGATCTATATAAAAATAGCCTTGTTGGTGCATTAAGGTTTGAAATTCACTCTGCATAAGGATAATTGATGCTGGACTCAACGGGCTTAGTGTTCCATCAGCATTTATAATATATTGCAGGATGGATGGTGCGGTCCATCCTGGGCCAGACCCGTATCTCTGACCATTAATACTAGTGTCTGCATTTAACACATACGCATACAATCCATCCGCCGAAACTACTACATGTTTTGGATTTAATCCTGAAAGTGTAAGTGTTCCGTTGTCTGTAAGTATTCCAGTTGAAGGTACGTCAACCTCTGTTGTCTCCAACGTTATTGAATCACCAGCAATTAATCCATGAGCTATTTTAGTGAATACGGCAGGGCTTGCAACTGTTACCGTGAATTCACCAGTCAGAACTTTTAATTGCTTTAGCGTGTTATCAGCCAGCGTCAAAGTCCAACCGTCTGTGCCGTTTACCATAATTATTTCTATGCCGTTATCGCTGAAATCATATTCTCCAGCCGTAACTGTTCCGCGAGATGTTGAGGTGTACACTGTTGCGACTATGGTAAGCTCATAAAGAGTTGTTCCGGTTACATAGAAAGCCCGACCGCCAGATGTTTTATAAGCTCCAGTCGCTATTCCGTTTAACGTTCCCTCGGTTTTAAGGCCATCAACTTTATAGAATGCCGCTATCGAGCCATCGTTATTCGTTGTGGCATAAAGATTGATACACTTAGAATCTGAAAGATTCAGGCTCCGCTGTACATCATCGCCTCCAATTAGATTTACTTTCATCATCTATCACCAAGCAAATATTCTGTCCCGTAATAACCTAGTCCTGCTCCAGCGCCTAATGCTCCCGCTCCGGCAGCAAGATTAGCCATTGTGTTTTGTTGTGGCTGCGCCAGTCTTGCTGCTCGTTGCGCTTCATATACTCTGCGCGCTTCTGCCATGTCTGATATTAACTGTGGAATGTTTCCGCCTGACTGCGGACTACTCATCGCCGTGCCGCCGTCATTTCTTACAATCAAGTCTTTCA
>ERZ1292632.2465-Hain-H43-01um-R2-2465-length-15410-cov-5_pt1 | contig 15410 bp, 17 predicted proteins | sample MGYA00564407_ERZ1292632 | MGnify/ENA primary metagenome ERZ1292632 (study PRJEB36523, sample SAMEA6512637) | groundwater metagenome | collected 2019-01-08 | study: AquaDiva: Metagenomics assemblies of 32 groundwater samples | reverse complement strand
GGCCTCCAAGCATGTGCGCGATGGCGTGGAGAAGGGGCGCTTCGGGTCAGAGGAGATTCTTAAAACCGTGCGCAAGGTGCAGGCGGCAGGCATCAACGTGATCGGCAACTACATTTTCGGGTTGCCTGACGACACGCAGGAATCCATGCGCTCGACGCTCGATCTTGCGCTGGAGGCGAATTGCGAGTTCGCCAATTTCTATTCGGCGATGGCCTATCCTGGCTCGAAGCTCTACACGCAGGCGCTCGACAAAGGCTGGAAGCTGCCGGATAAATGGATCGGCTACAGCCAGCACTCTTACGAAACCACGCCGTTGCCGACCGACACGTTGACCGGCGCCGACGTGCTGCGCTTTCGGGATGCGGCGTTCAAGGAGTATTTCACTTCCGATTCGTACCGTGCGCTAGTCGATCGCAAGTTCGGCAGAGCGGCGCTGGTGAATGTCGAGGCGATGTGCGAGCAGAAGTTGCCTCGGAAACTCCTGGAGGCCGCATGACCTGGCCGCTGATGCAAAACAACATCACCCACGCCGACAAGCTGGCGCTGATGGAGTTCCTGGCCAGCGAACACATCCCGCGGCTGACCAATGGCGTGCAGGTGCGCGCGTTCGAGGCGGAATTTGCCGCCTACATCGGCACCAAGCACGCCTGCCTGGTGAATAGCGGGGCGAGCGCGAACCTAGTCACGATGGCCGCGCTTCGGCACCTGTACGGCGCTGGAGAAGTAGCGGTGCCGACGATCACTTGGGTGTCGGACATCACGAGCGTTATCCAGGCCGGCATGACGCCAAGATTCTGCGATGTTGATCCCGAGACGTTGGGGATGGAGTGCCGAGACGCGGTAGGGCCATTGACGCGCGCAGCATTCGTGACGCATGTATTGGGCTTCGTGTCTAACTTCCCTGACGCGCCGCTTTTGATAGAGGACTGTTGCGAGGCGCTTGGGGCCAGAATGCACGAAGGAACGGGCGCATGCTGCAAGGCAGGAAATTTCGGCTTGGCCTCGAACTTCTCTTTCTACTACGCGCACCACATGACGACCGTTGAAGGCGGCATGATCTGCACGAATGACCGCGCGTTTCACGAAACCTGCCGGATGCTGCGCGGGCATGGCCTCCTGCGGGAATGCGACGATGCCGAGTACCGGCAGCGCTATGAGCAGAGCTTTCCTGATCTCGATCCGCAATTCATCTTCATGATGCCGGGCTACAACGTGCGCCCGACCGAGCTGCAGGCGGTGCTGGGGCGCGCGCAACTTCCGCGGCTGGATGCGAACGTGGCCGCGCGCGGCGCCAACCTGCGCACGTTTCTCTCGGCGCTCGATCCGGCGAAGTACCGCACGCGCTACCGGCTGGAGGGATCGAGCAACTACGCGCTCCCGCTCATCCTGCAGGAGAAAGACACTTTTCTCATGGGGCGGGTGCTCGGGTGCCTGCAGGCTGAGGGCGTGGAGTATCGCAAAGGCACGGCCGGCGGCGGCAACCAGTTGCGCCAGCCGTACCTGCGCAAGCTCTACGGCAACCTGCACGAAAGTTTCCCGCAGGCCGAGCACATCAGCGACTTCGGGCTGTACGTCGGGAACTACCCTGATTTGAAGGCCGAGACCATCGAGGCGCTGTGCCAGAAGCTGAACGCGCTCTAGTCACTGGGGCGTCGGGGTTCGTCGGCTCGCACCTGATCGAGTATCTGCTCTCGAACACGGACTGGCAGATCGACGCCATGATACGGTGGCGCTCGCCGCTTGATAACATGTCGTCATTCCTTCGCAATCCACGACTGAGGTTCCTTTATGCAGATTTACTCGACACCGTTTCGGTTGACCGGGCGATGCAGCAATCGCTTCCGCAATTCGTTTTCCATCTGGCTGCGCAATCTTTCCCGCGCACGTCGTTTGATGCGCCGCTCGCTACTCTCGACTGCAATGTTCAAGGCACACTACGTCTACTTGAAGCCATCAAAACATACCGGCGCTCGGCGCTGATCCACGTCTGTTCGTCATCGGAAGTCTACGGCAAGACGCCTGCGCACCTGCTGCCGATCAAGGAAGATTGCCCGTTCCATCCGGCGAGCCCTTACGCGATTTCCAAGGTGGGGACGGACCTGATCGCGCGCCACTATGCCGAAGCCCACGGCATGAAGATCATGGTCACGCGGATGTTCACGCACACGGGGCCGCGGCGCGGCGATGTATTTGCGGAGTCCTCCTTTGCCAAGCAGATCGCCATGATCGAAGCGGGCCTCATGGAAAACCCCGTGATGGTGGGGAACCTCGAATCGACGCGCACCATCGCGGACGTGCGCGATGCGGTGAGGGCGTACCACATGCTGGTCACGGTCAATCCGCAGCCGGGCGAGGTCTACAACATAGGCGGCGCCCATACTTGCACGGTGGGCGACATGCTGCGGCATCTGGTGAGCCTCTCGTCGGGTAAAAACTTTCTTCGCATGCGCGAGGATCCGTCGCGTCTGCGGCCGATTGACGCCGACAACCAGGTGCCGGATTGCTCGAAGTTCACGGCGCACACGGGATGGAAGCCGGAGATTAAATTCGAGCAGACGATGAAAGACCTTCTGGAATACTGGCGCGCGCGCGTGAGGTCGCATCCGGTCATCAACCGATGATCATGCTGGTGCTGGTGTCTGGCGGGTTCGATCCTCTGCACATCGGCCATGTGCGCCTGATACGCCGGGCTTCAGAATACGGGCGCGTGGTTGTGGGGCTGAATTCCGATGCTTGGCTGCTGAGGAAAAAGGGCTTCGTGTTCATGCCGTGGGCTGAACGCGCGGAGATCTTGAACGCGCTCGCGCTGGTGTCGCTGGTGCTTCCCGTGGAAGATAGCGACGGCACGGTTTGCGCGCTCCTGGAATCCGCGCAGCCCCATTACTTCGCCAATGGCGGGGACCGAACGCAAGCGCATCCGGCAGAGCACGCAGTCTGCGAGCGCATCGGCATCAAGGAGTTGTTCGGGGTAGGCGGAGTAAAAATTCAATCTTCGAGCAAACTGGTGGAGAAAATAACAAAATGATCATCACGCGCACGCCGTACCGGGTCAGTTTCATGGGTGGGGGGACCGATTACCGGCAATGGTACGAGGAGCACGGCGGCGCGGTGCTTTCCACCACCATCGACAGGTACTGTTACATCCTAGCGCGGCGCATGCCCGCGTTCCTGGGGGCGCGCTACCGCATCTTCTACGCCAAATCGGAATGCGTGAACGAAATCGCGGAAATCCAGCATCCGGCGGTGCGGGCCTGTCTCGAGCACGTCGGGATGCGCGAGGGGTTCGAACTGAACCATGCCGGTGATCTGCCGGCTCGCTCGGGGCTGGGGTCGTCCTCGGCCTTTACTGTGGGGGTACTGCACGCGCTGCATGCCCTGCAGGGGCGCCACGTCACGAAGCCCGAGCTCGCCGCCCAGGCGGTGCACCTCGAGCAGGACGTGATGCGGGAGACCGTGGGGATTCAGGATCAGGTGGCGTGCGCCTATGGTGGCCTGAACGTGATCGAGATTGACCGCGGGGGCCGGTGGGCGGTGCATCCGGTCGTGATGACGGCGGCGCGCCGGGCGGCGTTCCAAGCCCACTGCATGCTGTACTTCACGGGTATCCAGCGGCACGCCTCGGGCTTTGCCGCGGCGCAGGTGGCAAGCCTTGGGGAGCGCGAGGCTCAGATGAAAGAAATCGCGGCCTTGGTCCGTGGATGCCTGTCGGTGCTGACGGGCGGCGGGGATCTGGCCGAGTTCGGGCGCCTGCTGCGTGCCGGGTGGGAGTTGAAGCGCGCCCTCTCGCCCATGATTTCCACTCCTTGGATCGACGAGCTCTACGCGCGTGCGATGGGCGCGGGGGCGCTCGGTGGTAAGCTCCTTGGCGCCGGCGGGGGCGGGTTCCTTCTCCTTTTCGTGCGGCCGGAGGATCAGCCGGGCGTGCGCCTAGCGATGGGTGATGCGATCGAGGCGCCCTTCGGCTTTGAGACTGGCGGATCGCGGATCGTCTACGCCGAGGGATAGGCACGAGGAGCGGCAAGGGAGCCCATCGGCGCAGGAGGTTGCGTAGCCGTGCTCGCACAGCGGAAACTGGAGGCTAACCGGCGCGGGGTCAATAACCGCGCCCGTGGGCTCATGCGCCCACGCAGCCGGCAAGGGCTGGGCCAGCCGTGGAGGGTCGCGGTAGTCTTGGGCTACGTCGCGCAGGAGCACGCCAAGGGCGACGGCGCACACCATGCCCAGCCACCACTCGGCGCGGCTCACGGGCGCTTCAATTCCTTGTTGCAAAGCGCGAGCAGCGTCTCGATGGGAACCCCGCCCAGCAGGTGGGCGTTCGCGTGAATCCAGCCGACGACATCGCGCGCCATCTGCTGGCGGCCCATCATCAGGGCGATGCGCTGTGACTCGTTGACGAGCGTCATCTGGTCGAAAAGAAGCTGGCCGAGGGGGCTCATCGGTTCGCGTGTCGGTTCCATGTCGTCCTTTCGTTGGCGGTGGAGGTCGTATTCGTAGTCGGATTGGCCGGGGCCATAGGGTAGATCATCGCAGTCCGTGGCGTGAATTTGTCCCATGCTCAGAGCGAAAAGGCGAACTCGCCGGTCATGAGTAGTACGCCAGCCAGACGAGCAGGAGGATGACCGCCGCTGTAGCTGCGGCGCTGAACAGGGCGAGGCGAAGGTAGGTCATGCGGATTCCCCGAGCTTGGCGAGCAGGGCGCGGGCGGCTAAGATTTCCTTCGCTGGAACGTCTAGCGGAAACCGCTTGGCGTGTTCCACATAAGCGGAGTCAATGCCCCGCAGCGCGGCGACCAGTTCCGCGCGCTCACCCGCTACGCGGGCAAGTTCGGCCTCAAGGAGCGGCAGCGAGTTGGCGGCGTGGACGATGTAGGCGGCGTGTTCGTACTCGATGCGCGTCCCTACCATTGACCCGGGCTCGTGAGTCGTTGCCACAAAAAAGCCGTCAATGGTGTAAATGTCGGTATGGTCTTCGACGTGGTACGGCAGCGGCGTTGCGGGCTTGATGGTGGTCATGGTGGCGGATCCTAGTCGAACCAGCGTTTCTGGATTGAGCGGCCGAACTCTTTGCGGAACGATGAACGTAGCCAATCACCAGGCGTTTTGCCGTTGATGCTGTCGTGTTCGACTTCACGGTAAAACGGGCCCTTTCCTATGCCGACGCTCATTTTGCCAGTAGGCTTTGGCATGTCGTCGCGCTTGCGTTCCCAGAGGGCCGCAGCAAGCACTGCGCAGGCGGCGCGGCGGTACTCTGTCGGCCAATACTGGCCGGTGCAGTATTCGAGCTTCACGCCGCCCTTGTGGTCGGCGATGGAAAGGCGCCCGGAGTAAGCGCGCGGGAAGGCGGCAATCAAGTTTTCCGCGGTGATTGAATCGCGCATAGCCACTGCGGAAAGCAGTTCCAGCGCGTGGCTCCTGTCTTTGGCGATGCCGCGAAGCTCGGCGCGATAGCTAGACAGATCGCCATAGTTGCCGAATTCAAGGCCGGGGCGTTGGTTAATCCAAGCGCGTAGTGCAATGAGAATTTGCTCTTTGGTCATGGTAGGACTCCCATGTTGTTCGGTCAGTTCGGCGACCGTTTGCCGTGCTACACAATCAATATATAGACGTAGAATCCACTTGTCAAGTGCCTTGATGGATCAGCCGACGAACGGTAGCCCGCGAGGGGGGGGCTTGACAGCGGGCATGGTTCTTGATTTAGAATGCGCGTGCTGTCCACAACGGCATTATGCGGGGCCGAGCCTTTTAGTCAGGGCCGGAGCCAAGTTCCGACGATTGGCCTCGGTTCTACCCTGCCCGAGTTGTGGCCGGCGCTGACTAAAGGGCTTTTTCTTTGCCGATCGATAATTTCTGGCTGGTCTGGGTAGCGGGGCGCGGCGGCCCGAAGCGCATCCATTTAACCCTTGAAGAAGCCAAGACCGAAGCCAGGCGCCTGCGCGAAGAAGTAACCGGCCGCGAGGTCTACGTGCTCGCGATTGTGCACCGCGAGATAGGGCGCAAGATCCTGACGCTCGGGCCTCGCAGAACGCGGTCCTCTTGCGTAGTCGAACCAAAAGCCGCAGCGTGCTGAAGCAGCAGCTCCTCGAACTCGCAGCCGGCCTCGTCGCCCTCATCTGCGCTGCCTGGATGCCGATCCTCATCCTCGCCATATTCCTGCAGCCATGGGTCAGGTGACGACCAGACCACAGAAAAGAGCAAGGAACGCCACGCGCCGCGGCGTCGCATCAAGTAAAGGCGTGGGGGCCTGATGCCCGGGCCGGTTCAAAGCGCGGGAGTCGAGCGCCAACCATAACCGGCCAAAGCGAGGAACCGCATAGCGTAAGCACTACGCGGCGGCGAGCCTCCCGATCCCGCAAGCAGGTTCAAGCGCGAGGCGCAGCCGGCGTACCCTTCGAACGATTGACCAAGCCGAGCCTGGCCTCGGGCTCTACCTATGGCTCAAGGATAGGTCTGCTACACTCCGCGCACGCACGCGCGACAGTTGGCCGCTTCGATAGACCGGTGACAGGACAGCGCAGGGGCTCACAATCAGCCGCTCCCCTGAGTCCGTGACTACCTCCACCAACTGAGCGATGCGCAGGCCAGGCAGGCAGTAGACGCGAGGATCGGCGCTCGAGCAGTCACCTGATTTGCTCTGCTGCAGGTGCAGCACTCGGACGATTGCGCGGCTTTACATAACACCCGTTGTACTATCAAGCACTTACTCGGTGCGTGTGCGGTGCAATAAAACTCTGGGACAAACTGCTTGAGGGTGGGGACGGGGGTTCGCCTTCCGGCGAGCCTCGGCAGGAAATGGCACCACCCACCACCTTGTTTTTGATTCGAAGTCTTTCTCAATCGCTTTTGATGTAGGTCGTGGTGCTGCGAGAGCGCGGGGTCGGTTGGCGGTCAGTTGGTGGGAATGACGCGGGTGGTGCGGAACTATCGGGCGTAGACTTGGTGCACTGGGTCGGCCGCTTCCTTTCGCGGCGGGCGTGGGCGTCGAGGACCAAAGGGCGGATGTGGGGCGTTGGCCGGCCCCGGGGTCATTGCAGGCGCGAATCTGCCCGACCCACGCGGTATTTCGTCAAGGTTACAGTTGCGTTATTTCTCTGAAAAGGCGGCATGGCGGCATCGAACCAGGCGCTTTTGAGGGCGATTTCTGAGGATCGGGCGCTGGGGAGCGCGATGCTCTTTGCGCACCGGCACGAGTACGCGAGCCCGGACTTCCACGTCGAGATCATTGACCTGTGGCGATCTGCGGACGAATTGGTGCTGATCGAGGCGTTTCGTGAGGGCGCCAAGACGACCCTTGCCGAGGAGTTCCTGTGCATGGAGGCGGCGTTCGGGAATTTTGCGTACTGCATCATTTTCGGGGAGACCTATGCCAAGGCATGCCAGAAGCTGGAGGCGATCGCGCACGAGGCGCTGCACAACGCGAAGCTGGCGAAACTGTTCGGCTCCAAAATCCTCGCCAAGCGGCCGATCGAGAACAAGGCGGTTTTCTCAAGCGGCGCGATGATCGAGGTCGCTGGCTGGGAGCAGGAGATCACGGGGTTCAAGTACCTAGACCGGCGGCCCGACCGCGCGTACCTGGACGACGTGGAGAACCTGGAGCGCGTGAGGTCGGTGGAAGCCGTGGATGCCTCGATGACGAAGCTCTACCGGGAAGTGTTGCCCGCGATGGACAAGAAGCGCCGCAGGATCAGGATCACGGAAACGCCGCGGGCGAGTGATTGCATGGTGGTTCGCCTTCGCTCGAACCCGGACTGGCTGTGCAGGAGTTTTCCGATCTGCAACGGGGACATCGACGATCCGAAAACCGTGAGCGCGTGGCCATCCAGGTATCCGATGACCTGGGTGCGCGAGGAACGCGACAGGTACGCGCGCGCCGGCATGCTCAGGCAGTTCATGCAGGAATTCATGCTCACCGTGGACACTTCGGAAACGAAGCCCTTCAACGAATCCATGCTGAAAGGCATGGACGTCGCTCCAGCGGCGTGGCTGCCGCGCTATCCGATCTACGACCCATCGCGCACCGCAAATGTGGCGAGTTCCGACAGGACGGGGAAGGTGGTGGTATCGAGGCTGGGCGCGAAGATCCTCGTGCATGAATCCGGAGGGTATTTCTGGAAGCCAGATGAATTGAGGGCGGACATTTTCTCGGCGTGGAAGAACCACCACGCGGCGGAGGTCGGGATCGAGAAAAACTCTCTCGATGAGTACCTCCTGCAACCCATCCGCTTCGAAATGGTGAGGCGCGGCGTGGTCGTGCCCATCCGCCCCCTGCAGGCCCCGCAGGACCGCGACAAGGTGGCCTTCATCATGGGACTGCAACCGTTTTTTACGGCGGGGGACGTCGTGCTGGTGGGCGGGAAGGCGGCGCACCCGCAACTGGTGGCCGAAATCCTCAACTTTCCCGGGGGGCGGTTGGACATCCTGAACGCCTTGGCCTACAGTCTGAAAATGTTCGCGGGCCAGCCGGTGTACGAGGACTTCGGTAGCGAGAACGTCGCCGCGGCGCACGAGCCGGCGCGAGGCGAGACGCTGTACGCGGCCTGGAACGGCACCGCTGGCGAGACGGTGTGCGTGGCCCTCTTGAGGGCCGGCCGGCATTTGAGCGTGGTGCGCGACTGGGCGGCATCAGGCGCGAGCGCCGACGCGGTGCGCTCGATCGCGGCCGATTTGAGGGCGAGTTTCCCCAGGGCGACCATCGAAGTCTGGGCGCCGCCGGAACTCCACGACTCCCACCAGCGGGTGGCCCTGGTGCCGGCGTTGAGGACCAACCGCTTCACGCCCTACCGCGGCGAGCACCTGGTCGTCGCGCGCGGGTCTCTCGCAGAGAAACTTCGAACGACGGTACGCCAGAGGCGGCTTTTGAGCGTGGATGCGAAGGCGACCATCACCTTGAACGCGCTCGCCGGGGGCTACAAGTACGCCGTCGCCGCCAACGGCCGCCAGCACGCCGAACCCGAGGCCGGTGTCTCGCGGTTGGTGGCTGAAGCCATCGAATCACTCGCCGCGGCGCTCGAACGAAGCACCGATGCCGCCAATCCTGCGGGCGCCCACATCGGCACGAACGCGCAGGGGCAACGATATTTCACCAGCCTGCCGGGGCGGGCGTGAATAGCTTACTTCTTGGATTTTTTCTTCTTCGGCCACCAGCGATACTGCGGCTGGCGTACCGGGAGCGGCTCGCCCGCCTGTTTGCACGCCTTCACGAACTCGCGCCCGGCGTAGTTCAGGCTGCCGTAGGTAACCATCAAGCTTTCCCGAGTATTGCGGCGATCCGACCTGAAAAGTCGCGTTGCCGTCACGCGCATTTTGTCGCTCACATAGACCGTGCAACTACGCAACTCGGGCTGCGCGAACATGGTGTCGAGGGCTTTGGTGAAGAATCGAGGCTGCGGAATTCTGACCATCGGTGTACCTCTTTAAGGATTAGTGGTACACCACTTTACACCAGTCATCCCTCACAGGTGGAGTTCTGATGGCGAAGAAAAAAGACCCGAAATCCTCCTCGGTGAACATGCTCGCGCCGCCCGGGACGCTCGAATCTGGAGAATCGGAGCTAGAAAACTGGGCCGCGAAGCCGGATTCTCCTGCTTATGTGGAAGCCGCGCGCCTGTACCCGCTGATCGAAGCCGCATACCAGGACAAGGACGACCAGCGGCACAATATCGAGGAATTCTGGAACATCTATAACGCGATTCCAGATGAAAACCGCCAGTACGCGGGCAATTCGCAGTGCTACGTGCCAACCGTGCGCGATTGCATCAACGCACGAGCGAAAAGGACGCTGAAACAGCTTTTTCCGGCGCGGCACAGGCACGTGGAGGCGTTGGGCGCGAACGAGGAGACGCCCTACCCGCAACTGGCGATGCTCGAGCACTACATTCGGAAGATTGGGCTCAAAGACATCGTGCGCTCGATGCTCGTCGCGGGGGACGTGACCGGGCAATGGAACCTCTACATCGACTGGACGCGCTCCTACCGGCGCATCACCGAAGTGGTGCGCAAGAACCCGATTCTTGAGTCGGTCGAAGGCGAGGAAGTGGGCCTAACCGATCCTCGCGAGGAAGTCGAAGAAACCCAGGACTCGGATTTGCTCGAAGAAGGCCCGGAACTCACGGATTTTGCGACCGAGGACCTAGCAGTGGTGCCGGCCACCTGCAACTCGATCGAAAAAGCCGAGGCCGTGGCCCTCAAACTGCGCATGTCCAAGGCAAAGGTGCGCGAACTGGCCGACGAGGGCGTGTTCGAGTTGAAAGAGGGCGAGACGGTCGATCAGCTCTGGGCGCGGCTCGAGCAGGGGCCGCAGGGCGAATCGCAGGAACCGGCGAAGGCGCGAGCGCACGCGGCCGGCGTCAAGGTCGATGGAACGCTGAAATACCTCCTCGCGTTCGAAGCGACCGCGAAACTGCCGTTCGTCGAGGACGGCGTGACAGTCGAGCGCCTGGCCTACATCTACTACGCCGGAACGAACGAGATCCTCGGCATCGTGAAAGCCCCGCAGTGGGGCGGCAAGCGCCCCATCCTGAGCGCGCCGGTCGAGCGGATCGCGGGCTCGTTTTTTGGGAATTCGAAGATCGAGCCCATCAAATTCCTGCAGTGGAACCTGAACGACTACTGGAACATGGGGCAGGACTCGGCCATGTATTCGCTCCTCCCGATCGTCATGACCGATCCACTCAAAAACCCGGTCTACTCCTCGATGGTGATCGGCCTCTCCGCGGTGTGGCTCACCAGCCCGAACGACACCAAGCCCCTCTCCTTCCCGCAACTGTACAAGGAGTCGATGGAAATGTGCGCCGCCATCAAGGCGCAAATCTGGGAGTCGATGGATGTCAACGAAATGATGCTGGGCAGAACGCCTCCGGGCAGGAAAAACAACGCGATGGTGGGGGCGATGCAGGCCGAGCAGATGACCACCATCATGGACCATGCCGAGCGGTTCGAGGAAGTGATCCTCACGCCCCTTGCCGAGAGGATGGCGCAGTACGACCAGCAGTGGCGCACCCGAGCGCTTACCGTGGTGACGAAGGGCGAGATTGGCGTCAAGGCGAAACTCACAGAAGTGGAGCCGCAGGCGTTCGGCGAGCGCTTCGAATACACATGGGTGGGAACGAGCGTGGTGCAGGGCCAGCAGTTGATGCAGATGCAGATCGCTTTCATGAACGTGCTCCGGGGCGTGCCGCCGCAGCAGTTGAACGGCCGGCGCGTGGATGTCACGCCGATTCTCGAGAAACAGGTCGAAGCCCTGTTCGGCGCCGAAGTAGCCCCCTTGATCCTCGTGGACGAGCGGAACATGTTCACGGTCCCGCCGGAGGTTGAGAACGAAATGATGCACAACGGCCTGCCCGCGGACGTGCACGAGGCCGACGACGATCAGGCGCATATCATCAATCACATGTCGGCGGCTCGCCTGACCACGGACCCCGGTGGCCGCATGCGCGCCCATATCGCCAAGCACACGATGTCGATGCAGGCGAAACTGCAAAAGCAGATGGCGATGGCGCAAGGAACACCCGGCGCCCCCGGCCCATCCGAGGGCGTGCGCGGGATGGCGGGGAGCCCTCGCGTGGGCGCGCAACCAGACCCGGCCGGCCGCCCAGGCATGCAGATGCCGCCTGGGATGCCGCACCCCGATGCCGCGGGCCCGGGGCGTGGATAGCGTGGTCAAGAGAATCCCCTTGCCGCAGTGCATGGGCATCCCGGTCCGGTACGACGCCGCGCTCGCGGTGCTGTCGGACTCGCGCGGCATCGGACCCTGGAAGAAAATCGTCGTGGGGCCGACTTTTCACCTGCTCACCGAACGGCAAAAAGGGGCGGTGCTCCTGCACGAAGTCGGGCACTGCAAACTCTGCCACACCGAAAAAATCATCGCCCATACGATAGCTCGCCCGCGCCTCGTTTTTGCGCTCCTCGCGGCAAGCATAAAGGCCGCGCGCCGCTTCAAGAAGGAGACCCCGCAGGCGCTCGCCTTCTTCCAGTATGAAATCGAGCGCCTGGCGCCAGGCACCGCCGCCTTCCGGCAGCGCCTCGAATTCGAGGCCGACGCCTATGCCGCGGGCTGCGGCTACGGCGCGGAGCTCGCGCAGGTGTTCAGGTGCGCGGGGGACGCGGGCGGGGGATTTCACCCGGATGTAGAATCGCGCGTCAGACACGTCCTAGGAGAATCGCATGGATAGCGCGCTACCGCTCAAGCCAGGAGGATCGAGCTTCGTGTTCCTCGCCACGCCAACGGCAAGCGCCGCAACCAAGGTCGATGGCCCAAGCGGGGGGGATGTCACCTACGTGTTCGACAATTCCAAGGGCACGCAACGCTGCTGGATCGGCTACGGGATGACCAGCACGGCCGCGCAGACCAACGCGCGCGTGCCCACGCCCGGGGGCCAGTCCCCGGCGCTGCCGGTCGCGCAGGGCACCATCCAGGCGTTCAGCCTCGCGCCGCAACTCTTTATCTCCACCATCATGGAACTGGGCTCGGCCACCGTCACCTGCAATATCGGCATGGGGATCTAAAGTGCTTCGCGCCCTCGTACAGGGTGCGGGCTTTACCCTCAGCGGGCTTTCCTCAACCTTTCTGGATGGGCAGGGGAATTTCAGCATCCCGCCCTACCCGGTCGGCGCGGGCTCAGGCACCGTAACCTCGGTCGATCTCACCGGGCCGGTCGTCGAATTCTTTGTAAACGGCGGCCCGGTAACGGCGAGCGGCACGCTGAATTTTGACTGGAAGGCCCCGGTGGTGGTGGCCCACGGCGGAACGGGCATGGGTTCGTTCGCGCCGAACTCTCTCATCCGGGCGGGGTTGGGGTCGAGCGGCAAATTTCAATCGACGCCGCTCAACAATCTTTCGAGCAGTTTTCTGGACGGGGGCGGGAATTTCAGCTTTCCCACGGGCGTCAAGACCTACCAACTCGAATTCCTTATCGGCGATGCGTCGAACGTGATCGGACTTGCCGGCAAGCCCACGGGCGTGGTGCGCGTGCCGCGCTCGGGGAACATCACGGGCTGGCAGATTCTTTCCTGCGATTCCGGCAACCCGACCTCTGGCTCGATCGTGCTCGATCTATTCAAGGACACCTACGCGAACTACCCGCCCACGGCGGCAGATTCCATCGTGGGCGGCGCGTTCCCATCAGTGACGAGTGCGACGAAGAACCTTTCCTCCGAGCCGATTTCCAACTGGACGGCTGGACTTGTGGAAGGCGACATTCTGTATCCGTCCGTGCAAAGCGTGAGTTCGTTCAAGGCGGTCAAGTTCATCGTGACGTACCTGGGATTCTGAGGATATGAGCGCGCTGACCAACCTGCCGGGTTTCATCGCCATGCAGCGCGACATGATCCTCAGCACCGATTCCAACGTCCCGGCATTCACGACGGCGCAACTGATCGACGCCAGCGCGGAGAAAGCCGCGTTCCTTGGAGAAGTCTGGCATCCGACCGTCAAGACCGGGACGATCAATATTCGCAAGGTGCATTTCAGATGCGGCGCCATCGCGGTGACCTGGCTTACTTCGGTAGTGCGATGCTCTTTGCAAAACGTGAGCCTTACCGCCGGGCCGCCTTACCAGCCCGATGGCACGCAAGATCAGACCTTCGATTTCAACAACGGCGCGCAACTCACGGCGAACGCCTGGAACACGACGGGCAACCTCTCGGCGGATCGCGCGGTTGATCTATCGGCGGATTCCATCGGCGACGCCAACTCCCGCTGGCTTGCCGTGGTGCTGGAATACGCCACATTTACCGTGCTCGATTCCCTCATCCTCAACGGCGTGAACGCAGCGCCCGGCGGGATTGCGATGGGTACGCATCTTGGCGCCGCGCCCCTGCTTCAAACCGCAGCCTGGGCGGCACAGGCCAATGGATACGGCAACGTCGTCCTCGAATGCGATGACGGCACGTTCGCGTTCCTGAATAACTGCACCGCGTTTTCCGCGCTTGGCACTGCTTCAGTAGCCAGCAACGGCGCGATTCGCCGCGCGGGGGTGATTTTCCAGGTTCCGATGCAGTTGAAGGTCAGCAAGATGTCCTTGTTCGGTTTGATCCCGAACGCCTGCGACGGCACGCTGACGCTCTACGATTCTGATGGCACCAGCGTCCTTGCTTCCGTGGACGTGGACAACGACCCAGTACGGGCATCCGGAACGCCGGGCTACATGGACGCGGAGTTCCCGCCCGTGACGTTGACCGCAGCTACGGATTATCGCTTCGTGTTCGTCGCCACGACCACAACTGCGGCGACGATCTACTACGGTGACGTGAACGCAGTCGGCCACATGGACGGCCTGTTGCTCGGCCAGAACGCGCGCTGGACGCAGCACGACGGAACGAATTGGGCCGAGACCACGACGCGCCGGCCGCACTTCGGCATCGGCATCAGCGCGGTGCACGACGGCGCGGGCGGCGGCAGTTCGCTCCCCGCCGTGGGTTTTGCGGGTTAGCGCGCAAGGTGTAGACTCATCTGCCAACGGAGGCCATCATGGTCGTTGGACAATCCCCGCAAGTGCAAGCCATCATGGCGCAGGCCGATGCCGCGCCCCTCATGATCGCCGCGGCGCGCGGCGACTTCGATGCCGAGATCGCCGCGCTCAAGGCGGCGCGCAAGTCTCTCGAGGAAGCCAACGGCGCGCTCCTCACCGTGTCGGAGGCGAATGCCTATGCGGCCAAAACGCGCCAGAGCGCTGATGACTACGCGGCGAGCGCCAAGGCCGCAGCCGATGCACTGACCAAGGCGGCGACCGACCTTGCCGACAAGGTGAGGGCGCGCGCTGCGGTGATCGAGCCGCGCGAGGCGGCCGTAGGAGCGCGGGAAGCGGCGGTGGAAGCGCGCGCGAAAAGCCTCGATTCCCGTGAAAAATCAATCGCTGACGCGCAAAATAGCCGCGACGACGAACTGCGCGAGCGTGCCGTCGCGCTGGATAAAAAAGAGGGCGACTTGGCAAGCCGAAAGGCGACCCTTGATGCCGAGCGCATCGCGTTCAACAAGAAGCTCGATTCGCTCAAGGTCTAGTGGTTTTGCATAATTTTCGAACTAGGTATAGTGTTCGCGCCTAGGGCTCTAATGCACAAGGAGAAGTCCATGTTCGTCCTCATCCGCGCACTCGCCGCAATCGTCGGATTTCTCCGGCCCCAGATCACCCCCGTCAAGACCACCATCGCGCCCACGGCGGCCGAAATGGCGGGTGCCATGCCCACGCAGGCCAACATCGTGGGCTCGGTGACGGACCTCAAAAACAACGCAGCACCCGTGTTCGGGAACTTCAACCTCGGCATCTACGCCGGGGTCACGAACACGCTCCTCGCCAAGGACATCGTGGGCGGCATCATCCGGCGCAATAGCGCGCAGTCGAACGCCGACCTGACCGACACCGCGACCAACATCGTGAACGCGATTCCTGGGGCGGTGGTGGGCCAGACATTTCCCGT
>ERZ1292632.2464-Hain-H43-01um-R2-2464-length-15411-cov-5_pt1 | contig 15411 bp, 30 predicted proteins | sample MGYA00564407_ERZ1292632 | MGnify/ENA primary metagenome ERZ1292632 (study PRJEB36523, sample SAMEA6512637) | groundwater metagenome | collected 2019-01-08 | study: AquaDiva: Metagenomics assemblies of 32 groundwater samples | reverse complement strand
ATGACGACTTACGCGCCGCACTGCAAGCGAGGGCAAACGCACTTCACGCCAAGTTTCCATTTTTTAAATACACGGCGACTCCCGCAACCCTAATAATCGAGGTGCCAGCATGACTATCAATCAAGCAATCGTTCAGATTGTTATGGCGGCTGAATCAAGGTCAACTGTGACGTTTAGTTACCTGAAACTCGTAAGGATATTGAAAGGGGTAAGGTGTGACTGACCTGTCTGCTGGTTTTTTCTTTGGTTGGATGATGTGTATGCTTTTCGGGCTTGTCCTCTATCTTATTATTGCGGGAAAGGAGAAGAAGTAAAAATGAACGTAGAACGGAATGGAGTCTTTTTTATGACTAAAAAACAATTAACCAAGATACACGGCGAGCACGACAAACTTGGTTTTTGGCGGATTACTCGCGCAGGCAATCCCAGACGTTATTGGATATCAAGGGTTGGAAGTGATTTTGGTATCAGCTTCAAGGATAGGATTTTTCTGCCTCTCGCAAAGGCATTAGTAGCTGACGCGAATAAAGGATTTGAGGTGCCAGAATGATGAAGTACAGAAAGAAACCAGTCGTGATTGAAGCGATACAACTACTCGAAGATACTTTTGCTGAGTGTTGCGAGTTTGTTGGTGAAGACAATCTTGGCGACGGAACGTCACAAGAAGAAATCTGCATTGTGATTGTGACGCTTGAGGGCGAAATGACGGCCCACGAAGAAGATTGGATTATTCGTGGCATCAAGGGTGAATACTATCCATGCAAGCCCGACATTTTCGAGGCAACCTATGAACCCGTTGAGGTGCCAGAATGAGCGACGTGAAGCCAGCGACGGATGAGCAGATGGGGCAAATGCGGGCCGTTGTGGATGGTGAATATCTGCCGTCACAATCATGTCTTTGGTATCACGACAATAGTTGGGATGATTTGGCTATCGTCATGCTCATCGCCCGTATAGAGCAAGAGGTCGAAGGTCGAACACAAGACCGTGCGGAGATTGAGAGACTGAAAGAGGTAATTCACTGTAAAGATGTGTTACTGACCGCATATCGCTTGGGAACCAACAGGGGAGTTGACAAAGCACTAAGTAGACTTGCAGAAATCACTCGCACCGCAGGAGGCAAAGATGAAAAAGAGTGAGAGGTTTGAGTTCGATTCGGAGCCAATGTCAGAGTCAGACGGGCAGTTCGATGTTCTTGTTATAGACCGCACAATTAGGGTGAGTAAGTCAAATCCAAAAGACAAGGGATGGAATCGAATTGCTCGTCCGTCTTTCCAACAAAAAAGCAGAAGGGGAAGCAGGGATGAGAACATGAGTAATATACTGGTAAAGATGGTATCGAAGTCTGGTCAGGTCGGGTATACCCTAAACTCCCAGTTATCAATTTCATGGATTGAAGCAGCTATGGATAGGTACTATGACGACAACCAACCACTAAGTGAATATACTAAGGGTAGGGAAATAACTATGTCACTGATCGAAGTACCAGCCGGTTTCAACCCGGAAGATACAGGTGGGGTATGGGGTACACCTGAGTAAAGAAGGTTAACTACCCCCGTAAAACGTGAAACATTTTGCACTATTTTATACTAGTCTCTGCTAACTTGTTCTACTACAACGATCATATGCCAATGTAAAACGTGAAACATTTTGCATATACCGGGAAACATAGACATAGAGTGAGTGCAACGTGTTGAATAACAACATGTTAATTCAACCGAAATAGTTACTTGTCTTTTTCCTTGGGTTTCCCACCTTAAATCAGTGGCCCGGAAAAATCTCTGGAAATGAAAATTTTGGCAAAATGTGCACAAAAATTGTGCATAACTCTGGTCGAATGCACAAAAATTGTGCATACTGAAACCAGAGATACCACCTGATTTTGGGTTCCCCCTTAACTTCAGAAACCGCTGAAACTCCACCAGCTCACCCCCACCCACCCGGAAAAGCATGGCGGAGAACTGTCTACTCTCCACCTTCTGTTGTGGCCCATTGGGTTAGGATGGTTTTGTGGCCAGCTTGTGTCTTTTGGTGTCCAGATCGGGGGGTTTTTGGGGTTAAGGTGTAAAGGATTTCCGGTTTTTAAAACACTTGTATCGGGGTAGGTATACAACGTGGCTAGTTGGGGGGCCGGGTATACATGTCCGGGGGCTTCCGGGGGCTCTGGCACTTTGGACTTGACAAGTGCGGGTATCTGACCTATACTGAGGGGTTAATCCCGGTCGAAAGGATAGTCCGAGTCATGTTTTCACTAGGCAAATGTACAGTTGAGGGAAGGGGAGAGCCCTTGGTCTGTCCAGCTGGTGCTTTACTGGCTCCCTATAACAGCATGAACTCGGATTGTTCCGCTGATCGGGCGATTTTCCGACACAAAAATCTACTCAAATTTTCCTTGCAACTCCTTGTGTTTCTTGAGTTAAGCTCCCCCGGCTGGACTCGAACCAGCGACCCGCTGATTAACAGTCAGCTGCTCTACGCTCAAAACTCATAACACAAAGTGATACAAGAGGTTACAAGGAATTTGGAATCGTATTGTACCGCTGATTATGGGAAAAATCGACAAAGTTGAGATGGATTTATCTGGGACTATCTGGATCGAATACCTGATTAGCTTCCGGCTGGACATGGATGCCCGTGGACTCAGCCCGAAAACCATAGAGGGGTACTACGAGTGCATAGGTCACTGGGTGAAGTGGCTCCGGGGTAGGCGGGTGGCCGATTTGACCGTGGTGACCAAGGCTACCTTCCAAGAATACATCCTTTTTCAGCGGGAGAAGGTCTCTGGTAGCACCATAAACTGTCGATTAAGGCATGTCCGGGGGTTTCTGGGCTACTTGCACCGGGAAGGGGTACTTCCGGACGGGGTGCCGGATTTATCCCACCTAATCAAGCTGGTGAAGGTTGAGCGGGGTCCAAAACCGGTGGTTGGGATCGAAATTGTGGGAAAGGTACTCCGGGGGTTGGTTCGCCGGGTCTCTCGGAAGTGGGATGCTTACCGGGATTTGTGCATGGTGCTGGTATTCTGGGACTGCATGGTACGGCTTTCGGAGCTTAGAGGTCTCAGGGTGTCGGATGTCAGCTTTGACCAGAAGACCTTGCAGGTGTTGGGGAAAGGTAGGAAGAGAAGGGTCATTCCGGTGGGGGATAGGACACTGAAAGCCCTGAACAAGTGGGTAATTCGATACCGTGGGAGCCTTTCCGGGGGTGATTGGCTATTCACAGACAGGTCTGGCACCCAGTTGACCGCTCGGAACATTCACCAGCTGATGGCAAGGCTTGGTAAGAAGCAGGGGGTCCGGTTCAATCCCCATTTGATCCGGCACAGCTCGGCAACTTGGTTTATGTCTCAGCAGGGAGCGAACTTAGAGATACTCAGGCAGATACTCGGTCACAGTTCGATCCTAGTCACCCAGCAGTATCTCCATTTGAACACAGCGGTTTCGGTGGAAGCCTATGCCCGGAACTGTCCTAGTAAGGGGTTGGACTTCTAAGAAAAAACCCCAGTTTCTCAGGCCGGGGCCGGGGTTGGTGTTTTGTGATACCGTTCTTAGTGCTGCTGGTAAGAAACTGCAATCAAAACATTAGCTTGCTACCACTTAGCAGCATTGTACTCTGGGGTATTGGTGACCAGTTCCAAGGCCAAGTAGTTCTTGATCTTGTCAAAGGCTAGGTACACGGGGTGTTCCTCACACTCTTTGGTTTCACAGGTCTGGTAGAGCCAGCACTGGATACTTTTCAGTAGTTGTACTGGACTGACGGGGTAAAAGTAAGCAGCTTTCCATGGGAGCAATCGACCTTTGGAATCAATCGATCCGGGAAGTTCTTTGCTGTCCGGGTATCGACCGGCTACAGAGAGCTTGTTTAGCTTATACATGGCCCGGCCAAGTACTTCGTGACGGCTAGACTCACTACCGGCTAGGCTGGGCAGGGGAAAACCGGCTTCATTCAGTATGCTTCCGGCCATATTTGCAGCGTGGCTGGTTCCCTGTTCTTGCATCACAGACAGGGTGCTGATAATCTCGTTAATCATGCTTGGGGCAACAACATAGGCACTCATTGGGTTCTCCTTCTTTCTCTGTTCTTCTCTAGTTCTGGTAGGCTATCCAAGTGTTCATGGTGATCTGGTTATTCTGGGCTGGGAAGATTGAATTTTTCACAAAGGTCATTCCCATTTCAATGGCATTGAAGAGGCCGCTGGTGGTTACCGTGTGAAGGCCGGTGCTGTCCAACCATTTCCAAGTTGTGGCTTCTGAGTTCTTCATCTGGTTCTCCTTTTCTCTCTCTGTTCTCATTACATAGGTAGTATCGGCAATTGTCCTCAATTTGTCAAGTGAAATCGTACAAATAATGAAAAAAGTTTGGCATTGCACCACAACAGGTTAAGTGTCGTTTTGTTAAATATCGAAAGTGGGAAGTATCAATTGTTCCCGGAGTTCATCCGGAAGGGGAGAAAATCAGGGATGGTTTGACAGAGCAGGGCGGTTGTCAGGTCTGGTAGTGGTTATCCATAGCGATCTGGAGTAATCCAATCAGCTGCTTGACCTGAGGTATGGTCAGGTGCATGTGTCCGTCTTTCGATGTTTCACCAAGGGAAAAGAGCCGGATAGCTGGCTCGGTCGCAAGGCTGGACTCGGTGATATGAATGCAGTTTCCGTCATGGTCTGATATTGGTTCATATTCCTTAAACCCTCTGAGGTTCTTGCGGTACTTCGGCTTAAGCATTCCCGGCCTTCTTTCTATTCTCCACCCGTTCAGCGGTGGTGGTAAGGCTTACTACCGGGTGGGCTTCCGTTCCACCACAGACAACTGCCGGTTCTCCACGACTTCCACTAGTACAACAGCCCACACACAGGAGCTTCTCTTGGAGAGTCTTGTGGGATTCAGCAATAACCGGGGTGGTGTAGTGCCAGTGGTTCAGGCAGATAGCCAGTGTTCGGGCAGCGTCTAAGACTGCTTGGGTGTTTTCAGCTTTGGTCAGCATTTGTCTCCCCCTTCAGGTTCACAAGTTCCATTCTTCCACCTGATCCTAAGTTATGAGCCAGCACCCGAACCACGGCAGCTTCGTCACCGCAATCCGGTCTCCAGCTGGGGATTACCGAGCTAGTGACCCCATCCAGTTCGGCATATCGGGTAACATTCCCATGGAGCATGATCTTACTGGCCCGTGGGAAGGTCTCTACCCCCTCACAGGAGTAGAAGGCACCCCGTTTGATGGTAAGGACCGTGGAGTGGTTGGGGTGATGGGCTCTGATCTGTACCGGACTGAAACCGGCTTTCAAGTAGGCTTGGTTTATGAGACCGGGCATGCTTTGTTCTCCTTGTAGCTACCAAAGTCATGGTTCAGGGTTATCTTCCTTTTCCGGCAGTAGTTGAAGAGGTCCAAGCAATCCGGAAATACCGGAGAAGTGGCTATATGCTTGCCTGAGTTATCTTTGGCTTCCCACAGGAAAGAACCTTTTCTTCCGGAAGTGGCATCGGTGCACTGGACACAGTATTTCTTCATGTTTTCTCCTTCTCTTAGCCTTTCGGTACAAATCTGGCAGCCAGTTCAGTCCGGGTTAGCTGGGCTTTCACCAGCTCAAACCCAGCCAGAGCCGTATAGGCTACCGTGTGAAATCGGTTGGAGCAGCCACAGTAGACAGCGGGAAAGAGCTTATCCCCATTGAATCCCCGGAAGGTACCCAAGGCCCCACCCTTGTAGGGGAGTCTCTTGGGCTTGGTCTTGGTGGCCTTCTCTGGGACTGGTTCTACTGGCGTGGTCTGGTTCCGGATGGGGTCAATCACCATTTCCCGCTCGGAGCCTAGATACCGGCAGTCTAGACAGCGGTAGAAGTCACCCATCTTATCTACTTCGGGGCAGCCACACCGGAAGCAGGACTTTGGGCAGAAAGTGGCCCAGTCGTGTCGGTAGTTGCACTCAAGGCATTTACCTTGCTTGACTGGGTTGGGGTAGTTGGTCTGGGTTTTGGAATCACAGAATTCCATAGTGTAGGCTTCTACTTTTTCAGAGTGACAGTTTGGGCAGGCTGGGACTGGGTTCTTGGTTTCCATCTGGTTCTCCTTGGTTTCTCTGTTCTTCTTACTCACAGTACTAGTATCGGTAACTGTCCTCAATATGTCAAGTGGTTTTTTTAACTATTTTTCTATACCTACCGGCTCTTGTGCAAGTTCTTCCTTGGCTTGCTCTTCCTTCAAAAGGACGGCTTCCTCATAATTTACCATCTTCTGGATAAAGGCTTCCGGCATTAGCTTACCCATAGCCGTTCTGAAGTCCTCATCCCGATATTCCCAGTCTTTTATTGGTTTATAGCTCATTGCCACACCATAAGAAGCCCGGCCATCACTATCAACCGAGCTACAAATTGCCGTTGAATAGCTACTGGACCTTTTGAAGAAGTCGATTCTGACTACTGGGGTTCCCTTCCCTTCCCTTCCCTTCCCTTCCCCTATACCCAGTTGCCCTACTGCCTCAAGGGTGCTAGCCAATACCTTAGCATCGAAGTAGCAGGTAAACGCTACTTCACTGTCAACTGGCAGGACAACATCTACGTCTGGTACCGGGCCCTCAAGCAAACGGGTTCGGCTACTACTGGTCTGATCGATGTCGGTACTGTGAAACTCCATTTCCGGGTTGCTGTTTTTATCTTTACCCGGAATGAAGTTCATAAAGGCTTGTTTGAGGATCGGTAGTGGGGTTTTCTTAGAAATTGCCTTCACAGCAGCCGATACTGCTTCAACCGGTATGATAAACCCCTCTTCCAGTAGCTTTTTCGGAATTGAGCACTTGGGAAGTATGACCGGAATGTCTCCGGACTCAACTGTGTCTATTGTGGTGCACACCAACCGGTAGCCATCGGAAGCATACATCCTATCCTTAGACAGAATCAATCCTTGTAAGTGTGGCCGGGATGAATCCTTGCTGGCAAAAGGTAGCAGGGCTAGGGTTCTTTTGGCTAGGGTTTTGACTTGCATTGGTTCTCCTTAGTTTCTCGGTTCTTAGTCTTATCCACAAATACAGTATCGTCAACTGTCCTCAATTTGTCAAGTCTTTTTTTCAATTATTTTTGCTGGGTGAATTAACCCGTCATAAGCTGCTTGGTTGACTAGGACAGGGTGGGCAGTCAGCCGGGTGTAGTTTTCATTGTAAGTGTACCGGTCACCCTCTGGCCAGCCGATCTGATTGAAGTAGTCTGATATTGCGTCAGTTCCCTTTTTTGTCTGTCTCTGGTCTGACAGAGCGGCTGAAAACTCGGCGGCAGTCATGGCGTAGGCTGGCTTATCTGTCCCCGGAACTATGAGACTGGGGTTGTGGTATCGGTTTCCAGTGCTAGGGTCGATCCACGGGGGGTTAGTTCTCTTCTTTTCTCTCTTCATTGGTGGAGTTCCTTACTGGTATAGGTTGTAGGCATACACCGGGCGGAGACCTTTTGACCCGTCATCAGCAAAGGTGTAGTTTCCTTTGATTGAGCATATCACCCCATTTTCATTGATTACATACATTAGGCGTGGGTTGTTGGGGTGTCTGATAAGTCTCTTAACCCCACCACGGGGCCCAGTTAGTGTATACGGGGCGTTGGGGGTGGCAGGGTTCTGGTTCGCGGTCATTCCAAACATTGCTTTCTCCATTCTGTTCTTCTGTCTTCAGGCTCCAACTGCACCCCACCGGGTTTCTTCCGATGCACTAGAAGTGTGCGGTCTGATCTGGGTCCGGGGGGACACCCGAACTTATATTCACGGGTTTCAAACACTTCTGGTATTTCTACCATCCTCAGCCCCAGAGGGCTTCCGCTTTTTAAGGTGCAGTTGAAGTCTGCTAACAGATATAGTATCGGCACTTGTCCTTTGTTTGTCAAGTACTTTTTTTGAAAATAGTAAAAAAATCCCCCGGCCAGATGATAGGTCTGGGACCGGGGGTGCAGAGGGTGACTGGGGAGAACCACCTACCCAGTCACCCAAGAGAAATCAATTGAACCTTTAAGCATATTTGCTTAGGTATTTCTGTATTATCTTACAGACCAGCTCGGTGATGTGGCTCACCTGCTTTGTGTCTGGTAGTATGTCACTTAACTGTACATACCCGATCTTGGTTAAATCTGAGTCAAGATGGTCATTCTTCCCTAGCAGGTAGAAACGCACTGAGGCTCTGTCTTTTCTCTCAGTGTTTTTCGGTACCACTATATATACGCCGGGGCTATGCTCTGTTTGCTGATCTTTTCCATATTGGGATAAGGGAATTAGGTGGTGAAAAATTTTACGGGCTAGTAGTATTGCTTGGATTCTTCTACCTGCCTCATACGGGATGTATCTCTGACTTGTTTTGTTGGCTTCCACTAAACTGAAGTGAGGTTGTTCTTTCTCTTCTACATGAACCATAGTTTCAGCCATCCTATCCAAGTGTATCTGCTGATCCCACAGAGTTACAAAAGAATCTCCAATATCTTGGTATGCAGAATTGCTGGGTTTATACCAGTAACCATTCACTCGATATTCTCCGCTAGGAAGGGTAATGTCAGGCACTGGGGTACCGTCTGGAAATACATTATCCCCAATCGGGCGGGTCCCGGCAATCGTTTCTGCGACCGCTGTCTTGAGCTCAGTTATCCACTTAAGCGGCCCATGTACATTTTGTTGTGGGTAGAAAGATAATACACATCTTCCTGCCCGTGTGAGTGGATCGGTGGATAAAGAAAAAATTGGGTTCTTTCTTGGGTGGTGGATTAGGTATAGCTTTTCGTTGTAGTTGGACTTGGCAAAGTGGTGAACTTCCTTTACCAATTTTTCAACCAGACTAGCGTGTTGGGAGCCGGGGTTTTGTTCCTCTGGCTCAGGCTCTATCTCTTCCCACTCATCTGTGTTCAATTCATCCCTATTTATCTTCGGTGCTGGTCCATTCTCTAACAACCACACCTTGAATAGCTCTACTTGCTCCGGGGTAATAGGAGATAGGGTGATTTCAAGGGTGCCATTTTCTGGTTCTCTCATATCTGGCACATAGTAGTGTAGCTTTCCTACACTGATTATGTTTGGTTTCTTCCGGGTTGCAATTACCATGTTTTGACCTCTTTGTTATTTGATCCTGTATCGATCTCTCTAACTTTATTTCTGTTTCTTGGTGAAGGCTTCCGGACCTACTGGTTCTAGCTTCCCGTTCATGTCCGTGAGAGACCGGTAGCCACAAATCTCATGCTTCTTGTGCAGGCTTCTTCCTGATACCACCACTACCCCCAAAAGGTTTGGGTTGGGAATGTTCCGGACTAACCGGACTTCTTTTCCCCGTGGGCCCGTGAGCGTGTAGGGGATATGACGGCAGAGCTTGTTGGGGTCTTTCGGGTAGTGGTTGGACTCAGCTTCTGTGTGGACTTCGATGCTGTAACCCATGAAGTGGGTCTGACCCTTGAGAAACTTTCTCTGAGACTGTTGTTGCGGGTTAACCACGATGTTCATGTGGTGGGGTTCATTGATGCTGTTACACCCCAAGCAGTGGTAATACTCTCCACTGGTTCCGAAAGTGGTTCCTTTGGGTTCTTTGTGGAGTTTCACATCCCCAGAGTTACAGGTGGGGCAGGTCTTGGTTTCTTGACTGGTTCTCATTTGGTTCTCCTTGTTTCTCTGTTCTTAATCATCACATGAGTAATATCGGCAGGTGTCCTCAGTTTGTCAAGTACTTTCTGAAATTTTTTTTAGGCATATTTCCATGGGTTGCCCCAGACATCCTGAATCTTCTCCCAGAGCCGGAGTGCTATATTGATCTGAACAGTCCGGATTTGCCGGGTAGTTGGTTTGCCATCATCCCCCCATTGACCAAATCCCTCTATAACATCTGCATAAAGACTGGTCAGCCGGTCCTCAACTTCGGATACTACAAAGGGGTGTCTCAGAACATTAAGAATCCTACCGGAGTGTCCTTTGAGGCTCGGTTCTCCCTTCTGGGGGGTGTAGACCCGGACCACTAGGTTGTCCAGTGTTCGACCGGGCTCTCCAATGCTTGGCTGGGGGGCATCCGGGTTGTCTCTGAGAAAATCTGGGTCATTGAAGCTAGCTGACATTGAAGATTCCAGCCACTTGGCCACATCGGCTTCATCTTTGGTTAGGTTCCGGACTGCAATCCATTTCTTCTCAACCATTACTGCTCATCCCAGCTTTCTCCAGCATACGCTGGGTCAAAGTCATTGGGGGGGCAGGAAGGGAGCATCGGGGCAGAGAGAAATTTGGAATTGACCGTACCATCATCACGGACCGGCACCAGTGGCCAATCTTCCTTGGCCTTCTCTACAGTGTCATAGCACTCTATCCGGACTTCCTTGTGCTGGCCAGACAGTACTGAGCCCCGTTCATAGGTGCCATAACCCCAGAGCCAAACACAGGGTCCGCTGTATTTGTCCTGTTCTGGGACCAGCTCCAGCTCGGTCACTTTAGCTCTCTGCATGAGGGCTTTCATCTGTTCTCTAGCTTCTTTCTTGGTCATTTGGTTCTCCTTGGTTTCTCTCTGTTTTACTTCACACCCTTGATCCGCTTTACTGACATCCGGGGCTTCTGGTCATCCCGGATAAAGATTCCTTCCGCTTGACACTTCAGGCAAAAGCCAGAGTAAGTCTTGAAAGTGGCAACGTCAATTCCAAATCCCACCCGGCCACCCCGGCTGGCGAAGCCTAGACCCATGGGCATCCCCACAGTTCCGAAGCCACCCACACTGAGCTGACCCCCGCACTTAACGTGCCGGACATCCGGGTGTCCCTTACAGTGACCAACAATCTTGTTGAGGGCTGAAATTCCTTTGGTGGTGACAGTAGCTGAATTCATTTGGTTCTCCTTGGTTTCTCTCTCTGTTCTTATCACATGAGTAATATCGTCAACTGTCCTCAATTTGTCAAGTGTTTTTTTTTGCTTTTTTTGTTGTCTATACTAATCCCAATTATCCGTGTTAAGTTCTCCACCTAGAGACTTGTCTGGGCAGACTGACAAGTAGCCTTTCACAGTGTCAAAAGTCACCATGGGTTTCTGGTGGACAAATGACAGTAACGTGACTCCAACCTTGGAGACTTGGACCTGATGGTTTGACTGAAAGCCGGATGCTTTGAAAGCAGGGATTCCGGGGCCACCCGGATACATTGTGGCACCCGGAAGGTCTACTGGGTTAGGGGAGCAGACATACCCGGCTGTCCTCATCTGCTGGATATTTTCAGCGTGGGGAGATTTGTTAACTACCTCATCCCACTGGGTATTGTTCGCACTGTAAGTAGATGTATTCATTGGTTCTCCTTTCATTCTGCCAATCTCTTTTTCGCCATTTTTCCCATTGCAATCTTGCCCCTTGACCCGCTGGCATTCCAGCAAAATTTCATGTAATCCCACTTGGTCGAACCCTGTTCAGCATAAAATTTGTTGGGGTGGGGCTGGCCATCAAATAGCTGCTGATACTCAGGGCTGAAAAATATCGGTGTAAGTTCGGCCAGCTGCCGTGTTTCCCTGTCGTGACGTTGATCCCGCTCATGGTTTCTCAGAGCAAGTATGAATTCTGACGGCTGGTAGATTTCACTGTCAACCTTGCGTATGCACTCACTCCCAATAGTGTACTCTTTCCCCTCAGAAGACCGGATACAAAATTCAAAGAGAATTCCGGTACCACAGTAGGAGCAGGTTCCACCCGGCTGCTGGACTTCCGGTACTGGGGAATAGACATTTTTTCTCACTCCCACAAAGCGGTAGGGGGCAGTGCCTAATCCCCTCTGCTCATAGGGATGAATCTTGGGCTGGCCAGTTCGGCTTTGGTAGAGGGTGGTCATTAGCAAACCTCTACTACTTGGAACATTGGGGCGGTCCAGCTGGCCATGATCTGGCCGGTGAACTGGTTTACGATCTTGGCTTGTGTGATTGCCGGGACAAATCCGATGTGCTGATTGACACCACCGGGCTTGAATGACTCACTGTAGCGGATTATGAAATTGAACAAGTTCTCGGTATTGGGGGAACCGTAGCCAACTACATTGGTTCGTGACTTTACTTCCCAGACCATTTTCTGCCAATGCGGGCTGGTGGAATTGGGGTGGTACTCTTTGGTCTCAACACGATACTTGGGGGTGACTGACTTTCCCATTGGGTTCTCCTTGGTTTCTCTGTTCTTCAAGTAACTCACATGAGTAATATCGGCAACTGTCCTCAGTTTGTCAAGTGTTATTTTCAACTATTTTTACTCAATAGCAAAAAAAAACCCAGCTGGATTTGAGTCCAGCTGGGGGAACAGAGGGCCCGGAAACCACTCCGGGCCCTAGGAGAAAAATTTACTAGTCCGGCTTCTTCAGGGGGTCTGCTGTCAGTTTAGCGTATAGCCACTGGACACAACCGATTGCCTTTTGGTAGTACCCAAATTCTAGATTGTAGGCATCTTTGTACCGGTGTACATAGTGGATTTCCGGAAGCCGGGGGTGATTCCACTTCTTGAGACAGACTCTCTTACAGACTGGACAAATGAGGATCGGTTCTGTCATCTCACTTCACCTTCTTACTATCGCTAAAAGTCATTCTTCCAGCTCTTCCTTGGTAGCTACGTTTGGGCCCTTGTTGGGTGGCCTAACTTCGACTCCTTCCGAGTTGATCCGCTGACCAGTGTAGAGCCTCTGAATACAGCTGATTGCCTTCTTTAGGTACCCGATTTCAAGAGTGTAGTCATCTTTGAAACTATGGACATAGTGGACTTCCGGGAATTTCGGGTGGTACCACTTCTCTAGGTACTCCTTCTTACAAACTGGGCATATTTTCGGGGGGTCAGACACTTCATATCTCCTTCCTACTTCTGAATGCCGATGTTCTGGGCAATGGTACCGGCTAAGGTATGCTCCCACTTTCGGTTTTTCCAAAGGATTTTGGCCAGCTTCACCAGCTGAACTTCTTCGGCATCTCGGATCATTGACCACTCAAAGTACTCCGGCATGTAGATTCCGGCCTTCTTGCAGGCTTTTTTGACCTGCTCAAATGGCACTACATAGGTGAGCTGATTGACCAAGTATCGAACATTGGTGTACATCTCGGCCTTGTTGGCACCCAGAGACTTGAAGATGGGCTCTTTCTCACCACAAGTATGGTAGTACCCCAAGGAGTGCTTGCCATCTTCACCGGGAAATGGTGAACAAGCTCTGGTAGCATCGACCACTTCAATCCCCCGGCCAGTGATATAAGCCATGACCTTGAATTTTTCCGGCATTTGGATATTGGCAGCACTGTGACTAGACATCTGAATCTCCTTTTTGCTCAGGGTGGTCTCTCTGTTCTTCATTGTCTTCACAGTACTAGTATCGGCAGAGTGCTGGTATTTGTCAAGTACTTTTTTCATTTATTTTTTTTGGGAGAAAGTTCTCTTCACCCGGACAGGGGCAGGTCTGTAAACCGGGGTGGTTGTCTGGAGCGGTTTTCCCTGCAGCTCTAAGCACTTGCGGGTTGTCACAACCACAGTCTAGGCAGAAGCTATCGATATGTGGTAGTTGCGGGGCCCAGTGGTGGGATTCCTTGGCTTCCGCTTGCTCCTTCACTACTTCCGGATCACCGGGGCATACATCATAGCCCGGCGAAGTCTCTTGATCTATCTTAGCATTAGTTAGAACACTCCAAACTGGGTTCATACAACCACAGGCTAGGCATTGGTTTTCACTCTCTGGGTTTTCTGGGTCCCAAGAGTGGGTGAAAAAGTTTACTTGCCTACCCTCAGGGGCTAGCTTGGCGGTTCTTATTTTTCCTTCCCGGATACCAAGTTCATCCAGCAAATTCATCATGCCTAGCCGGGTTAGTAGGTGTTCTACATGAAATATCCACCACCATTCATTGACATTCTGAAGGTGTTGTTCCATTTCTACTTTGTACATCTCCCGTGGGAGCATTGGGACCTCAACAAAAGCGGTCCGGTTCTTAACAGCAGTGAGCATTACATTATATTCTTGCCGGGCTTTCTCAAGTTTTTGTAGTTCCTTATCCGTCATGTTGGCGGATTGATTTCGGTAGCTGAGGCTGTGGTATTTAATGGGTTTGGTTCTTCGTACCCACCACGGCTTTCTTTCTTTTTTGACAGCATACTTCCGTTTGTGCCGGGCCTTGTATTCAGCTTTAACCTTCTTAGGGATGTCTGCCCATGTCTTTAATTTCCTTTTCCCGTAGGCCCGTGTGATTGGCCGTTTTTGGGCCACTCCTTTCTTTGCCCCCCGTTTACCCCGAAGCCTGTTCTCAATAGCAGTTCGGATTGAAACAATCAATTCTTTCATACTAGAGTTCTTCCTTGCTCAATTGTTCTGATCGTCCCATTAACCAAGTGACATCCTGCCATCGTTCTTCACATTCTTCCCGATCCGTGTGCTGGAAATAGCAGAAGCTCTGTCCCTCAGTGTTTGTGTACTCTATTGAATACCAGTTTAGTGTGCTGACATTTTCCGGCGTATATTCCCAGAAGACCCACAACCACTGGTTATGGGTCTCTTGTTTCAGGCAGGTAGCTCGGTATAGGGCTCTATTCGATTTTGTGACGGTGGCCAATTATTCAACCCCCATCCATAGCTTGTAGACTTCGGGGTGGTACTGCTTCAAGCAGCGAAGAGCACTTTTGTTCATCTTCTGAAATAGCTCAGCATCCTGTCCATAGTAGTTTAGGAATTCCGTGGGGAAGGCCAAGAAGACAATGCTCCAGTCACAGTCTTCTTCGTACCAACCAACATTGTTACCGAACACTATTGCTTTCCGGAAGGCTTCCGGCATCTGGTTGAACCGGGCTTTGGAGATTTTGTAACCACCATGACCAGCCGTGTAGAAGAAGTCAATGCCTTCAGCAACATGTCGCTGACCTTGGGAAGCTCCCCATGGGGTCCGTACTCCTGATCGTTCTGCATTTGGGATTGAGTAGCTTGGTCTCACTTGGTTCTCCTTTGTTTCTCTGTTCTTCTTCTTAACCACAGGTATAGTATCGGCTATTGTACGCAATTTGTCAAGTCTTTTTTTCTCTGATTCACAAGTTTTTTTCACCCGGACTAACTCACATAGGCCACGATTTCATAACGGGTGGAAGGCATTTTGTACCATGACAACTGAAGTCCCTGCTTGCTGGGGACAAGTTCTTCGGTTCCGGGAGACTTGAAGGCTAGCGTGAAAAGGGCATGCCCCTCTTCTCCACAAATGAGTCCGGACCACTCGGTTCCGTCTTCCTGAGTTAAAACGATGTTGTACTGGGCAAGAATGGCACTCACTCGGTTAAGAGGAATGTGCGACCAGTAGCTTTGACCCAGAAGCATTAGTTCATGGCCAATTCTTTTCCGGTGGACTTCGGGGATGGACTGCAGTTTAGCTTTTGTCAGGCTCATTGGGCTCTCCTTGGTCTCTCTGTTCTTCATTGTCTTCACATTAGTAGTATCGGCAATTGTCCTCAATTTGTCAAGTCTT
>ERZ1292632.2459-Hain-H43-01um-R2-2459-length-15436-cov-6_pt1 | contig 15436 bp, 18 predicted proteins | sample MGYA00564407_ERZ1292632 | MGnify/ENA primary metagenome ERZ1292632 (study PRJEB36523, sample SAMEA6512637) | groundwater metagenome | collected 2019-01-08 | study: AquaDiva: Metagenomics assemblies of 32 groundwater samples | reverse complement strand
TTTTTGGTGTAACTGGGGCACACATACTTTGGCTCATCGATTCAATTTCCCGCCATCCCAAGCTCAAGTTCGTGCCCTGCGCCCACGAACAGGGAGCGGCTTTCGCCGCCGACGCCTACTCACGGTTCGACGGTTTCGGGGTGGCCCTCGCCACTTCGGGTCCAGGGGCCGTCAACCTGCTTTCGGGGGCTTGCTCTGCCTATTTTGATTTCACCCCCATGCTGCTCCTGACGGGGCAGGTGGCCACCCAGCAATTGGGAGGGAGGGGGATGGGAATCAGGCAACTCGGCTTCCAGGAAACTCCAACCGTGGATATTTACCGTCCGGTGGTTAAATGGGCCTTTCAACTTCTCCAACCCGAGCGGGTAAGGCTCTATTTGGAGTTCCTTCTAGCCACAGCTAAGAAATTCCCCCAGGGGCCCGTTCTCCTGGACGTCCCCGACGACGTGCAGAGGGCCGAGGTGGATCCCAAGGCGTTGGCAGGTTACCACGCCTTGGCAGAAAAACCAGAACGGGAAGTCGATACGGCCGAAGCTTCACAGTTGATGGCAAAGGCGGAGAGACCAATACTGATCCTGGGGGCCGGGGCCAGGATGCCCAGGGCGCTGCTTGGCAAATTTGTGGGCGAAATGGGTTTCCCGGTGCTGACAACCTGGGGGGGGAAGGACCTCCTTCCCTGGGACCACCCCCTGAACTTTGGCACCTTCGGAACCTGCGGCCCCCGCACGGGGAACTTCGCCATCCAATGCGCCGACCTCGTCCTGTCCTTGGGGGCCAAATTGGGCGCGCAGGAGGTGGGCCAAAACCAAGCGCTTTTCGCCCCCCAGGCCAAGAAAATCGTGGTTGACGCCGACATCAGGGAACTGGGGAAACTGGACGGCTTGGATGCCCTGCGCCTCCCCATGAGGGCCCGGGCCTTCCTCGAAGCCGTTTCAGGCGGTTGGAGGAGGAAGGACTACCCCGCCTGGAGGGGTAAACTGGAGGGGTGGCGGGAGCGTTACTCCGTGGAGACCGAGGATTGGGATGTCAGCCCGTACAGGTTCATTCGGGCCCTTTCCCAGGAGGCCCCCCCGGGGTGCGTGGTGGTGACCGATGCCGGGGCCACGCTGGTCTGGATGATGCAGTCCTGGCGGGTTAAAGATAAACAAAGGGTCATGTCCGCTTTCAACCATTCCCCAATGGGGTGGGCCCTGCCTGCGGCCATCGGGGCCGCGGAAGCTTCCAACAGGCCCGTGATTTGCGTCACCGGGGATGGTTCGTTCTTGATGAACATCCAGGAGCTGGCGACGTTGTCGAAATTGAACTTAAACGTCAAGGTTTTCGTCATGGACAACTTGGGTTACGGTATAATCCGCCAGACGCAGGACATGTGGCTGGAGGGCAGGCATTTCGCCTCTTCTTCCGAAGGGGGACTTGGGGGGATCAAAGTGGCTAAGGTAGCATCGTCTTTCGGGCTCCAATCCTGCCAAATAGGGAGCAACAAAAGCCTGCCCTTGCTCCCCCGGATATTAGCCATGCCTGGCCCCGTCGTGTGCCAAGTCTCCGTTGACCCCAGGGCAAAAATCCTGGCCCGGATGGCGAAAGGGAAGACTTTGGCGGATCTGTGGCCTGAGCTCCCCCCGGAGACGTTGGGGAAGGAGCTGTCATGGTAGCCACCCAAGGCGAGATGCGCAAGCTGGGGGGGGGCACGCTCAACATAGGGATAAGCGGGTTGGGGCGGATAGGGAGGTTGGTTTTGCGGCGTGTCGTGGATTCCGACCGATGCAGGCTTGCGGCGGTAGATGACAGGAACGATCTAAGAACCATCTTGCCCCTAATCCAACGCGACAGCGTCCACGGTCCCTGGACTGCACCTTGGGAGGTCACGGATAAAGGTTTTGGTGGCGTCCCTCTACTTCGGAATATGCCCTTCCCCCGATGGGACACTGCGGGGGTGGATATAGTATTGGATTGCGCCGGCGCAAACCCCGATGGCAAAAAGGCCCGACAACATCTTGAGCGAGGGGCTAAGGCGGTTATCATCTCGGCCCCTGCCCCCAATGTAGATGCCACAATAGTTTTGGGGGTCAATGAGGATACCTGGAAGCCTGAGCAAAGAGTTATCTCAATGGCCTCCTGCACCACTAATGCCGTTGCCCCTATTCTGAAAATGCTGGAACCTTTCGGCCCTGTGCGGGCCAATTTGGTCAGCATCAATGCCTACACCAACGCTCAGCGCCTGGTAGATGCGCCCCACTCAGACCCCAGGCGGGCTAGGGCTGCTGGCCTGAATATCATCCCTACTGCCAGCTCTACGGATGGAATCATAGAGAAACTATTCCCCAATCTTCGGTTTTCAGCCATTGCATACCGTGTTCCTGTAGCCTGTGGGAGTGTCTTTTCTTTGGATATAGAGCTAACCAGGACGGCCTCTAAGATTGACCTGGTTTCCCTCTTTCGGGATTCAGGGATAATCGGTTATACTGAGGAGCCTTTGGTCAGCTCTGACATAATCGGCGATTCCCGTTCGGTTGTAATAGATGGTCTGTTATTGAAAACGGATGGATATCATGTCCGGGTAGTCGGATTTTATGACAACGAAATCGGATATGCCTCCAGACTTTATGACCTTGCCGTTTATATTGGTTCTCGTCTTTCCCCTTGACAATAGCTCCTGTTAATGGTAAGAAGCGTTTGTTTGCGACCTTGCTCAGATGATGTTCTAATGGATGCCTATTTTGAGGAAATAGTCTCGGCGCTGGAGAGGCTGGATTGCTCCGCCTTGGGGGAAATCATCGCTCTGATGCAACAGGCGGAATCAATCTATATCCTGGGTAACGGTGGTTCCCAGGCCAACGCTTCCCATTTGGTCCTGCATCTCTCGGAAAAAGGGTTCAAGGCTCACGACCTCATGGCGGAGATAGCTTACCTGACAGCGTTGGCGAATGACTTTTCCTATCAGCAGGCCCCCCTTTTTATCCTGAGACGGCAGGCTAGGGAGAAAGATATCCTTTTGGTTATCTCGGGTTCCGGGGACTCTATGAACGTGTTGGCGGCGCTGGCGGAGGCCAAGAGGTTGGGCATGGGGACGATAGGGTTCCTGGGCATGGGTGGGGGGGCGGCCTTGGGCCTGTGTCAAGTTGCCATCCTCGTCCCCTCGGAATCTTATGGGACCATAGAGGACTGCCATAGCGCACTGGCGCATTTGCTGGCAAAAGGCTTAACAAAAGGGAGGAGATGATAAATGTTACTGATTTTGGGGCTCATGGCGATGGTCTTTGCAGGGGCCATTCTCTTGGCCCTCCTAGTGCTTGCGGGGGAGAAGAAGCTGAAGAAGCAAGCCTATCGTTTGTTGGAGGATTCTTCTTATGCTACCTCCGCCGAGAAAGAAAAAATACGGAAACTAGTCTCTAAACTATCTGCCTTCAAGGATGAGGAGGCCCGGGAGTTGGTGAGGCAACTTATGGCAGTGAGGTCGTAATCGCTAAGTCCTCCTCCGACAAGGCTCCCAACGAGTCAATCAAGGGCAGCAATACTGGGGCGATAGCAGCCGTTATCTGGAAATCCTGTCCTCGATGGGGGCTTGACAAGAAGGGAAACAATCCATATAATATAACCAATTGAATATTTAGGCCCCTAGAGGGCCCAAAGGGCTAGACCCGCAAAGAGCGCGTCACTTTGGGAAGTGATTTGAGACGCCCCAGAAATGGGGCGTTTTTTATTGTCCAGGAGGGAGGAGAACAGAATGGCCAAGGATAGAAATAAGCCTCAAAAGGGCAAGAAAAAGAAGAAAAAAATGGAACCCTTCATCGGTGGGAAACCGGCAAAGTGAACATAGAGGACTTCAAGGGCCTGATAGAAGAGGGGAAGCGGCTCCGGGAGGCCGACCTCCAGGCTTTGGAGAGCTACAAGTCGGGAAAAGCGGAACCGCCCATCATCTACAAAGCGGAGGGCTATGCCAAGACGATTGAGACGGGGCAGCCCATGATGTTCGTGGCCTCCGAGGAGACCGAGGACCGCTTGGGGGATAAGATTGCCACCAGCGGTTGGCAGCTGGATTCCTTCCACATAAATCCCGTCTACATGTGGGTCCACGATTACTCCATCGCCCCCCTGGGGATTGTGCCCAAAGTTTGGGTGGAAGGGGGCCAGCTTCTCAACCTGGTGGACTGGGATGAGGTGGATGAGTTCGCCCAGTTCATCAAGGGCAAATATCACCGCAAAATCCTGCGGGCGGAGAGCGTGGGATTCCGGGCGATTGAGTATGAGAACAACAGCAATGGCGGAATCAATTTCCTGAAACAGGAGCTTTTGGAAATCTCTGCTGTGCCCATCCCCGCCCATCCTAAAGCCCTGGCCAAAGCCATGGTGGGGAGGTTCCAAATAGTTATGCCTACTTTCCCTAGAGAAATGAAAATGCTCAAAGGCGTTATCGGTTGGGCCTCTGCTCATCCAGACGGCACCCCGGCAGCTGAAAGGGAAGCAGAATGGGATGCTGCCCAAGAAAGTGCAGCAGCAGAGGTAGACGACCTTAAAATCATGTGCGCTTGGGTAGATTCAGAGAATACTGAGCTTAAAACCGCCTATAAATTCCCCCATCATATGGCAGGCGGGGATCACCCTGTGGTCTACCGGGCCTTAGCCGCCTCTGTGGCCGTCTTGAACGGCGGCCGGGGGGGGGCGGATATTCCCGATGCGGACAGGCGGGGGGTTTACCGCCACATCGCCCGCCATTATAGCGAGGACTATGACGAGGAGGCCCCAGAGTTGAGAAAAATGGAAGACTTGCAAAAGGATGCGGATGAGATGGCCTCGATCATGTCCCAGATGAAAGAGCATATGTCCGCCCTGGTCACCCTTATGGATGATATGGCTGGAGCCATGAAGGGGCAGAAGGCTCCCGGGAAAGAGGATTTAGGTGGTGTCTTCAAGGCGCTACAGGAAATTACAGGAGGTGTAAAGTGACGGAGATAGATACAGTTCTGGCAGAAATCAAAGGGATAAAGGAGTTCCTGGATAGGCGGGTGGAGGAGAAAATCCAACCCACCAAGGAGGAACTCACCCGGTGCGCCGCGGCCTTGCTATCGGTGCAGGCGGAGATTGTCGCCCTCCGGAAAGCCGCCCTCTCCCGTATGGGGGAGGAAGGGAGAATCAGGGTCCCCTCGGGCAGGCTGGCCGGATTCACCATGTTTGACCTGCAAATCCTGGAATCGGTGCTGAAAAACAGGATGGCGCAGACGGGCTACAGGTCATCTTTGCTAGATACCGTAAGTTTAGCCCGGAAGGATATTCGGGATTGCCTTAGCACCGAGGCCATTTTTGCTTGGGAGGACAGGGCCGTCCGGCAGGCCACAGCTCTCTATAGCGGTTCGAGCCACATGAGGGCAGTGGAGAGATTCCGGGACAGCCTGGGCGGGTGGACCAGGGCCATGGTGGCCCAATATCACAAGGCCCTTGATTCCACCACGGCCAGCGCCGGGGATGAGCTTGTGCCCACTTTCGAGGCGGCGGAGTTGTGGATGGATGTGAACCTGGACACGCTGGTTTTGCCCCTGTTTCAGCAAATCGCAATGCCGACAAACCCGTTTGACTATCCGGCCCAGTTCGGCGATGTGAACTGGTATCCTTCCTCGGAGAATGTCCAGTCCACGACCACCAGCGTGACCACCGCCAAGGCCACCCTCACGGCTCAGGGGCTCAAAGCGGGGGTGCCTTTCTCCGACGAGCTAGAGGAGGATGCTGTCATCGCTCTAGTGCCTGAGTTGCGGTCTAACCTGGTGCGGAATGCCGCCGAGGTCATCGATGATGTCATACTCAACGCCGATACCACAGTGACCAACGGCATCAACTCCGATGGAGCCACCATCAGCAGCAGTTCAGCGGGAAAGGCGCAATGGCTGTTGGGATTTGATGGGGTAATTCACCTGCCCCTGGTAGATTATACCTCTCAGCGGAGCGACCATGCCGCGGCTGTATCCGCTGCGGGCTACAACACAGCCCTACGGAAGCTGGGCAAGAACGGGGTTCCTCGGAGACGGGGCGATGTGGTGTATATCACGGATGTCAACACCGCTATCGCCTCCCTGACAATGGATGAGGTGGAGACGCTGGAAAAGGCGGGCGTCCGGGCCACCATGAGCACGGGCGAAATCTTGAATCTCTATGGCAAACCCGTCATTCAATCAGAGCAGATGCGTCTGGCTGACACCGATGGGAAGGTGACGGATTCTGGCAACGCCACCAGCACAGGGCGCATCCTGTGCGTTAATACCACCCAGTGGAGGGTGGGCTTCAGGCGACAGATAACAGTGGAGCCCTACCGGGAACCAGGAAAAGGGCAGACGACCCTGTATGTGAGCTTCCGAATAGCCCTAACCGAGAGGACGGGCACCCGGAGCACAGCGACCCATACTGCCTTGGTTTACGACATCACTGGGGTGAGCTAAGGAACTGAAAGCCAATAGAGGGGGAGGGGGTAAACCCCCTCCCCTGAAAGGGCGGAAGTTTAGGAGGTGAAAGGAAAATGGCAGAAGCGTTTGCGAGGGGAGATCCGACGGGTTGGATTGCCCGTCAGTTCATTGGGGCAGGCACGGCCACCCACCTTCCCATACGGATTGACAAGGTAGCCGGCGTTCATTCAGGAACCGCTAACGGTGGGTATCTCAACTGGCAGAACCCGGAGGACGTGGGCATTCTGGCAACAGTGATTGCTCATGTGACTACAGCGGGCACCGGGACTGCCGGGGTGGATATTGGAGCTGGCACTGGTTCCGGGTCCTCGGACAATATCATAGACGCCGGGCGGATTGACACTGTCAACCGGGCTGTGAACGGTAGCAAGGACGCTGGGACCAACGGTAGACTGTTCGCTTGGCTATCGGCCAAGGGCGGGACTACCGATTACATGGTTGGCAAGTGTAACGACCTGGATGCAACGGCGGTATCCAACGCCTACATTGTCTATATCCCGATTAGCTAACATGATAGTCTTCGCCCACCGAGGGCACAGCTACGAGGACAGGGCCCAGCGTGTTGTCTATGTCATACCGCATGGCACATACAAGGAGATCCCCGAGAAGATAGGGGAACTCATTGTCCGGGCTCATCCCGATAAGCTATGCGATGTGACGAATGAAGCGGAACCCGGGAACCACAAATGCGAAAAGACCGTGGAGGGGGAGGTTATGCACACCATGCTACCCTCCCCCCCACGGACCACCCGGGTCCACATGAGCGACCAGAAGAGGGAGTTGCGGAAGGACGCGGTCCACAGAAGCAAGATAGCTCGGATGAGGATACGGAGGGAAAATGTCGGACACAAAGCGGATAACCTCTAGCACCGCTTTTGTCTCCAGCCCCCACATCCTCTATTCGGCCCTGCTGACGGCGGGGACGGGCACCGCCTCCCTGGAAGTCCAGGACAGCACAGACGGGACCAGCGGGACACTCTTCGCTCTTACAGCTCTGGGGAATGTCTCGGTATCTTGGAGGCTCGGAAAAGGCAAAAGATGCGGGACAGGGATATACGGGGTATTGATAGGGACGGGGGCCTCGGCAGCGGTGGAGATAGAGTAGTGTGCCAAATACCTATCTCAGCCTCGATACGCTCAAAGGGACGGCGGCCCTAAACATAACAGGGACAGCCCACGATAGCCGTCTTTTGGGCCTCCTTGAGGCGGCATCCCGTCAGGTGGATAAATACTGCAACCGAGTCTTTTTTACTTACACGGAGAGCAAGAAATTTGACGGTGATGGGGGTACGGAGCTTTTCATCCCTGATTTAGTATCGGTAGGTACACTCATTGAGGACAACAACGATGATGGAACCTTTGATACCACCTGGGCCGCCACTGATTATCTCCTGGAACCTGCCAATGCCAATCCCACTGCCGATTGGGGTAGACCTTATGCTAGAGTGAAAGTTAGCCTCAAAAGCAATGGAAGCCAGGATGTATTCATCAAGGGTGAGCAAAATTATAAGGTCACGGGCACCTGGGGATACCGCCATATTATTGTAGACAGTGGCCGAAATGGAACACTGACCGATGGCACGGCTACCTCTATGGTTCTTGATGGCACAGCGGCGGATTTGGATGTGGGGCAGACTTGTCTTGTAGATTCCGAGCAGGTCTATGTCACTGCCTTGAGTGGGACGGCAGCTACAGTGGAGAGGGCGAAGAACGGTTCCACAGGCACAGCCCACACTAATACCGATGTCTTGATAGCGCAATACCCCGGGCCCATAGTTGAGGCTGTGCTGATACAAGCAGCCAGGCTGTGGAAACGGAAGGACTCGGCCTACGCCTCGGTGATTGGGATGCCGGAAACAGGGCAGATGACGGTTTTTTCGGGACTGGATGCCGATGTCAAGGAGCTCATAGGCCCTTACAGAAAAATCCCTGTAGGGGGTTTTAGTGGCTAGCAATTACCGCAACGCCGCTGAGGGGCTGGTGACAGCGCTCCAGGCGGGTATCCCCGGGCTCCACGGGTTCGCCTACCCACCTCTCAATATTTACGACTTCCCAGCAGCGGTGGTTATCCCCGAATCCTATGACCCTCGTTTGGCCTTCCAGGGCAACAGTTTCTTGGGGACCCTGCGGGTGGTGATGCTGGTGACCTCGGGGGATTCCTCCGAAGGCTGGCGGATGCTCTATAGGCATCTGGACCCCACCCGGACCAGCCATTCCGTTATCAAAGCTGTACGGGCTGACAAGACTCTTGATGGCAAAGTCGACGATTCGGATGTAATGCGGGTAGAAAATGTGGGCAGGAGGGCCCTATGGGGTGGTGATTATTACGGCTTCGATGTTGTAGTGAGTTTCATAAAGACGGTGAACTAAGATGCTACAATACCGGATAGAGGGGCTGGATAAGCTCCAGGAAAAACTGAAGGACCCCGAACTCCTGAAGGGCCCGGTAAACCGGATGCTCAGGAAATCCGCCGCCGTGGTGGAAGGTAAGGCGAAGGAAAAGGCCCCCGTGGACACAGGCCGCCTGCGAGCCTCTATTGCCTCTCGGATAAAAGAGACAGAAGCCCGTGTGGGGAGCCCGGTCCAATATGCTGTTTTTGTGGAGCTTGGGACCAGGCCCCATTTCCCACCCCCCAGGGCCCTCCAGCCCTGGGCCCAAAGGCATGGCCTTCCCCCTGGTCTCCAGGGGGCATACATGTTGGCCCATGCCATAGCCAAGCGGGGCACAAAAGCCCATCCCTTTCTCCAGCCTGCCCTGCAAGAAAGCATCCCTGTTATAGAGCGGTTTGCGGAAGAAGCGGCAAGGGAAATAGAGGCAAAGTGGGGTAAATAATGGCGAAGAAAAAGTCCAGCGATTTAGCAGTCTATTATGGGGGTTATGATTTTGGCACCGCCCTGACCAGGGTGGAACTCACTCTTGGGATCAACGCCCTTGACCCTACATCCCTATCCGATGCTGGTGAGCGGGCTACAGGGGGACTGCGGGCTGACGCTGTTGCCCTAACGGGACTCTTTGATGATATCAACTCTGCTGATGCGGCTGCTGCCGCTCTCATTCCAACCGGGACGGCTGTTTTGAGTGTCCTCTTTGGCCAAGCTACTGGAGATATAGCCTACAGCGGGACAGCCTTTTTCCTGGCAGCGAAGAACCCTGCCTCTATAGGTGAACTGGTGCGCCAGGAGGTGGAGATAAAGCTTGACCAATCCTTGGACAGGGGAATGCACTATGCCAAGCTTGCCAAAGCTGGCACCGGGGCCGCTAATTCAGGGACTCTTGACAATACCGCCCTGACCACAGCCGGGGGGGTGGGATATATTCATGTGCTCTCTGTGACCTCGGGGACCGTGGGCGCTGCCCTGCAGGATTCAGCCACTGGCACCCTGTGGGCAGATATCCCAGGTGCCCGGGTCACCGGCTCTGCGGGAACTTCTGTAAAGGTGAGTTTTACCGGCACATTGAACCAATATACCAAATTCACGATGGAAGGCACGGGCATAGGCACAGCCTTGGGGATTCTAGTAAGAAGCTAGGAGGTAATACAAGATGGGAAAATTTAAGGTCTCTGGCAACACCATCGTTCGCATTGACAACAATGCGGGAACCCTGGTAACCCTATCCAGCTACATTGATACCATCGGGGCCTTGGGCAAAGAGGTGCAGAGTCTTGATGTAACCAGCTTCGCAGACTCTGCCGAGAGGATCATCGCAGGGATTGAGGCATCACAGGAGGTCTCTATCTCGGGGGCCTGGGATGACACCGCCACCACAGGACCCGATGCGGTGTTGGCCGTCTTGCCCGGGACGATCGGGACCATAGAGTTCTATCCCAAAGGCACGGCCTCCGGTAGCAGGAAAATCTCCGGCGAGTTTCTCTGCCTCTACTACAAGCCCAGGGGCGAGGTCAAAGGGCGAGTGGAATACGAGGCCTCGTTCAAGCTGGATGGGACGATAAGTATCGGAACAGCAACATAAGGGGATTTATGATAAAATGGATTGGTCTGCCCTCGGGCGGCTGGTGGGAGATAGACGCCAACCCTAGATGGGGCAAATTGACGGGGATGAAAGACGGTGTAAGGAGGTTCTGTGGGCGAATTCTTCCTTGATTCCGAGCAGGTGCGGGTGGAATTTCCCGATGGCAACTGGGTGGCTGTCAAAGAGGAGTTGACCCAAGAGGATCAGGATTATCTCCTCAATGCCATGGCCCAGACCAAGGGAGGAATGAATCCCGAGATAACTTTCAGCCTGGGCCGCCTAGCCCTTCTGGAGCGGGCGGTGATAGCTTGGTCCTTCTCCCAGCCCGTCAATAGGGAAAACCTTTCCCGCCTGCGGCGGAAATACAGGGAAAAGGTCCTGAACGAGATAGACCGTCTTAACGCAGAGGCAGAGGAATATCTTAAAAAAAAATAAAGAAAGGCATCCATTCTGACCTGGCGAAAGCCATACTGAGAAAGGATGAGTTGCCCAGAGAGGACGCCTGGAGGTGGCGGCGCTACAGGATTATGAAAGAGATGGGGTGGAACATCCGGGAATACAACAGGGCCCCGGTCTCCCTTGTGGCCGAGATATGGGCGTTCATGCAGACCGAGGCCCAAATCCAGGCTGCTGAAACGGGGGGGCAATAATGGCCAGCGCTGAGCTTTCAGTTTTGGTGCGACTGAAAGATGAGGCCACCCGTGAGATGGGGCGGCTCAGCAAAAGCATCCAGGACCATGCCAACGGCATTCGTCAGGTAGGCAAGGCTGCCACTGTTATGGGGGGGGCCATTGTCGGAGCCGCCACCGCCAGCGTGGTGGCCTATACCAAACTCGGGGACCAGATTCAAAAGACAGCTCTGCGCATGGGCTTCTCCACCGAGGCTGTCTCCGAGTGGCGCTATGTGGCGGATTTGGCGGGGACTTCTATAGAGGCCGTAGAGGCCGCCACCCGCAACATGTCCCGGACCATTGTTGACGCCAACAATGGTCTAGCAGAATCCAAGCGGGCCTATGATGCTTTGGGGCTCAGCACACAAGACCTCCTGGCCCTTACTCCTGAGAAACAATTTGATGCCGTAACCAAAGCCTTAGCGGATGTGGCAAGCCACACCGAAAAAGTAGCTATCGCCCAGGACATTTTTGGCCGAGGCGGTTCGCAGCTCATCCCCATCCTGGAGGGCGGGGCAGCAGCTCTTGCCAAACAGCGGGAGGAAGCCCACAAGCTGGGGATAGTTTTTGATAAAGTCTCTGCAGACCAGGCCGCCGAATTGAATGATGCTTTGACCACTCTTAAATCCGCTTTTGCGGGTGCGGCCGTGGAAGTGGCCCGGATGCTGGTGCCCTCTATTTTGACTCTGGTGGGAGTGGCTACAGCAGCTATAAAGACCATTAAGGATTGGATAGGCCATCATCCTGTTTTAGCTAGGGTCATAGGCGTGGCGACGCTGGCCGTTGGTGGGCTGGCGCTGGCTATAGGGCCACTTTTGATAATGTTGCCAGGTTTGATAGCAATACTGCCTGCCCTGGGGACAGCTTTTCATCTCGCCATAGGACCTATCGGCCTGGCTACAGGGGCCATAGCCGCTCTGACCGCTGCTTTTATCATCTGGCGAGAGGAAAGCTCCCGGAAAGCCCCTTGGGAAGGCAATGTCCGGGGATTTATTACCGCTATAAATGAGGCTTTGGAGCAGGCCAAAGCTCCCCAGAGAGCTATGGAAAGGGCGATGGCTTCCTTGGGGCAGACAGCGGTGAATGCGGCCGATGAGGCCCGGCAGTCATGGGCCCAATTTTATTTGGAAACTTCGGATGCGGCCCGCCAGTTCGCCGCTACTGGGCTCACTGTGGCGCAGGTAGTGCTCAAATGGGCTGAGATTATTGGCCTTACTCGGGAAGAGATTATAGCCTGGCTGGCGGATCAGGGTGTGGCGGTGGAAGATATAAGCAAGGCCTGGCAAGAGTTGGGCATTCCCCTGGAAGATATCGCAGCCCAATATGCGGCTGTGGCTGAGGCTGAACGTCTTGTCAGGCAGGCAGCCGAGGAAGCTAAAACCGCTGCTGAGCAACAGGCCCAGGCCAATTCCTCCCAGGCCCGGGCCTGGATGGATTTGCTGAAGAGAAACGCGGAAGCTGTGAAGGACTTTACCACCTCTGGGCTTACCATAGATGAAATGCTGCAAGGTTGGGCAACACTTTCGGGCAGGACATTGGAGCAGATAGTTGCCGACCTCTACTCCCAGGGTGTGGCTGTAGAAGATTTGGCAGAAGTCTGGGACAAACTCGGAATCCCATTGGAAGCTATTGAGGACCACTACAAAGAAATTACCCGCAAGGCTGGAGAGGCAGAGCAGGCACAGAGGGACCTTCAGCGGGCCATAGTATCCCCCGGTGTTACTATGATGCCCACAGTGGCCGGAATGGCAACAGCTTATACCGCTTTAACCACCAACTTGGCCCGAGTCGGGGGACTTGCTGCCGAACGGGTGCCTACTCTAGGAACCTTCCAAGACATCGTGCGCCAGTTTGCTGCCACTGGAGCGGCAACACCTCTTATAGCAGCCTTGGAATCAATTTATTCCCGCCTCGCCCCCGCAGGATTTCAGCATGGGGGGATAGTCACCCGCCCCACCCTGGCTGTGCTGGGGGAAAAGGGCCCCGAGGCCGTGGTGCCCCTGGGGAAGGGGGCAGGGGTTACCATAAACTTCAACGCCCCGGTTTACGGTATGCAGGATTTTGAGCGCAAAGTGGCCCAGGCCGTCCGGGATGCTGCCATGGGTGGCGGATTCGCCGGAGTCAAGGTGGGGGCATAATGCCTCTGGCCGATTACAGACTCCGGGTAGACTGGGAAGGACAGGGCACCTATGGGGGCAGCGCCGATGTAACAGCCCGCACCCTGGGGGTCTCCTGGCAGAGGGGCCGGGATTTCGCTTCCCAGCTCATTGGCAGGAGCGTGGCGGGAAGGTTCACGGCCCAGATAAACAATGAGTCGGGGGACTATTCCAGCTTCAACGCCTCCAGCCCGCTGAATGGTAGCCTTCTCCCGGGGCGACTGGTGCAGGTCGAAGGGACAGCAGGCGGGACGAGCTATATCCTCTGGACGGGCTATCTCCAGCGCATCGTCCCCAAGCCCGACGCCAAAGGTATAAACTCTGCGTCGCTGGAAGCCATCGGCCCCTTGGGCTTCCTTAATCAGCGCAAGGTTGATATGCCGATGGTGACGAATATGCTCACGGGAACGGCTATGGGAACCATCCTGGACAACGCTGGATGGGGCACCGCCCGTAGCCTCGATGCGGGGCGGACCACCATGACGCGGTTCTGGGCCAGCCGGGAGCCCACCATCAACGCCCTGCGCCTGGTGGAGGAGACCGAGGGGGGGTTTGTGGCCGAGGCCAAAGGGGGAAGCATCCTCTTTGAGGACCGCTATCACCGCTTGGCGAGTCCCCATACCGCATCCCAGGCCACCTTCACCGATAACCCCTCGGGGACGCTCTTTTATACTGGGATTGAGCAGGAAGACCCGCTCCCGGGGATTTTCAACATCATGGAAGCCGAGGTCCAGCTTTTTGCAGTGGGCTCTCTGGCCACTTTGTGGACGCTGGCCGAATCGGGGACAGATAGCCCCCTGGTAGAGAAGGACCAATCCAAAAGCTACTGGGCCCAGTATCCTACCCCCGATTCCCCTACTGACGCTGTGGGAGTGGACGCCTGGACTGTCCCTGCGGGCACCACTGATTACACCGCCTCGGCTACAGCAGGGACGGGAACGGAGTTGACGGCGAGCTTTGCGGCCACCGCCACCAGATACGGCAACTCTATGCTGGTTACTATGACCAATAATGGGACAGGCGATGGCTATTTGACCAAGCTCCAAGCCAGGGGCACCCCGGTAACAAAACTGGACCCGGTGAAGGTGAGCGCAGAGAACACCCCATCCCAGTCTGTCTACGGGGAGAGGACATACCCCTCCCCGGCCAGGTTCATCCCCGATACCGGGGAGGCCCAAGACTGGTGCGACTGGAACTTGGGGATATACAAGAGCCCTATTCCTATAGTGGCCATATCCTTTGTGGCCAACAGGAACGCAGCCCATATGACTCAGGCCCTCTCCAGAGACATATCAGATAGAATCACCATAGTCGGGACGGGTAGCGCCGGGCTGGGGGTGGCCGAGGGCTTCTTCATCGAGGCCGAGCACCATAGGGTGGATTCCCACAGGACCCATATCGTAACCTGGGAATGCTCCCAGGCGGCCCGCTACTCGGATGCCTGGGTGCTAGATATGAGTGCTCTGGGCACTTCAACAAGGTTGGCATACTGAGATGATAACGCATGAGAAGTGGCAGCAGGTGGGCTTGAAAGCTTTCCTGGAGCAATATTCCCATAAGCCCTTACCACCCTTCTCGGAGGTGCAGGGGCAAATCGTGCCTGTGGTGAACCACGGGCGGTGGATTGTGGATTGTCTCAATAGGTGCGGTGGGGCGGTGGTGGCCTCAGAAGCAGAGCCCTATTTCATCTGCCCTTACTGCGGTAGCCCCGAGAACGGGGGCCGATGGTATAGGGTGGCTTTCCCACCCGAGAAGGCCCAGATAGAGAACGCCCTGAGAGAACGCAAGGTTCAGAATCAGAACTGGTTTGCAAGCGAAAAGGCAGCCGACTTGGTGGCGGAAAACCGGGCCCGGGGGGTTGGCTAATGGCCTGGACTGCGCCGTTTACAGCCACCGTGGGGCAAATAATCACGGCCGCCAACTGGAACCAGCAAATCAGGGACAATGAACTCTACCTGAAAGGTCAGGCGGGGACCGTTCAGATAGAGGCCGGCCTGGAATCCTCGGGCACCTCGGGGTATATCAGGGCGGGGGTGCTCACCACCACCCAGCGCAACGCTCTCACGGGTTCAGCGGGGATGGTCATCTATAACTCCGATAATGCCAAGTTCGAGAAATATGAGGGCGGGGCCTGGAGAGTGGACCTGGCCTACGGCGGGACGTTGACCAACTTGAAGGTCCCCTCCC
>ERZ1292632.2175-Hain-H43-01um-R2-2175-length-16992-cov-8_pt2 | contig 15437 bp, 17 predicted proteins | sample MGYA00564407_ERZ1292632 | MGnify/ENA primary metagenome ERZ1292632 (study PRJEB36523, sample SAMEA6512637) | groundwater metagenome | collected 2019-01-08 | study: AquaDiva: Metagenomics assemblies of 32 groundwater samples | reverse complement strand
AGGTTGGTCGTGATGACGACGCTAGTGCGTTCGTAGAGCTTGCTGATCAGGTGGAGAGAGGCGGATCAGCCATCAGTCCGGGGGACTGATGGCCCGCCGAGCCAACTGGCCACCAGAGCGCGCGAACGGCAGATATCCGAGATCATCGAGCACCACCAGGTCGAGCCGCGAGAGCTGTCCCGCCAGGGTCCCGCCCTTGCCGATCCGGTTCTCCTCTTCGAGGCGTGTCACCAGCCACGTCTTTCGACGCTTCAGATCGGCACCGCTGTCGTATATTTGACCTGTGACAGCGCGAAGTGCGAAGAACCGGTGGCGACGGACGGGTGGCGCAGCACGGTTCGCATCAGGAAGCGATTATAGTCCTCCACATCCGCAACCAGGATGCGCAGCAGATAGTCCCAGTCGCCGGACATGGAATAGCATTCGATGATCTCGTCCCGCGCGGCGATGAAGCTCTCGAACGCCTCTGTCGTTTCGATCAGATGGTTCTTGATCTTGATGTGGCAGATGACATTGACCCCCCGGCCAAGGCGCGCCGCATCGACCAGGCGAACCTGGCGGCCGAGGATGCCGTCGGCCTCCAGCGCGCGCATGCGGCGCCAGCAGGACGCTGTCGAGGCGCCGACCCGTTCGGCCAGTTCGGCATGGCTGATGGACGCATCACGCTGCAATTCGTGCAGTAGCTTGCGATCGATCGCATCGATCTTGCGCTCGGAATTCATGGCGCGCTCCCCGCATTCCTGGAAGGTTGGCGAATGTCTATCTCCATCGGCGACCTTCTGATCGATATGTTGCATTATACTCGCGAAATTGGCTGGAATTGAAACGTATTTTCTCGCGCAGCCGATATATTATAGTCATGGGCAACGCCGACTCACCGCCGCCGGGAGCCGCCCCGGACTGGACCATCCCCCAGGACTGGGCGTCCTATACCGCGCAAGATCATGCGCTATGGGATCATATGTTCGCGCGTCAGGCCGCCATGTTGCCGACCCGCGTGGTTCCCGCCTTCATGGAGGGGCTGAACGTGCTGCGCATGTCGAAGCCCGGCATCCCCGACTTTGACGAGTTGAACGAGCGCCTCTCACAAGCGACGGGATGGCAGGTCGTGGCGGTGCCAGGCCTCGTGCCCGACGAGATTTTCTTTGAGCATCTCGCCAATCGCCGCTTCGTTGCCGGGCGCTTCATCCGCACGCCGGCGCAGCTCGACTATCTGCAGGAGCCCGACATCTTCCACGATGTGTTCGGCCATGTCCCGCTGCTGGCGCACCCGGTCTTCGCCGACTATATGCAGGCCTATGGAGAGGGCGGCCTGCGTGCCGCCAGGCTCGGCATGATCGAGGCGCTGGCCCGCCTTTACTGGTACACGGTGGAATTCGGGCTGATCCGGGACGGCGGCGACCTCAAGCTCTACGGCGCGGGCATCGTGTCGTCCTATAGTGAAAGCCTGTTCGCCCTCGACGATCCATCGCCCCACCGCATCGGTTTTGACCTCGAGCGGGTCATGCGCTCGCGCTACCGGATCGACGATTATCAGCAGAATTATTTCGTCATCGACAGCTTCGACGAACTGCTGAAGCAGACGCGCGACGCCGATCTGGGTCCGATCTACGAGCGGGTGCGCGGCCGGCAACCCATAGATGTCGGCACCCTGCTCCCGACCGATATCGTCATCCATGCAGGAACCCAGGGCCGCGCCCGCAGCATGGCGCACTGACATTGCGAGCGACGACGTGCAGCGACGGCAGACGAGAGTGAGAGAGGAAGACAAGATGAGCCTGTTCGACAATTCCATCGGCCTTGACGGATTTGAGTTCGTGGAATTCAGCGCGCCGGAAAAAGGCCTGCTGGAACCCGCCTTCGCCGCCATGGGCTTTACCCTGATCGCCCGCCACCGGTCCAAGGACGTGCAGCTGTGGCGGCAGGGCGGCATCAACCTCATCGCCAATTACGAGCCGCGCAGCCCCGCCGCCTATTTCGCCGCCGAACATGGCGCCTCGGCCTGCGGCATGGGATGGCGGGTCAGGGATGCGGCCAAAGCCTATGCCCTCGCTATCGAACGCGGCGCGGAACCGGTCGAAGTGCGCACCGGCCCGATGGAGCTGCGCCTACCCGCCGTGCGCGGCATCGGCGGGTCGATCATCTACCTCATCGACCGCTATGAGAATGAGGATGGCGGCCTGTCGATCTATGACATTGATTTCATCTACGAGCCGGGCGTGGACCGGCACCCGGAAGGCGCTGGCTTCAAAATCATCGATCACCTGACCCACAATGTCTATGGCGGCCGCATGGCCCATTGGGCGCGCTTTTACGAGCGTGTCTTCGGCTTCCGCGAAATCCGCTATTTCGACATCAAGGGCGAATATACCGGCCTCACCAGCAAGGCGATGACCGCGCCCGACGGCAAGATTCGCATCCCGCTGAACGAGGAAGGCAAGGCGGGCGGCGGCCAGATCGAGGAGTTTCTGCGCGAGTATAATGGCGAGGGCATCCAGCATATCGCTTTGCTGTGCGACGACCTTATCGCCGCCTGGGACAGGCTCAAGGCGCTGGACGTGCCATTGATGGCCGCGCCGCCCGCCACCTATTATGAGATGCTGGACGAGCGGCTGCCCGGCCATGGCGAGCCGGTGGGCGAACTCCAGGCGCGCGGTATCCTGCTCGACGGATCGACTCAGGACGGCGACCCGCGCCTGCTGCTCCAGATCTTCGCGCAGCCGCAGATCGGCCCGGTCTTCTTCGAGTTCATCCAGCGCAAGAAGGACGAGGGTTTCGGCGAAGGCAATTTCACCGCGCTGTTCCAGAGCATCGAGCGCGACCAGATGCAGCGCGGCGCGCTCCATGTCGGAGAGCCGGCATGACGCAGGCGCCTGAACTCAAGCGCATCCACCATGTCGCCTATCGCTGCGCTGACGCGAAGGAGACGGTGGAATGGTATAGCCGCGTGCTCGGCATGACCTACACCACCGCTTTCGCCGAGGACAAGGTGCCCTCCACCGGGGAGGACGACCCCTATATGCACGTCTTTCTCGATTGTGGTGGCGGCAACGTGCTGGCCTTTTTCGAGCTGCCGAACCAGCCCGCGATGGGGCGCGACCCCAACACGCCGGCCTGGGTCCAGCATCTCGCCTTCGAGGTGGAGGATGAGGCCGCCCTGCTCGCCGCCAAGGCGCATGTCGAGGCGCAGGGCATCGACGTGCTCGGCCCGACCTTTCACGGCGTGTTCCGATCGATCTATTTTTTCGATCCCAACGGCCATCGGGTGGAACTGGCCTGCAACATCGGGACACCCGAGCAATATGCCGAATTGAAGCGCGTCGCGCCGCTGATGCTGGACGAATGGAGCCAGACCAAGCGCGCACCCCGTCATGCCGAATGGCTGCACAAGGATCCCAACGCATGAAACTCGCCAGCCTGAAGCAGGGCCGGGACGGTCGCCTGATCGTCGTGTCCGACGATCTTTCCACCTATGTCGAGGCGGGGGCGGTTGCGCGCACATTGCAGGCGGCGCTGGACGACTGGTCGGTCATTGAGCCGAAACTCGCGGCTTTGGCGGATGATCTGGCGACGGGTGCGATTGCCGGTCAGCCGCTTGATGCCGCTGCGCTCGCCGCGCCTTTGCCGCGTGCTTATCAGTGGGCGGACGGTTCGGCCTATGTGAACCATGTCGAACTGGTGCGCCGGGCGCGCGGGGCGGAACTGCCGGAGAGCTTCTGGCACGATCCGCTGGTCTATCAGGGCGGCTCCGACCGATTCCTGGGACCGTATGACGCCATCCCGCTCGCCGACGAGGGATGGGGCTGCGACATGGAAGCAGAGGTCGTCGTCGTCATCGACGACGTGCCGCAGGGGGTCACGCCGGAACTAGCGCGTGGCTTCATCCGGCTTATCGGCCTCGTCAACGACGTGTCGCTCCGCAATCTTATTCCGGGTGAACTCGCCAAGGGCTTCGGCTTCTACCAGTCCAAGCCGGCAAGCGCGCTGTCGCCCGTGTTCGTGACGCCCGACGCGCTGGGCGATCGGTGGCGGGACGGAAGGCTGCATGGCGCTCTCAACGTTGATCTGAACGGCCAGGCCTTCGGCCGCGCCGATTCGGGTGTCGATATGACCTTCGATTTCGGCACGCTGATCGCGCATCTGGCCAAGACCCGTTCGCTGGGGGCCGGTACGATCGTGGGGTCAGGCACCGTCTCCAACCGCGACGCGGACGGCGGCCCTGGCCGGCCCGTCGCGGACGGAGGCATGGGGTATAGCTGCATCGCCGAACTGCGCATGGTCGAGACGATCCGCGATGGCGCGCCGGTGACGCCGTTTCTCAGGCACGGCGACAAGGTCCGAATCTGGATGGAGGATAGGTCGGGCGCTTCCCTGTTCGGTGCCATCGACCAGCGCGTCGAGCCTATCTGACGATGCCGCCCTATCTTCCAGACGGCCGCGACGAACCGCCGCGGCGATGATCGACGTGCCCGGTCTCACGGCGCATCGCACGGTATAGGAGGATGGGGGCAGGACGCCTGATCGCCAACATGGCAGCGAATGGACATCAAGGCTCGCCTGCCGGCGCGGCAAACTCCGATGTGTCGCGGCCGGCAGCGCCAAGGGGCCATATTCAGACCGTCGTTACGCGGATGCCCGAACCAGATCGCCATTGACATATCTGCGACTGCTTATCATTAGCGTCTTCGAGCAAGCGAAGGGGATAGGCAATGCGCAAAATGGCCATGATAGCAGTTCTGCTCGGCAGTGCTGCAACACCCGCCTGGGGAATGGCGGAAGGAAGTATAGTTGCGGACGCGACTGTCGCGGACGAGACGGGCGCAAACGCGGCCGAGACGATCCTGGTTACTGGGCGCGAATTGGGGGACACGGTCTTGACCTTCGGTGTCCCGCTGGAAAGCGCGCCGCTGGTCGTCAATACCGTCCCCTCTGCGTTGATCGAGGACACGGCAGCGCTGCGGCTGCGCGACGTGCTGGTCTACGTTCCTGGCGTCACTGCGACGGAGGCGAATGGCGCGACCGGTGATGTTCTGACCATCCGCGGCTTCCAGACGAGCCGCGTCCCGTCAGTCAATGGGCTGCGTCGGCCCGCGAACTTCGACAATATGTCCACGGCCCTTGCGCTCATCGAGCGTATCGAAATCGTAAAGGGACCGGCAGGGCTGGAGTTCGGCGTTACCGATCCTGGCGGTCTGATCAACTATATCACGAAAAAGCCGCAAGATCGCTTCGCGGCGACGGCTCGGGTAGCAGCGGGCAGCTTCGACACCTACACCGCGACCATGGACGTAACGGGGGCGATGACGCCCGACCTTGCAGGGCGGATGATCGTCAATTGGGAAGATGCCGGATCGTTTCGCGATACGCTCGACACGCGGCGCTTCTCCGCGGCGCCAAGCCTGCGCTGGACCTATGGCGGAGGAAGCTCGCTGCTGGTGGAGTTCGCCTATCTCTTCCGCGACCAGCCCTATGATCGAGGGACTTTCTACCTTGAAAATCCGCCGGCGGACGCCGGGTTCGACGGCAATTTCGCGCCCCGCAACCGCAGCTTCCACGAACCTTCCGACAGCCTGACCTCCCATATCTATCGGGGCGCTCTCTACTGGCAGCAAATCCTTGTGGACGGGCTGCGCTTCAATCTCGCCGCCGAAGGCAATATAGACGATTTCGCCAGCCGTGGCGCCCGCAACCCGAACCTGAACAGCCTGTACGCCCCCGGGACCAATCGCTGGAACGGAGTTTCTCGGACGGTCAGGCGGGAATTCGCCGCGTTCGACGGCAGCCGTACCGGCCTGATCGTCCCAGGGGAATCGGGCGAAGGTTTTAAACTGAGATGAGGCTTGCGAGGAAGTTGTCGTCCCATGCGGCGATTTTTCGTCTTGAGCGCAGCGAATCCTTGGTGTTGGGCAAGCGCAGCAGATTGTTTGCGATGTGTTTGATGGTGGTGAAGTTGGCGGGTGCGTTTTCGGTTCTGACCCGGCATTCGTCGTCGCGGAACACCATGTCCATGACCCAGTGCAGACTATTTTCGACGGCCCAGTGACTGCGGACGATCGGCCCCAGCCTGTCGGCCGGCAGTTCGAGAGAGCTGATGTATAGGCGGGTTTCCCGCTCGGCCCTGGTGCCGATTTCCCGCATGGCATCGATGATGATGACGGACTTGAGCGCAGGCCACTGATGGCGTTCCTGGAGCCACTCGACATCATGGATGACGGTGGCGACGCGGGTTTCGATCCGGCCGTGATCGCCATCCACCGTCTGCAGCCGGCTGATCGTCGTGTCGGCGAAATGCCTGGCTTTCTGTTCGGTGACGAACAGCCTGACCTCGTCGTGGAGTGTAGTCTGGTTGCCCTTGAGCGCGAGGACATAATCGGCCTTCTGATCGATGATTTGCCGGGCGATGCCACGCTGACAGCCGATGGCGTCGATGGTCACGATCGCCTCTTCGATCTCCAGCATCTTGAGCAGATGGGGGATCGCGACGATCTCATTGGCTTTCTCGCCGACCTTGACCTGGCCCAGCACCAGACGTTGGCGCGCGGCGAACGCCGAGACCATATGGATGGCCGCCTTGGCGCCCTTGGACCCACGCACGGTCTTGCCATCGATCGCCACCACCTCGGCCGCCACGCCGGTCAGCGACGCGACCCAGGCAACAAAACAGCGCTGAAACGCCTCGGCATCGAGCGTGGCGAGGATGTCACCGAGATGGTCATGGGACGGCGTCCCTTCCGCAAACGGCCGAAACCGGCGCAAAAAGCTCAGCTTGCGATGGCCGAAATTCGCGATGTCGGTGAACGTTTCCGCCCCCGACAACACCGCCAGCAGGCACAGCAGCAATATCTCGGTCAGCGGGTACCGGACTTTGCCGGCCTGGCGCCCGTCCGGAAGACCCTCAAAATATCCCAGAAGAACACCGGCTTCCTCAAAAAATCCAGAACCACTCCGGTCGCAATCTCTCATCCTCAGCGCTCCTCATTCAGAGGAACCGCACTGATTCAGCACTTCAGCGCTTTGTCACCTACTTCCTTCACCCGATCGCCCTGCTGATCGTCCAAGGAGATATTGACGGCGAGATAACGCTGGGCGACGTCGTTCTCGCAGCGCGAGCGGGCTATGTCCGAAGCAAGGTGGACTTCCGCCAACGCGGGCGGGACGGACAAACACGCTGGGACATCGACGCCTTCACGCCGGCATATCGCACGGCCCCGACCGTGCTGGGCACAGTGGACATGATGGGACGCGACTTCTTGGGTGTCACCGATACCACGGAGTCGGCCTGGTTTTCCGGCGGCAATCTGCGGTGGAACGACCGGCTGCGGGTCTTTGCTGGTGTACGCAGGGACGACTATTCCAATATCGACGATTACACCGAAAATGTAAGCCGCAATACCCCCACCACACGTTCGACCGTTAAAAACAGCGCTCTGAGCTGGCGATCGGGCCTGTCGTTCGATCTGACACCCTCGCTGATCCTCTTCTTCGGCGCGAGCCGATCGGAGATCCCACAGTCGGGCATCATCCGCTCCACGGGAACTGTGATACCGGCCCTTGAAGCGACGTCGTTCGAAGGCGGCATCCGCGCCGTTGATCTTGGCAACTGGCTCAACGGTTCGTTCTCCATGTTCGAGATCACACAGGACAATCAGGGGGTGAACGACCCGGACAATCGGGCCGGAGAGAGCTTCGTAATCAATGTCGGCAAGGTTCGCGTGCGCGGTGCGGAGTTCGACATCACCGTGCGGCCGGGCGCCGGGCTTAGCATTCTTGCCGGGGGCGCCTATCTCGACAGCCGCATCCTGACCCTCGACGCGACTGGCGGCCCAGGCGCACAGTTTAACAACCGCTTCTACAACACGCCCGAATTTCAAGGCTTTGTCAGACTCGACTGGGATGCGGCTGCTTTGGGCGCGGAGGGGCTCCGTTTCAACCTCGGGCTGATCCGGCAGGGCAGCCGATATGGCAACAATGCCAATAATTTCGTCCTGCCGGCATTTACCCGCGTGGATACCGGTGCGGCCTATCGCTGGCAGAATCTCGAGATGCGGGTCTTTGTGGAGAATATCTTCGATGAGGTCTATTATCTCGGCAGCCAGAACAGGCCGCAGAACATTGCTCCGGGCGCCCCAAGGCGTGTGACCGGCGCCATTTCTATGCGCTGGTAGCGATGCGCATGGGCGGGTCCGGCTTCACGGCTTGGTCGCCGGACTCTTCCTCTCATCCGCAGACCTGGGCGCTGATAACAAAAAGGCGGCGAATTGGCAAAAACTGGAGCGGGCGAAGGGATTCGAACCCTCGACCCCAACCTTGGCAACTTCGATATCCGCCTACGCCACAGTTTTCGACTGTACGATTTGCTAATATATTTCAAATAGATATTGATTTTGCGCTGCGCGGCCTTATCCTCCAATGCGCTGCGAAACGGCTCATTTCTATTACGTCCCTATTACTTTTGGGTCGGACTGGAGCCCGCGTAATAAATTGGAGGAGCTTCACGATGGCGCAAGCCAAGCTGAATAAGCGGACGGTTGACGCACTCGTCCCCCCGAAGGCGGGCCAGGACTTCATCTGGGACACCGAGATCAAGGGCTTCGGAGTCCGGGTCGGCACCACGGGCGCGAAGACCTTCGTGATCCAATATGCGAACACAGAGGGGCGCCTGCGCCGCATCAAGATTGGGCGTTTCGGTGTCCTCACAGTCGAGCAGGCGCGCGATCTAGCCAAGATCAAGCTCGGGGCGGTTGCCGCTGGTGAAGATCCAGCGGAAGAAGCGCGCCGCGCCCGCAATGAGATGAATGTCGCCGAACTTTGCGACTGGTATCTGACCGAGGCACGGGCCGGCCGTATCCTCGGACGCAAGAACCGGCCGATCAAAGGGTCATCGCTCGACATGGACGAGAGCCGGATCAGGACGCACATCAAGCCGCTGCTTGGCAAGCGGATCGCGCGGCATCTGACCATTGCCGATGTCGAGGCGATGCAGACCGATGTCATGAATGGGAAAACCGAGAAGGCACGGACGGGAGGCCGCGGCGGCAAGGCCACCGGCGGCCCCGGCGTGGCGGCGCGCTGCGTGGGCACCCTCCAGGCGATTCTTGGACATGCCAAGCACAAAGGGCTTCTCGCCGAACATCCGACCAAGGGGGCGAAGAAGCTGGCTGGGAAGAAGAGAACGCGCCGCCTCAGCGTTGCCGAGATCGAAGCGCTGGGCAAGGCGATGGCCTATGCCGAGCACAATGGCGAAAATCCCACCGCGCTCGCGGTGATCCGCACGCTCCTTCTAACAGGCTATCGCCGTGAGGAGGCGCAGGCGATGCATCGCACATGGGTCAATCCGATGGGCGGCTTCGTCGCTTTCCCGGATACCAAGGGCGATGCACAGATTCGCGCGATTGGGCCGGAAGCGATCAAGGTCGTCGTCGCGCAAGCGGAGATCGCGGGCAATCCCCACGTGTTTCCATCGACGGCGGCAGATGGTCCGTACACGGCGGTCAGCGCCTGCCTCAAGCGGGTTTGCCAGCTCGCCGGCCTCGCCGGTGTCACGCCCCATACCTTGCGGCATACCTTTGGTAGCATCGCCGGCGAACTCGGCTTCTCGGAACTGACGATCCGGGCGATGCTAGGCCATGCATCGCAGAATGTGACGCAGGACTACATCCATATCGACGAAGCCTTGAAGCTCGCCGTCCGACGCACATCGGACGAGATCGCCCGCTTGCTCGCGCAGGGCGCGGCCAAGTTGGACCGTATGCGCCTGGTCGCCTGATCGAGGGTCATCACTGGACAATTGGTAACGTATATGTTACCCGAAAGGGCGTGAGTTGATTGTTCAGGAGTATATTCGCGAGGACGGCTCCAGCCCGTTCCGATCATGGTTCGACGATCTCGATTCCCAGGCTTCGGCCAAGGTGGCGACTGCCATCGTCCGGATGGAGCTGGGCAATCTTTCGAACGTCAAATGGATCGGCGGCGGACTCGGGGAATACCGGATCGATTGGGGACCGGGCTACCGGCTCTATCTTGCCCAGGATGGGGATGAACTCATCATCCTGTTCGTGGGCGGAACGAAGAAGCGGCAGCAGTCCGACATCGATCGGGCCGGCGGGCTGCTGAGCGAATACAAGGCCCGCAAGGCGGCGGCCAGGAAAGACAGGAAGTGACAAGATGGTGCTGACCCGCGACTTCAAGGAGACGGTGAAGGAACGTGCGACGGGCGATCCCGCCTTCGCCAAGGCCATGCTCGATGAAGCGGCGACCGCGTTCCTCAATGGGGAACCGCACGTTGCGCGGCTGATCCTGCGCGATCTGGTCAATGCCTCGGTCGGCTTCGAGGAACTGGCGACGGAAACCAACCGTCCGAGCAAGAGCCTGCACCGGATGCTTTCGGAAAAGGGGAATCCGAGTATGGACAATCTTGCGGCAATCTTCGGCGCTGTCCGCAAACGCCTTGGCGTGGCGTTCGAGGCTCATGCGGTCGAGGCTGCATAGAGAACGCCAAAAGCCTTGCCTGGGCAGTCACCTGAACGCCATTCATCCTTTGGACTTGAGCGCCAAAGGCAGACCAGCAAACATCATAACGACCTCGTCAGTCGCTGCCGCCATAACCTGATTGATCCTGCCCGCAACATCACGGAATCTTCGGGCAAGCGCGTTGTCTGGCACAATGCCGAGCCCCACTTCATTGGCGACCAGAATGACCGGCCCCCGCGCGGCTGAAACCGCGTGGATCAGCCCTTCGGTGGCCGCAGCGGCATCCCGCTCTGCCAGCATCAGGTTCGACGCCCAGAGCGTCAGGCAATCTACCAGCACTACCGTTTTCGGCGTGCTGCATGCCGTGATCGTCTCCGCCAGATCTAGCGGCGCCTCGACAGTCGACCAGCGCGGGCCGCGATCGGCCCGGTGCAGGGCGATCCGCTCGCGCATCTCCTCATCGAAGGCTTGGCCCGTCGCCAGATAGACCAGCTTACCCGTCAGGGCTTCGGCCCGCCCTTGGGCAAAGCGGCTCTTCCCCGAACGCGCGCCGCCCAGCACCAGCAGGTGAGAAAAGGCATTGCTCATGTCCTGAATCCCGCCAGGCCTGAGGTGGATCGCTTCGCCTTGGCCAGCACCATGAGCGCATCGATATCGAGATGCTCCTCCAGCGCGAATGCGATCTCATCCAGCGCCAGTTCGATAGAGACACCATAGTCCACACCCCCCCCGGCTTCGACAGCCATGCGCGACAGAAGCGCGTGGCGAAGCCTTGCATCGGCCAGAAGGCCATGGACATAGGAACCGAACACTGTCCCCGCCGCGTTTGCCGCGCCATCGCGGCGACCATCGGAGAGCATGGCGAAGGGCCGCTTCGTATCCGGTCCGCTAGTCTGGCCCATATGCATTTCATACCCCTCAAAAGGCGCACCCATGGCCATGCCGCTGACCGGGCGCAGCTCCTTGTGCGCGTGCAAAGTCGTTTCGACATCAAGCAGACCAAGGCCATTTACGACGCAGGCCGGTCCTTCCAGCCCATTGGGGTCGGCGATGCTTTTGCCGAGCATCTGATAACCCCCACAAAGCCCCAGAATCAGCCCACCGCGCCGATGATGCCCGAGAATATCGATGTCCCAGCCTTCGCCGCGCAGCGCCGCCAAGTCGGCGATGGTTGCCTTCGATCCGGGCAGGATGATGAGCGCGGCCTCTGCCGGGATCAGCCGGCCGGGAGGGACCATTCGCAGTTCGACACCAGATTCGAGTTTCAGCGGATCCAGATCATCGAAATTGGAGATGCGCGGCAGGATCGGGCAAGCGATCAGCTTGCTGCCCCCCGCGCGCATCCTGCTACGCTCCAGCACCACGGCATCCTCACTGGGCAGCCGGGCGGTTGCATTCAACCAAGGAACAACGCCGAATCCACGCCAGCCCGACAGGCTCTCGATTTGGGCGTAGCCATCGGTGAACAGGGCGGGATCGCCCCGGAACTTGTTGATGATGAAGCCCTCGATCATCGCCGCGTCGGCTGGGTCGATGATCGTTCTGGTGCCGACGATGGCGGCGATGACCCCGCCGCGATCGATATCGCCGACTAGGACGACGGGCACACCCGCCTCCCGCGCAAATCCCATGTTGGCGATGTCGCCGGCGCGCAGGTTGATTTCCGCCGGAGAGCCCGCGCCCTCGACCACGACAATATCGCAAGCCCGGCGGAGCCGATCGTAACTGGCCATCACTTCGCCGAGCAGGCTCCCACGTGCCTGTCGGAAATTGCCCGCGCCCAAGATGCCGCGCACCTGGCCATGCACGATCAGTTGCGACGTGCGGTCGGCCTGCGGCTTCAACAGCACGGGGTTCATGTCGGTATGCGGTTCGACCTTGCAGGCGATCGCCTGCAAAGCCTGCGCCCGCCCGATCTCGCCGCCGTCGCTGGTGACGGCCGCATTGTTGGACATGTTCTGCGGCTTGAACGGCAGGACCCTAAGCCCGCGTTTTACCAGCGCGCGGCACAGCCCCGCCACCAGCACGGATTTGCCGACGTCGGAGCCGGTGCCCTGAAGCATTACAGCGCCCATGCCACGCCCCCCGCCATGAACCACAGACACAGGCAAGCCCGGCGATAGATGCTCAGCCCACGCCGAATATCCTCTGCCCCGGCAGCGCGATCGCCCTCGCCGATCCAGGGCTTATGTGAAAGAATGCCGTCATAGGCGATCGACCCCGCCAGTCGCAGCCTCAGCACACCGGCCATCGCCGCCTCGGGCCAACCCGCATTGGGTGAGGCATGGTTGGCCGCGTCGCGCCACATGATCCGCCAACCACCTCCGCCGCACAGGCAGATCAGCAACCCGGCGAGACGCGCCGGTGCAAGATTCATCGCATCGTCGCTGCGCGCCGCGGCCCAACCGAAAGCGCGCCATCGCTCCTCGCGATGCCCGATCATGCTGTCGGCGGTGTTGATCGCCTTGTAGACCCAGATGCCGGGCAAACCGAGAAGCAGCAGCCAGAAGAGCGGCGCCGCCACCCCATCGCAAAAGCTTTCCGCCAGGCTCTCGATTGCCGCGCGAGCGACGCCCGCTTCATCAAGATCCGATGTATCACGGCCTACGATCATGCCCACCGCGGCGCGCGCAGCGGGAATATCCTGTCGCTCCAGCGCCTCGGCAACCGGGCGGACATGGTCGTGAAGGCTGCGCTGCGCCAGACCCGGCCAGGCCAGGAGCGCGATCAACGGCCAGGCCCAAGCCCCGGCCATAGCCGCGAACAGACTCTGCAGAACCCAGCCCGCTCCGCCCGCGATAGCCAGGAGGATCAGCACGGTGGTCACCCCGGCCATTCGCCGCTGTCCATCGGAACGCGAGTGATCATTCCATCGCCTCTCCGCCAAGTCGATGATCCGGGCAAAGACGCCCACCGGATGACCGATCCGGCGATACAGCGACTGCGGCCAGCCCACCGCCGCATCGAGCGCCAGAGCCAGCAAGGCGACCGGATCAGCCATCGGCCAGCGCCCGATCGAGGCGGTCCAGCACCTCGCGGTTGGCGGGCAGGCCCAGCCGGAGCCAGCGGGGAGCATAATCGAACGGCCGCGTCAGGATCGCCTGCCGCGCGAGACGTTCGAACAGGGCGGCGGCATCGGCTGCCTCGATCAGCCGGAACAAGGGGCAGGCGCCCATCGCCTTGAAGCCGCGCCGGGCCAGAACCGCATCCAGCGCCTCTGCCTGCTCGCGCAAGCAAATCCGCATGGAGGCGCACCAATCCGCGTCCCGATAGGCCGCCGTTCCAATGGCCAGCGCCGCCGCCGAGAGCGGCCAACTGCCGAGCCTCCGGCGATATTGCGCGATCAATGCTCGCGGTCCCATCACAAAGCCGAGCCGCACCCCCGCCAGCCCGAAGAATTTGCCGAAGGATCGAAAGACGATCAGCCGCTGCCCGTCATGCACATGGGCGGCAAGGCTGATCTCGGGAGTGGCATCGACAAAGGCTTCATCCACCACAAGCCAGGACGCGCTACCTTGCCGTGCCTCCAGCCAACCCAGCAGTGCGGCGGCCGGGGTGATCCGTCCATCGGGGTTGTTGGGGTTGGCAAGGACAATGGTCGCCTCCTCCGCCCCCGTCTGATCGGACAGCGCTACAGGGCGGCTATGGGGTAACATCTCGCCATGGGTGCGATAGCTGGGCTGGGCATGGATGGCCGGTCCCGGCAGAATGTCGCCCAGCATCCGCAGACCGATCTCCGTGCCGGGCACGGCACAGACATGGGCCCGGTCGGTGCCGAAACAGGCGGCGGCAGCGGCTTCCAGATCGTCCAGCGCGCCCGGATCGGGAAGCGCCTGCCAGTCCATCGCCAGGTCGCCAGCCCCCGGCCAGCCATGCGGATTGATGCCTGTCGAAAGGTCGATCCAGGGCGCATCGCCCATGCCGAAATGCGCCTTGGCATCGGCAAGCCTGCCGCCATGAAAGCTGAAGCCGGTCATGGCCCAGGGGTCCATGGGGCGGTGACTACCAGGGTCAGCAGCAGCGCGGTTTCGATCAATTCGATGCCTGCGCCGTGGCCATCGCCGGATATCCCGCCGACCGTCCGGCGCACCTGCCAGCCCCACCACAGGACCAGCAATGGCGTGACCAGAAACGCCGCATAGGACCATGACGCCGCCAGCAGCGCGGCGGCCCACGCCATCAACTCGACCGGACCGACGGTGGATCGGAATCTGGCAGCCAGCCCCTGGTGCAGCGGCATGAGCCACCAAGTCCAGACGAGCGGGCCGATGCGCGCGGCGAAAGGCACAAGCACGAGCGGGACGAACGCACGCGCCTCGACCAGCATATGCAACAGCACCAACTTGCTCAGGAGTTGCAGAACAATCGCTACAACGCCAAAACTGCCGACGTGCGGATCGGCCAGAACAGTGAGAAGCCGTTCGCGATCCTTGTGCGCCGCTCCGCTGGCATCGGCTAGGTCGGACAAGCCGTCGAGGTGCAAGGCTCCGGTCACGCCCACCCAGACAATCAGTGCGGCCAGCGCACCGAGCCGGCTATCGACCAGCCCTCCAGCCCATGCGGCTCCCGCAACCAGCGCACCGATCACCAGCCCCGCGGCAGGAAACCAGCGCATGGACCGGGCAAACGCGGCATCGTCAACGACGATCGCAGGCGTCGGCAGGCGCGTCAGGAATTGCAGGGCGATGATGAAGCCCTTCACGGATAGAGCCCCGCGATCTGGGCCGTGGGCCGTTGGCCAAGTCCGTCCCCGGGCCAGACGCGCAGCGACAGCAGGCAGTTGTACGGCAGATCGATCGCCCAAGTCTGGCGGACGTCGAACCCGCAAAGCACCGCCAGCGCCGCCCGCATCGCGCCGGCGTGAGTGACAATCAGCGTGGGCGTTGCCGCCAGATCGCTAATGGCGCCCGACACGCGATGCACCAGCGCCGCCCAGCAGTCTCCTCCCGGCGGTGCATGACCAGCGG
>ERZ1292632.2457-Hain-H43-01um-R2-2457-length-15442-cov-4_pt1 | contig 15442 bp, 30 predicted proteins | sample MGYA00564407_ERZ1292632 | MGnify/ENA primary metagenome ERZ1292632 (study PRJEB36523, sample SAMEA6512637) | groundwater metagenome | collected 2019-01-08 | study: AquaDiva: Metagenomics assemblies of 32 groundwater samples | reverse complement strand
CCCTCGCCAGGGGAGTTCACGGTACTGACGTTGGAAGAGGCCCGTGCGTGGGTGGAGAAGTGGGCGAACGAGAAGTACGAGCGCGTGTTCGGTCTTCCCGAGGAAGCATAAGGGCAGAGAGGGCGTTTATGCTCAGCGAAGAGTTCGTCCGACGTATGGCTCAAATCGAGTGTTCTGAGTGGGCGCATCCGATTCCACTTCCGGAGCTTTTTCCTAGAGGAGGGTTTGGCTATGCGCCGCCAGGACCTATTCTCTCAACGGACCAGCAGAACGTGCTTGAGCGGCGAAAGGAAGACTTGGCGGCTCGCTGTCCCTTTTGTATCGCTCGCGCCGTGCTACAAAAGGCGACCGTCTGAATAGGTAAAGGAGGAACCATGGACGACACCAAAGAAACGACCGGAACGCTTCGATACGTTTTCACAAAACGCCTCGGAGACAGCCCCAGATTCGATTGGTACGAGTGTGATGATTGCGAAACTCTCTTCCGCACCGAGGGCGGTCAAATGCGTTGTAACGGGCATGTCATCAGCGTATGCCCGTGGTGTCGGCCAGATAGTGAACCGTGGAAGAACGGGCGCGGTGAGTAGATAGATTTGAGATTATGAACAGTTCACTTTGTGGCCGTGCGGCAGGGAGAGCCTGCATCGGGTGTACGAGCCCGAGCCGATGGAACTTCAGCTTCCGCAAGGGGCTGACTTTACTGCAACGGGGACAGCCTCGTACGGCCTCCGCCTCGTTGCCCTCCTCGGTAGCCGGTGAAACCCCGGTCACGGTCACAAAGTGCGCTGTTTGATTGCTTCGGTGGAGGCAGCGTGAAATTCATACTTAATGGAGAATGGCAGAACCTCCCCACGAAACCGCCGACCGCCGACGCTGTTCTTGAGCGGCTCATCTACCCGGAATATACGTGCTTCTCCAATAGGGAATCCGAGGTTCAAGAAGCGTGTGAGGCAGGAAACATTCCAGACTATATGCGTCCCGACGGTTACGGAGAGGTCTTGTCGTTCGATGGTTACAAATCCATGAATGGACATAGGTATCTGGTCTACACCGTACGCCACCACCCAACTTGGACGCTCGAAATCGGAAGTATTGAGCGGTTGCTAGAAATCTTGCGGACGCTTCAGTGGAGCATGGTCTGCGAACCGGGCTGGCCGGAAGGTTTTTGGAGTCTTGAGCCGTATTCGCACTAGAATCGGTGGAGGAACCATGAAAGCGAAGAAGCTAAGGGCTAACAAGTTGTCAGAAGCCGAACTCCTGCAAAAAGCCATGGAAGCCCACGCTGCCAGCGGTGCGGCTTGGGAACGGGATTTCGGTGACCGTCCCGTGGTCAATTATGACACGGGGGACACCATTGCCAAGAGTGCCAAAGAGTACCGTAGAAAGAAGCGCCGCTAACGAACTGGAAGGTGAACGATGAACCGTAGAGGCTTCCTTGGGTTCCTGGCCGCGCTCCCGTTGGCCGGGAAGCTTGCGCCAGCCGTACAGTTGGCTAAACCGGCGACGGTGATTGCCGCGCCCCTCGTGGCGGTCGCCCCGCATGCCTACACCATACACCGACTCCTGGTTGACGCTGTACTCCGCGGAGACGATGGAACAACCTACTCTACCCCTCCATGCCCAGTAAAAGCGAGCGGGTATGGGTGTGACGTTCATTGGCATAGGTCATTGTGATTTGAACCGCGCACGGAGGACATATGGTTCACGAATGGGCTATTGGTTTCCCGGCTGATCTGGTCAATGAAGGGCATCGGAAGTTCTTTATCCGAGGGACGCAAGATCCAGAGGCTGAAGCGATTCCAGTCCTGGTCGTAGACGGCAAGCCGATGACCAACACTGAGAAGGCTATTTCGCACACAATGGTCGGATTGACGTGGTCGTTGGTGTTCGCTGTTAAGGGTGATGGAAACGCCTGGGAAGAGCGGCCGGCGTGGGAACTAGAGGGAGCCCTTTGGAAGAAAAGGGAATAGGCACAGAAGGCAAGGTCGGAGAGTCGCACAATGACGAGAGACCAAGCGCATGAGAAGGGGTGGAAGTGCTGGGCTCCGATGGGCGGAGAGTCATCCGTGGGCCACATGCTCAAGAATGACGCCGAGCGGGGCAAGCTCAATGGCGGTTTCTGGTGCGACGAGAATGGTGAGTTCATCTGCTGGGACGTGGAGTTCGAGACGACGTTCAGGCAGGCGTAGACGGTTTGTTCCATGACGACGAAAGACCTGCTTTGGGCCGTGGTGGACGAGAACAACAAGCGCAATGACATCGCCACGAAGTATGCCCTCGCTCTCGCCCAGGCCGATCCGGTCGAGTGGGCGGCGGTCAACCGTGCCATCATGGAACGGTGGTCCAAAGCGGGGTTGATCTACATCAAAGAGTTGGCCTGGAAGCTCTACGAGAGTGCGAAGTGCATTTGAGAACATCCATGAAGATCCTGAGCCTCTGGCAACCCTGGGCGACGTTCATGGCGCTAGGGTACAAGGCGAACGAGACGAGGAGCTGGCCGACATCCTACCGTGGCCCGCTGGCGATCCACGCTGCCAAGAACACGTCCGCGCTAGAAGACGTTGACGAGATCCTGATGGACGCCGGGCTGATGGGCGGGGATCGGACTACGGTAGGCGGAACGAAGTGGCCGCTGGGCCAGATTGTCGCCGTAGTCGATCTGATCGACTGCAAGCGCACGGAGGACATCCGGGGTGATCTGAGTCACTGCGAACGCGCCCTTGGCAACTACAGCGATTCCAGGTTCGCCTGGGTGACGACGAACCTACGAAGGCTCAAGCCCGGGATCCCCTTCCGGGGAATGCAGGGGTTGAAGCCTCTACCCGATGAGACGCAAGGCGAGATCCTGAAGCGGTTTCTGGAAATGGCTGCTGCACGATAGAGAACAAACCATGATTATATGCCCTCACTGCCGCGGCAAAGGGGTAATCAAGCATAAGTGCGGTCATCTTTTGTGTAGCCACACGCAGAAAGAAGATTCTTGTCCCTACTGCCACGGCTCAAAAAGAGTGACCAACAAGACTTACACCATTCTCTTCGCGCGAATCCAGAGATGTTGTCATTACCCCTATTGGGACCATCTTAGTTGGCGGGAAATTCATGCCAGCTCACCGATAGCGGCTAAAAGGACTGCCCGACAAATGTGGAGCATCTGGTTTCCTGGCTACCGTTCCGTCAGGGGCGAACCTCCTGACATGTGGATCGTTGCGTGATTGATTCGGAGAAGGACCCATGAAACTGACCTGCAAGCATCCGGATCGGAACTGCGCCAAGATGATGTGTGGGTACCCGCTGCCCTGCCCGTGGCATACGGTGGTCATCGATACCACGTCGAATCCACCGACCATCACGATTCCGGTCACGGCCGAGGCCGCTTGGAACGGGCGCGACAAGCTCGCTCAGGTGGGAGAGGTCACGAAGAAAAGAGCAGGACGCTAGGAGGAATTAATGCATCTTGAGAACGCAACGATCCACGACATTCGGACTGGTGCGAGGATCGTCTATGCTCTGCTTGAGATGCTGGATGACGCCGTCGCCGCCGAGGATCGAGTGGCAATGCTGTCGCTCATGGACTTCCTCGCGGATACGTTAGCGGCAATCGGTCGTGGCCTGGAGATCCATGCTTCTGGCTTGGCTGGCCGGAAGCGCTATCGGCCGTCCTGGCAAGACATGTCTCCCGACCAGCTCCTCGATGATCTCCGGACGATGATCTCAATAGAACAGGCGCTCATCGAGGCGAGACAGGATCGCATCCCCCATGTGCGACACGCCAGCGCCAAGCGGCTCTCGAGCGAGATCAAGGCCTTTCTCCAGAAACTGCGTATTGCCGTTCTCGAGCGGAGGACTTATCTCCTCAAGCATTTCCCGGAGTATTGGACCGAGGCCGTCGAAAAGGAGTTTGGACCATGGCTCTAGGCCATCGCCTTCATGCAAAGCGCCGTTCCAAGTTTTCGATCGGCTTGGCGAGGAAAGCGTATCGGATCAAGACGTTCCTGGCCATTCTCAGATCCGGACGGCTTAGAGAACCCCTGACCACCGCACTCGCCAATCGCGTGATCGCGCTCCTTTCGGAAACCGGACGGATGCTGGACGAAAGCATCCAGGAGATCCGATAGGAAGCATGAACCGTTGACGTGAGCAACCATGAAATTCATCCTTGATGGGGAATGGACGGATCTCCCGAAAGATCCGCCGCTCAAGGGGGCGGTTCTGGAGCGCTTGGAGTATCCGGTGTACGTGAGGTTCTCGGGGTACCGGGAGGATGTCCGTGCGGCCTGTAGGTCCATGAAGCCCCCGGACTGGCTCGTGCCAAGGGGATACGGAGAGGTTCTTTCCTGTGTCGGCGTCCTCGTCCACAACGGACACGAGACGCTGAAGTACATGGTGCTTCACCGTCCGGTTTGGACGCTGGAGTTGGCGTCCCTCGAGGAGCTTCGGGACGTGCTTAAAGAGCTTGGGTGGTGTATCGTCGGGGTCCCAGAATTCTCGGACGAGCCCTGCAGCCTGGGGCCTTATTCGCATTAGTGGAGCTGCGCCCTTTGTGGAAAGCCCGTACCGGGCAGGCATTCACCCACTCTCCCCATAGCTGGGGTGGGAGTGTTAGGATATCATGGAGGGGATGATGGGGATCGGCCCGGCGCGCCCTTGATAGGGAAGACGACATGATTGTGGACGACGGCTTGTGCCTCGACGACTTCGCAGAGGACATGGGACGCCTGGCGTCCCATCCGAGCTACTTTACGCTTTCGGGCTTCGCCTCCGGAAGCCCGATGCCTCTCGTCGGGATGCACCTCGCTGGCTGCGAGGCCTGCCGGGCGATCGTCGAGACCCTCGCGCCCGCCGGCGGAGGGGGACGCGCGAAGGCCATTGTCCATCGAACGTATCTGGACCGATAGAGGAGTGGACCATGGATCTCAACACGAACCTGGGCCAGCGCTCCGAGGCCGAATGCCAAGCCCTCCGGCAGACGCTTCGCCGCATGGAGTCGCTCCAGGCCCGCGATCGAGAAAGGACGAGCGCCCTCGAACGACGCGGGACTCAGCTCGCCCAGACCACGTACGGCGAGTACGGGACGAGGCAGGCCGAGTTTCCGTACCGCCTGGCCGCGGAGATCCGCTACATCACCGAGAACATGCGCGCCCGCGCCGACGAGATGACGCGGACGAGAGACGCCCTGAGGGAATGCCTTCCCGATAGGGCCGGCGGCCGCGGGCTCCAGATCGGCCCCGGGCACTACGTCACCTTTCTCCGGGGCCTGGCGGTCCCCGCCGGCCCTCCCAGGCCGATCAGGACCCCCGTTGCGGGCTCCTTCCGGATTTTCCAGGGCTTCCCGTTTATGAGGCCGTTCTAGTGAAGGTCAATCCGAAAGAGGTCCTTGCCGTCGAATACTACTCGGGCCATTCGGTCCGCAGGGTCGCCTGCAAGATCTGCGGCCAGATGCTCTACGACCATGAGAAGGGCGATTCCGGCCATCCCGGCGTCCTCATGGCCGCGATCGCCTCGCATCTCGAGTTCAGCCATTCGTACAGGATCGATACGGTCCTTTGCAGCGACGAGAACTGCTGCCCCCCGGAGGAACGGCCCGGGAAGGAAGCCCGATGATCCCGCATCTTCTTGTCGGAAGGTACGCCGGGCGTTGACAGAAGGATCGGCAGAAGATAGACTGTATCCATGCTAGACGGCCAGAAGAACCCTCCGAAAGGCACCGATATCTCTCTACGTGCGCCGTCTAGCAGCGATGCACCTCCTGCAGGTATCGGTGCCCCTCGAATGGCTCCAAACCTGCTTCCGACGGCCTCGCTCGGGGACGACGATCTGGACCGCCTTGAGGACGAGATCACGCGAGTCCTGAGTGCCGAGGAACGTTTGGAGATCTGCTTCGAGCTTTCCGATTTTTGCGCGGAGCTTCACGATGCCGCTCGTCGACGTCATCCGATTCGTAACGGATCTCGTCCAAGACACCGGTCTTGACTATGTCACGATCGGCGGAATAGCCGTCAGTGCTCAAGCCGAACCGAGGTCGACCAAAGATGTTGATCTTGTGATCGTCCTTCCAGCAGAGCAGGTCAACAATCTCCTTTCAGAAATTGAGCGTCGCGGCCTAGTGATCTCAAGGAAATCACAGGTCCGTGAGAAACTCATGCAGGGCCGACCCGCAAAGGTCATCTGGGATAAGAGGTTCAGCTTCGATCTTAGGCTTGCCAATTACACGATCGACATGCAGGCGCTCGTAAGAGCGAGACCGGTTGAACTTAAAAAGTACGGCGTGACGCTCAAGATAGCTTCTCCAGAGGACTTGGTCGTATATAAGTTGGCTCTATTCGATGAAACGGATCGGAAGGACATAAAGCAGATCATCAAGTTTACACCTGGACTGGACTGGGATTACATCCGATTGCAAGCTCGCATCCTTACTAGGGAATACGAAAAACCTTCGATCCTCGAGCATCTGACAGAAGCCGAAACATGGGAGAAGTAGAAAAAGGTGTCTCCTGGCGTTCCGTGCCCTCCCGAAGGAAGGCGGCATGAAGGCCGGCCTCTTCGTCGACAACGCGAACCTGGTCTGCAACCTCGACTGGCAGGGCGAGCGGCCGATCCGCCTGGACTTCGACCGGCTCCCCGTCGTCCTCGCCCGCGAGGCCTCGCGCCTGGCGGGCCAAACCGTCGAGTTTTGGGTCCGCTCGTTCTATTGCACATACCGTCCAGGAGACCTGGTCGAGCGCGATCGACGGGCGCCCTTCTATGACCGCCTGAGATCCTCTGGCTGGTCGGTCTGGTGCCGGCCGGCCAAGAGATACCCGGACGGCCATTGGGAGGACAAGGGCTCCGACCTCGAGATCGCGATCGATGCCTATGGCATGGCGATGCGGAAATATATCGACGCCATCGCCATTATCACCCAGGACTGCGACTTTGCCGCGCTCTTCGAAAGGCTTCCCCTGGATATCAAGCGCTTCATCATCGGCTGGGAACGGATGATGCCCAGGGAGCTTCGGGAGGTCGCCGCTCCCATCTACCTCGACGGTCTCCTATCGGAGATCGCCATGCCCGAAAGCAAGATCCCGGAGGCGAAATGACGTCGGAGGAGATCTCCCAAGAACTTGCCCGATTCGTGATGCAACTCCGCGATGAAGGCCTGCGGAAGGCGAAAAACGACCACGAGCGGGAGACCTACGAACGTGCCTTCGACTATGTCGTAAACCGCGTGGTCCAGAGGCATGCGACGAGCCGGGGCGAGGCGTCGATAGCCTTTGCCGCCTTCGGCGACGGATTCTGCACCGGCGTCCACAGGGCCGATGGGACTCGGTGCGACCTATGATTCATCCGGCCATCCTGCGGGAAGAGGATGAGGGCCCAAGGCTCGGAGCGCCGGCCAAGCGCCGTAAGCCGAATCCGGAGCTCAAGAGGCTGGTCAAGGAGTATATCGAGAGCGCCGGGCTCCCTTCGTACGAATCGACGCCGGAAGTCCCCTGGGACGAGGACCGCTGCCGGACGATCGCCCTCGAGTTCGAAGGGCTCGACTGGAAGGACGAGAGCCGGCTCGTCGAGGAGGCCTACCGGGCCCTCGTTCAGGAAATCCGCGCCCAGTACCGGTTCCTCGAGGAGCGCTACTCGATCGAGCCGTACGGCGACGACGATTCCGTGCCCTATGGCGACTCGGCCGAGATGATGGCCGACGTCCGAGAGAACCGGCACCTCTGGGTCTATGCGGGCGGGGAGGACCATGCCTTTCTATCCAGAGAGGAAAACTTCATGTTCCGGGCCGTGCACGATCTCTTCGGCCACGCCGCCGGCGGCTTCGGCTTCGGCCCCTGGGGGGAGGAGAATGCCTGGGTCGAGCACTCGAAGACCTTGAGCGCGCTTGCCCGGGCGGCCCTCACGACGGAGACCAGGGCGCAGAATTCGTGGGTGAACTGCGGTCCGCATGCCGATCTCCCCGCCAAGGAGCGGCCCTACGCCGAGCAGAAAGCCGCGCTCCTTCCGGAGAACCGTTGGCTTCATCCTGTGGTCGAGAAGGTCTACCGGGGATTCCCGGAATTTCTCTACGTATGACAGAACGAGGGAACGGTTTGTGAGTTTTGATCCGGGCCGATGGCCCGCCTATCTCTCGGTGGCGTTCCTGGCGGCCCTCGTCGCCCACCGGCTTTTCGAACTCCTTCGGCCTGCGCTCGAACGGTTCTTTCGATCGAGATTCCCGAGAAGAGCTTCGGCCATTCTTCTCAGGTGCCTCGAGATCGAATCGACCGGTCCGGCCATGGTGTCTCTCGTAGCCATTTCGGAGAGCGGCGATTCGAGAATCCTTTTGAACAGCCGACTTACCGATCAAAGCAGATTGCGACACGATTTCCACGATGGGATTATTCTCCTATCCACTGGACGCTTGGATCTCCGGATCACGGGTTCGGTCGACTGGACGGCGTCTTGGATGAATCCGGAAACCGGGGTCGCCTGGACAACGACAGATCGTGTCCATAGCGGCATTCATATCCTGCGGGTCCGAGATCGATAAATACTGCGGAGGACAAAGTCAGATGTGCGAACGCTGTCTCGCCCTCCATGGCCCCCAGGGGATCTGCGACTGCATGTGCCATCACAGGAAGAAGGCCGCCAAACCCGCCGGTGCCCGGCACGATGCCGCACGGCCCTTGCCTCCGGGTCCCCGGGAAGGTAGACTCGCTTCATGAGGACGATCCTGGGCGTGCGGGCGTTTCGGCTGGGGGCCCAACGGGACGAGGGCCCTCGGATCGCGCTTCTCGAGAGCCGGGTCGCCGCGGTTCGCGCCACGGCCATGGTCCTCCCGCCGGTCTTCCGCTCGGCGATCGTCGAAGAGGCCGACGGGATTCTCGCGGAACTCGCGGATCTCGCCAGGATCTCGGAATCGGGGACCCCGAACGTGGCCCAGCAGGCGAGGCTTTCGACACGCCTGGCGGCGCTCCCGGCCGAGATCGACCGCCTAGAGGCGAATCTCGGCGACGCCGCCGAGCTCGCCGCGCGGATCGAGGCCGGCGAGGAAATCCCGCCGGTCCCAGGCGGGGCCCGCCCTGCATCTGCCCCCGGCGGGATCGCCGCGGTCGGGCTTGGCCTCGGCGTCGCCGCGCTCGCCGGTCTCGGCGTCTGGCTTTCCGTGTAGGAGGCGACCATGATGGGATACCGTCGGCCTTTTCTCGGCCGCGTCATCGCCCTCGGCCAGGGCTGGACGGCAAGGATCGAGGTCCGGGACGCGGCAACCGAAGCCTACATCGAAGGGGCCGACGTCAGGGTCTTCTATCCGGGCGGCTCGATCGCCAAAAGGACCGACCGCGGCGGGAACGCGGCCTTCTTCCAGTCGGATTTCGTCGGCATCATGCCCCCCGAGGTCCTGGAAAGCGTGATGCGGGTCCGCGTCGAAAAGCCCGGTTACCAGGCCCAGGAGCGCGCCCTCGTCTCCGGAGAGCTCTTGACGTTCGAGCTCGCGCCGGCGCTGGCCGGGGCGGCCGCGGGCGGCTACGTCCTTTCGCCGTGCGCGGAGATGGCGATCCTGGGGATCAGCGGGGCGCTGTTTGCGGTCCTCGCAGCCCCGCGGGCGGCCGACTCGCCGCTCCTCTGGCTCCCGGCGGCGGGTTTCGCGGGGATCGGGGTTTATGGGGCCGTGGAAGCCGTCCGGATCGGGTGCCTGGGCACGCGCGCGTAGAGTAGGAAGATGGCCATGCACAAGCGTTCGCTCGGGATGCGCTACGAGTCAGTTGATCCGTTGGGGCATGTTCCGGGCTCCGTGCTGGTCACGGCCGGGTTGGGCTTCGCAAGTTCGCTGGGGCTCCGGAAGGACATGGCGGCGGCCCGCCTACCCTCGATCTTTCCGGCGGTCGCCGGCGCGGCTGCAGTGATGGCGGCTGGAGAAATCCTCGGGTTTCCAGGATATTGGCCCTACTTTTTCGGCTTTCTCGCCGGAGGCGGGGCCTTCCTTGCGCTCGAGACCCTCGGCGTCATTCCGCCGATCCCGCGCCCTTGACAGGGAAGGCGACATGCCGGCCGCGGGCGTCCACGAGGCCATCCGCGCGGCCGGCCTCTCCTACGGCGATCCCGCCAGCGACGCCGTAAAGGGCCCCGTCCTCGTCTTCCGCGGCGTCCCTTCCTGGGCCGATCCCCGGATCCGCCCGGGCGACCTCGTCACGACCGACCCGGATAGCGCCTGGGCCTACGCGATGCGCCGCGGTAGGCTCCTCGCCGCCGAGATCGACTCCGGCAAGCTCGTCTACTACCAGAGGACCGGCGGCCGCGAGATCGAGATGCAGTACGTGGGCCTTCTCCCCACCGGCGGGCCCGTAGATCCCGCTCATGCCGGCGCCATGCTCGGGACGGCGGCCTCCGAGACGCGCTTCCGCCGCCACGTCGAGAAGATGGAGAAAGAACGGTCGCTCCGCTACGTCTACGCGAAGGAGCGCGTCCCCGAGGACGCTTCGGCCGTCTGCCTCTACCAGGCCCCGTCGGAGGCGGGCGCCGAGACCTGGTACTACGTGACGCCCGCCTTCCCGTACGACCCCGGCGCATGGCGCGTCTCCGTCTGGGACAAGGCGGGGCCGATCGGCCATTACGGCGACGACGTCCAGGGCAGACCCTTCATGACGCTCCACCAGGCGCTCTCCCACGTCCTCTGGGAGCACCGCCGCGCGCGGATCGTCGATTACGTCGACGCCGCCGGCCTTCACGTCCGGGTCGGCCCGGGGGCGCCCTGCCGATGAGCTCCGCCGTCCCGCTCGTCCAGGACGGATTCCACGCGTGGTCGCCGCCGGAAGCGAGGCGGCCGATCGCGGAGGATCCGCGTCTCGGATCGCCCGAGGCCGCGGAAGTCGAGCGCCGCGCCGCCGACTGGGAGATCGTCCAGATCGACCGCCCCGGCTGGCGGAGGATCTCGACGCCCCTCGGGCGGATCTACGGGGACATCGGGATTTCGGCGCTCCGGCGCCTCGGGGCCTACCTCGAAGACTTCGACCAGATGTACCGGACCGCCGGACTTGGGAACAGGCTCTCCGGCCGCTACCAGGTCCGGATCTTCCGCGAGAGGAAGGAGTTCTGCTCGTATGCCGCCTGCCTCGGCGCCGCCAACGCCCAGTCCCTCTACGACCCGAAGACGGGGGAGATCGGGCTCTGGTTCGACGAGGCGGAGGTCGATCTCGCCTGGCTCGAGGGGATCTTCGCCCACGAGGTCACCCACGCCTGGATGGACCTCGTCTGGCAGCGGACGGGGCCGCTCTGGTTCGCCGAGGGCATGGCCGAATACTTCGCGAGCTTCCGCTGGGAAGGGGACGTCCCGGTGCCCGGCCAGGCGAAGCCGGAGCTCGTCGCCCTGGCCCAGCTCGAACGGATGCCGCTCGCGCGCCTCGTCTCGATACCGAGAGACGAGATGTACGGCCCCGAATGGCCCCGGCACTACGCGCTCGCCTGGTCCGTCGTCCATTATCTCCAGACGCGGGTCCCCGACTTCGTGGGCCGGCTCCTGGCTGGCCGCGGGAACATCCCCGAGCCCGAGGCGATCGACGCCACCTGGTGGGCCTACGTCGAGGCGCTTTAGCCGGCATCTTCTGCGTGGAAGGTGCGGACCGGACGGAAATCCTTGCGTCCGGGCCTTCTAGCCCGTAGAATCCCTTAGCGGCACCTCCCGGTTGCTGCGACTGTCTTCTTGGACGGTCGGTTCGGCTATCGGGAGGCCAAGTGGAAGCCAAAAACGCCGTACCCAACCCGCCCCCTTCGGCCAGTACGCCCCCGCCCCCCGGCTTCCGGGAACTCACAAAGGACGAAATCGACCGAATCGAAAACCTCCCCTTCCGCCAGCGCTACCACCAGCAGAAGGTGGGGCGGCGTGAGCAGACGCTCCGCGCCGCCGAGGCGGAGGCAAAACTCGCCCGCCTCGAGCGCCAGAAGGCCTCAGCCGAACTGGCCCTAGTCCGGGCCGAAACGATCCATTTCGAGCAGGCGATCGGGGTCAGGAAAGCCGAGGACCGAATCGAGGCCGATGGCAAAGTCTACATCCGTATCCAGGAAGTGAAGCCAGCAGCACAAAAGGTCGAAGTCCGCACCGAAAGCCCGGCTTCCCCAGGATCTCAAGAAACGCCGAAAAGCGGAGGGCCAAATGGCGGATCCCCAGCTTGACGCCTATCGCGACGCCGCGAAGATCGCCGCAGCGGCCGCACCTTCTGCCTCAGAGAGGACGATGGAAATCTCGACTGGCCAGGCCAAGTTGAGTGGCCTGACAAAGCAGATGAAGGAGCTCGGAGGCATCATCGTCGATGCCGAGGCTGACATCGCGGCCGCCAGGACGGCAGCGGATGCCGCAGCCGAACAGCTTGCCCAGAACAAGCTCAACGGAACCCTCGATGTTCTCAAACAGAACTTTGATCTCCGCAAGCAGACGGTCTTGAAGCTTCGGGCATTGGGAGTGGCCATCTCGGATCCCTACGTACCCTAGCTAGTAGGACGGTCCAATGTCCACCGCCGTGAACGCCATCGCGACCCGTCAGCGATCGGATCTCCTCTGGGAATCTTCGACTCTCCTTGCTGCAGGAGGAACCTTCACCGGGGCGGTCAGGCTGGTCGCCGGTTATGGCGGGATCAACGTCTTCATCTCGTCCAACCTCTCCTTCCGTCTCCGGATCGAGGAGGCCTGTTCCGAGGATGGGCCCTGGACCGAAACCGACCGCGAGACATCGGCTCTGAACGAGGAAGGCACCCGACAGATCATCTGCCGCAGGTTCGTCCCGTGCGGAGGCTACGCGCGGATCCGTATCGACAACCTCGGCGGCGCCCTCATGACGGCGTTCAACGTTTGTCTCCTCGGCCTGCCGGTGGGCGATTCAACCTCAGTCACGCTGGCTGGGCCGGGTGGCGCTGTCGCTGATGTCCGTAATGCCGACGCATGCGCGGACTTTGCCGGCAGCCTGAACGGCTTCCTTACGAACTCCAGAACTGCGGTCTATGATCGCGCTCTTGCCGATTGGTGCAACCTCTACGGCGATCTCCCAAACGCGGTGAACGGGGTACCTTCCGGTGCAGTCCGGGCAGCCTATACAAACTCGGTTGCGGTCGGCTTGGATTCGACGGGCGTTTCAGTTATGCGACCAGTCGAGGCAAGAAGTGGAGGACTTAGTCCTAGTTATGGAAGTGCGCTTATCGGTCTTCTTGTAAAGGCGCAGCTTCATGGGTTTGATCCGTCAACGGCGGCTTGGGAAGGCATCACGGAAGACGAACCTTCCTCCATCTCCGGAACAGGCACAGCGGCGGTCCGGACCCTCTTTACCACGGCCATCGCTACCGGCATCGACAACACCGGAGCCGCAGTTCTGCGACCCGTGGAAGCGAGGGGTGCTGTAGCCGCCCAAGCCTACACCCTACAAAGGTTGTTCGTAGATGGAGTGATTCGTGGCGACGATGGGACTACGTATAGTGTCGTACGTACTGCTGCGGCGCTCGGCGGGTTTTCGACTGGACTAGTTGCCCTTCTCACTCATGCAATCTCACGCAATTACTCCAGTGAGCTTGACCAGTACGCGAGTGCTATGGGGCTTCAGGAGCTGACGTCGGCTAATAATACCGCCCAAGGCACTCTTGAGGTGAGAGGCAATGGGTTTTGGGCATCTCGTAAAGGTCGCCGTTTTACCATCAAGTCCTCGGACGTTACCACTATCGCCGGTGCGGTTGGTTTTACGGCGACGACCCCGTCCTTCCTCTTGGTGGCTGGTGCGACGAACGAGATTGTCATAAAGCGACTCACGGTTTCAACGCTGACCCCTGGGACCGCTACCTCTGTCGCCGTTTCTGTGAAAACTGACACGGCTGACCGCTTCTCCGCGGGCGGTACAGCCCGCGCTCCGACCACACTCAACAACGGAAACGTGGTCGCTACCACGATGGCTCGGAACCTGGAGCTCCCGACCGCGACGGCGGAAGGTGCAGGCACGCGGCACGTCGGAGTGAAGGCCGGACAGATTCTCGCCGGGTCTCCTGTCGAATTCCTCTGGGAGGACGGGCTGATCGTCGTGGCGGGCGGCTCGTTCATGTTCTACATCGTAAACGCGACGGGGGCCGGCAACTACCTCTACGAAATAGAATTCGAGGACGTCAACGTCCAGTAGGACCCATGAATGAGCGCAACGGGGTCTTCCGAAGCCATGGTCACGGCCGTCGGGGCGGCTGGGGCAGCAGTTACGCTCACGCTTCCAGCAGGAGGAGCAGGCCGATTCCACTACATCACATCTATCGAACTCATTCTCTACAACACAGCGGCCAGAACGGGCGGAGCAACGCCGGTTACGGTCACAACTACCAATCTCCCCGGAACGCCGGCGTTCACCTTTCCCTCAGCGGGAGCCGTAGGAACGATCGAGCGTCGGGAACTCGAACCCTCATTCCCGCTGAGATCGGCCGCCGCAAACACAGCGACCACCATAGTCTGTCCGGCCACGACCAGCGTCATCTGGCGTGTGAACGTGGTTTATACGCTTTACCGACCCGACGGGACGGGCCGTGGCGGAGCGCCCCGCGCCGTGCCTCCCCCCGGACCTTCAGAAGATCATCGACTGCCTCTGCCCCGCCATCGAGAAGGCGTTCGCGTGCGCGCTGGAGCGTTGCCGGCCCATCATCACGCGGCCGCCGAACTGGCTCGCGCCCCCCGTCACCGCCGTCCCCATCGACCTCTTCACGGCGGGGGCCGGGGTTGCGCTCCCCGCGGGCTCGGCACAGACCCCCGGGCGCGGCGACGACCGTCCTCACCCTGGACATGACGGACCGCTTCGTCGGGATCCTGACGCACCTTGGGAACGAGGGCGAGGCGGCGGCGGGGGCCGACATCCGCTGGACCATGCAGCTCAACAACGCGCCCCTGCGGTACTACGGGAACGTGGATACCCAGCTCGGGGCGGTGGACCGTCCGACCGATCTGGCGAAGCCGGGGATCCTGCTCCCGACCGGCTGCCGGTTCCGGCTGATCGCGCAGGCGAAGGCGGCGACGGCGCACACCGCGTTCGCGCGCGTGCAGGGGTGGATGTGGGCGGCCCGGCGCCTGAGCGCGGACGGGAGCTTCTCGGAGCAGTGCGACACATGAGGACGGACTACATCGTCACGGCGTACTGGATCGGCGAGCCGTACCGGGCCGCGGCGGCGAAGCTGGCGGCGAGCCTGGACGCGCTCGGGATCCAGCACGATATACGCCCCCGGCCCGAGCAGGGGAGCTGGTGGCTCAATATGCGGCACCGGCCGCTCTTCGTCCGGGAGATGATGCGGGCGCATCCAGGGAGGCCGCTCCTTTCCGTGGACGCGGACTGCGTCTTTGAGCGGCGGCCGGAGATCCTGGACGCGGGGATCGCGGAGGAAGCGGCCGCGATGTGGTGGCTGGAACCCAACGGGGTCGAGATCGCCATCCAGGAAGTGAAGCCAGCAGCACAAAAGGTCGAAGTCCGCACCGAAAGCCCGG
>ERZ1292632.2456-Hain-H43-01um-R2-2456-length-15443-cov-5_pt1 | contig 15443 bp, 20 predicted proteins | sample MGYA00564407_ERZ1292632 | MGnify/ENA primary metagenome ERZ1292632 (study PRJEB36523, sample SAMEA6512637) | groundwater metagenome | collected 2019-01-08 | study: AquaDiva: Metagenomics assemblies of 32 groundwater samples | reverse complement strand
CAGACACATGTGCGCCCGAGACTAAACGACCCCGTATATCCCGCAAATGCCGGGAGAAAGGAATACAGTGCAAATCCGAGATCGCGTGAGGGAATTGAAGCGAGTCATGGCGAGCGAACTCCGGCCCTCGCCAAGCAACTGGCGCGTGCATCCACAAGGCCAACAGGATGCCCTGAGAGGCGTTTTATCCGAGATAGGCTATGCGGGCGCGCTCCTAGCCCGCGAATTGCCTGATGGTACGCTGGAACTCATCGACGGCCACCTCCGGGCAGAGACCACGCCGGACATGGAGGTGCCTGTGCTCGTACTCGATGTTGATGAGCGGGAAGCCAAGTATCTGCTCGCCACGCTTGACCCGCTCGGCGCTATGGCGGAAGCGAACGACGAGGCGCTTGCGGCGCTGCTCGCGGACGTTGAAAGCGAGAACGCCGCGGTGCAGGAAATGCTCGAAGGCGTAACGAATGAAGATCATCCAGCGAAGATCGTCCCCTTTGATGTTAGGCCGCCGCCGAGCATGGCGTGGGCTCTCATTGGTATCGCTACCTCGCGCCTCGCAGAGGTACAAGACCAGCTTGATTCCATCGCGAAGATAGAAGGAGTCTTTTGCGAGGTGGCGCTCAATGCCGCAGATTGATTCTTCGCATTTGCGTTGGAAGCTCACTCTCCGGCGCGCATATCTCACGAAGTACGGCTGCCGGAACGTAATCGATTGCTGCCAGGGACAAGGTGTTATCTGGAAAATCCTGCGGAAGGAATTTGACGTGCAATACGTTGGGTTCGACAGAAAAAGCCGAACAGGAAAAGCGCAAGTTGACGATAGCGCGCGTGTGCTTTCAATCCCAGGCCATACCTGGGACGTGATCGACATCGACACCTACGGTGCGCCGTGGAAGCACTTATACGCTGCGGCAAAGACGATCACAATTCCCACAACGATCTTTCTCACGGTGGGCAGAAAAGGCTCGATATACAGCCTTCCGATTGAAGAGCGTAAGGCACTTGCGCTCAACTTTAGCAAGCCCGTCCCGGTGCCGCTACAGGTGCGTCTACATGAGCGGGCCATGAGGCTCATTCTGAGTCAACTTCCCAGCAAATTTAGGCTTGAGATTATCGAGTGTAGCATGGTAGAATACTATATGAGAGAGACAACTTACATAGCCCTGAGAGTTGAACCAAGGAGAACGTAACGATGGACTTGATCTACGAACCAACAGGCAAGGCGGCGGAATACTCGCCGCTTGCGTTGAACGTCTACACCGGCGGCTGTGAGCATCGGTGCTCGTATTGTTACTGCGCGAATGGGCGCGCATGGAGCGGAACCCCTCGCGTGCGCAACCTCGCCGGTCTTGAAAAGGAAGCCGCCAAAGCCGACAAGCAAATCTTGCTCAGCTTCATGTCGGACCCCTATCAGCCCTGTGAGGCGATTCACCGGAACACGCGGCGCGCGCTCGAAATTCTGAAAGCCGCACGGTGTTCCGTCGCTATTCTCACGAAGGGCGGAACACGGTGTCTTGATGACCTCACCATGTTCCAATCGTGGCCGAACGCCCGTATCAAGATCGGCGCCACCCTGACATTCATCGATCCACAAGCCTCGCTACGTCACGAACCCGGAGCCGCTCTGCCAATAGACCGGCTTGCCGCACTGAAAACCCTACACCTATCCGGCGTTCGCACATGGGCAAGCATTGAACCCGTGATCGACCCGGCGCAATCGCTACAGATTATCGAAGCAAGTCTGCCGTTCATAGACGGCTACAAGGTAGGCAAGCTCAATCACCGCGCGAGCACAACGGATTGGGCTGCGTTCGGACGCACTGCAATCATGATGATCCGGCAGGCGGGCAAGGCGCTCTACGTCAAACACGATCTCCGCGCCGCGATGCCAGGATTTGAATTCCGTCCCGAAGAGACGGACCCCGAAACGATGTTCTTGCCGGAGCGACCAAAGGAAACGCAACATGGGTAAGCGCGGGTTCCAGAAAAAGACCGTAGCCCAAAAGATCCTCGATGGCAACCCCGGCCACCTGCCGATTAACATGGCGGTGTGCAACCTGCCGAAAGTTGAGGACGCAAAAGTTCCGGGGGACTGGCCGGAGTTCGCGCAGAAATCCTATCTGCGCTTGATTCGCGCGGGGAATGTCGGCCTCGAATTGAACGTTCGCACAGAACCAGCATTTCAGACGTTGGTGCTCCTCGACGGCGTGGTGCATCAGGCGGCGGCGCTAGCAAAAAAGGTTGGTGCCGATGACGGGCCGAAGTGGATGCTGGCAAAGTACGGCGCGTACCTCGGCGCGAGTCCCGCCGTGAAAATGATCTGGGAGGCGGCCAAGAACGTGAAACCGTACTACGACGCGTTTGGCATGACGGCGAGTAGCGTTCAGGATATTGTGAGCGAAGCAATTTCAGCGGCGGAAGATTTCAAAAAGCTATGACGTTGCCCCGGCCATACAAGCGCGGCGAGGTGCGCCCTGACTACTGGCGCGGCGTATGGGATTATGCGCGCGGCAAGCCCGCAGAGAAGCACCGGCGATATGCCGAGGCGGTGAAGCTGGCAAAAACCGGGGAGCATCCGTTTGCCCCTTGGTGGATTCGGACTTGGCAGGATGTGGAGGCCGTCCTCGCCGGTTGCTGGTTTGAGCATGATGCGGGGGCGCGCGTGTGCAGGTTTTTTGATGACTACCTTCATCACGGAATGGCGGGCATCAATGATGAATTCGCGGGCCGCCTGTTTACGCTTCTCGATTGGCAGCGGTGGGATCTGATAATGCCGCTCTTCGGCTGGATGCGGCCAGGGGGAACGCGGCGGTTTCGAGAAGCCCTTGTATGGATTCCGAAGAAAAACGGCAAGAGCGCCCTATGCTCCGGGCTTGGTTTGTATTTTCTGACCAAGGATTCCGAGCCGACGCCGCATGTATTCTCCGCCGCGTTCTCGCGCGAGCAGGCGGGCATCATTCACGACGCGGCGGTGCAGATGATTGCCATGTCAAGCGTCTTGCGCGCCATGCTAAAACCGATTCACCACACGAAGACGATCACGTGCGCGGAAAACTTCGGCCAGTTCAAGGCGCTGGCATTCGAGGCTGGCGTGAAGGTGGGCGTGCAACAGGGGCGCAACTGGAACGCGCTGCTCTTCGATGAAGTGCATGCGCAAGTCAATGCGGCCTATTTCAACGCGCTGAAATACGGCGGCATCGCGCGGCGGCAACCGATGCTGATCGAAATTTCGACGGCGGGGATCTATGACGTGACGGCGGTCGGCTGGACGGAATTCGAGCGTATGTTAAAGATCCACGAGGGACACGTCAAAAATACAGAGGTCTTCACATACTACGCGCTCGCGAAGCGCACGGATGATTATCGCGATCCGAAAGTTCACAAGACGGCCAATCCGTCAATCGATGTGACTATAAAGGCGGAGGATTTGACCGCACATGCGCGGAGCGCACATGACAATCCGCATGATCTGAATGAGTTTCTACGCTACCGCCTGAACCGATGGGTGCATACGAGGGATCGGCTTGTGAAACCTGATGATTGGGCCGCATGCGCTTGCATGACCCCCCAAGGGGAAAGCGGAGGGGTCAAGAAACGCAAGTCCTCACAAAAACCAAAAGTTACCTACCCCGAAGCCTTCGAGGCTTTCTACCTTGCCTATCCCCGCTATCGGGCGCGTGAAGACTTTCGAGAATCATTGAAAGGGCGGGAATGTTACGGCGGCATGGACCTCTCGCTTTCGCAGGACATTACCGCGTTTGCTTTGCTGTTTTCCGAACTAGCGGACGCGCCCGCCGCATGCCTCACATGGTTTTGGCTGCCGAAGGACACAATCTTTGAGGCCGAGCGAAAGAATAACGTTCCATATCGCGAGTGGGCGGACGCGGGATTCATGAAGCTGACGCCGGGTAACGTTGTGGATTATCAGGTCGTCGAGGATGATATCGAAGAGATTATGAAATCTTACAAGGTAAAAAGCATCGGGTTCGATCCGAAATTCGCGAATCAGATTACGAGCCACATGATAGCGAAACACGGCGAGGACTTCGCGTTCATCGTTGCGCAATCAGCGCTGAATATGGGGCCGCCCACGAAGTTCGTTATGGAATTGATTATCCGCCATGCGCTAATTCACGAAGACAACCCGATCCTAAACTGGCACGTCTCAAACGCACAGGCCTACAGCCGCGCCGGAAATGTGATCGTGATGAAAGACGAACGCGGCAAGCGGTTCAAAGTGGACGGCCTCATCGCTATCATCATTGCGGCGCAACGCGCGATGTGCGCGCCGCCACCGAAACCCGCATCGATGTATGAAACGGAAGGGGTTCTCGTTGTATGAAAAGGCGGCGCGCTGCAATTCTTGCGCTTTTCTGTCAGGTGGCCGGATTGGCATTGACAATCGGCGCGGCATGGTGTATAAGTGGGCACATGGTCCTAGTAGTGATCGGCTTTATGCTGTATCATGAGGCGGAACAGGTGGAAAAATAGCCCATGTCTATCATCGCTACGCTTCGCGCGGCCATCTCTGAAACTGTTTCTCTCACAGATTCAAAATGGTTTCCCTCGCACGGACTAGGACTGGGCGGACAGTCTACCTCCGGCGAATGGATTACGCCGAAACTCGCAATGGTATTTTCGGCCTACTTCGCCGCGATGCGCAACATCTCAGAGGATATCGGCAAAATGCCGCGCGGCGTATACCAGCGAGGGAAGGACCGGCGAGAGGAGGCATTTGATAACCCCGCGCAGGCGGTACTTGATTCACCTAACGAATACGCGGGGCCTATGGCGTTCTTTGAAACCGAGACCTCGCACGCCCTCGGATATCACGGGGGCTATTCTGAGATTCTACGGGACGGGCGTGGACGGCCCGTCGCGCTGAATCCTATAGACCCGGAGTCTGTAACGACGCAGCGCACGGAGACAGGCGCGTTGTATTACCGCGTGCATATGCGGCGCGGTGGAACGCTTGATATCCCGCCTGATGACATGCTGCATATACACGGTCTGGGCTATGATGCGATCACCGGGTTTATCATTTCCGCCGTAGCCCGCGAATCACTAGGCTTCGGCGTCGCGGCACAGCGGTATAGCTCGGCGTTTTTTGGCAACGGCGCGGTAGCAACTGGCGTGATCGAGTATCCCGGCGCGTTGACGCCAGAGGCGCGCGCGAACCTTCGGGACTCATTCGAGGCGAGTCACAAGGGCGCGGGCCGCGCGCATGGGACGGTTGTTCTGTCCGAGGGCGCGCAATTCAAGCCCACATCATTTGATTCACAGAAGGCAATGTTGATCGATGCGCTGAATTGGGCCGTGGAGGATGTGGCCCGTTGGTTCCGTATTCCGCCGCACAAACTACAGCAATTGCTCCGTGCGACGTTCACGAACATTGAACACCAGAACATCGAGTACGTCGTGGACTGCTTGTCTTCCTGGGTGACCCGATGGGAAGGCGAGCTAAACCGGAAACTGTTCGCGCGCGGTGAACCGTACTATGTGAAGTTCAACATGAACGGTTTGTTGCGTGGCGATCTTGCAGCGCGCGCCGCCTTCTACCATACCATGCTGCAAGACGGCGTGTTGAATCGCAATGAGGTCCGGACTTTCGAGGACTGGAATCCCGTTCCTGGCGGCGAGGTCTACAATATGCAGTTGAATATGGCCCCCGCGAATGAACTACCTCCGCCAAAAGCCGCGCAGAGCGGCGCGTCGGCACTCGCTATCGGGAAAATGGCGGGCGCAGTTCTTGGACGACTTTACGCGAGAGAGGCAAAGGCGTCAACAAAATGGGGCCGCAATTCGCATGACAGCGCCATCGCGCAAGCGGTAGAGTTTGTGGAGGCACACGCGCGCGACTACGAATCCGAACTGGGTCATATTGCGGAAGCCGTGGCTATCATTCACCCTTTGTCCCCTTCTGCGATCCATGCGGAATGTGCGAATGCGCATGAGGCGTCTAGGGAGGCGCTTCGGGATATGATGTTGAAAGACGGGCAGTATTTCACGCTGGCTGATATCATGCAGCGGCGTATCGACGCGGCGGAAATGGACGGTCTCGCATTTGTGAATCGGTGTATCAAACGGGCCGCGATGGAAGCCGATGACGTGGAATTTCAGACGGCGGAATGCCGCAAGGAGCGGATATGTTAAACGACCTGGCGATCAACTATCTTCCCTTATGGTTCATCCGATTGTTGCCAAGATGGTTGCAATTACGATTGTTCCCGCCGGGCGTAAAGCACATCGTAGCCACTGGCGGTCTAGTAATTACATCGCTGCTCCTCCTTACGGACAAGGAAATAAAGACAGTACTAGAACGGCACGAAGGAATGCGCATATGCTAAAAGAACGGTTGATCCCTATCTCGTGGAACCCGACAGCGGATTGTGCGTCGCAGCATTTCGGGCTGTGGTGCATTGAGCCTCGCTGGATCTCGGATGCGGTTGCGGCGCTTCGCGCGGGCATGTGCGTCGTGTTCCCCGCGAAAGCGGAAAGTAGCAACGATGCTTTCTACTCAACGACGCCGGACGGCATTGCGCTCGTGCGGATATCCGGCCAGATCATGAAGGGCTTCTCGAAGTTCGGCGGAACAAACTCGATCATGGTGCGCCGCGCGTTGACGCTGGCCGCGAACGATCCCGCCGTCAATGGCATGATGATGGTGATCGATTCGCCGGGGGGCACAGTGGCCGGCACGGATGACGCGGCAAAGACCGTGCGCATGTTTGCGCAACGGAAACCCCTGTATGTGCAGGCCGAGGATCTCATGGCAAGCGCGGCATACTGGATCGGGAGTCAGGCCGACTACGTTGCAGCCACGCAAACGACGGAGGTGGGAAGCATCGGCGTCATGGCCGTGGTCTATGACACGTCTGGCATGTACGCGAAAGAAGGGATCAAGGTTCACGTGATGGCGACCGGCGAGCAGAAGGGCGCTGGCGTTGACGGCACGGAGGTCTTGCCAAAACACCTAGAGGCCATGCAACAGCGAGTCGATGACGTGGACCGCTTTTTCAAAGGGGCCGTCATGGCGGGCATGGGCCTATCACAAGAACAGATGGCGGCGGCGTCCAGCGGCGATGTGTGGATTGCAGAGCGGGCGAAAAGCATGGGGTTGATCGACGCGGTCCAGGATTTTGGCGCGACGTATCATGCGCTTGTCGATGAAGTGAATCGGCGCAAGGATGCTGATGCAAATGCCACACAACGGCGGCTCCGTCTCGCGGTAGCCAAAAATACCGCTTGACAAACCCGGCGACGTGTGGTAATAGAGCACAATACAGTTTGAAACAGGGTTCGCGTTCCGAGTAACGCGGCCCATAAATCAGTCGCGATACGGCCAAGTTTCGCCGCGACAGTGGAGAAATCCATTGACGCGGCGTTTTCTTTTTGGCCGCAACGAAAGGACAACAGGACATGACGCTACAGGAAATGAGGACAAGAAAAGCCGCCTTGGTTGATCAGGCGTCCGCACTGGACGCGAAGGCGAAGACCGAGAACCGCGATTTGACCGCCGAGGAAACGGCACAGATCGACGGCATCCTCGATGAAGCCGACGCGCTGGCGGAGCAAATTAAAACCGGCGAGCGCGCGGAGGCCAGGACTGAACGCCTCACGGCGCACACGCAGGCATTGAAAGCAGCCGTGAAGCCCCGCGTAATTCCGGGAACCACCTTCACTCCGGAAGAGGGCCTGGAGGTCCTCGGCGCGACCGCGAGGCATGACAAATCCAAGCGGTTCGGATTTGTCAACGCGGGCGATTTCTATCGCACAATTGCCGCAGTCGCGACTCCCGGCTCTGGCATGCGGCACGATGACCGGCTTGACGGCCTGTTTGCGGCGGCCACGGGAATGAACGTCGGCGATCCCGCAAGTGGCGGGTTCGCGGTTCCGCCCGCGTTCTCGAATCAGATTTGGGGCGAGCTTGACGCAGACCCCGACAACCTGATGCCGCTCTGTGATACCTACACCATCGAGGGCGAGAGCCTCGATCTTCTGACCGTCAAAGACGTGTCAAAAGCCTCCGGGTCGATCTATGGCGGTGCAATCGCATACTGGATGGCTGAGGCCGATCAGATGACGGCGAGCAATCCCAAACTGCGCAAGATCAAGCTGGAGCCGAAGGAACTTGGCGCATACATCCCCGTCACGAACAAGCTGTTGACCCTCAATGCGGTTGCCCTGGAGCAGTTCATTACGCGGGCCGCGTCCGGCGCGATTATGTACCAAGTCAACGACGCGATCGTTAATGGCAGCGGCGCAGGCAAGCCCCAAGGAGTGCTGGCCAGCGCGTGCCGCGTTGTCGTTGCGAAGGAATCACAGCAGACTGCTACGACAATCAAAGGGCCGAACGTCGACAACATGTGGGCGCGGTTGTATGGCAGGAGTCGTGCAAACTCGAAGTGGTTCTACAATCAGGATTGCGAGGGCCAGTTTGGACAAATGGTTGTCGGGACCTCAACGGTCAACCAGATGGTCTACCTGCCACCAGGCGGACTGAGTGCCGCGCCATATGGCATGCTGAAAGGCCGTCCGGCACTGCCGCTTGATTACTGTCAGACCCTCGGAGCCGAGGGCGACATTATCCTCGCCGATTTCAAAGCCTACGCGCTTGGCATTCACGGCGGAATCGAATCGGCCATGTCGATGCACATCCGATTCGACTACAACGAATCCGTCTTCCGGTTCATGTTTGCGGTTGACGGTCAGCCCTGGTTGAACACGACAATCGCCGCAGCGAAAGGGTCCGCGACTTATTCACCGTTCGTCGTTCTCGCGGTGCGCAGCTAATCTCGGAAAGGAGATATGATAATGAGCAAGAAACTACTCGAAACGCTGGCCGTGGAAGTGTCGAACGTTCCTATCGACACGACGGGCGCGGCGGTGACTGGCGACTATTACAACCTCAAGTTGTACCGGCGCATTCTGTTTGTGATCGCGCAGGGCGCATGGGCTGGCGGTACGCCCGCCGTGACGTTGTCGCAGGCTCTAACGGCGGCGGGCGGCAGTCCCAAGGCGCTCGCATTCACAAAAAAGTATACGAAGGTCGCGCTTACGGGCACGACGTGGGTCGAGGCCGCTGTGACGGCCAGCACGTTCAACCTCACGACCGTAGCTAACACGATCACGGCGATTGAGGTCTCCGCCGACGAATTGGATGCGGACAACGAATTTGACTTCGTGTCGCTGAACATCGCAAGCCCTGGATCAAACGCGGACCTGATCTCTGTGTTCGCGGTTCTTGGCGACCCGCGCTTCCCGCAGGAAACGCTTGACGATCCGAAGGTGGCGTAAGGCCGCTTCTCCTTCTGTTGAGGCGGCGGTCGCCACACTCCCGACCGCCGTCTCGTGGGTAATGGCATGTATGGTTTGGCGCAAACATCAGGACCAGCAGTAGAGCCCGTTACGCTGGCCGAACAGAAAACGCATATGCGAGTCTCGCATTCAAGCGAAGACTTGTATATTTCCGCATTGATCAAGGCCGCGCGCGAATGGTGTGAGGCCGCCACGGGGCGGCAACTGATTACCGCAACCTGGAAACTGACCTTGCCGTCGTTTGTCTACACACGGCCCGATAGGCCGCACATTCTGTTGCCGCGCCCGCCCTTGCAAAGCGTATCGGGCGTGACGTACCTCGACGCGGACGGCGTGCGGCAAACGCTGTCGTCAAGTGTATATCAGGCGCACATTGATACGCTCCCGGGATACGTGCGGCTGAAATACAATCAGTCGTGGCCTACGATCCGCCCAGAAGAGGGGTGTGTCGAAATCACCTACCTCGCCGGGTACGGCGCAGCATCGGCAAGCGTGCCCGAGTGTGCTCGATCCGCGATCATGATCGTCGCGGCGCATCTTTATGAGTATCGCGAAGCCGTGACATTCGGGCAGCAGGCATTTCCGATACCGTCACACTACAAGGATTTGATCAGCACGATAGCGGTGTCCGAGGCCGCATAGGAGATAGCAATGTTCAAACGCGCATTTTCAATCGCTGTGGCGGTTGTTGCGGTGCTTGGCTTTTGGTCGGGCCTCGTCATTGCGGATACTGTTGCTCATGTCACGGCATATCCCGGCGGATACTCCATTGTGAGTTGGACGGCCCAGGGCGATGACGTTGCAGGCGAGGCCACTGCCTATACTGATTCCGCACCTATCGGGATGATCTACAAGGCTTGGGCTCGATGCACGGACGCAACGAACGAGCCGGCCAGCACGGTAACGTGGAACGCATATCAGTTTGCCGTCGATTACGCCGATACGACCGATCTGCTTGTGTTTACCTCGGACAATTCGCCAGTACTGCAATCCAAAACGTATTGGCCACCGGATATAGCAAGCCCCGTCGTTGCGGTCCCCGTCATGGCCCCGCTGAAACTGACAGCGAGCGGATTGACTAACGCGCAATCGACGGGCGCGATAGCAACCCTGTGGCTTGTCATTGGACCGCCCGATCAGGGCACGGATGTCGCCCCATAATGGAAGCCGGAAAACTCAGACATAGCGTGATTTTACAACGCGCGGTCCGCACACAGGATGCCACGGGGCAAAGCATTCTAACCTGGGGCAACCTCGCGACGGTATGGGCGCGCGTGAATCCGACAGCGGTCCGCGAATACCGGGACTCGAAAGCGGTGGCCGGCGAAGTGACGCACGAAATAACGATCCGGCATTATCCCGGCCTGCTCGATACGGACCGCGTGCTATTCGGGGCGCGTGTTTTGAATGTCGCCGGGATCTCGAATAAAGACGAACGCGGCATCGAGGACATGCTGCTCTGCAAGGAAAAGACCTGATGGACGGCATCACGATCAAAACGACGGGATTTGACTTCCTCGAAAAGTACCGTGAGGAAGTATCCGCCGCCGCGTTCAAAAATACCATGAAGAAAGCCGTCGCCGCCGGCGCCGCTATCGTCGAGCCGGAACTTGAGAGACAAGCGCCTTCGGAACATGGGACATTGCGCCGGTCTATCGGGGTGAAAATCAGGGGATACACGAAAAGCGGGACCGCCGTTGCGATCATCGGGCCGATGTCGCGGTACAAAGAGTTTGAAGGCAAAGCGCGAAGGATCGAGCAACCTTCGCGGATCGCGCATCTGCTTGAACGCGGACACAAGATCGTCACGGGAGGGCGTCTGGCTCGTGGTGTAGGACAGCGTATGAAGGCAGGGAAATTGGTTGAATATGATTACGCGCGCAAACAAAAGGGGATGCCGGTAGTACGCGGCTTCGTTCCGGGCACTCACTTTACAGAGGCCGCATGGCGGACCGCCGGGCGGCGGGCGCTGCTTTCCGTGAAAGACGTGGCATTGACGCAACTGATTTTGGCCGCGCAACGGGCGGCTAAGAAGGCCGAAAGGGCGAGGCGGATATGAGCCTTCCTCTTGATAAAGCGATCTACTTGATTGTCACGAACGACGCGCCATGCGCCGCGCTGATATCCATGCGGCTGTACCCCGGCGCGGCCCCGCAGAGCGCGGACGTAGCTACCGGTTCCTACTGCGTCTATACGTTCGGCGGCGGCGTATTCGAGCACGCGCTGGACGGGCGCGGGCCTGATGCGCGGCGGGAGTTGACGATCATGGGCTTTGCCAGTTCCGAAAGCGGACGCATGGCGCTTGCCGCCGCGCTGCTTGATGCACTTGATCCTATCGGCGGGCCGTGGCCTAAGACCGTGACGGTAGGCGGGTCTTCGATTGTGTTGCAGCACATTCTCCTAAATGACGGCGGCGAAGAATTTCTCGAACCCGGCCTCGCGGAAGAGGGCGGCGAAACAGTGATATACCCATTTTCACAAACTTACGGTGTGGCATACACCGTGTAAAGGAGACTACAATGCCAGTAGCAACAGGAACTACCTTCGCCTTTTCGGGGTTTACGGCGAAGATCACAAAGGTCTCGTGGTCTGGCGCGGAAATCGAAACGTATGATGATAGCGATATGTCCACGACTGGATGGGTCGCAATGGCAGCGAAGAAATTGGCGAAGGCAGGATCTATCACGCTTTCGCTCAAGTGGAGTTCAATAGTCGTTCTTCCATTACTTGGCGCATCGGCCACAGGAACGATCACGCCGCCGTCAAGCGCACGCGCTATTTCCGGGACCATGATCTTCAAGAAAATCGGCCCCGTGGAATTGACCAATGAGGAAGACATGACCGCAACCGCAGAGTTTGAATTCTCAGGCATACCGGCGGTCGTTGGCTCGACGCTGACACCGGCATAAGGAGAGACCAATGTCATTCACTGGACGCATCACTTCATCGGTTGTGTGCGGGGCAATGTCTGCCGCATCGCAAACGGACCGCACGGGCGGAGCGGCAAACAATATCAGCGAACCGATCCCGGTTGCTGTTGCGGGCGTACTTTCAACGCGCACGGATAATGACAGCGGGATTGTTACCTCGGCGGGCCATTCGTTTACGGAAGGCACCGGCACCCTATTCATTTTTTGGGCCGGTGGCTGCGCGTGGCGATACGACGAAACGGCACACGACGCGAATACATTCACAATCGATGTCGGCGTAAACGGCGGCAGCACGGGCGTATTGCCAGTGGAAGGCTCCTCCGTTACGGTGTGCCTCGGCACGTCTCTTGTAGCGTCTATCGACGGCGACAACATGAAGATGCTCGCGGCCCTTTGCGATCAGCGGTGCATCCTATATTGCCGGGATGTTAGCTCGGTGCTCGTGGCTACGCCGATTGTGCTCGGCGCGAACGACGCCTTTGTCTGGCGCTCGCCGACCGATGACAATGGGAACGTCACCACGTCGTACACGAACCCGCTGACGGGGAATCCGGTAACAAGCATCCTGGCGGCGCAGGCCAGTTCGACGGCGATTGCAGCCTTGCAGGTATCGCACGTCTACGATCCGACGCCGTAACAAACGGCGCACAATGGGAGGAAATGAACATGGATTTGAGAAATGAGGTTCTGGCCATTCAGGATATGAAGGTTGAGCCATTCCCTACTCCTGAATGGCCGTCGCTTGACGGCAAGATCTTCATCCGTACGATTAGCTCGCACGAAGCCGGAATGATCGACAAGCTGACCTGTAGTTCCAAGACCGGTGATCTTGAACATATGGAACGTGTCGTGCCTGTATCGTGCGCGATGTATCTCTCGGACGCGGAAGGCAATCGGATTTTCACGGACGGCGATGCCCAGTTGCTCGGACAAAAGTCTCCCCGCGTATTGACCCGCGCATTCAGAGCGGGGCGCGCCCTCAACGGCCTCAGCAAAGAGGGTGCAGAGGAGTTGGAAAAAAACTCCGAACCGATCACGACGGGAGATTCTGGCATACCCTTTCCCTTGCCCTCGGAATGAGCGTTGCGCGGGCCAAGGCCGAAATTAACGCTCGCGAGTTTGCGCAATGGAAAGCATTCTACAGGATCGAACCATTCGGGGAACGTCGCCAAGATCTCCGCATCGCCCTCATGACCTATCACCTGGTTTGCGCACAAGCAACTTCCGAATGCGCCGAGAAATTGAAGGTATCCGATTTCATGCTTGATTTTGCACCCAAAGAACCGGTGAGCGAAGAGCAGACCGGCGAGCAGACCGATGAACAGATTGCCGCTATCGTAAACAACATTGCGGCGTGCCTTGGGGGCTTCTAATGGCCGCGAACAGCATAGCAAAAATGGCGGTACAGCTTGTAGCAAACTCTGCGGGTTTCGCGGCGGGTCTGAGTCCGGGGCGGGCTGCGATCAAGTCGATGCAAAAAGACCTGCATTCTTTCGCCGGGACGGCGCGCATAGCATTTGCTGGCATCGGCGCATACATCGGGATAAGCGCGATACGCCGGGTTGCGGGCGAAATTCTGAATACGTCAAACCGCATGGAGGATCTGGTCAACCAATCGGCGCTGATTGGCGCATCGCCGAAAGAATTTCTTGCCCTCGGATTTGCGGCTGATAAAGTAGGTGTCAGCGCGGAGGCGGTTAATACCGGGCTGCGCATGATGATGAAAAATCTCAGCGGCGTCGGGGAAGAGGGAAAAAAGGCGAGTGAGGCGGCGCGGCTAATAGGGACAACGCCTGAATCATTGCGCGCGGCGGGACCGGGCGGCGCGCTTATGATGATCGCTCAGGGCATGGAGAAATATTCCGATTCGTTTACGAGGGCCGGAATAGCGACTGCGTTTTTCGGGAAGAACTGGTCTGGCCTTATGCCTCTGTTTGCCCAGGGGTCCGCCGGCATTCGCGCGATGATTGAAGAGGGGCGCGGGCTAACGGGGATGTTTACCGACGACGACGTGCAACGTGTTGCGGATTACAACGACTCCATTGATCGTCTTCGCCTTGTGATGCTGAGCTTCAAGGTGAAGGCGCTTTCGATCATTACGCCGGACCTCATTGAGCTTGCTGAGAACTTTACCGCAAAACTCCAAACCGTGGGGCCGGAGTTTTGGGAAGGCGTCAAGACGAAGTTTCAGGATATCGTAGCCCTAAGCGGACAGATAGTCGAACATTGGCGGAACATCGCAGAAAAGGCCGTTATCGCATACAGCACGTGGAAAGGGGCCGCAATGGGCGCGGCCATCGGAGGGCCTTGGGGCGCACTTCTTGGCGGCGCGCTAGGCTTTGGTGCTGGCGGCGCGCTTACGGAAGCACCGGGCAAAATAGCGGGATTAGGGGGCGGGATTACTGACACAAACATGGCTACCGGCGGCGTTCCCGCTGGACTATTCCCCGGTAAATCGAATTGGGATGTCTTCGGTGAGAATCTCCGCAAATGGGGTACGGAGGCATTGGCCGGACAAGCGCCTTCCCTTGGCCCGGATGAAAAAGAGAGCGCCTCGATCATTAAGGATTATGCCGAGTCGATCAAAGATCTCGCCGATGACGCCATAGGCGCGCGCGAACGGTTTGGCATGTTGAATTCTGTTATCTCCGATCTGCAAGCCGATCTTGATGACGGCCTGATTACCTGGGAAGATTACGGCGAAGCGGTAGAGAGCGCAACCGACAAATTCTACGATAGCTTCCGGTCTATGCAGGAATTTCTCACGACGCCACAAGAGAAGATGCAATCGAAAATGGATACGCTGAATTTCATGTTTGAGCAGGGCATGATCGCGGCGGACAAGTACGAGTATGGCCAAGCAAAACTGTGGGAAGAAATGACGGGCGGGGCTGAAAAGTACGGCGATCAGATCAACAACGTGGTGAATCTCTATGAGGATTTGAATCGCGCGCTCGAAGGCGGACAGCAGGCGCAGAGCCTCGCGCAAATAACGGGGCGCATGGCGGGCGCGCGCGTGTCCGGCGTATTCGGCGGGGGCATGGGGGCTATCGGTGGCTATGAGAATATGGCCTTCCCGGATATGGCGTACCGGCCTGCCGGAGTGTCGGGCGGATATCAGCGTGCGCAGCACGCATGGGATGCGCGGTCGACGGCACAATACGGCGCGCGGGCGAGCGAACTGAGCAAATGGTCTGA
>ERZ1292632.2454-Hain-H43-01um-R2-2454-length-15447-cov-4_pt1 | contig 15447 bp, 20 predicted proteins | sample MGYA00564407_ERZ1292632 | MGnify/ENA primary metagenome ERZ1292632 (study PRJEB36523, sample SAMEA6512637) | groundwater metagenome | collected 2019-01-08 | study: AquaDiva: Metagenomics assemblies of 32 groundwater samples | reverse complement strand
GTTAAAAATTTATGTTCACGAAAAATTTTGGTAAACATCTTTAAATTTCTATCAAGTCTTTTTCTGCACGGTTTAGTAAAACTGCGTTAGTCGCAACAATTATCGAAGAAACACTCATCAAAAGCGCAGAAATCTCAGGCCGAAGTGAAATTCCAAATTTCGGATAAAGGATGCCGGCCGCAATTGGAATTGCCAAGATATTATAAATTGACGCCCAGAAAAGATTTTCTTTCATCTTTCTGACTGTCGCCTTACTCAAACGGATGGCTCTTAAAACATCGGCCGGTTCGGATCTCATCAGGACTATCTTGGCTGTTTCTATGGCGACATCAGTTCCCGCTCCAATGGCAATGCCAATATCAGATTGCGCCAGAGCCGGAGCATCATTAACTCCATCTCCAACCATGGCCACAAATTTACCCTCCTCCTGCAGTTTTTTGACATATTTGGCTTTATCTTCAGGCAAAACCTCCGCAAAAACCCTATCAATTCCAAGTTTCTTACCAATGGCCTCTCCTGTTTTTTGGTTATCCCCGGTAATCATAGCGACTTCAAGTCCGAGCTCCTGCATGCGGGCTATGGTTTTTGCCGCAGTTGGCTTTACCGGATCCTGAGCAGCCACAACACCCGCTATTTTTCTATTCACAGCCAAAATCATTATTGTTTTACCTTCGCCCAAAAGCTTGTCTACGTCTTTTTCTAAAGAATTTATTCTGATGCCTCTATCTTTCATCAGCTTTACCGTCCCTACCAGCACTTCTTTCCCCAAGACTGTAGCTTCAACTCCGTGACCGGATATATTTTTAAATCTTTCTACCTTGTCTTTTATATCAATTTTTCTTCTTTCTGCCTCGTCTAAAACCGCCTTGCTTAAAGGATGGCTCGATTTGGCCTCAACCGAGGCCATTAAACTAAGAACTTCTCTTTCCGAAATCCAATCGGAGGGAATTATATCCGTAATCACGGGTTTGCCGGCAGTAAGGGTGCCTGTTTTATCTAAAACTATGGCCTGAATTTTGGAAGTTTGTTCGAGGGTTGCAGCATCTTTAATTAGGATGTTATGCTTTGCACCCAGTCCGGTTCCAACCGCTACGGCTGTTGGCGTTGCCAGCCCCAAAGCGTCCGGGCAGGCAATAACTATCGTTGATATTGCAAAAGTAAGGGCCGCCAAAACCGGCTGTCCTAAAACAAAAAACCAAACTCCAAAAGTGATAAGTCCCCCGCCAACTGCGACAATAACGAGATATTGCGCAAATCTATCCGCAATTTTTTGTCCCGGGGCTTTTGAATTTTGGGCAATTTCCACCAGTTTTACAATTTGAGCCAGAGCCGTGTCTTCTCCGACTTTTGTTGCTTCAAACTTTATATATCCGGCCTGATTAATTGACCCACCGATAACTTTATCCCCTTTAATCTTTTCTACAGGGATTGATTCTCCGGTCACAAGCGACTCGTCTATCGCAGTCTCTCCCTCCATCACAACACCGTCCACCGGAATTTTGTCTCCCGGCTTAATAATAACAACATCTCCGACTTTGACATCGGAAGTTGGAATCATAACTTCTTTTCCATTTTTGATTATCCTTGCCTGGGGAGGAACTAAAGCAAAAAGGGCGCGCAAGGCGTCAGTTGTCCCCCGCCGGGACTTCATTTCCATCCAGTGGCCAAATAACACAAAAGTGATTAATAACACCGCGGCCTCATAATAAGAATCACTTTTTCCTAAAAAAGTGAGGAGAACGCTGAATGTATAAGCCGCCGTTATCCCAACGGCAATAAGAACGGCCATATTGAGTGTTTTCGCTTGTAAAGCTTTATAAGTTGAATAGAGAAAAATCCACCCGGAATATAAAAAGACAGGGGTGGTTAGTATAAAAAGTAACCAAGGAACCGGAATTGGGGCCGGAAGCGACACTCTCAAGATTTTCTCTCCTAAAGGAGAGTAAAAAATAATCGGAATTGATAGAATTAGGGCAAAGAAGAATTTGTTGCGTATGTCTTCTTCCATGAGTTTGGCCATCTCGCGGCCGGCCAACCCTCCATGCTCCATGCCCATGGACATAGTCATACTCATCCTGAATTTCTCCCGCCACGACCAGCCTTCGCCGGGGCTGCGGCCGGCAAGCATTTCCATCCCGCACTTGGGACAACTTCCGGGGTTACCGGACTTGACGTCAGCATGCATCGGACAAATATATTTTTTCTCTGCCATTTTAGACTCTTCCTTTTTTAAAAATCTCAAGAATCTCTTCTAATTGCTTGTCTTTTTGTTTATCTGAAAGCGCTCCCCGGACGCAGTGAGTCAAATGGTCTGCCAAGATCTCCTCATCTGCCCTCTTTAAGGCAGCCTGGACGGCCAGAGACTGTTGGAGGATATCAATACAATACTCCCCCTCCTCGGCCATCTCAATCACTTTCTTTAGATGACCACGGGCTGTTTTTAGTCTTTTAATTATTTCCTTTTTGTTTCGTGACATTTTAGCTTGACCCTCCCCGGTGGGGTAAGGCAACTTTAATAATATCATAGTTGTCAATTACCCCGAAAATTTCCATTTTCTCATTTTCATTTTGAAATTTTTCTGAGCTTATTTGTTAAATACAAAATTCCCAATAAATTAGCTATCAGTCCAACCCAAAAAAGTTCAATTTGATATTGAGATATAACAGTCAGAATTCCTACCGTTCCAAGAAGCGGCAAGAGATTGGCCAAATAGTGGCTGCAGCAGGATACCATGGCCACGGTACTCGTCGTGCCGGTTACCGCAACCACCCCCCCGGCTCCCCCTTGAACCAATTGTCTAAACTTCGTATATAAAGCGACTTGGACTCCAAATCCCAATGCCAATCCTAAGATAAAATACCAATATTTTGTAAATTGACTAAGGGCAAAACCGGGCCCCGAAATCAGGCCTACCAGTAAAAAATAAACCGCCAAGAGGCCTAAGGAGGCCAATAATCCACTAACTTTAGGTTTCATTTCAGGTTTAGCCATAAATTTTCTTCAACTTATGCCCTATCATGGTCAAAATCTTTTTAGCTGAAGGTATAAACGCCGGAGTGCTTTTACAATAAGATTGATAATTAGGAAATGCTGCAGAAACACTTCGCTCTTCTTTTCCGGCTAATTTTATATACATAACAATTAAAATTGGTGCCATAATTAAAGTCGGTAGAGTCGGCCATTGCATTAAAAACCCCAAAATGATTACCACAAAGCCAACATATTGAGGATGTCGTATGTACTTATAAGGGCCTTTTACAGCAATTGTATGTTTCTTCGTAGCCTGATAAAGTATTTTCCAGGAAGCACTAATTAAGATTACCCCTCCGATAATTAAAACATAACTTAAAATGTGGAGAATACTAAAATGGGGATCGCCTTTATTACCCAATAAATCTTCCCACAAATGACCGGAATTATGAGAAAAGTTAATTTGCGGGAACCGATCTCCCAGCCACGAAGAAAGTAAATATATCGTTAAGGGAAAACCATACATTTCCGTAAATAAAGCGATGATAAAAGCGGAGAAAGCCCCAAACGATCGCCAGTCGATACCTGTTTTGGGTTTAAAAGCATCATAAGCAAACCAAATAAATAGTCCGCTTAAAGCTATTACTAAAATCCAATTCCCGTATGCATATTCCATTCAAAATTTAACTAATCTGTTGTATAACCAAGCAAATAACCAACCAATTAGCCACACCCCGGCTGCCGCCGTAATAAGACCAAGGATAAAGTTTCCCCTGGGAGCTCCCGTCCAGATTGCTTCCAAATCAAGACCGTGGAACCAGCTTCCGGCAATTATTTTTGAAATACCCGGAAAAATGGCCACAGCCGCCGCACAAAATATATAAACAACCCCTACAACTGCGGCCGAGGCGTTTGCCAATGCTTTTTCGTTTAACTTCATATTTCTCACCCTCTTTACGCTCCACAACTTCCACCGATTACTTCACTAAACGGCAAAGGTCCGACCTTTTTGGTAATTTCCGCCGCGCCTTGACCTGAAGAAAATTTCTCCCCCAGAACCTCCTTCGCGTCCACCTTGTTCCAAGAAGTCCCTTGCCTATCAAAGTAAACAGCTGTCGTTAAATAGGTGTCCGGGAACCAAAAAGAATTAAGTTTAAGAATGTTGTCGTAAATTTCTTCATCGGAAAGATCCTTTGCAACCATGAGCTCAATTGCAGCCAACGCCGCCATGCCGTGATTGCAGTCGGGAAACCAGGTTGAGTTTCCGCAACAAGGTCTATAGACATTTTTTGCTATCTCGCCCACCCGCTTTTGCTGTTCATCCGTTAGAGGTATTAGGTCGAACCTGTTTAAATATTTAACCGCATCCCCTTTTGCCAAAGTCCAGCCGCCGGTTGAGGCAAAATTACCAACATCTTTCTTGTACTCCTTACCCATAGGGCCTTCATCGTAAACAATTGATTTTTGGGCCAAACCGATTGCCCAAAGAAGATCAACCACAAATTGACTGTTTTGGCTGTCTATCTTCACTTGAGCATCTTTACCTTTTGTCAAAATTTCTTTTTGCTCATCCGTCAAACGTACCGCCTGTTCAAACTTCGCTTCATCAACTACGCCCAATTCGATTAACTTTGGCCCGATATCTCCCCAGGAAACCGGAAGCGTAAAACCTTCTTTGGGCAAAACTTCAATCGCCAGCTTCTCGAGTCCGGCTTTTTCCTGTTCATTTTGCTTGGCGGCCTTTTTTTCTTCAAACTTCTTGGTAATTTTTCCCATATTCATACCCAGAAAAAGACCGGAAAATCCGAGAGTTATAAAAGCAATTAAGAGTAAAATTCTTCCCTTGGTCATTTTGCTAAATAAAAAAATTAATTAAAATATAAATTGCCAGACTCAAAATTACCATCGATCCCAGGCTGACAATCATTCTTTGATAAGGGAAAAGCACTTTTCCCTTTCTTTTAATGACGATATCATCCAAAATATCCACCAGGTAAAATAAAATTCCACCCGCAACCATCCCGAAAGTCAGCTTATCTAACCCAAATATCTGATCCATTCTAATAATAAGCCGGAATTTATAAAAACTCCACAAAGTCGCCGCAAAAAGCAAAATGTAAATTAAGGGCTTGGCAAAAGGAAGCCTTTTTTTCTTACTAACCGCCAAATAAGTCCAAAAGGAAGTTGCCCCCAAAAGCGCCGCAATCCAGACTCCGGCTATTGAATCATCAATCCCAACCCATCTGGTCAAAGTCAGTCCCGTCGCCGCCCCGGCAACACAAAGCGGACAATGGGCAAGCGCTGGGGGCGCAGTTAAAAGTGAAAAGGTAAAAGTTAAAAGTAAAACTAAAGAAAACAAAAAAGCCTTTGTTTCAAATTTGAAAATTGTAAATTGAAAATTCATTGTAAATTGAAAATTAAAAATTATTTAATCACTTCCCCATTAAACTTCAACTCCTTGACCCCCTCGGAGAAATATAGCCAGACGATTCTATCAAACGCCCCGGTCCCCTGCGGGCCATGGGCGGCAGGATCAAAATTGACAACAACTTTGGCTGTCTCTCCGGCCTTAAGTTCCAAATTAACCGCCGGGTTTGCGTCTCCGTGGCCTTCCATTCCAAAGAAGCGGGTCTTTTTATCCCCTGCTTCGACAGATGCTTTGGTGCACATGCAGGAAGTGGCAATCTTTTTTAACTTCATTTTCTCTTTGGTGGTATTTTTAATTTCGTAATTTTTAGTCACCATCCCTCCATCAATCGGCACATTTCCCAAATCATAACTTTCGGGAGTAGAGGTAAGCCCCGGGATCTCGGTCAAAGGAGTCTCAGCTTGGTTGCTTGCTCCTTTAGAGCCCAAAAAAGCAACTCCGACGATTACCAGAATCGAAACCAAAAATGCCCCTATTATAAACTTCAGATCTTTTGCCATTTAATTAGTTTTACTAAAAAGCAGTATCCCCTCCAGGAGGATACGCTGTCAAGAAGGATTTTTGTCCGTTGTGCAAAATGAAGCTTTTTTTTATCATGTAATGTATATATCATGCAATGTATATATCATGTAATGTATATATCATTCGGATGTAACCATATGACAAACGCAAAGGACATAGAAACGTTAATTCAAAAAGTTGATAAGTTTGCCAAGAAGAAAAAGTTGGATCTCTCTTCCGATGAGGATCTTTCGATTGCAATAATGAACTTAATTTCAATCGAAGAGCATCTTTTTTTTACCGCCCAAAAAACAAAAAACATTAAATACCTGGACCTTCTTAATGAAGTTCGGGCAATGAGAACAGACCTTTTAAAAAATATAATCAAGGATTACGAAGGAGAGGTTTGGTGTATTTCAAAGCATTTACTGGCGGCTTCAATGAGAGTCATGGAAGTGGGAACGAAACAGTTAAAGAAGGGTAAGAAAGAGGAAGCGTGGAATCTTTTCGATAAATCGTATAAACTCTACTCCTTATTCTGGGGAATCAACCTGAAAATAATACAAATGCCAAATGACAAATTACGGGTGCCAGACGACAGTTTGGAGTTAATAGACGACAAGGGTCAGAGGGCAAAATCGGTTTCTATCCTCGATAAGCTCGGTGCAATCGTTCAAAAAGCCATCGACTGCTGCAAAGAATAAACATCTATTGACATGTTTAGCCACCCTTAGTACAATTTGGTCATGTTACAACCAAGAACATATACTCCTGAAGAGGTTGCTGGAATTTTACAGCTTAGTAAAAATACGGTTTACGAACTTATAGGCCGTGGAGAAATTGTTGCAAGAAAGTTCGGCAAAGTTTATAGGATTCCTGCTTCATCTATGTCTTTCGTCTTTACCGGAATGGACGAAGATATCTATCAAGCCCAATTAGAGGACGAGAAAAATCTCAAAAGAATTGAAAAGACACTTAGAAAAGTTCGCAAGGACACATGGAACAACTCACAGTCTTTTTAGATACTGACGTCATTATCTCGTCTCTTCTTTCTCGAAGTGGTGCATCATATGAGTTGATAACTCATACAAAAGTTAAAAAGATTATTTCCACGGCTGTCAAGAAAGAAGTTATACAAGTATCAAAACGGCATGGAATTGAACCCAAAAAAGCAACGGCTTTACTAAAAAATATCAAGATATTTTCTATTAATCTTTCCAAGGAACATATTTTAAAGTCCTATTCAAAATTTGTTTTTGATAATGAAGACTCTCATGTAGTCGTCGGCGCACAAAAATCAGGTTCAAATATTCTCCTTACACACAATACCAAACATTACAACATAACAAAAATTAAAAACGATTTGGATATTGTTATCATGAAACCCGGAAATTTTCTCCAATACTTAAGGGGACGAGAAAAAGCAAACTAAACCCTTCCTCTCAGTATCATCGCGTCGATTATGCGCTTGACGGCCAAAAAGTAAGCCGCCTTGCGGTAAGGCGCTTTTTTGTCCTCCACTGCCTGTTGAATATCGTTAAATGCCGAGGTCATAATCGGTTTTAGTTTTTTATCTACCTCCTCTTTAGTCCAATAATAACCATGCAGATTCTGCACCCACTCAAAGTAGCTTACGGTTACCCCGCCCGCATTTGCCAAAACATCCGGAATTACATCAATACCGGCCTTAAAAAGTATCTCTTCCGCTTCGGGTGTAGTCGGACCATTGGCCATCTCCAAAACCAATTTAGCCTTTATATTTTTAGCATTTGGTTTTTGTATCGCATTTTCCAAGGCGGCTGGAACCAGAACATCCACGTCCAAACCCAAAAGTTCTTCATTGGTAATATTTATTCTTAAAGATCCTTTTTTCTCTTTTATCTTGGCAATCTCATCAATGTCAAGGCCTTTTTTATCGTAAATTCCTCCCGAAGAGTCCGATATGGCCGCCACCCTAAATCCGGCTTCGCCGGCCAGTTTCGCAAACCAATAACCAACATTTCCAAATCCTTGTACTGCAATTGTCAAACTTTTAACTTTTAACTTTTTACTTTTAACATACTCTTCGAGTACGAACACTCCCCCTAATCCTGTCGCTTCTTCTCTACCCTGAGATCCTCCCAAAGCAATCGGTTTCCCGGTAAAGGCAGCCGGGGCATGCGTCCCGATCTTTTTCTCGTAAGTTTCAAGCATCCAGGCCATAATTTGCCCGTTGGTATTAACATCCGGGGCAGGAACATCAATCCACGGTCCGACAAAAGGCGTAATGAACTCCGCGTACTTATTCGCAAGCCGTTTAAGTTCTGCCGAAGAGAGCGCCGACGGATCGACAATTACTCCTCCTTTTGAACCCCCGTAGGGAATACCCACAACCGCACATTTTACGGTCATCCAAAAAGCCAGGGCCTTCATTTCATCTTCCGAGACATTGGGGTGAAAGCGTATTCCCCCCTTAAAAGGCCCTCTGGCATTATTGTACTGACACCTGAATGCCGGGAACGAGGCATTTTTCCCATCATCAAGTTTTATTTTTAGTGCTTTTCTATAAAAATTTTGGGGTTTTTTCAGCAGGCCGATGGCTTTATGGAGTTTTTCCCGGTCTTGGTACTCGCCTTCAAGAAGCAAAACCACTTGATCAAGTTGTTTCTTGGCACTGTCGAACGCGGAAAGCATACGGGAAATATTACAACAAAAATCCGAAGATTAACATCAGGAAAACAGCCAAGACCAAAAGAATTTTTGGTTGCTTCTTGTCTATCTGATCGATTACCAGGTGGAGAGAAAAAGCCAAGACTATCCCCTTTCCGAAAAGACTCGTTGAGGAAGTCATTACCCAAAAGGTTAATGCCATAAAAATTGCCTGGAAGAGGATTGTATGAAAAATCAACCCTATTCTTTCCTGTCCGGTTGACAGCAATAATTGAGCACACCTCTTAAACTGTCTGTTTTTACAAAGAAACCGCACCCTCTGCGACGTAACTTCATGGGGATTTAAAAAAAAGACATAGACAAGATGATCGAGTTCCGGAAGAAGGATGCCTACAATCCCTCCCAGCCAAAACGGCCAATAATAAAAATCAAGCCAATTCCTGTAGAGGGAAATTAAAAGAAAAAAGGAAATAAGAAAAGAAAAATATATGAAAGTTTGTCTTTTCATCTACAACTCTATTATGCCACAAACTCTACATAAGAACTCAAGAAATTTTGTTCTTTGATTGTTTGAGTTTCCACATGAACAGTTTTGGCCTTGATTTTACGTTATATGCGTCTTTAATGAAATTTCTGGCTGTTTCGAGGAGTGCTCTCGGAACCGTCTTCGCCAGTTTAAAATACAGGGATTTGTTTTTTAAATCCCCAAGTTCTTTAGCCAGCTCATACCCGTATTTTTGAAATTCCCGGGATACATATTTATCCTCATCGGAAACGAATTTTTTTAAGATGTCGCCAACTTTTTGCATAATTCCTGTACTGCTTTTTTAATTACTTGTTCTACCTGGACTACTTCTTTTTTTGTGAAATCCTGCAGAACATACTCCTCGCCGGAAACTTTGACTTCGGGTTTTCTATTGTCCACCCCGACCCTTACTCTCCAGAAATTTTTTGTTCCCAATTTTTGTTCAATATCATTAATTCCGCCGTGATCTTTGGGTCCTTTTGCATACTGTATTTTCCAGGTTCCAAGGGGCAAATCCAAATCATCATGAACCACATATAAATGGTTAATGTCTAATGAATAATGGTTGATAAGTTTACTGACAAAACTACCGGAGTCGTTCATGTAAGTGTCGGTTTTGGCTAAAATTAAGTTCTTTAGTTCTTTAGTTCTTAATTTCTTAAGTACATCAATAACTAAGTATCCGGCATTGTGCCGATTATTTTTATATTTCTCCCCCGGATTACCAATACTTATTATGAGTTTCATTGCTGAAGTAATTTTACCACTTCTTCATCCGTCACTTGGGGGAAATATCGATAAAATTGCCCCACGGAGGAAAAATCGTCGGGGGTATCAAGAACAATAATCTTGTCTACCAAGGGTTTCAATTCCTCGACAGCATCTTTTGGAGCAACGGGAACGGCCAAAATTACCTTATTAACTTTCTGTTTCCTTAAATAAGCGATTGCGGCTTTTACCGTGGCTCCCGTTGCGATTCCGTCATCAACCAAAATCATCTGTTTTCCTCTCAGGTTGATCGTGCATTTGCCGTATTTTTTCTGCCTTAAAGCCATCACTTTTGTCTCTTCTTTTATCTCGTTTTTTATATATTTCTCACTCACCGAAAGATCGGAAATTAACTTTTCGTCCCGAACGATAACTCCGCCGGAAGCTACTGCGCCGATGGCAAGCTCGCTTTGGCCGGGAGCGCCGATTTTACGGGTAAGAACGAGGGTTAGGGGAATCTTGAGCATGTCCGAAATTGCTTTTCCGACCACCACTCCCCCTCTGGGAATTGCCGCCAACAAAGAATTGCTTTCTTTATACAGAGAAAGCCTCGAGCCAAGAAGTTCCCCTGCCTTTATCCGATTTTCAAACACATTTAAAGGTTAATCAAGCCTGCCTGCACCGTCAGACTCTTTTCAATAGCTGTTTTGCAAGTTTACCGAAAACCGGCACTTCCCAACTTTCTCCCTGCCACGCTTTGTAGATAAGAAGAAGCCAAAGCACAAACATGAGTATTCCTACCAAAGGTACCAGAAAGACCAGTATCAGTGTAAAGGCTAAAATCCACTGCAAAGCAAAAAGTCCGACAAAAGTAACTATCGACTGCATTGCATGAAACTTAACAAAGGGATCTTTTTCAACAATCAAAAAAATTATACCCGTTACCGGGCCCAAAACATAGGCTAAAGCCGCGGCTGTTTCTTTCTTAAGTCCTGTTGCCATACTTATCACCCCCTTCAAATAAACAATACACAATTTACAAGACAAATTCAAGAAGAACAAAGGTCAAGTAAAGTCCAAGAAGCACAACTGCTTCCCACTTGTCCAACCTATATTTGCTTCTGATAAAGTACCAAAAAGTCAAAAACACCACCACAAAAGCAATTCCCGAAACAAGATATTCGCCAAATACCACCGCCTGAATAGGGCTGATAACGGCCGCCAGCCCAACGATTAGAGTTGAATTGATTATCGTTGAGCCCAAAAGGTTGCCGAAAAACATCGTCGGTTCTTTATCCTCAACGGCCCGAAGCGAGAAAGCCAATTCGGGAAGAGACGTTCCGATGGCAATAAAAATAATTCCGATTAAAAATACCGGAACGCCCGCTATGGTTGCCAGAGCGGTAGCCGCTCTGACAATCAAATCCGCCGTAAAAAGAAGGACGGCAACGCTGACAAATAATCTTCCGTATTCTTTCGTTTTTGTGCTTTCGATATGACTTAACTGCCTCCAAAACCTCAGGATAAAGCTTTGTTTTTTGTGGCTTTCTTTTATTTCCCAAAAACGGATCTTCAAAAAACCGGTAGTATAGGCGGCATAGACCGCAAGCAGGACAAAGCCGTCAACCCTTGAGAGTCTGCCGTCAACAATCAGAAGTATCGGCAGTACTCCTGCAGCCAACGCCACCCACAGATCGTGTTTAATAAACCCCCCTTGTACTTTTATTTTCCCTACAGCCAGAGTGGCGACTCCCGTAATTAAGGCTATATTGGCAATATTTGAACCTACAATTACCCCCAAAGATAAATTGGATACCCCTCTCAGGGCTGAAGTTGTGCTGACAAAAAGCTCAGGAAGTGAAGTCCCTAAAGCTATGACAATTGCCGATAAAACAAAAATTCCCGTATGGGTAAGGCGGGAAAGATGTCTGATGGCAATTACAACGTGATCGGAGACCTTAATCAGAATAAACGTCAAAACGAACAGGCTAATAATAAGGGCCAGAGCTGTCATATCAGATTTTTAGTATCGTTCTTATGGTTAAATACCCAAAAAAGGCAAAGGAAAAAACCATGGCTGTAATTCTTGCGAACGACGGCCTGATGGGCTTTTCCAGCTTAGTAAGGTTTAAAACAAGAGTCAAGCCGATATGGACAAACATCGCTCCGGCATTAATTAAGGCCGAGAGAATGAGAAGAAAAAAAGGCTCTCTTAGACCCGTTAGAAATATCACCACTCCAAAAACAATTTGGGCCCAAAGAAAGGAATAATATATCTTGGGAAGAGTTTGCGAACCCCACTTTTCTTTATTTAGAATAAGAAGGTTTTCGGACATTATCCTGCTGGTTGCGTCATAGACCGTCATCTGGGTTGAAAAAAGCAAAATGCCGGCAACAAATAAAAATAGGGTTCCGAAGAAGGGAAACGTTTTTTGAGCTATTGCCGAAGCTTCGTACAAGACAAAATCAATCCCGGCGGCCGGTGTGGTTTTACCAAAGGCAGTCGAAAAAGCCAAAAGACCCAGCAAGCAAATGGTGACGGCTCCGATAAACCAAAAGACCAATAAATGCTCAAGATTGATTAGTTTCCACCACTTCTTAAATCGGATTAAGTTCTGACTGTTCATCTCAAACTTAGCCCCCTCGAGTTTTATATCTTCCACTTTTCCCGTCAGAATGCTTGTAATTCTTCCTGCAAACTTTCCCATCCCATACCCTTTTTCTTTGATATAGAAAGACTGGGCCAAATTCAGGTTTCCTCCTGCACCGGCAAAAGCAAAAGCCGCCAAAAAGGAAGCAATAGAGATGCCTTTAGGCAGAAATCTATACCCTTCCCCCACCCCGACTATTCCGGCAAATAAAGCCTGCCAATCTGTCTTTGAAGCCAAAACCAAGGTTAAAATAAATATTCCCGGAACTCCAAGAACAATCAAAGTCATGGCGATTTTTTCAACGGTTCTATACAAAACCGGACCCAAAGTAAGGATTATCCCCATCAAAAGCAAAAACCCGATGGCCAGATAGTGGCTTTTTTCAAAACCTACCGCGGCTCCTATCAATTTTGCCGAAGCCGCCGCGATTCCCGGCCAGGCAAAACCCAGAAAGGTTGAAAAGATAAACCAAACGGTTAACCCCCGAAACCATCTGGCAAATCCGACAAAGATACTCTCCCCTTTTACCAAAGAATATCTTTCAATTTCCATATTAATAAAAAATTGAAGAGTGATCCCCAAGACCGCTCCCCAGATTATTCCCATCCCGTAGTTTGCAGTCAGATACGGCCAAAGGATCAACTCCCCGCTTCCCAAACCTAGTCCCAAAAGAATAAATGAAGGCCCAAGAAGCTTTCTAAACTTTGGAGCCTCAGGCATATTTTTCACCTCATGCCTTTCAAAACCCATACAATTATACTATCAGATTAGCATATTAGGAAAAAGGATACTATTGACAAATACAAAATATCGGATAAAATGTATTTATTAACTAAAAACAACTAAAAATATGGCCATTATTAGGAATATAACATTGCAAGCTCAAAAATATTTTAAAGATCCGGAAACCTTAATTTTTACTGGTCCAAGACAAGCGGGAAAAACTACTATTTTGAAACAGCTTCAAGATCTGCTTCATAAAGAAAACAAAAAAACTTATTTTTTAAATTTAGAAGACCCTGATTATTTAACACTGCTTAATGAATCGCCAAAAAACCTTTTTAAAATTTTCCCATTGGATCTAAAAAAGAAAAGTTTTGTTTTTATAGATGAAATTCAATATCTCAACAATCCTTCAAATTTTTTAAAATATTTTTATGATGAATATCAGGGCAAGATAAAGCTTTTGGTTTCCGGTTCATCCGCTTTTTATTTGGACAAAAGATTCAAAGATTCATTGGTTGGCAGGAAAAAGATATTCAATGTTTTTACGATTTCTTTCAGAGAATTTCTACGTTTTAAGAACGAGGAAGAATTATCTGTAAAAGATTTTGAGGGGGTCACTTTATCTGAAAAAGAAAAAATTAATTTATACTACAGGGAGTACATTATTTATGGCGGTTATCCGCGGGTAGTTTTAGCTCCTTTGGCGGAAAAATCGGATATTTTGAGAGATATCGCTTATTCTTATATTAAAAAGGATGTTTTTGAAGCCAATATTCGTCAAGAAGAAATTTTTTACAAATTGTTTAAAATTCTCGCTGCTCAAATTGGCGGGCTTGTTAATGCTTCTGAATTAGCTAATACCTTGGGTGTTTCTAAAAGTTCAATAGACAATTATTTATATGTAATGCAAAAATCATTTCATATAAAATTGATAAATCCTTTTTACAAAAATGTAAGAAAAGAATTAACTAAAATGCCAAAAATTTATTTTTTGGATCCGGGACTGAGAAATTTTCTAATTGATAATTTTTCTCCTTATGATTTGAGGGGGGATAAAGGTCTGCTTTTGGAAAACGCCGTTTTTCGCCAGCTTGTTGAAAGATATGATTTAAACGAGATAAAATTTTGGCGGACAGTTCAAAAAAACGAAATTGATTTTATCGTCAAAGAAAAAGAAGCGCTTGAGGTCAAGGCTCAACCGCTTCAAATTAGAGAAAAGAATTACAAGGTTTTTATGAAAAACTATAAAAATTTTGACTTTAAAGTAATTTCTTTGGGCGCCAAAGCTAAAACAACGGGAAAATATAAAGTTCTCGAAGCGTGGAAAATATAAAGGACCGGGTAGTCCGTGTTTATGCAGCCTTTTGCATCTCAAAAAGTTTTTGGAGTTCTTTGAGGGTGGTTGCCTGTTCCGGGGTTTTGTCATCCCTAAAATTAATAAGCCTGGGGAATCTTAAGGCCAAGCCGGCAGTGTGAGTTGGACTTTTGGTTATCTCGTCCGCCGCAATCTCAACTACCAACGAAGGCATAACCCAAAAGTCGGGGGTGTAGTTTTTATGCGCCTCGTATTCTTTCGGCTTTTCTTTAATTTCAAGCTTGGTTAATCTTTTTTTCAATTCCCGAAACTGGTCATCGGTTAACCCCGTACCGATTTTAGAAGTAGTCAGAAAATTATTATTATTTTTAACTCCGACTAAAAACTGTCCAACTCCGAATCCCGATCTTTTTCCTTTTCCAAAAGAGTACCCCATCACTACGGCATCAATTGTGTCGGCCAATTTACTTTCCTCTTTTTCTCCCTGCTTCATCTTTACCCATCTCCAACCCGTTCTTCCGGGAACGTAGGAAGCATCGGCTTTTTTGACCATTACTCCCTCATAGCCTGCTCTGACCTCTTTTTTGTAAAGCTCATCGATCCTTTTAGGATCTTTAGTCAATTCATACTCCACAATTTTGAAAATTTTTCCGTCCTTAACCGTACTTTCCAATACCTTTCTTCTTTCAAGGTAAGGTTTTTCCATTAGGTTTTTTTTGTTGCAAGACAAAATATCGAAAATAAAAAAGGTTATTCCCACTTTTTTGAGAGCTTCCCCTATCTCGTGCTTTCTTCTTCTGGTCATGGTGGCCTGAAAGTTGGCAAGCTGTTTTGTTTCTTCGTTCAACCCCACCGCCTCACAGTCCAGTATTGCTTCATCCGCGTTTACAAAATCTCCTGTTTGGGTAAGCTCGGGAAACATCCATGAATTGTCGTTTAAGTTTCTGGTAAAAGCTTTTACAAATTTTCCCT
>ERZ1292632.2451-Hain-H43-01um-R2-2451-length-15456-cov-26_pt1 | contig 15456 bp, 17 predicted proteins | sample MGYA00564407_ERZ1292632 | MGnify/ENA primary metagenome ERZ1292632 (study PRJEB36523, sample SAMEA6512637) | groundwater metagenome | collected 2019-01-08 | study: AquaDiva: Metagenomics assemblies of 32 groundwater samples | reverse complement strand
CTTCCCCCGCCTCGCACGCCCTGAATGCCATTAGCAGACGCGGATTCTGAGCGCCCCGCGCTGTCCATGCCCGCCCCGGCGGTATGCCCCGCTTCCAGTCCTGCCATGCCTCGAACAGCCGCAAAAACAGCGCGCTGCTATACGCCTGCCGCTTCGGCGGGCCAAAGGCCCCGAGCATAGTCGAGGGGTCGCTGAATATGCCAAAGGTCTCCTGCTCCAAATGGTAGAGCAGGAGCGTCAGTTTCCCAGGGCGACCGTGTCTAGCGCGTTAGCCTCCTGGCAGCGGGCGACAAGCCAATTCCACAGCGGCTTCTTCAGCCGTTTCAAGAATGACTCAAACTCGCGCTCCTTATTCGCGCGGCTGCTGGGAACAGCCGCGCCCATGCGCCACTCCGCAGGCATGGACACCGTCTCGTTGATGAACTCTCCCGGACTGTTTCTCACCGCCTTCTTGATCACGAATGACCAGCCGGTGATCGTTGCCATCATCAAGCGCAAGTGCTGCTCCGCGGAATCCATGTGCACATCAGCAGTCGCCGTGGTAGCCTCCTGCCCGGTAATGCGGATGATCTGCCCGGACTCTAGATACCGCTCGTAGGCATAGCCGTCCATCGGCTTTAATTCCACCCACGAGCCGGGCAATAGCAGCCCCTCGGGAACATCGAAACGCGCGGGCTCCAGGTCCGCCGCGAACAGCGAGCCCGCGTCCTCCATGCTAATGTTATACTCCGCCGTCTCCTCGGACATTTTTGTCGTCTCCTCTACGGCCCGTAAAGCGCAATGAACAGCGCCGTGCACCCGGTATCGGTAGGCGTTACCGCCAGGCCGTCATTGCTGCCGGTGGTGAGCGCCGCTGTGCCTGCAGGGAAGTGCAGGCAGAATATGCCGCCGGGCGGCAGGTCTACCGCATCGCTGCCCGCCACGAATATCGGCAAGCCAAGCGTAGCCTCCCGCGCTACGCGCAGGGTGATCGTAGCGTGCGTGTTCTCGATGTAGAGCAGCTTCAGTTTGCTGCCCGCCACCGTGAACCCCAGGGAATAACCGCAGTCACCAGCGCCCTGCAGCGGATCGGTGGCATGCGCCAGCAGAATGTGCGTCACGCCGGTGAATGTGCCAATGCCGTACATGAACCCGGCGATAGTAGGCGCTGTGCCGCCCGCTGCCGCGAATGTAACCGCCTTCGCGAGCGCGGGCAGCCGGTAGTTACCCGCCGCATCACCGGTAAGCGCCGCGTTTGCCAGCATGTCCAGGGTAAACGTGCCGGTATAGGTCGTTGTGATCGCCATGATTTATGGCCCGTAAAGCGCGATGATCGTGCACGTTCCGCCGGAACTTCCCGGCGTGATCGTCAGTCCGTCGTTTGAGCCGGTGGTGAGAGCCGCCGTGCCTGCCTTGACGTAGAGGCACAGGATGTCTCCCGCTGCCAATGGCACCGAATCGCCTGCCGTGTCGAATATCGGTAAGCCGTTTGTGGCCGCGCGCGCGATAGTCAGCGCTATGCTCGCATGGGTGTTCTCGATGTAGAGCAGCTTGAGTTTGCTCGATGCCACGGTGAAGCCGATGCTGTAGCCCGCGTCGCCCGCGCCCACGAGGGGGTCAGTGGCGTGCGCTAAGAGGCATGTCACCGCGCCGGTGAATGTGCCGGTGCCGTACATCCAGCCCGCGATTGTCGGCGCTGTGCCGCCGGAGGCGGCGAAGGTGATCGCCTTTGCCAGCGCCGGGATGCGCTGTGTGCCCGCCGCGTCTCCCCCGAGAGTCGCGGTGCCGGTTATGTCTAGCGTTAAATTGCCCGCGTATGCCGTAGTTACCGCCATAATTCAACTCCTAGCTAATTGTCAGCGCCGTTGCCTGAAACGGCATGGTGTGTGATATGTCGCCGTCTACCGGGGCATTGCGCGTCTCAGACTCCCACTGCACGCCGGTCAATGCGCAGGTTACGCTTGCGCCCGTCGCGCCGATGTCGGTGATCGTCGCGGTGAGCGTGTCATCAGCCGTAGCAGCCGCCTGCAGGTCTATGCCGCTCTTGGTAAAGCGCCCGATGGAGCCGGAGATGGCCGTCTTCCCCTCAGTGAGATAAGACCAGCCGCGCTTGAAGCTGGATGCCGCCGCGCCCCGCAGGGCGTAATGCGCCTTGATGTCGTTATCCACGCTCAGGGAGAACGAGGTCGCCTCGAACGCCGCGCCGCCCCGTAGCAGTACCACGTCATAACCCTTCAACGGCGTGCCCGCAAGGTTTGCCGCTGAGAGAGAGGTCAAGTCGGTGATCGCCCCGCCAATGCCGGAGAGAGTGGCTTTTAAGTCGCCCTCGGCGTCAATGGAAAGCTCGATGCGTCCTACCTTGCAGTCCTGCACCTGGTAAGCGTGACTCGTGCCCGTGTCCGGGTCTACCCCGAACCCCAGGGTGAGGAACGGCAGCACCCCGGAAGTACGCGCTGCCTTGTTTAGCAGCGTTACCGTCTGCACGTTGTCCAGGTTGATAGTCCACTCCACCACGGACAGGCCCGGCTTGATCGCTACCGGCGCCGTCTGACCAATGGTGTGAATGGGCGCGGGGTTATTGCGTATCACCACCTCATAGCCGCCGATACCGGCTGCCGTGGCGGGGGTGACCGCGGTTCCCTGCGCGGTTTGCACGCTGTAGAGCAGCACGCCATGTCTGCCCCTAAGTGCTTCTGTTGCTCCTGCCATGTTTCTTTACCTCCCGTTCGAGAACCTCAGGGTCTACGACCGCCGGCTGTTTGCCGGTATCCTCAGCCCCTCGAGTAACCTCAGGACTTTCAGCCGCCATTCCTGAAAGCCCTGAGGCTCTCGAAGGGTCGGTCGGCTCCTCTATCGCGTCGAAACTGCCAACTGTCGACTGCTGCGTTTCCGCAGAGTCCTCGCAGGGCAAAAAGCCGCCCAATGGTATACCCACCCGTACGATGTCGACCAGCCACAGCCTGCCATCCGCGTCGAACTCGTACCCCCGCGGCACCTCGTGCCACACGCGCTGCCCTTCGCGCAAGTGGTAATTCCGCCGCTGCTCAATGTCGAAAATTACATCCGGCATGGTGCCTCCTCTAGGCCGGGCTGCAAGCCCTGAGCTACGCCGAAGGGGTCAGATAAAACTGCAACGTTGCCTCAATGACGCAGTGGTGCGCGCGGAAGCCTGTCTTAGCGCCGTCCGCCAGCAGTTCCACCACATCCAGGCGCGCGCGCGGCTTGCCCGTGTAGCCCATGAAGCTGCTCTCCCGCTGCGCGATCTCGCGCACGCGCGTTTGTAGGTGATCCGTTACGCGCTCGACCAGGTCATCCCAGTCCTCCGTCGTGTCATCATCCGCTACGAAACCCCGCCAGCCCTCTAGCCGCAGGTCATACTCGCGGAAGATTCTTCGGTTAGCAATGCCGCTGCCGAAGCCCGCGGGAGCGTCGCTCATCCCAGCCAGCGTCAAGCCCCAATAGGGCGTCGTGCCCCGCAGCTTCCGGGGCAGGTTGTCCGGGTCGATGCGCGCGGTGTCTATCGTGCCCATGCCGTTAACCCCGCCCAGCACCTGCGCGAGAGTGGCTTTAATAGTGCGAATGCTCATTTTCGCCTCTTGTATGCCCGCCGTATCGCGGCGCTGAATTCGGCGCGAATAAACTCGCGGTTATCGCGCACTGCCCACTCCTGCCACTGCACGGAGCGGGTGAGGGAGTTCCCGGACTGCTCCCCGGATCGCCTGTGACCGGGCGTGCCTAACGAATTCCGGTGAATGGCGTATCTGGCATTGTTGAACAGACGAACAAGCACATCGCCGCTCACCCGAGTCACGTCAGCGTTTTCATTATTCATCAGCCCGCGGGAGCGCATCCAGCGCCCATATTTGCCTTTTGTCGTTTTGGTTCGAACTGCCGCTTTTGCTGAAAGTCGTTTATCAGCGCTCTTTTTCAGCGGGGTCGGCACATTGTAAATTTCGGTCGTTAAATAATTGCGCGCATCGCCGGTCAATTGTACTTTTACCCGCTGTGCCGCCCGCCACAACTCGCGCTCCAATTCCTCACCGAAACCGGCCAGCACGGCTATTGCCGCATCGAATGCGCGGGTATCAATAGTGACCTCTAACATTAGCCGTCCGCCGTGTTCTCTGCGCTAATATCATCCGTTTCGTCGAGTAGTGTCACGCGTTCGCTGGGCAATCGGTCTGTGGAGCTAACGGCGAATGTGGATGCTGAAACTACCGGCGCCGCGTAGGGCGTTACACTCGTACCCGCCGTCGCTAGACCAATAATGCGATCCGCGCGCGCGTCCAGTCTCTCGGCGACAGCCGCTACGGACTCCGCGTCCTCCATCAGCAGCGGTTGCTGCACGCCGAGAAGTTTCCGCACCTCGGGGTCCAGAAGAAACAGCGCGCCCGCGCGGTATGCCACGGCATTAGCGAGCGCCGCCGCCTCGCGCGTGCTCCAACCGCTGCCGTCATAAGCGGACTCTCCCACATCCATCGCCACATCCCCCGCCGCGTCAGCGATGAAGCTCGTTAGGCGCGTCTCGAATAGCGCCTGCGTCTCGTCAGTAACATAACGCGAGAGGCCGCACAGCCGGATCGTGGTGGTGGTGGACGGTGACGTTACACTTGCCATGTTACTCCCCGCAGAATTGCTCCCAGAGGCTGAGGTGTTGCGGCTGTAGTTGCTCAGACTCATCCAGATCGCGCAGGCGCTTCGCGATGATCGTTTTGGCCGTGTCGCCTACTTCCACGAGCTTCGGTTCCTCGGCGTCCTGGTTCCAGGTGATGTTAGCGCCCACCTCCTGGAGACTCATCCGGGCGATCTCATCCTCGGAGAAACTCAATTCCGCGCGTAGCTGCTGCACCACGCGCAGTGTAATAATGCTGCCGACCTGCGGCAGTAAATTGAGCAGCAATAGCCGCTCTAAAACTGTGAATTCCATATCGTCTCCTCATTCGCCCGGGGAACGGGATGAGACGATATCCCGCCCCCCGGGCGCGCTGAAAGCCCCGAGGCTCTCGAATGGGTTCGATTCAGCGTTTTTAGGCCGCTGCGAGGATGCCTATGCCCTCCAGCGCCGCCAGCAGCGTATTCAATACCGTATGCGCGTCTCCTCCGCCGGAGCCGGTCGCATCCGCGATTGTCACCGGCTGTACCGCCGGGGCATGGTTCCAGAAACCCATTTTCTGGGTCGTCGCCGTGCCGATTTTGGTGCCGGTAGTGGCGTTAAACGCGATGTCTTTCGCGTCCGCGAAAGTCATGCCAGTATCCACGTAGATAACCCCGCGAGCCGTGCCCGCGACGATGGAACCGAGATGCACGTCACCAGTAGCAGGCGCACCGCCAGCGCCAGCCGCTCCACCGACAACATAGACGCTACCGCCCACGCCGCCAGTATCGCCGGAGCCACCGGTTCCGCCATAGAGCGTGAGGGCTCCACCAACGCCGCCGGTATCCGTGCCGTTTGCCGCCGCGCCGCCAGTGCCTGCTAGTAATGCGATAGCACCACCAACTCCGCCGATGTTGGTGCCGACATTGGCTGCGTCGTTCGCCGCGCCGCCTGCACCACCAGTGAGCGCGAGCGCACCGCCCACACCGCCAGTAGAAGCGGTAGTCGCCCCGGCGGCTAACCCGCCCGCGCCGCCAGTAAGCGCGAAGCCGCCACCAACGCCGCCTACTCCGGTTGTCGCGATAGAACTCGCGCCGCCCACAGCGCCCGCCATAGTCAGCAGCGTTGCCGCCGCCGTGCCGGGAGTAGTTCCAACGCTCGCCGGAGCCGCCGCGTTGCCAATGTCGAGCGCCACCGTTCCGCCAGTCGCGAGCCCGAGGTTGTTCGCGCCGATCTGGTAGAGGCCAGTATCAATGTCACCGATAAACGCTATGCCGGGCAATGCCACCGCGCCAGCCGGGCCGAGCACCTGCCCGTTTGCGCCCTTGGGCAGGAGCTGAATGCTCACATGCGTTGACGAGCCCGCCGCTTCCAAGAGCACGCCGGCAGTGAGAGCCGCGGCAGCGGTAGCTGGACTCAATTTTAGGTAGTTAACGCCACTCGCGAGAGTAGCTATTTGCAACGCCCGAATAGCACCGCAGGAAACATCCAGGGTATCCGCCGCGGAGTTCCAAATGCCGGTATTGAGGTCGGCCAGGAACGTTATACCCGGAGTGGCCACTAAACCGGCTGGCATGACAACCGCGCCAGTGGCGCCTTTCGGCAGGAGTTGGATCGAAACGTTTGTCGACGCGCCCGCCGCTTCCAAGAGCACGCCAGCGGACAATGCAGCGGCGCTAGTGGCCGGGCTCAGTTTCAGGTAGTTTACGCCGCTTGCGAGCGTTGCCAGTTGAAGCGACCGTATGCCTCCGCAGCTTGCGTCAATGGTGTTCGCCGCGGAAAAATAGAACCCGGTGTCCGCGTCGTTGTAGGTTGTGATGCCAGGCAGCGCACCGGTGCCTGCCTCGAATTCCACATTTGCCAGTCCACCCGCCCAGGCGCGGGGTATGTCTATCAGTCTCATTGCTGTCCCTCCTCCAGCCTGCCAGGGGGAGCGTCTCCTCTCCCCCGGACAAACCGGGTCTAGCCTGTCGTTAGGTCGTTATGTCCATGCACTGCGTTGCATTAACATCGAGTTTTTCATAGCCGATCCACTCGGACATAGTCCGCTGGTTGATCTGCTTGTCTATGATGTTGTCGGACTCTTCCAGCAAGTCACCCTCGCGCAAGACCTTGATCGCATAGCGGCTGTCCACCGCTAGAATGCGGTCGGTGCTAAACGAGGTACTGCCCGTGGACGTCCACCGGTTGAAGCGCATCCCGAATATTTTCGGGTCTGCTACACCCTGGCTCGCAATGTTGAAGCCGGCCAGCGGGTCTTTGAACTCCGCCAAGTTGAGAATCGTGCGCAAGTTAGCATCGTTGATCACTGCCTCGTTGCCGACGTAACCCTGCGGGAACGCCTGGTAGAGCTGGATTAGCTCGTCGTAATCAACAACACCGGTTACGTCCGCATCGGTATCGGTAACCGCGCTAGATGTCGTGCCGTCACCGGCAATCAGCACCTCAATGAGGTCGTCTGACTGGTCAATTGCAAGCTGCATCCCCATGCGCTGCAGGAATATGCTGACCACATCCAACTGCATGGTGCGCAGCGCCTCGTAAGTCACCTCGAGCATTCGCCCGTACTTGAGCAGCGTTACGCTGCCGGTGGTGTAGGAGATGCTGGTTTTCGGCAGGCTCGCGCCCTCACCGGTCAGTGACAGACGGCGATCCGCCGCGGTGTCGGACATGGTAATTTTCTCTGCCACGTGCGACGTGATCCGCTGTTCCAGCGCCGCAAGTTTGGGAACGAGAGAACCCGCCAGTTGACCGGCAATAACCTCGGTCGCCATAAACGCCGGGAACAGCGCCGTGTCGTTTGCGCTGCTGAAGAACTTTTCTACGCGGTCGCCGCCGTGAATGCCTCGCTCGGCGAAGCATGTCTCTAGCGCGGCCACCTGCCGGGAGAACTCCTCCAGGCTGCGCGCCTGGAGCGAACCGTTTGGCGCTACGCCGTACTTGCGTAGCACGCGCGCGGTAGTTTTTTCCACGCGCTCTTCGTCTGGCTCTACCATTTGCGCCAGCAGCGCCCCGGCAGTAATGCCGGAATTGCGCGCCTCGCGGTAGAAGCCCTTGTCTATGTTCTTGAGCGCCTCTAATACTTTGCTCATTTTGTCCTCCGTTACAGCGCGCAAACCGCTGCGTAGACCGAACCCGCGCCGGAAGTGGCGCTTTTGGCAACCGCGATCAAGCTGCCGGTAGTCGCGCCTGCGTCAACGTTGTCGGCAACCGTGGTGTCGCCGTCTTTGATGCAGGAATTCCCGAGCGTAACGGTAGACTCGTCGTCAGTGGTAAGTTCCACAAACGCCAGCACGTCATACCACTGCACTGTTACGTAGCCAACGTCCGTGCCGGATGGAGCCAGCTCGATTTTGGTCACGCTGCCGAGTCGCTTGGTGCTGTTATCTGCGGCGCGGGCGACGTACCAGTTCCCGGTCGTGCTGAACGACACGAGGTCGTTCACCACCGGGGTGGTTGTGCCCGCCGCGGTGTAGTCCGCGAGAGTGCAGGCGTGGGTATGCGTAACCAGGTCGCCTGTCTCGCCATTTAGATTCCGAAGCGGTACTGCCATTTTATTCCTCCTCTGGCGTTACACCAGTTGGTATTCTCGTTGTTTCGGCGCGCTGGGAGCAGCAGGCTCCTCAGTGAGCGATACGTCGCCGGAGACGCCTGCGGGGATCGCGTTCACAACCGCCGCAGCTTTGACTGCGGCAAGCTCGCGCAGCCGGGCGTAGTTTGCCCGGTTGATATGTAACTCGACGATCTCCGCGAGTTCCGGGTTTTCAGTGCCCGTGGCTCGCAGGTCGTTGTCCAGGATCTCCGCTCGGAGGTCGGCAAGCGCCTGTTCTCCGGCAGCGACTACTGGCGACTGCTCCATCAGGTCAACGCGCAATGCATCCGCTTCCAGCGTCAACGCATTAAGCGCCGCCTGTGCGTCCGATGCCATTTTCTGTGCCGCTTCGAGCGCGGCTTTTTCGTGCTCTGTCATTGGGCTCTCGCCCCCTTCCTCAGCGGCAAATGCCGCGGTTTCGTCAATACCGCCAAAAGACGGGTCATCTGCCGGGTCAATGGACTCGGCTTCGCCCCCGGCATAGACCGGGGAATAATTGCTCTGGTACGCGCCCTCCCGCGCCAGTGCCTCAAATGATTTCTGTGCCACTAAGTCCTCACCCCAGGCGGTCATGCTCAGTGTTTTGGGGTCTACGTGCCCGGACTCAATGGCGCGAGTGACTCGCGCGCGCTGCTGCGCGCCGAAGAAAACCAAACTGCCCTCCAGCGCCTGCGCTTTTTTGGGATCCCCGCCGTAGGTCGCCATTACTACGCGATCATCATCCGCGCCGGCAGGACGGCCTATAATGTGCGGACAATCGCCGCCCAGGTAGGATTTGCTGCATACGTCGCACACCAGGTCGTCATAGCGGAAGCCGATGGACACCCAGCGGTAAACGCCGGTATCCAGGTTTTTTCGGAACAGTTCCGTTCCCGCGTCATCTGGAAAATAAAAGCCCGCCTTGAGCCAGGTCACTTTTGCCTGCCCTGGCTCGAATGAGGGAGCCAGCGGGAACTCGTGCTCGACGCGCTGCTGCAAGCGCCCGCGGAACCAGCGGCCAATGGGAAGCTCGCCGGTGTCGTGCCCCGGCAGAACGCTCTTCCCCGGTATGGTCTCCGCGAAGCGATCCAGGTATGCCTTCGGGAAACGCTCGAATGTGTAGTCATGCTGGTTGTGGCACAGCAGCACGTCGCGCACATGCACGTCGCCAGGACTAACCGGGGCGCCCGCGTACTCCTCACCGGCGATCAACGCTATGTCATCGGCGGACGGCTCGCCCGCTACGGCGCGAATGCCGCGCAGCTCCCGCATGCGTATGTTCATGATTTTACTCCAGCCGCCGGCCGCTTGTCCGGTAACACGGCAATCGTTTTCCGGCAGTGCGGGCACTCGTATTTGCCCGCGTACGATGGCACCGCGACGATCACGCGGCAATTCGGGCACTGCATCGTTAGGTATCGCTCCTCAGTGTGCTCAATCACTAGATGCTTCCACTACTGGAATCACGCTGCAGCCGCAATGCGGATGATAGAGCGGCAGGTTCTCCTCATCGCCAATCGGGTATCGATGTCCGATGCGACTCGTGCATAGCGAGTCAGTATTCGGGTCGCCGATCACCTGCACCTCGGTTACCGCGGCCTCCCGGTAAAGCTCTCGAATCCCGGCCTCGCTCGCCAGCCCCATCTCCGTCCGCACTATCATGCCGAGTCGATAACGCTCGTAGCTATCTAGATCCGCGCTTAACTGCCGCGTGATTTTCAGCGGGCTTTCGCCCCGGTCGAACCCGTCGAGCATCCGCTGTTTGATCTCATCAAGCCGCGTCTCGAATCGCAAGTGCCCGTTCTCCGACATGCGCTCGAACGCGATCCGCAGGAGTGCCTCCCGCTGCTGCCGGGTGAACGCCGGGTTCATCGGCCAGCGAAGCTGCTCCGCCGCGCGCTCCGTGCCCGCGTGCCAGGCGTCTACCTCTGCCTGCTGCAAAATGCCGTCCGGGGTGTCGCCGCTCGCGAACTGCTGCATGGTGCGGATCGTGCCCGCGAATTGCGCCAGGAAGTCCGCCTGGGCGATGTTGATAGCCGCCAGGTTTTCTGGCGGCAAAGCGTCTTTTGCGGCGCGTCTACCACCAGCGCGCGCTTCCCGGAGCCAGGCTGCCCGCAGCGGCGCGAACACGGCCTGCGTCGCCCGCCATGCGCGCGAAACCGACCGCTCTAGCTGCTCGTACTGCGGGCGCTCATTCGGCCATAATTGCGCCGGGTCGTCCGCACTGATTTTATTGCCGCAGTTACAATTCTGCTGCTTCGCCCGTAAAAAAGGGTATTCGTCGCGCTCCTCCAGCGCGCGGGCTGCCTGCATGTCTGGAGCCTGGCTGCTGTCCGGTGTCATCGCCGGGGGCGTGTCCATCGGCATAATAATGTCCGGGTTTCCGGTCATCATCATGGAGTAATCCGCCTGGCTAATCACCCCATCCGCCCACATCTGTCGCTGTGTTTTTTGGCGGGTGTTTTCGGCCTGCGCTGCAAACAATTCGCCCCGCGCCTGCTCCACGGAATCCTGCAAACTCACATCCGGCCAGACCAGATCCCAAGCGCCCTTCCGCGCGGCCAGGCGTACCTGCATCTCTACCAGTTTGCGTACCGCGGGCTCTAGCTCGCGCCGTAGTGACTCGATAGTGGAAACGAGCATGTCTGCCTGCTGCTGTGACAGCCGCTCCGTGGTAGACCAGGAATAGCCAAGCATCCACGGCGGGATCCCGGTGGCTACTACGATCTCCTCGACGATCTGCCGCTTGGAGACCTGAATGTCCAGGACAGGCGCGTCCGCGCCAATGGAGCTGATTGTGATCTTGCCGCTGCTGAAAAAGTCCTTCGCCCGCCCGTCCATGACCTGCGAGCGCATCGCCTCATTAAACTGCGTGGTCATTGCGGTAACAACGGTAGTAGCTACTGAACCGTCTGGGTCGTTAAAACCGTCCGGCGGCTGCCAGTTCGTGTGGAACGTCGGAATGCCATTGCGCCGCCAGGTGGAGCGGAACGCATAGAGTATCTCCTGCCAGACCTGGCACACCAGGGGCAGGGCGTAAAATAGACTCTCGCCGCGCGGGTTCGTGCCGGAAATGGCATGGCTGGTAATGAGCACGCTCAGCGGGTCGAGTGTTAGTTGCCTGCTGCCGGACTGCTGCAGTACGTCTATCGCTCCGTCCGGCTGACTGCGGAATCCGCAGGAGGTAGAGAGGTATGACCAGAGACGGCTTACCTCGTTGCGCCCGGGGGCGATCTCCATCTCGCCGACAGCGTAACCGTAAACGAGCGCTTGCGCCAGGTGATCCCGCAGGAAACTACCCAGGCCGCGCCCGACGTAGCCAAATGCAATATTATCAGACCAGGTTTCGAGTTCTGTTGCTAGCGCCTCCGAATCGGAGACAATAGCCGGGCAGCCGACGAATCCGCTGAGGATGTCCACGGCCCGGTTCAGCACCGGGATGTTGCGCCGGAATTGCGCCAGGAGCTGCTGACTCTCGGCGCGCGGGATAGTGCTCGATGTATACTGGTTAGCGTAGGTTGGTCTGCCGCTAATGCCTGCCTGCGCAGCCGGTAATGCGCGTCGCGTGGGGGTTACCAGGCCGAGTCGCTCTAGCGTGTGTATTAGATTCAAGCCGGTCGCTCCTTGCCGGCTGCAAATACCGGCGTGAAACCTGCATTAGCCAACATTAGCTCCGTCAGGCACCAAACCAGAGCATCCAGACGATCCGGGGAACTCTCCCCAGGCTCCCAGCCGCAAAGTTCATCCTCTAGCTCCGGGTAGTACCCCACGTGGTGCACCTTGCCTTGCTCGTAAAGTGCTGCCACCGGCTCCGCCCGTGTCTGCTTCCCCCGGCTGGCATGGACCGCCTTATAAGAAACAGAGGGGTCTACGGTGCGGATGACGTGCTCTACCATTTCTCCGCCGTTATTGACCTCGGCCACGATGCGATCCGCGTGGTGTCTGTGGTATGCGGCGACCGCCGCGCGCCCCCACCGATCCGGGTGGTCGTGCAGGCTGCAGTCCTCTAACACGTATCCTCGGCCGTCTATTCCCAGGCCGGCTACGATAATGCCGGTATCATCGGCCTCCTCGCCACTCGATGCCGCCGGGTCAATGGCTACCACGATTCGCGTTAGTTCCGGGTGCTGGGTGACTCGGTTAGCATCCAGGTTGTCGCGCCGCCAGAGCGCGCCGGGGTTGTCCTCTAGAATCTCCGCGAGTAGTTCCTGCCGCCCGAGACGCGTGCCCTCGTACTTGCCGATGATCTGGTCCAGGAACGCCGGAGCCAGGTTCTCTCGATTTTCATACGTCGTGCCGACTGTCTCCACCGTGGTCGGTTGCGCGCGTAGCTCCCGGATGATCTTGGTGGGCCGCGGCGTGGTGGTCACTACGCAGCGGGGGTCTTGCCCCAGGCGCAGCCCAAACATCATCATGTCGAACGTTTCGGGCCTCTGCCAGGTAGCTAATTCATCGCAATTATGAACTAGAATGCCATTCGCAAAAAACTCTTTTGAATCGCGAACTGCAATATCGTAGACATCAGCACGCCGCGCTAATTTTTCCACGGAATTGATTCGTTCCGTGGAAACGCAGGGCGCATGATCTTCCGCAAAAACGCGCATTTGCACGGGTGCTCTCAAAAACTGCACCACAGGCCGCACAAACAATTTCCCTACGCTGTCTGCTCTCCATGCGTTGCATAGTCGCTTTAAAATTACACTTTTCAGAGCAATATTTCTGCACCCGCTTTTTTGCCGTGTATTCTTTGTCGCACATAATACAAGTTCGTTGTTCTCCTGCAAATGCACCGGACCGCGCCTTTTCAATACATGCGCTGGAACAAAACTTCGTCGGGTATTTCGATGCGCTTCTGTAGCTTTTGCCGCATATAGCGCACAGCAGCGCGCGCTGGAGTCGTTGTTCGTCTGCTTGTTTTCTAGCTGCTTGCGCTCTTTGAAGAGCCACTTCTCTATAAGCCCCTGTTGACAACGGCTCCGAGTAATAATGTCTACGCCTGTGCTCAGCATGTGTAAGCATTTGCAAGTTTTCGATTCTGTTATCCGTTCGATTGCCGTTAATATGGTGGATATCGCAATCTTGCTCAATGCTCCCAAAGACCAATTCCCAAATCGCCCTATGCAAAAATGTCCTGCCGTGGACATAGCGTTGGTTTTCACCATATTTATGCCAAGATTTCCCGTCCCATTCGACGCATTTACTACACATAAACTGGCCCCTTTGCTTAATTCCGAAAGCGGCACAAACCCTCTGCTGTGCACATAAACAGGGTGATCGGCTGTGCCGATCAATTCTCTCCCCGCGCTCGTTGTAATGCGGTATAATTCAGCATTCTTGCGAGTCAGCGCACTCCACGAAACTACTCGCGCGCCAGCCCTCGTCCTAACAAATTCACCAGACTCAACGTCAGCAATGCGTTTGCTCGTGCCATTAGCCATTAGCACGAGCGTATCCGCGACGAGACACCACGCAGCATCGTGTGCCGGGCCGCGTAACAAGTCCGGCTCATCGGCGGAGTAGGTGGTGGCAATCGTGCCGCTGTTCCATGTCAGCCGTCGCTTAGACGGCTCGTAGCGGGGTCGGTTGCTGTCCGGGCTGCAGGCCAGGAGTCCGCTCTCGCCCTCTACCATAACCTCGCGAGCGTCTGCCGCGGTGCGAGCCACCAGCGCGATCCGCTTACGCCCGGCTGCTACTTGCTCCAGGATCCATTCGGCTCCCGCGCGCGTCTTGCCGAAGCCGCGCCCTGCCCGCAGCAGCCACACCCGCCAATCTCCCTCGGGGGGTAACTGCGTCTCTCGAGCGATGGAGCGCCAGGGGATGTGGGCATTTTCAACGGTTGCCGCGAAACGTAAATCACACGCCGCTAACAACTGTTCTAATAATACGGCGCTCTTTAAGTCTGGTGAGAATCTTGTCACGCAGTCCAGGTTCACACTCATCAAGCACCGTTAGTACTTCTTCCTGGAAGGCCTTGACCTCCTGCACTGTGTAAAGTGCCTGCAACACCTGCATAGCATGTGAGAGATGTTGCCTAATTTCAGTCACGGCCTTTAATTTATCGCCTGGCTCACTCATCTGTTCCAAGAGTTGCAAGCACCGATTATAATTTTCTTCTGTTGCCTGCTTTTGATCCCAGACGCTCGACGCTGCCGCCTGGATGACGGGGAGCGATTGAGGTGCGGCAGCAGTTTCCATGCGCTTTATACGCCTGGAAAGTAGACCCTGATCCATGCGACACGACTTAGCAATTTCAATTTGTGACATACCCAGAGCCAGGTATTGTCGTATTGTCGCATCATCCACTTTTGCTCTACGTGCCATAAGTCAAGAGTCAAGGTGAGTCATAATTAGTCAATTTGTTGACTTTACGCAAAAAAGAGGGGCGCCGGCGAGAGCATGACTACCAGCGCCCCGATCATGCCGGGTAAAATGAGTGCGGGAACGGCACATTATGGGAAGCCGCTCCCTGATCGAACGGCTAATGCTCCCCTCCGAGTACGAAAAAAAAGCCAGGTATCCTGGCGGCAGTTTGGTTTCAGGCAGAGTCACCGGACTGCATTCCTACAATATCACGTTTTGGGCTGGCTGTCAATACGCATTTAGGTTACCTAAATTAGAGAACATAAACTGCGACATTGTGTTGACATTTTGTGCCACATTTGATACTATATAACTGTGCTCAATGATGAGCGCCAAGGAGACAGAAAATGTTAGAGATCACCACAGAGGCCGCGAATGTGACAATTATCCACCCAGACACAGAATGTGAATCGTGCCTGGTGACTGGCGAGCACACACCTGCTGTCCGGCACAGCGCAAACCCAGACTGGTCTGGGTACGCACTGTGCGAGGAGTGTGCACAGGAGCTGGATGCTCGCAAACAGTTTTAATATGACCCCGGCGAGAGTTCGCTGCATAGTCACCTCCCGGCGGTTGCCCCCTCCCCCGAGGGGGCTTTTTATTCGCACCGCCTCAAAACCGCGTGGTGGTCGGCTACCAAATCCTCAGCAGTCACCACCGGCCCGCGCAGCGGCCAGGCTCTGCCGTCCGGCCCAGGCTGGCCCATCGGCGCGCGCTCCGGGCGTTTGGCGGCCATGCCAACGTTCCGCAGGCAGTCCAACACCTGCCGCGCGACGTGTAACTCACAGGACACGCAGCAGCAGCCTGGCTCGTATGCGTGACTGCATGGCGCAAGCTCTGCGGTGAGCACCTCGCATATCTGCCGGACGTGGTTTCTCGCCGTGTTCGGGTGGCAACCGCGCGCCCGGGCGAGCTCCTCGTAACTCACGCGGTCTACGCATCGAGCGAGCCA
>ERZ1292632.2450-Hain-H43-01um-R2-2450-length-15466-cov-20_pt1 | contig 15466 bp, 23 predicted proteins | sample MGYA00564407_ERZ1292632 | MGnify/ENA primary metagenome ERZ1292632 (study PRJEB36523, sample SAMEA6512637) | groundwater metagenome | collected 2019-01-08 | study: AquaDiva: Metagenomics assemblies of 32 groundwater samples | reverse complement strand
TCAGGGGCCAACCTGTCATGGGCCGACCTGTCATGGGCCAACCTGTCATGGGCCGACCTGTCACGGGCCAACCTGTCACGGGCCAACCTGTCATGGGCCGACCTGTCATGGGCCAACCTTGATTACACCAATATCCCAATGTGGTGTGGGACATTAAAAGAGGTAAAGGTTGACTTCCGTTTGGTCTGCCAAATGTTGCTTCATGTATTCGCCTTGAAGTGTGAGGATAAAAAATTCATACTCGTTAAAAAGGCGATAAAGAAGTATGCGGAATTATCGGTCAAATGGTCGTATTATAAGGAGAAACACCCATGAATATTACCTACCCGACAGCGAAAAAGTTAAAGGAGTTCTTGGGGGAGTATCTATGAGGGATCCCGGCCGCATTAAGGTGCGCTCCTGGGCCTCGCGCTGGGCGCTCACGCCGCTTGGCTGGATCGTGGTGTTCCTGGCGGCGCTGTTCCTGGCCGGGTTCTGCTGCGGGTTTTGGTTTGGAAGATAAGAGTTGACAGGATGTAAGACAATTTGCGAGAATAAGACTATGGCCGCCAAGCCCATCTATAAATCAGTATCCATACACGCTTTGAGGGCGTGTCCTCATTCCTTGGCGGCCTGGGGGCACGTTCCCGTTTTGTGAATCAACTTGGAGGAGGTTCTATGGAATACACAAGAATAGATGCGGAAGAGCTTAGTAAAAAGACGCGCGGTGGCTTAATATATAAACTCGGAATGGGAAAGATGCAGGTCGCGGCGCTGGCTGCTTCAAAAGTAAAAGGGCGTATGCTTGTTATCTGCCCATGTAGTTTGGTTACCTGCTGGGAATTAGAGTTTAAGAATGCGGGGGTAAAAAACTACACTGTTGTAAATTATGAAAAAATCAAGCATCTTAAAAACGAGAGCTTTGATCTTTTAATAATTTCAGAGGCACAACTCGTAGGAAGAATATATACGCAGAGGACACGGTTCGTGTGGGAAGGTGTGGCCCGCAGGTGCAAAAGAATCTGGTGTCTTTTTAACTCTGAGGCCATAGCTGCCAATCCTATTAAATTATATCCGGCTCTAAAGTGCTTACACTCAGAAGACCTGCACTATAGCACATACGAGTCGTTTGCCAAGCATTACTGCGGCGGAGCATATATTTACGGCAACTATATGACCCTGCAAGGTCCTACTTGCGTTAAAGAGTTGAAGAAACTACTTGAGAAACATTATATTTCAAGATGAACGCTCTAATCCGTCAATCGCTGGACGCCATCGGCGCCGAATATAAAGGCGGAGAGCGTGCCTGGCTCGCGGAGAAGAACCCTATGGCTATTCGGCAGCTTGACGGCCTGCAGGACCGCGTGGACGCGGCTGTGCTGTCCGGGGATCCGGTCACTGCGGGTAGGGCGGCTACGGCTTGGGTACAGAATTGGTTGTTTTGGATTCGTAATTATAAAGTTCAGACCGGGAGGAATAATGGCAGCAATAAAAAGAACGAGCAGTTGTGATCTGCGGTCGGCCTATGATTGGCTGATATTTGAAAAGGCGGAGTATGGCCGGCAGTTCAAGAAGATGACGCCCGATCAGGTTAAATGCGCGGAGGCGGTGCTGGTGCATATGCACGAGGCGCTGATGGGTGGCGCCGAGGTCCTTAAGAAGATAAACAGGAGCGTCACGCCTGCCAAGAGGTTCGCATGAACGAAAATCTAAAATGCTTAAAGTGCCATTGGCTTTGTTTTGATATATCCGGGTATAGCGACTGGACGGTTACGGGAGAGTGGATCAATTGTCCGTCTGATAGATTTAAAGAGCTGGACAAATACGAGGATATCAAAAACGAAGGGCTATTGGCTTTGGCTGCCAAGGATTGTCCGTTTTATAAAGATGGAGAGCCCGCGCAGGAATTATCTTTGGATGAACCTAATGGGGATGTTGTTGAAAGAGTAGCCGAGTTTGAGGATAGATATAAATGACCACCTTATACAAACACCAAAACGACGCGATCGCATTCGCCATTAAGAACGGCGGAAAGGTCGCACTGTTCCACGAGCCCGGCCTGGGCAAGACGTTGACCGCGCTCGAGATCTTCAAGCATTACCGCCAACAGGATCCGGGCCTGCGCATGCTGGTGGTGTGCCCGCTTTCCTTAATTAACGCGGCGTGGGGCGAGGACACCAAGAAGTTCACGACGTTCAAGTATCTGCCCTACTCTGATGTCAAGAACGTGGGCCGCGGTCGGCCGGGGTGTATCCTGGACGCGGACGTGGTGGGCATAAACTACGAGTCGCTTATCGTCAAGAGCCGGTTTAAGGAGATCCACGGGCTGTTGGCCGCGGGATCGTGGATGCTGGTGGTCGACGAGTCCAGCCGGATGAAGAACCCGAAGTCTATGACCACCAAGGCGCTCCTGCAGCTGGCGCCCTGGGCCAAGCACCGGGTGATAGCGTCCGGGACGCCGGCGCCAAACGGCGAGTACGAGTTTTGGGCCCAGGCGCAGTTCATCCGGCCGGACTGCTATTCGGATTCGTTCTATGCGTTCCGCAATAATTACTTCCACCTGGCCAGGAACGGGCAGGTTTTGGAAATGCGCGGCCGGGTTATGACGCGCGGCATGATGGCGGAGATCTTCCAGAAGGGGTTTAAGTACCAGATAACGGACGCGAACCGGGCGGCGCTTATTGAGAGGATGGCGGGGTTCGCGCATTGGGTAAAGGCCAAGGACGCGCTGGATCTGCCGGCTACGGTGGACGAGGTCCGGTTGGTGCGGCTTAACCCGAACGAGCGCCGGGCCTACAACGAGATGAAGCGGCACCTGGTGGCCGAGATAAAGACCGGGCGGACAGTCGGCGGGCAGGAAGTGGTCGCGCAGGTAACGGCGGAGGTCGCGCTGGCCAAACTTATGAAGCTCAGGCAGCTTACGTCCGGGTTCGCCTACGATGAGAACCACGACGCGCACCGGCCGGGCCGGTCATCTAAAATGCGAGAGTTGGGCGACGCGCTCGAGGAGTTAGGCGCACAGCAGGTCATTATATGGGTGCAGTTTCACGAGGAAGTGTCCGCAATCACGAAGATGCTGGACGAGGATGGTAAGACCTACACGACGCTGTATCAAGGCACGCCGGACCGGGATGTCAGCATTAAGGACTTCCAGCAGGGCCGGGCGCAGTATTTGGTCGCCCACCCCCGATCAGCTGCGCATGGTCTTACGTTCGTGAATGCCTGGTCGCACGTGTTCTTCAGCCTGGATTATAGCTATGAGGCCCACGAGCAGGCCCGCAAGCGCACCGATCGCATCGGGCAGACCATGAAGGGGCTGTATATCTACCTGGTGGCGGAGAACAGCATTGACGGCATGTGCTTGGACGTTCTCCAGCGTAAGAAGTCGCTGCAGGACGTTTACTATGAGCTGGTGCAGGGGGAGGAGTAATGCCCTGCGATTATAAAAAATATCCGGTCGGGTGGAAATTGCTACGGGACACCGTCATCTGGAAGGCCGGGAACGCTTGTGATCTGTGCGGCGGAAAGAACGGCGGCAAGCAGTGGAAGACCGGATCAACCATCGTACTGACTGTCCATCACGTTAATTTTAACGTGAGCGACAACCGGCCCTATAATCTGCTGGCGTTGTGCCAGCGGTGCCACAATAAACTTGATATGCCGTTCCGGGTTGATAATAGGCGGAATAATGTCCGCGTGCTAAGAACAAAATTCGGGAAGTTGCGGGTGATAAATCATCCGCTATTCGAAAAGAGGAAGCAATGACCGACAAGGTCCTGCTGCTGGTGTTCCTGGCGTGGTATGGGTTGATAATCTATCGGGAGGTGAGGTCATGAAAGAAGTTATGAAAGCTTGGAGGATGTTTGATTTTATGGAGAAGTTGGCTGCTGTGGGGCTTTTTGCCGCGGGGCTTATATTTGGGTGGGCGGCATACACTAAAATCACGGCGCCTAAAAAATATCACGCCTATCAGTTCCTGGATGGCTCGTTCGCAGTGTGTGCGGAGATCGATCGGTCCGGGGCTTCGGTGTCGCTGTTTGACTGCATGAATGGCCGCGTCTATCTGTGTATGACCAATGTGAAGCGCGCCGACGATTTGATGGAGACGAAGTAATGAACGATATAAGCGGGGCGTTGAAAAAGGACTTAAAAGACCCCGCCATTGATATAGAATACTCCATGCTTTTAGGGCAGCAGAAGCGCCTACAAACCATGAATACCGGGGTGTGTGCGGATCCGGTGAACTGGCTGTTCTGGTGTGGCGTACTGATGTTGGGGTTATGCGGAGTGTATTTTATATGAACGAATCACGCTTTAAATGCGCGGCGGTAAAGGCCATTAAGAAGGAACTGCCTGGCGCGTGGGTGTATCATCCGAGTGACCGCTGGAATTCGGGCGTGCCGGATCTGCTCATCTTGTGGGAGGCGCAGTTCGCGGCCATCGAGCTTAAGGTGGGCCGCAATAAGGCTACACGGTTGCAGGAGGTGGTCCTGGGCCGGATCCGCGACGCGGGTGGGTTCACGGCTGTCTGTTACGATTTGGGGCAGGTTCGGGCGGTGTTGGCAATGATGATCAGGAGGAGGCATAATGGCAAAGAGTGAACGGGAACTGCTGAAAGGACGTTGAATCTTTCGATGTATTATGGTATGATATTCTTGTCTAAGGAAGCGGGGATTTTTATTTTTGAGAACTCCGGCAACCCCGCAACCTTAGACAAGTAGCGCGCCGGAGTTCTCTTTTTTATGATTAAGAAGTGCGAAGTTTGCGGGAACAAGGTTTCGGTTGTACTCTCTCAAATAAAAAAAGGTTTTGGGAGGTTTTGTTCCAGGAAGTGCATGGGAATTAATCAATCTAAGTTGGCTATTGGTGCCAATAATCCTAATTGGAAAGGAGGGGGAGCAAATTGTGTTTGTCTTATATGTTGTAAAAAATTCTACGTGTTTCCTGCTAAAAAAAAGATAGGGGCAGGGAAGTTTTGCTCTAAAGAATGTCATGGGGCGTGGAAATCAAAAAACAATATAGGCGAAAACAATCCGCATTGGAAGAACGGTATCACGCCTGCGCAATTACGAATAAGAAATTCTTATCAATACGCCGAATGGCGATTGTCTATATTTAAGAGAGATTCCTATACATGTCAAGATTGTGGGCAGGTTGGTGGAAGGATTCGCGCTCACCATTTAAAACGTTTTTCAGTTATCCTTAACGATATTCAACAGAAATTCCCCTTATTTTTAGAGTCCGATATCGCTTACAATTATAAAGATTTGTGGGATACAAAAAATGGTGTTACGCTTTGCGAAAAATGCCATAAAGAAATCCACAAAAAAGAGGGCAACAAATGACAGAAAGAGAGTTACTGGTTTCATACAAACTTGCGCGAGAGCGCCGGGACGACATAAAGAGCGCCCTGGCGGACGCGCAGGCAGTTTATGACAAGGCGGAGACTGCGATGGTGGAGTTCTTGATCGCAAAGGAGGCGAACGAGACCGCTACATACGATGGTATCGGCTACTGTAAGATGATGAAGCCGCGGGTTTTTGCGTCGTGCAAGATAGAGAACCTGCCGGCGCTTAAGGCTCATCTCGAACAAGCCGGGCGGAAGGATCTCATAAAGGAGACCATCGCGCCGGCTGCGCTGTCGAGTTACGTCGGTGAGGTCATTGACGCGGGCAAGGCGCCGCCGGACATGGTGTCTTATTATTTGAAACAGTCGGTCAAGATGTATTAAAGGAGAGGACATGACGAAACCGAAGAACAAAGCGCAGAAGGCTTACAACGCCGAGTCCAAAAAGAACGAGAAATTACTGGACAAGGCGAAGGAGACTCCATCACAGCGCACCGCGCGGCTGTCAAAGCTGGCGGAGGATATAACCGCCAGGGGTGGGCACATGGTCGGCGGGAATCTTGTGATGCCGCTGGGCCTGGGCCCGGCCAAGCAGGTGCTTAAGGGGCTGGACGGCCAGCAGTTGCGGGCTACGACCCCGCCGGCGGTGCAGGAGGCCGCGGACGAGTATTTCGAACGGAAGGGTGACGTGGATCAGGCGAAGGACCGGATGGCCACAGCCTTGGACAAGATAGAGTCCGAGATGAAGGCGTCCGGGATCACGGTGTGCGTTGTACGGCAGCGGACTGGTGATTCAATGACGTGCAGAATAAGAAGTTCTTCAAAGCTTGAAATAAAGAAGGTTAAGTAATTAACAGCGGCGTTATGGGCGCCGCTTTTTTATGCTATACTTATAATATGCTCCTGCAAAAAGCAAACACGTTGAATTTGTGCCCGGCGGAACCTCTTGCAGGAGCATTCTGTCCGGGCCGATTTTTATGACACACACAAAATGCGAGTCTTGTGGTAAGACTTTTAGAACGTTCCCGTCTTTTGTTAAAAAAGGCGGAGGCCGGTTCTGCTCTAATTCTTGCAGAGGCTTGTGGCTTTCTAAATCACAAATAGGAAAAGCACATCATAACTGGCGGGGGGGATTAATTCAAAGGGTTTGTGAGGAGTGTGGAAACACTTTTAAAGCATTCCCTGCTTCAGTAAAAAAGGGTTTATGCCGATTTTGTTGCAGGAAGTGTTTAAGCATTTGGCGTTCTAAAAATCAAACAGGAGAAAAGTCCCCATCCTGGAAAGGTGGTGGTACCACGTTACAATTAAGAATTAGGGGTTCTCGGAGATATATAATTTGGAGAAACGATATATTCAAGCGTGACAATTTTACTTGTCGTTTTTGTGGTTCGAAGTGTGGGAATGGGAAGAGAATAATATTGCACGCTCATCATTTAAGGGGTTTGTCCGTTATCGTGGATGATTTCCGTGTCAACTATCCTCTTTTGCCTATAGAATTCACGGTGGTTGAATTTAAAGATTTATGGAACATCGATAATGGCATAACGCTGTGTAAAAAATGCCATAAAGATGAGCATAAAAGACAGAACGAAATAAAACGAGACATAGGAGATACGTAATATGGCGATAAAACAGCAGCACAATAAGTTGAGGGAACCGACTCAGCCGGCGATGCCGCAGGATGAACCTACGCGGCCGGGCCCGCAAACGGATGAGCCCACAAATGCCCTGGCACCGGTTAACCAGACCGGCGGGGCCATGATGCTCAACAACGACACGCGCGGGTTCGAGGAGCCGGTCGACCAGACCGACCTCATCATTCCCCGCGCCAAGTTGGTGCAGCCCACGAGCGAGGAGGTATCGGACCCCACGTTCGCGCTGCGGGCGGGTGCCATGATCAATAGCCTGACCAAGGAGGCTATCTCGCCGCAGTTCGTGCCGATATTCTACTACAAGGAGTATCTGCGCTTCAACGGCCGGAAGCCGGCGGATCCCGGCTATGTGGCCGAAGTAGCGCCTGGCGCGCTTATCTGGCGGACCCGGGACGGTAACGACCAGCGCGTGCTGGCCGAGTGCGGGTTCGGGCCGGATGGCGAGACGCCGCTGGCTATCACCACGCTGAACTTCTTCTGCCTGTTCACGGATTCGGCTATGCCGCTGATCCTGTCGTTCGGGAAGACGTCGTACAAGGCGGGGAAGAACCTGCTCTCGCTCGCGAAGTTGCGCGGCGGGGCCATGTTCAGCCGGAAGTATAAGTTGGGCGTCCTGCCGGCGAAGAACGACAAGGGCTCGTACTTCGTGCTTAAGGTCGACCCGGCCGGAGACTGCGACGCGGAGATGTTCAGGACCGCAGAGTCGTACTTCAATCAGTTCGCTATGAAGCGCGACAAACTTAAGACGCACGTGGAGGACGGCGAGCATCTCTAGGCAGTGAACCCCGGCGTTATGGGCGCCGGGGACTTTTAAGGAGGGTACATGGAATCTGGATGTAAAGCGGGAGAGTTGGAGATAATTCAGCAACAGCAGGCTAAACTGGCGGCGAATCTGCTGGATGTTATCTCACGGTTGCAGAAAAAGAACGACGCCATGTTTGGCTCGCAGGGCGGGAAGTTACAGGGTAACGTGCCGCCGGCCTGCGATCCGCCGGGTTTGATAGGTGCGATAAAAGGCCAGGCGGCCGATCTTCTCCGCAAGTCAGAGGAGATTTTGGGGCTGGTGTCGAAGTTAGAGGATCTGTAAGATATTGCGCGGCGGCCGGGAAGGACCGGCTAGAGCCAACGAGAAGCTGTCTTAATCCCCCCGGCCTTTGAACGTTCCTGGGGAAGAGTGGGGCGATGTTCCCCGCCTTGACAGAAGCCGGTATCAAGCCCGGCCCGCGCTTTAAATTTTTAGGAGGACTATGTGGATAATACCAAAGAACTGCGAGTTGTGGAATGGTTTACCGGATACGGAGGCAATGAGCTCGGACTCCGCCGATGTATCCCAAATATGCGCCCAATCGCTTTCTGTGAGAGGGACGCTTTCGTCGTTGCGAACTTGGTGTCTAAAATGGAAGCGGGACTCCTGGACGCGGTTCCTGTCTGGACGGATGCTAAGACCTTCCCCTGCGAACCTTTTGCTGATGGAAAAGTTGATCTGTTCATCGCTTCCTATCCGTGTCAGGGGTTCAGTCATGCCGGCAAGCGCCTCGGAGTCGAGGACGAACGACATCTTTGGCCCTACTGCCGCGCATGGATTAAAGGAGCAAGACCCGGAGCTGTTTTCCTCGAAAATGTCGAAGGACACGTCACGCTTGGACTCTCCACAGTCCTTGCCGACCTGGAAGAAGATAATTATCGGGCAGCGTGGGGAATATTCAGCGCGTCTGAAGTCGGCGCGCCTCACCAACGGAAAAGAGTTTTTATCTTGGCCTACGACAAGAGCGAAAGATGCAAACTCATGGACAATGAACAAGGCTTGGGTGGGGATGAAGAAGGAGGACACCTTGGAAGGAGTGGTCCGCTTGTGGCCCAGCAGCAGCAGCAGGGACTGGAAGGACACGCCGGGGATGGGGACAACGCGGCCGGACAGACCAGGAGAGGGGAGGATAGACCAGTTGCCGAGGGCGGTGTATGCGGAGGGGTGGTCAACACCGCAAGCGCACGATGCGACAGGCCGGAGTTTGGGCCAGAAGGACAAACACGGAACGAAACACGGATGCCGATGCCTGGTGAGGGATGTTACTGGCCTTCCCGCCCAGGAGTCAGCCAATACGGATGGGAGCCGCCACGAGTGGTGCTCTCCCAGCGGGATGGCGGGGGGTCAGACGAGCAGGGGCGGGGATCGGAAGGGCGAGAAACTGTTGGGGGGCCAGGTGGCGGGGAAATTAAATCCGAGGTGGGTCGAATGCCTTATGGGCCTCCCCCTGGGCTGGACCTCGCCCGATGCACCGGCCTCAGTGATTCTGAACTGGCCGTGGTACACGAGATTGAGGAGTGGATGGTCCGCGGTTGCAATAGAACGGACGAACTCCGAATGTGCGGGAACGGAGTTGTGCCAGCCACAGCCGAGCGAGCGTTCAGGGTCCTCAGCGCCGAACTTGCAGGGTGAGTTGTTTTAAGGTATTATTTATTATGGTCCTCGCAAACCACACAACAGATTGCTCCACACGTCGCTTTTCCTTTGCGAGGACCTGCGGCGTGTGGACGTTTTTAATTATATGGAGGGGATATGCTCATTATTAAGGTGAAGTATAAAGCCAAAAGAAACAAGCGTGACGGGGTCTGGACGCTTACGATCGTGTGTCCGTTCTGCGGAAAGGTCCACCATCACGGTGGCGAGCATTTTGACGCGCCGATGTTGGGGACGCGTGTTCCACATTGCGACGAGGCCGCAGGCGGGCAGTACGAGATCATACCATGAGGTACGCTGATTTTGGGTGGGCAACTTTCCCTTGCAGCGGTAAGATCCCGGTTAAGGGCTCCAAGGGTTTTGAGGACGCCGACACTACCGGTAAGGTATTTCAGAAGTTCCACGGTGATAATGTCGCTATTGCCACAGGCGCAAAGTCCGGGGTGTTCGTCTTGGACGTGGACGTGAAGCCCAAGAAGGACGGCCGGCCTGGTGTGGGCGCCGAGACTTTGGCCGCGCTGGTGGCCAAACACGGACCGCTGCCGGACACCGTACAGGCGCGTACCTGGTCCGGGGGTAGCCATTACTTCTTTAAAATGCCGGAGGGCGGGATGGGTTGCCGGATAGGGTTCCTGCCGGATCTAGATATCAGGGCTGATGGCGGGTATGTTATAGCGCCGCCGTCTGTGGTGGAGGGCAAGCCCTACACTTGGGTGCACAGCCCGGAGGACTACGACTGCGCCCCAGCTCCGAAGTGGTTGCTGGACATATTGGCGAAGCCGAAGGAATCGGTCGCGCCGGCGGACGCCACGGGTTTGGTCATTGAGGGCAACAGGAATGACCAGTTAACGAAAAGAGCCGGCAAGATGCGAGCGGCCGGCGTCGCCGCGGATGAAATATACACCACCCTGGCGAAGTTTAACGCCACGCGCTGCTCGCCGCCGCTGTCGGACAAAGATGTGCGCGTGATCTCGAATTCTGTGGGGCGCTACGACCCGTCTATTGAGAATATCTTCCTGTCGACGCCGCATGACCAGGAGGGGCATTACCAGGTGTTCCTAGCGTTGCATGGGAAGAACGTGCTTTATACCCGGGAGCTCGGGTGGATGGTGTATCACGATGGTTTTTGGGATAAGGACCTATCCGATAAATACCTCAGCGAGTGGATCACGGACGTGCTGCGGCGCCGCAAGCAGGCGATAACGCAGGGCGGGATGAAGTTCTCGCTGTCAAAGTTTGAGGCCAGCCGCGCGAACCTGGACTCCGTGAAGGCTATCTGCCGGGATCGTCTACTGGGGCGTCTGGCAGATTTTAACGCAGAGCCGCATCTGCTGAATTGCAATAATGGCGTGTTGAACCTAAAAACGCTGGAGCTGTTGCCACATTCGCCAGACTTCCTGTTCAATTATAAAATCAAGACGAATTGGAATCCGGCCGCGGAGTCGCTGCCCTGGGTGGATTTTGTGGCGTCATGCGTAGGTGAGGATCCCGCGGACTTCACGGAGTCGATATCGGCGCTCGAGCTCCTGCAGATAGCGGCCGGGTATTCGCTGACCGGCGACACCACTGCGGAGACCATGTTCTACGTGTTCGGGCCACCGCGGTCGGGCAAAGGCACGTTTATGACCGCCATACAGAATCTCATGGGGCCGCTGTCAAACACGGTCAACATCGGCACACTGTGTTCGGCCAGTAAGAGCGATAACCAAAACTTCGAGCTGGCCGGGCTTTCGCTGTGCAGGTATGTCACGGTTGCGGAGACCGGGCGCGACACCTACCTGGACGCCGGCAGGATCAAGAATCTGACCGGAAACGACCCCATACAATGCGCGTTTAAGTTCAAGGACTCATTTCGCTATAACCCGCTATTTAAGATATGGGTGTCGTCAAATCATGAGGTGAACGTGGACGCCGGGGATGACGCCGTGTGGGATAGGCTCCGGGCGTTCCATTTCCTCAATAGCCATAAAGACAACCCAGACACGTCGCTTAAGCGCAGGATGGTGGAAGGCAGCGAGGCGGTGCTGCTGTGGTGCGCACAGGGCGCTCAGGCTTGGTTTAGGCTGCAGGAACAGGGCAAAGCCATGCCAAGGACCGATAAGATGCGCGCCTACCTCAAGGAACGTAAGGACGAGGCCGATTACGTGATGCAGTTCCTGGAGGATGAGGGGATCGCGAAGCCGGACTATAACGCCAGCGGGTTCGATGGGTATAATTCGGACAATTATGAGCCGGTTGCCCGCATTTACGGCAGGTTTAAGGAGTTCTGCGGCGCCAATCATATAGATAAGTTCCTTTCTCTACGGAGCTTCGTAAGCGATCTTAAGCGCCGGGGGTTCGTTTACACTCAGCGTAAGATCGCGGATAAGACTGCGCGCGTGTTCTTAATCACAAAAAAGATGCCAATCGGGGTCAATAATGGCCTGTTTTAGGTCCCTGGGGCCGTCCCTGAGTTGGTCCCTGAGTTGGTCCCTGAATGGGGGACCAAGCGAGTTATCCACAGGTTTGCGGAGTTATCCACAGGGGGCTGTGGATAACGTTCGGGGACCAGGGACCATTAGGGACGGGTTTTTACCAATGAGAATTGCTGGGTCCCTAAGTCCCTGTGTTACAGCATGTATATGTAAAGTGGTAAAATAGGGTATAAAATATATATAGCGGGGGGGTTTCCAAAAAATCGGGGATTCAGGGACTGCTGATACAAGATAAGCGCGTTTATAATGATAAGGAGGACGTCTGATGGTTAAAAAATACCGGGGTAAAGAAAGGCAGGTGTTCCTGGATGGGTATGCGCAGGGGTGGGCGGACTGCCGGGATTCGAAGGCGCTGGATCCGAATCTGACCATCCATAAGGGTGGCGTCCGGCCGGTGGGCCCTGCTCCGGTTCGGTTGCGGTACACGGACGCGCCGGGGGTGGGGTATAACCCGGGAGGCGAGCAGACCGGGGTGGATGGGCACGCGCGGATAGGCGATCCTTGCAAGGATTGCGCTACGCTGCGGGAGATGGGGTGCGATGGAAAAGACTGCGTGCATTATATACCGGGGGTTCGACCGTATAAGACCACCACCGGGACGGAGTTGCAGATGGCGGATATGGAGCGCAAGACACGGGCCGAGGTCCGGCGCGATTTAATTATGGCCGAGAGAGCGTATGTTGGTTTAACCACGCGCTATCCGACCGCTGATGAGTTGGCCATCCTGGGCCCACGTAAGCCCTGCGATAGTGAGTCGATGTGCCCGGTGGCGCCGGGGTGCCATATCTGCGGGCTGACGCGCGAGGAGTTGGCTATCCTTGACAAAGCGAAAAGGGGAGGCAAAAATGCAAGGTGATTTCCAGTCGCGTTTTGTTCGGTGTTTGGCGATTTACCGGAGGTTACAAACGTCGCCGGGGTCTGTCGCCAAGATGGCTGTGAACTATGGCGTAAGCGTGCGGACTATCCAGCGCGATATTAATGCGCTCACATTGGCCGGGTATCCGATTATGCCGGTTGTTGGCAAAGGCATTTACAAGGCGGAGGCTTGACAACCACCGGGCGGGCGTGCAATAATATGGCCATGGTATCACTATCCTGGAAAACCGAGAAGCGAAAAGTGTCGGCGCTTATCCCCTACGACAAAAATCCGCGCAGGTTGACCGAGGCGCAGGCCGCGCAACAGAAAAACAATTTAAACGATGAGCCATCGGCAGATAATAAGTCAGGCGATCTATTCGCCTTGGGTGGTCATCGTTCTTTTTTTGAAAATTTTGTAGGGATGTTGTAATGCGTGGGGGAGTCTTGACAAATCCTAAAAATCAATGTAACCTATAGGGCAATGAAAGAGCCACGTAAGCGTAAACCTGGTGCAGGTCGGCCGACAATAATGACTCCGGATGTTATAGGAAAATTAGAAGCCGCCGCCAGTTATGGCTGCCCGGTAACCGAGATGTGTTTTCATGCCGACATCTGTCCCGACACCTATTACGAATATCTAAAAAAATTCCCATTATTTGCCGACAGAATTGCGGCATTACGGGAAAAGCCTGTTTTTGAGGCAAGGAAGTGCGTGGTTGAGGCCGCTAAAAAGGATCCAGAGATAGGAGTTAAATACCTTGAGCGCGTCCGTAAAAAGGAATTCTCCACGCGGCAAGAGGTTGAATTATCTGAGCGCGACGATTACGACAATCTTACCGATGAGCAACTCGCTAAGATAGCAAGCGGCAAGGCAAAACCTGGAGACTTTATAAAATAATGTCGAACGATGAGGGGTTGTCTGCCGTTGAAATATCCAAGAAGCGTTTAATTTACCGGGCAAAGCATGAGCGTTGCCGGTACTACACACCATCGGGCAGGTCAGAACAATTCCTAGCACACCTGAAAAAGTTCCCACCAAATTACAATGGTATAATAATATTGATTTTACGCGCGGGTAACTCGTTTGGGAAATCCGCGTTAGCATGCAACTTGATTGCCTACCTGGCCGGCCGCACGCCGAACCCCTGGTTTGACGCCATCCCTTACTTAAAACAATTCCGCAAACCGAATAGGGGGCGCGTGTATACCACGGCGAACGCTGCGGCCAATACGTACCCGGACGAAATACAAAAATGGTTTCCGCGTGGAGCGTATACTTCTAGCAAAGAGGGTCGCGCATTTGATAAAAAGTTTAAATTCAAGAACAAAAGTATCTTCGACTTCTTTACCTTTGACCAAGATATTGAGCAAGCTGAATCTGTAAGCCTGGACTGGCAGATCGCGGATGAGCCGCCGTCGCGTAAGTTGTTTGGTGCCATGAAAACGCGCCTACGGTTCGGAGGGCTCATGGTGTTCGTCCTTACGCCGCTTGAGGACGCCGCGTGGATGGCTGACGAGCTAGAGATCCCGGAGCGCCTGGGCGAGGACGTGTTCGTGACCACGGCCGACACCGAGGACGCGTGTATCGAGCATGGCGTCCGGGGCCACCTGCCGCACGCGTCCATTGAGGCCATGTTCAAGGATTGCGACGAGGCTGAGCGTGCCGCGCGTAAGGGCGGCGCCTACCTGCATCTGTCCGGCCGCATATATAAAACCTATCGCGCCGAGGAGTCAGGCCATTGCCCGGTTGATATCCATCCGTATCACTTGGACGAGTGGGAGCGCGGGCCCGGCCCCGGCTGGACGTTGTGGAACGTGATGGATCCGCACGACCGAAAACCGTTCGCTATCGGTTGGTATGCCGCGTTCCGTAATGGCGACGTTTACACGATCGCGGAGTGGCCGGACGATTCGTGGCCACCGTTCCACAAGATGAAGGATTGCACGTGGGTGCCTAAAGACTACGCGAGGATGATTGTGGAGACCGAGCGCGCGCTGGGCGTTAAGGACGCCGGCCGCGGCGTGCGCAGGCTTATCGACCCCAACTTTGGTAACACGCCCTGCTTCGCGACGAACACCACGATAAAGATGGAGATGTCGATGTGGGGCATGAAGCCGGTCGCTGAGGGTGGACAAGGCGGGTATCTGCTTAACTACCAGGACGCGCCGGATCCGCTGACCGGCGGGCATATAGCGGTGAAGGCGATGTTGGGCGATATCTCGAAGGGTATCCGTCCAAAGCATTACGACCTCGCGCATTGCAAGAATCACATTTTCGGAATGACGCGCTACGGGCATAAAGAGAACCGCAACGAGAAGATGGGGACATCCGAGAAGCCGGAGCTTATCCATAAAGACTTCCCGGACCTGCGCAGGTATCTTGCATTGGCCAAGGTTAAATTCATAGAATTACCCAAGGCAGAAAACGTTCAGCGGGCGTCCTCGTATGGGAAGCCTGGATACAGGGGAGTGTAAATGAAACAACGGACATGTGCGCAGTGCGAGCGTCAGGGTGTGTGTCGTAGTCCGAAGCAGACGACGGTTCGGACATGTAAACATTTTAGGAGGCATGGATGAGTCGTCCTATAAATCCCAAGGCAGAGTTAATCTTCCCTACGTTTGTCGAGTTCACGGCGAACATCAAAACGTTCCCGGACGACCTGGCCTACGCTGCGCAGTGCCGGCATTGCGGCGGGCA
>ERZ1292632.2449-Hain-H43-01um-R2-2449-length-15469-cov-18_pt1 | contig 15469 bp, 22 predicted proteins | sample MGYA00564407_ERZ1292632 | MGnify/ENA primary metagenome ERZ1292632 (study PRJEB36523, sample SAMEA6512637) | groundwater metagenome | collected 2019-01-08 | study: AquaDiva: Metagenomics assemblies of 32 groundwater samples | reverse complement strand
CCGTTATCGTCATGGATTATCGAAATGCTCCAGACATTATTCGCTGGTCGAAAATCCCTGCTTATTCCTGCGCGAGCCTTGCGTCGTTCGTCGATACCAATGGTGTCAGGCGCGTACTCGCCGGCGGCAATGATGGCTACGTGAGGCGACTGAATATCGTAGATCGTTCAATAGACGCGGCGACTTCCATGGCCTATAAGATCACGACTCCGTTCCTGAATTACGGCCAGCCGAATCAGATGAAGACCTTGGAGAAAGGCTCGATTGGGATAGCGCCGAAGGGCAACTTCGACTTTACATATGGATGGACGAGAGATAATCAAACTCAGCAGACCTACACGGTCAATCAAGGCGGTAACGACGTGCTTGGTCCGGCGAACGCAAACCAATTCACGCTTGGCACCTCAACGCTTGGTGGTTCGCAATATCTTGACCGTTACATGGAGTTCGCGGAGGGCGGGGAATTCAGGAGTATTCAGTATCAAGTGACTCAAAACGGGGTGAACGAGGATATCGAAGTGCATTCGACCAGCGCGTCCATTTCGTTCGGCTCTGAATCTTCGGAGAATGCGTAGTGGCCCTCGCCCGCATACATACATGGTCCGCCGGTGAAGTTCTTCTAGCCAGCGAGCTAAACGCCGAATTCAATAATATTCTGAACAACGCGGCAGACCTCGTATCGCCGTTCACCAAGGCAATTTCTATGGGGGGCTTCGCGCTCTATTTCGACGCGGCAAGTACCCACGGGATAACGGATTCGGCGAAAGGTTTGAATCTGTCGGCATGCGCGATCAACAATGCCTTCACGACTGTTGCGAGCGATACAACCCCTGATATCTGGACGACGGTCAGCGGGTTGGTTAATTACACCGGCACGGTCACGGCGACCGGATTCGCGGCGGCTCCGCAGGCTGGGGCAAGCCGGCGGCTGGTTTGCGCGGGCGCGGCTGTGTTTACCGCTGGCGCGAACATGCTGATTCAGGGCGTCAGTTCAGGTTCCAATCTTACTGCCGCTGCCGGAGATATTATCGACGTTCATGCCATTACGACCACCCAGTTCAGGCTGATTGTGCTTAGGGCGGACGGAACGGCTGTCCCGGTTGTTGTCCCATCGAAGGGCGGAACTGGAATAGCGAATAACGACGCATCGACGGTAACGATCTCCGGGAATTATGCGATAACCGTTACCGTCACGGGGACTACTGGGATCACGTTGCCGCCCACCGGGACCGTCGCCACTCTGACCGGAAACGAGGCGCTGACCAACAAGACCATCAACGGCAATACGATAACGGCCGGCTCGGGGACTCTCACACTCGCGGCTGGCAGCACGCTTGCAACATCCGGGGCGAATAGTATTACGTTCACCAGCACCGGCCCGACGAATGTTACGTCGCCTACGACCGGGACACTGGCAACGCTGGCAGGAACGGAAACTCTGACAAATAAGCGGGTAACGGCCCGCGTTGGGTCAACGACTTCATCGGCGACTCCGACGATCAATACCGACAACGTGGATGTCTACAAACTGACCGCGCAAGCGGGGGCGGTGACCTCCTTCACCACGAATTTATCGGGAACACCGGGCGAAGATGACGTTTTGATTATCCATATCACCGGCACGGCGTCGCGGGCGTTGACCTGGGGGGCATCATTTGAGGCCAGCACGATCGCGCTGCCGACCACAACCGTTAACACGGATATGCTGACTGTTGGGTTTCTTTACAATACCGTCACTTCAAAGTGGCGCTGCCACATGGCGGTGTGATCATGTTGAGACGACTCGTTGGCCTGGCCGGCACCGGGCACCCACAATGGAACGCCTGGGACCCGACGCACAAGGGCGATCACTTCACGCTCACTAATCAGAATCGGACTGCGGCGAACGATATTCCAACTGTCACAACTGGAACGGTTCTTTCAGTTTACGGAAAATCAAGCGGAGTCTATCAATGCGAGCACACCATTGATGTTCAACCAGTTACAGGAATTATCGAAACGGGTGTAGCGTATCAAACTGTAGACCTAAACGCTGGGATGGGCGCCGTAGAGAATATGTGGACATGGATCATTACGTCCGCAGGAATCAAAAGCAATAACACTGGCCAAACCCCTTGGGAAACTGGCACGCTGATTGTCACAGACGTATTAGGTCTCCTGCTTGACATTGCGGGGAATAGTCTTAAGTATTATAAGAACGGAACGTTGTTAAGTTGGGACCCGTTTGGCTGGCCTGGCGGCCCGTTCTCGAACATCATGAGAACGTCCAAGGACGAACCACAGTATGGACCATTTGCGGGAACTGTTTATTGGGCATTCAGAAGCATTGGTGCAACTGGGGGGCAAATTACTAGCAATTTCGGGCACACTGCTTTTGCATTTCCAATCGCGGGCGCAAGCCCCATGCATGGACCGAGCACATGATGATCACGCCGAGCACGACAACCGAAAACAAGAAAGGCAAAAAGACGCGAGAAGCCATGCTTCGCGAGCGCGTCGTTATCCGCCTAGCTCTTGACGAAACCGGGCCGATGATCGCTGCGATTCTAAAGGACAACGGCGTCGAGCTTCCGGGCGCGGACTGGAACCATGTGTTTCCCCATTGGTTGATCGCTTGTGATGGGGATGACGTGATAGGGTGCGTCATGGTGCTGCCGGCGAAGCCGGTAGGATATGCGGAGTTCCTGCTGGTCAAGCCGTCCGTTTCGTTCAAGTTGCGCGCGATTGCGATCAGGAAACTTATCATTGCGGCGATGGCGACTGTCCAGGCAGGGAAAGCGTCCTATGTGGCCTGTAATATTGCTGAGAACAACGAAAAGTTCTCAGGCGTCATAGAGAAGTTGGGCGTGTCGAAGTTTCACAGACGCACGCTTTATGTTAAGAGACTGACACCATGAAAATCTATACGAAAATCGTCATGGACACTATGACCGGCCAGGTCGAGGAATCAGAATCCTTTGATTATGCTGGCCCGGTCGCGAAACTGGACATCTTTGGCGGCGGTGGCAGCACTTCAACGACGACTGTCGTCAATCAGCCTGCTGAAATGACGCAGGAAGAACGCGATTTGCTCGCGTTGAATAAACAGCTTGCGGAGCGGCAGCTTAAAAATATTGATGCCCTTCAACCGTATCAGCAGGAACTGCTCAGTCTGTCTCTTGCCGATTTGAGGCGCAACGCTGCTGATCAAGACGTGCTTGATGCCGCCATATCTCCTGAAGATAGAGCCGCGTTTGCTAAAAGTGAATTCGCGCGCGCACAACGGCTGGGGCCGATTCAGGATGAAGTCCTGCAATTGCAGTTGGATGCGCTGCGGTCCGGGGGCGCTGCAACGCCTGAGCAATTGGCCAGAATCAAGGCCGCGACGGAAGCCGGGATTACTGCGGGAACCGGCGACATAGACGCGCAGACGGCTCGCGGCATCGGCATGATCGCAGACGAACTGGCGAACTCGCGCGGACTTCGGCTATCGGACTCTCCAATCAGCAGCGAGGCGGCTTTGCTTGCGCGCGAGGGCGAGATTCAGAAAGGTAGTCTCACCAGGAATCTGAGGGCTGCGGAAGCCTCGTCTGCCCTGAATTATCCGTTGGCCGCTCAGCAAATATTCGGCGCGCAGAATCAGTCTCAGCAGGGCATCTTGCAGTCTGCGCAGCAATTCCAGCAACAACTCCGGGAACAGGCATTCCGCAATCGTCTCGCCCTAACTGGCCCAGCAGTAAGCGGCGGCATCGGCATGGCGAGCATCGGGTCGGGATATCGGCCTAGTTTTAATAGAGGGAGCACCCAAACGCAGACCACTGACACCAGCGGAGGCGGGATAAATCTTGGACAACTAGGACAGGCAGCAAGCGGCGCAGCAGCGCTTTGGTCGGTATTTTCAGACCGCCGATTGAAACACGATTACGGTGTAGTTGCGAAGACGAAAGGCGGAGTGAAACTGCACTTGTTCAAATATAAAGGGGAGGGCGCAGAGACGCCACTACGGCTTGGCGTCATGGCCGATGAAGTGAAGACAGTCAGGCCAGATGCCGTGCATCGTCATCCCAGCGGGTTTGACGCCGTTGACTACAGCAAGGTGGCATAGCGAGGCGACATAATGGGTATATTCGACGAAGATCAACTGTACTCGATGCCGGTGGCAACTCCGCTGCCGGATTCGGCATTGTTTTCCGCACCGTCGTCAGGTATCGGCATGGCCGACATTCAAGAGCCTGCGCCGGTCGAAGATCGTTCGCGCGCCGCGCTGCCACCTTACATCAGACTGGCGCCGTCGCCGCGAGACCAGATTCGTGCGGAAGTAGAGAAAATGTCTGGCGTCGATAAATTCTTTGCTGGACTCGGGGAGTTCGGGGCAGGAGTAACCGGGCGACCGTCACCACTCATGCAGAGAATCAAGCAGCAGCGTGAGGAAAAAATTCTGCGGCTACAGGAAATCAAGATATTCAACGACACGACTAAGGACGTGCTTGACAACGCCGACCGCATGGAAGGCGATGCGCGTACGCAATATCTTAATGAGCGCGCGGCAAGCCTAGACAGCATCGTTCCTGGGTCCGGCGATATGCTCAAATCGCTGTCTGACGATAGCGGTTATGGCAAGATGGTTTTGAAGTACGCCGGGAAAAGCGAGACATTGAAAATGACGCTGGAAACCGGCGGGATGCCAGCCGCCGTCAAGTTGTTCAAATCGACTGACGGGAAAAAGCTGATTCAAAGCGAAATCGAATCGGCGGCATTGCCGGATATCAGGACAAAACTCACTACCCTTGGCCAACTCGCGTCGGAACTATTAAGCCCCGAAGAGCTTAAAAAAGTGAATGGAGATGGTTTTATCAGCCCAGACGAGGCCGCGTTACTCAACCAAAGGGCGATGGTGCATGAAAAATATAAGGTTGCCGCTTTGAGCGAGGAACAACTGGCGCTCGCCAATAAGCACCAAGACGCAACCTATGCGTTGGCCGGATTCGCAACGAGCAAAACAGCTCAGGATATTATCAAGAAAAGAGGGGAGGAAACAGTTAAAACACGCACTGCGGAATCCACTATTGGCAAGATCAAGGAAGATTTGAAAGCTGGCCGAATTACTCAGGAAGAGGCCGATGCCGCAATCAGAAAAGCAACAATTCGTGAGGGAACCACCGTTAACCTGCCAACGGCCCATACCGAGACTTTCCGTCAGATGCCGGATGGCACAACTCACAAGTTCGTCACACAGATCGGACGTGATGGGACGGTACGGCAAGTCGATGTTGGGCCTGCTGACGCCGCTCCGACGCCAGGGCCGAAACTCTCGGATCTGCAATCGTTTCGCAGTTCCTATTTTGCACAGCCGATAGTCAAACAAGCCAACGATCTCGACATGCGCTTGAAACCCTTGGCCGATTATGTCGTTCGGCTCGGAAAAACCAAGGTCTCCGAAAATGCCTGGGACTTGGCTCTTGGCAAGATGTATCTGTCAATGACCAGGGCGGAAGGTGATCGGGTGCTCGCAATGGACAAGAACGAGCTGAAGAAATTGCCCAGTATCGGCGACCGGGTTGGCAATGCGTTTTCGAGCTTTTTCGCTGGTAAGGATTTAACCGACGTGACCCGCAAGCAAGCGTGGGATGTAATCAGCGGGCGATGGAAGTCAGCGCGTGAGGCGCGTCAAGCGCAGCGAGTTGAATTCGAGAATGTCGCCAGGGAAAGGGGCTATCCGATTGAAAAGATTTTTGGGGCGCCTTAAATGGACCTCGATAAACTGATTTCAGAGGCGGATTCTTCGGCGCGCGAAAGCGTGAAGGAGAGTAAGTACGATCCAGAGCAATCCACGTTGGGTTACTTCTGGAATCAGGCAAAACTTATTCCTCCGGGCATTCTAGGACTTCCAATGGAGACTATTTATAACATCCGCGATCTTCTTCATGCCGGAACCGGAGCGGCGTATATCGCGGCCACTGGCAAGCCTCCCCCTGAATCCATAGACCCGGCGCGATTCTCCTTCCGCCCTGGTGGCGTTCAGTCGGCAATCGGACTCCTGCAGAAGGTGCCTGGCTTGGGTTTCGATCCCACCATCAAACCTCCGGGGCCGGGCGAGGAATTCGTCGGCGATGTTCAGAATACCGCCTTGAGCATTATGGCGACACGCGGGCTTCCGAAAGCCGTAATGCCACGCGTGTCTGCTGGCGAAGCTACCACCTTCGGCGTTGGAGCGGCGACGGGAAAGCGCGCGGCAGAAGCGATATTGCCGGACACTCATGGAGCTGCCGAGATGGGCGAACTCGCGGGCGGGCTTGGGCTTTCTGGATATGTTGCCCCGCGCGTTTCGCTGATCAAAGGCGTGGTGCAAACTGCTATCTCCGGGGAGAAACGATCCGCAGTTATAGATGAAGTTGTGAAAAAATACGCCCCGCAACTTGATGAATCTCTCAGGAAAAAAGTCACAGAGACAATCGTAGGCGAATTACGCGACGACCCGCTGGCGGCAAAACGCATGGTCGAAGCGCAAAATCTGCTTAAAGAAGCCCCTGGCGTCAAGTTGGATATAGGCCAATCTTCGGAAGTCGGCGGCATCGTTCAGCGCATTGCCAAACTGGTGAATTCGTCCGCCCAGTCGTTAAATGAGAAAGTTGTAATCGACCGGTCCAACCGACAAGCGATTTCAGATGCGGTAGAGTTTCGCCGTCCCGGTGATTTGCCTGTGGAGTTGGAAAGGGTGACCGCTTCCGCTGCGGCGCGAGAGGCGCAATTGGAACGCATGATAGGCGATAGCGACGCTGCCATGAGCGCCCTAGCGTCGGAAGTTCGGCCTCTCCCCGCTGGACAAACAGCTACATTCGGGGGAAGGCTTGTTGGTGTCCGCAAAGAACTGAAAATCAATTACGATTCACTCGCAAAAGATAAACTAGACACCGTTCAGAAGGTTGCTGGTGATTCTGAATTTGCCGTGGGTGGAATCCTCGCGGAAGCTGCCAATCTCTCCCGCCAATTGATCGGGAAATACGGCCCGGAAAATATCCCCGCCATTCTCCACCGTATTAACAATCTCGGCAAGAAACCAGAAGTAGCGCGTGACTCGATTGGACGACCGATTGACGAAGCTGGAAACGTCATAACCGGCGATGCGCTATCCGCTCCGAAAAGCGTGCCCTTTGCGGAATTACGCGCGATGCGGGAAGTCGTGAACCAAGACATCTCGGACGCGGCAATATCGCCATTCGCCGATGCGCGCCAGCGTTACCGCGCCTTGGTTCGCATCAAGTCACAGATTGACAGGACTATTAAGGAATCTGGGAATCAGCCCGTTCAAGATGCCTATGGAGGTTTTCTAAAATTCTACCGCGAGGAATACGCCCCAAAATTTCTCAAGGGGATCAATCTCAAACAAGCATTGAGTACATCTTACGGCGAGCCAAGAATTCCAGTCGAGTCCTTGCTCGGGCAATATCTTAAACCCAACGGACTTACCTCAATCAAAAGATTTATCGACCTCTACGGAACGAACCAGGAGGCGATGCAAATGATGCGCGATGCTGCGGTCGATCGGTACGCTTCCCAAGTCGTTGACGGTACCGGTAGGATAACAGAGGACCGTCACGCGAAGTTCATGCGCCAGTATGGTGGCGTCTTTCAATCTCTGAAAGAAGCCGGACTCAACATTGAAGCGGTTCTTAATGGCCGCGCCAAGACCTATGCCGCATTAGCCGAAAGGAAAAATGCGCTTTCTGAGCAACAGAAAGAACTCCAGAACGATGCTTTTTTGAAGGTGCTGCAAGACAAGTTCGGCAACAAGAGTGTCGATCAAATCATGCCGGACGTTATCAAAGACCAGAGAATCGCGCGCGGTATATTGGCAAAACTTGGTCGGGATGGCGCTAATGGAATGGTCAATTGGTTCGCGGACGACATGGCATCGGTCATCAACTCATCGGCCCCCGGAGACTTAGGAATAGCATTATCTATGAGGCTCTCGGACAAAAATTATCTCGGTTCGTACCGGCAAGCTTTGGTCAAAGCTATTGGCGAGAAGAGCGCGGACGCTCATATTATGAGGCTCTCGGCGATTGAACGATTAAGCTCGAAAATCAGTTTGACGGAAGCGGACCCTTATATGGGATTGAAACAGCCGCTCTCTGAATCTACAACTGGCGGGGCTTTTTACAAAGCGGTCGGATTTACCGCCCGCACGGCATTTAATCTTTACCGGGCGATGATCGGCGGAAGAACAAGCGAGGCGGACGTGGCCTTTACGCTTGGCGGGCAGGCCGCGACATACCGCATTCAACTTATGATGGACGAGATCAGCAGAAAGCTCATTGCTGACCCTGAATTTTCAAAGACCGCGTTGGCACTGATGCAGGAACCACCAGGATCGCCGGGCCACACAAGAACGCTCAAGGAATTCATCAAGAAATCCGCCTCTTTGGCTTCACACTGGACTGGCTTTGATCGCTATGGTGAAGTCATCGAAAAAAGCGCGCTCGGATTAGCCGTGCAGCAAGCGCAAAAACAGGAACAGGAATAATGACCATCTCCCGCGTGCATACGTGGATAGCCGGCGAGGTACTCACGGCTGCTGATCTTAACGCAGAGATCAACAATATACTCAACAATACGACTGCGCTCGTCACGCCGCTTACCGCAAATCTAATATGGAATCCTGATGCGACTTACGACATTGGCGCATCGGGCGCGAGCAGGCCGCGAGACCTGTTCCTGTCGCGTAATGCCGTAATCGGAGGAACACTCACCCTTTCCGGCGCGCTGACATACGGCGGAGTCGCCCTGACTGCGGCGGTGTCCGGCACTGGCTCAATGGCACTAACTGCGAGCCCGACATTTACAGGCACAGTCAATGCAGCGGCACTCACGCTGAGCGGTCTGCTGACAACCACCTCGCCCGCCATCTCGACCAGCATTACGACGCCAAGCACGACCTTCACTGCCTTCGCCGGAGCCACAACGCTTCTCACCCTCGGCGGCACAGGCGCTACGAGCGTCCTGGCGATACCAGGTACGCTGGATGCGAGCGGGACCACGGCATCACTAACGCTCGCGGGTGGTGCTTATATAGCCAAAAAACTGATTGGTGCTGACGCTGCGTTTTCCACTGGCATCGGAGTATTTGCGATTTCAGGCGCGCCGACTGCCAATCATTTACTAACGGTTACGACGACAACGGATGACTATTACGCGGGGAGGTTTGTCAATAATGGGACTACCTCGCACTCATATGGTCTGATTATAGAGGCGGGAACAAATGCCTCAGATTTTGCTATGCGAGTCCTCAATAAAGGGGGTGGGAGTAGTTTCCTAAATATATCGGGGAACGGCGCAGTCAGCATCCCCGGCACAGGCCCGCACGCGATTGGTGGGTCGACAAATGCACTGTATCAATGGCTACAAACCGGAGCGCACGCTCCTGCTGATGGCGGTGCGGCTTTCTTGTTGCTATCTACTATTACTGCGGCGGTAAATGGCGCGGCGTATGGAATGCAGTTGGCGCCTACGATTGTTGAAGCAGGTAGCGGTGTGCATGGATTACTCGCAGCATTTCAGATTGCGCCGACATTCACTAACGGTGCTGCTACTGCTACTATTGTCGCGGGGCTTGACCTGTCAGGTTTTGTTGCACCAACGGGGACTGGTAGTGCGGCTACGGTACGAATCTCGGCTGCTCCCACCGGCGCGACGAACAACTATCCGCTTTGGATAGATGCTGATGCGCCGAGGTTTGACGAACCTGTGTCCGCAGGCGCTGGTGTTGGCACACTGACTAATGTCCCGAATGCTGGCGGCGGGAATCCGGCTGTGTATTTTAAGTTTTACCAGGGTACGACTGCCTATGCGGTTCCCGCGTTTGCATTATAAGGAGGAAACATGAATCAGCAAGAAGCAACAATCGCAGTCTGGCGCGCGATGCACCAGCAGATGGCGGATAACTTTATGGAGAGAAAATGAAACGCAACTTGGATAAGATCATGACCGGGCTAGATGGCGAGGAGTTCGCAGACAAGGCAACGCTCAAGCAACTTTGCTTCACCGCGCTGGCAACTCCGCTTGACGATGATGCACGGATGCCCATCGACAAGAAGATGAAGCAATACGGGCTACTTCAGCGCGTTCACGCTGGCGGCGACATTGACCTGACCGCAGAGGAAATCTCGCTCATCAAAGAGCGTGCTGGCAAGATGTTCCAGCTGGTCGTGTTCGGCAGGCTGGTTGAAACGCTCGAAGCTGAGCCGAAGCTCGAAGCCGTGCCGAAGGAAAGCGCGTGAAACTCTCTTACGCACTGCTGGCCTTCCTCATCCTTCTGCAAATCGTGGACGTATTTACCACGCGGCGCATCTTGCTCGCCGGCGGCAGGGAGTTGAATCCAGTCATGCGATGGCTGGTCCGTAAGTTAGGCCTGATGCCTTCGCTGATCACTTCCAAGGCGGCGGTGTTCGCGGCGTGCTATTTTATCTTGCTGCCCTATTGGTGGGTGCTGGCACTGCTCTGCATATTTTACACGGGCATCTTCCTGTTCAATCTGCGAGCGATGAAAGGATAGATCATGGACCTACAAGTTGCATCGTTTGTTCTTAACCTTTTACTCTTGCCGCTGCTCGCAGTTCTGTGGGACGTGCGCATCAAAATTACGCGGCTTGAGACAACCGTCTGCTTTCAGGGCAAGGAGCTCACGACCCAAGGCGCACGAGTCACGGCGCTTGAGGAGCGAGTGAACCGCCACGTGGAAGCTCGAGGACAAGAGTGAGCAACAGGTTTAAGCGCCCGGCTGCGGCTGTGAGGCCGGATAGTCGCAGGCAGTCTAGACTGCGGCGCGACCTCAATGATCTCGTCAGAGACGAAGCTGGCCGGCTGTCGCCCTCCAAAATCGGCACGTTACTAGGACAGTGGATTGCCATAAAACTAATTCTCGAACATGGGTCAGAGATCATTGCCAACTGGGATAGCCTCACCGTGCTATTCTGTGTTCTGATTGCGCCAGAGTTATTCAAGAAATGGTTCCATTTGAGGTATAACGGAGCCAACGGGAAGACAAAAGAATGAGAACCTGCCTTTACGGCGATCCCCCCTGCCCATGCTTGGACAAAGAGGACTATCGACACGACAAGCCGCCGGCTGCCTGGATTGCCGGTATGCGCCATGCGGCTGATGTCTGCGAGAGGCTGCGGCACAAATGGGGCGAGGAAATCTCGCCTATTCTTTTGCGAGAGATTGAGAAAGCATCGTGAGGAACTTATGATTGGAATCCTGGATTATTTCGGCAATTTTTATGACCACGCTGACGCGACACCAGAGCGCAAGGAAGCGGCACAGGAAATGCTCGATAAGGTAAATGGGCTGCTCGAGGATTATGAGGGTCATGGCGGAGAGCTGAAGGTGAATCCGCGCACCAAGACCTACGTGAGCGGCGAGCAATACGGCGGGTTCAGGCCGCAGTCCTGCCCTCAAGGTGCGCCGAGATCATCTCACAAGGAGGCTCGCGCCGTGGACGTTTACGACCCCGGCGGCGGACTGGATATCTGGATATCGGATGCGATTCTGACCGCGCACGAACTTTATCGTGAAGCGCCGATTGCGACCAGTGGCTGGTGCCACCTAACCGACAAAGCGCCTGGGTCTGGCAAAAGGACATTTCAGCCATGATCACCTTCCTTCTCAAACTATTCACCGGCAACCCGCTTTCGATGCTCTGGATTGCTGGCGGTATCGCTCTGGCCGCTTTCCTTGCTGGCGGCTCAGCGGCTTGGATGGTGCAGGGCTGGCGGCTTGACGCGGTGAAAGCCGAATATGCCGCTTTCGTCACCAAGGTCAAAGCGGTAGGTGATGCTCAAAACGCAGCCACCAAGTTGAAGGACGCCGAAAACAAAACCAGAATGGAGAAAGCCAATGCTGAAAACGCTCGCACCAAGTCTGCTCTTGCCGTTGCTCTTAATAGCCTGCGCAACACCCGTCCCAGTAGCAGCTTTGTGCCCGCAGCCCCCGCCGGTGCCAAGCGTCCTGACCTTGCCTGCTACGACAGGGCCGAGTATAGCCGAGCGACTGGAAAACTTGTTGAAGGACTACGGGGATTCGCTGACGAATGCACAGCGGCAACCGTAGACTTGAATACTGCAAAGGACTGGGCGAAACCGAACTAGCGCGCAGCCATCCTCCTGCGCGTGGGCCGGTGCCGGCTGCTATCCGGTAGCCGGCCCGACTATCCTCACGAACGCCCAATAGGCCACGCACGCCAGCACGGCGAGCACGAACAGCAGGCAGCCGAAGCCGGAGTTGTTCATTGGGCGTGTCATGCTTTCTCTTTCTTCACCGCAGCGCGAGCAGCGTCTGGAATTTTGTAATCGAACCTTTCGATTATCATTTTTTTGATTTCTTTAACGTCGTCGGGCGCGGCGGGAGCATTCGTAACCGAGTCGCGCCCCTCGGGGGCTAAATTACCCGAACGTGCTTTTCCGGTTTCATTGGCATCACCTCCTTTTCGATGTTCGGTTGGCATTCCAAACTCGCCGTCATTCACATTGGGGGCAGACAACGCAGCATCTCCCTGCCCTACGTCCTCTTGCGAAGACGCAGTTAGAATCCGCCCTTGGCGGCTGGCAGTCGAGTGCTGCGCGTCTGCGTTGGGTGTGGCAGAGACAGGCTCCCGCTCGGGAATGGCGCCGGCACCATTACTCCCTTGCATTACCTGCCCCGTTGCAATCGGTTCTGGCGCACTGACAGCGTCTCGTGCTTCACAGACAGCACAATAGCCTCCCTCTCCGATACATTGATGATCGAGATGGAGTAGTAGCAGGTTTCGGAGCAAGCGCTTATATTCGGCTATTGTATTGGTGGCGGGCTGTTCTGGCGCGGCGAGCGCATGTTCAAGCCAATCTACAATCTGCTGCTGAGGATGTGGTTGACCGCGCATGATGGCATTTGCTCCGCAGTGTTTGATGTAATTCAAAGCAGCAGTTAGATGCTCAACCGGCACGCTCCTTTTGCTCATGGCTTCCCCTCCTGCGCAGCGAGGGCGCATCTAAAATCTTCTGCAAGGCACCTCTCCCACACATTTGACGGCCCTGAGATCGTTAGATGCGCGCCATCAATCAGAGTATCTCCACAATGGCAGCGTGGGCAAATAAAGGCACACGCTTTATCAATTATTCCCGCACGAACCTTCTCCGCCTGCGCAATGGCGAAGGCGCGGAGTTTGTTGTAGTCAGATTCTCTGACTAAGTTTTCTACGGACTTAAACCCATCGAATGAAATAGGACGCCGCTCAGGTTCCTCCGGCGCACCCTCCTCCGCAGCCTTATAGCGTTTCAGTTTTGCTTTAAGTGTATCATATTCATCCTTGTCCAACCTTACTTGCGCAAGCCCGGCCTGCGCCTCCGCTAGGCGGGATTGCGACTCCACCACGACCGCGATGTAGGCGGCGCGGAGGGTGTCGTAGTTTGACACAGAGACTACTCGGTGCAGATTGCCGTTCAGGTCAGGGCCGTAGGTATCGACCCACGGATACTCCGGCGCACCCTTCGCCGCCTGCTCGTAAGCCGCGAGTTCAATTTCGCGTCTTGACAATTCTCGTAGCGCTGCCTCTTTTGTTACCACGACCGCTGCGTAGGCGACGCGGAGGGTGTCGTAATATTTCTTATCAACCCATGTCGCTCTGTTCATCTCCACGCCGATAGCCCGATCATGCGCACCCTTCTCCGCAGCCTCGTAAACTGCGAATTTATCGGTAAGAATCTCGTTAGCCTTAATCTCGCCCTCGAGCGTGCAGGCTATTTCTGCGAGTTCTTTTTCCTGGTCGGCGAGGCGGGATTGCGCGTCCCCAGACTCTTTTTCTATCTGGTTTAATCTCTGGAACACTGCGGTCAGCGCGTCGTCAGCGTCAACGATCAATCTTTCAGACGATGGTTTATCGCTCATGATTTCCCTTTCATCGCGGCCAGTTCGGCATCGAGTTCGATGGCGAGAAGGGCTTGCTGCCCCATTGACCGGAAATCTGCCGCTTCCTGCCTAGTATATGTGCCGTCGCCGAGACAGGCCAGTATCAACTCGATATCTCGGGCACTCAGCGGCAAAATATCATCCAACAGAGCTTTCGTTTGCTCGCTCATTTCTTTTCCTTTGGCCTGTCTACGCCCCACTGAAGGAACGGGATGTGATACGGAATGGACAAGCGCAGTGCATCTGCCCACGTTCCTATGACACTCGTTATAGTGTCTGAATACGACCCGCCCCGGCTGCCGCGCACACCATGTGCGGCCCAAAATAGTAGTTGTCGTAGGTCTTTCCTGGTGATCAGAAATTCTTGCTTGTCACGACTGTTGCTCGTTTCTTTTCCCGTCCTTTCTTCGCGGCCTTGGCGTGCGCTTCGTAAAACAGCGCGACGACACGATAAGGCTGTTCGTTGGGTTCTGCTGCCCAAAACTTGTCATTAAGCCCATCGACAGTCTCCTGCACCGGCGCGCGATCCTGGCATACGCATGCCTCATCCTGCCAAGGGCGCCCAGATTTGCCGATGATGCCATAGCCGAAAAAGTGTTTATTCATCGCGCTCTCTTGGTGGCCTTGGCGCGCGCGTGGCAGGCGCGGATCAAATCGGCAGCGGCCTTCGATAGAGCCGGTGGCATATTGCCGGCAATTACGTCAGCAAAGAATACTTCGTGCGAGCGTTTAAGTTCGGCATATCTACGCATCGCCGCCCTGACAACCGCCGCCTCGGTCTTGGTCATTTCAGTTCCTTTAGCGACTTACGCAGTTTGTTTACCGCGTCAGTGAGCGGATCGCCATGTTTCAGCCCGGTATCCTCGACGAACTGATCACTGACATCCAGGACGAGTTGCGCGGCCTCGGCAATGGTGATCAGCGCGGGGGCATTATCGTATAACGCATTCGTAAATGCGTAGCGCCGGGAATGGAGATCAGGATTCTCCATGTGCGCCGCCCTCAGCGCCTTCAACTCTGCGAGCGTGGTCATGGTAAACCCAATCTACGCCGCGCACGTGCATGGTTCTCCGCAGTCAACTCGCCGCCGTGGAACACTTCGCCACGCCATTTAAGCCCGCGATGCTCGATCGCCTTGCGAGCGATTTTTGATCCGGCAGGGTTGTGCTTAAATACTTTTCGTCGAATGCCGGTGCCCGCGACGAGCTTCTTGCCGCTCGGGTTACTGCGCCCTGGTCCTGATCTCATGCCGCCTCCTTCGCCCTGCGCTCGGCAAGCGTGGTGTCGATCATGGCGTGAGCGTCGGCGAGCTGCTGCGCGGTCATCTGCGAGAATCGCTCGACGTGGAAGAACTTCTTAACTGCGCCGGTCTTGATCGCATTGTCCGTGCATCGCGCTTCGAGCGCCAGCGCCTCGTCTGCCGTGATGGTGGGGGCCGCAGCGCCATTGTCGGTGAGCGGTGGCTCCGCTCCGGTGATTGCCTTGGTTTCCGTAGGCGCCGCGGCTTTCGGTTGCGCGCCAGCGGCCATGACCTCAAGATGACCATCCA
>ERZ1292632.2445-Hain-H43-01um-R2-2445-length-15486-cov-5_pt1 | contig 15486 bp, 16 predicted proteins | sample MGYA00564407_ERZ1292632 | MGnify/ENA primary metagenome ERZ1292632 (study PRJEB36523, sample SAMEA6512637) | groundwater metagenome | collected 2019-01-08 | study: AquaDiva: Metagenomics assemblies of 32 groundwater samples | reverse complement strand
GACCTAGTAGCAGCAACACAGTTGTATGAAAGTGACGTAGGATTGGAGGATGGAGACATATTTCTTGGGCCACCTGGGTATTCCCTAGCTCAAATGATGACCCTACCATTCAATGTTAAGAAATTCCTATATGTCTGGAACAATGCAGACTGGTGGAGGGACCAGCAACTTGCTGAGGAGTACAGGAGATTCAACCAGCCCTATGACCTCTCACCCACGTGGAGGTGGATAAACACGACCGCGCTTGAGATGTGCGACCATGTCATTGCCTGTTCCCCGTGGGTGAAGTGGAGCCACAGCAAGGTGGTGCCCGAGGAGAAGATCTCCATAGCCTTTTGGGGTGTTGACAACCAGATGTTCACTCGACCGGAGAAAGAGCCTACAGGGTTTCGTGTGCTGTTCGTAGGAGGAGACCCAATCAGGAAGGGGCTGGGTTATTTGCTTAAAGCACTCGACGGGAGTGAAGGTATTGAACTGTGGGTAGTCGGCTGCCGGCCTTTGACAATAGTAGGGCCAAACGGCAGCAAGCCTGATGTTCAGCAGTTCGGGATGGTTCCCCACTCCCAAGTGCCTGCAATTATGCGCCAGTGCCATGTGATCTGCATCCCGACCCTAGAGGACGGCATTGCCTGCGCCCTTCAGGAGGGCATGGCGTCAGGCTTGGTTCCCATCGGGACTCCGGAGGTGGCTGAAGTCTTCGAGCCGGGGGTGAGCGGCTTCCGGGTGCCCTACGGCGATGTGGAGGGCATAAGGAATGCCCTAGTGACCCTCAGGGATAACCCTGACCTCAGGAGGAAGATGTCAATTGAGGCGAGAAGGCTTGCCGAGAGTCAGACTTGGGGGAGAACTAAGGAAGAGTTCAAGAGGATTATCTCCGCAGGTGTTTGAAGACGTTTAAGATTGACTCCAAGAGTGAGGGAAGAGAACACGGGCGCCGGGGCGAGGGGTGTGATTTATTCCCTTCCTGTCTCGACTGCTCTTTGCCGAACTGCCGTTACGATGAGGCGGGTGGGGCGCAGCGCCGCATTAGAAACCTGCGGGACAGGGAGGTCTTGAAGCTGCACCATTCTGGGGGCATGAGCATCAAGGAGTTAGCAAATCGGTTCGATCTCTCGAAGCGTACCGTATATCGCATTATTAGGAGGATTGTCGACGAATAACTCATTTCTAAAGGCGGGGCCGGTCGCATCCACAAAGAGGATAAACCAACTTAAAAGGCTCCTTGAGAGTGGCTGAAGCACAGGCCTTGGCTCAGTCATAGAGAGAGAAATGAACGTATGGAAGGTGATAGAAAAGCAGACAGTTGGGAGAGTCAGTATAGGGATTACTGGCAAGATGCCGAGTGGCATTTGGCAGCTCAAGTGAAGAATCAACCCTACCTTCTGCACTAGATCATGGCTGCCCAGCCCCATTCAGTATTGGAGGTGGGGGCTGGAACTGGGAAGGCTTCTGCTCTCGTAAAGAGGGTGCTGCTTGGGATCAGGATGGTAGCCACTGACATAAGCCCCGCATTGTGTGAGAAAATGAGGAAGTTTATGAAGGCTGCAAAGGTGGATGTAGAAGTGGAGTGCCAGGATCTTTTCCACCTACCTTATGCTAACCTCAGTTTTGATGTGTGTTTTTCAGAGGGAGTTATGGAGCACTTCTCCCTTGAGGACTTTAGCCGTGGGCTGAAAGAGCAGTTGAGGGTAGGCAAAATAGTTCTCCTCTCTGTTCCTCTTCTCCATTGGTTTTTGGAGGGGCGATCAAGCCAAGGGGACGAACTTGTAATGACTAAGGCGATGTGGATTATGCTTCTCCTTAGATGTGGATGGATTCTGGACATATCCTTTCTAGGTCCGGCCTTGGAGGAAATAATAATGATAGCTGCTATGAGCACGAGTGGGGCTAGTCTACGCATTAGTAAGAGTGGGGTGATGGGAGTGAGTGAGACTGGGCTTACCATAAAGGTATGAGGGGAGAAACCTCTAAATGAATGGGAGGTAGAGTAAGATTGAACGAACTTAGGCTCCTGTGGACTGATCTTGACGGCGTGCAGTTCAAGGGCAAGGGAATCATTGAGGCTTGGAGGGATGAGATGGCCGCGGCGGGGTGGGCAATCGAATCAGATCCGTCACGCTGGAGGGAATGCGACCTCATCTTCTACGGGTCGGACAGCCAGCTTCCCCACTGCAGGGAGGCCCTAGGTAACAAGCCTACCATCCTGTTCTTCTGGGGGTGGGAATCCGGTAGGCTCCTTGACGATGGCTTCAAGCGGATCGCGGAAGGGCAGCTGCGGATGATGGCGCAGTGCACGCGGATACTGGTTCCCAGCATCGTCACGATGCACCAAGTGGCGGACTTCGGCTTGCCGAGCCACCTCTGCCTGCCGGGTGTGGACTTCAGGGTGCTTGACCAAGGGACACCGGGGCCTAGGGAGATGCGTGTGATGTTTCTCTCGAGGCTGGCGCGCCACAAGCACCTTGAGGCCTTGGTCCAGGCCGTGTCCCTTATCACACCGCAGCCCAAGCTGCTGGTGGTCGGCCCGGGTGAGAGGGGATCCTATGAAGAGATGGCGCGGGGGCTGGGGGTTGCCGCCGAGTTTGCGGAGCTGGAGGACAGCGACAAGGCCACGGCCCTGATGCGAAGTGCTGCCTTGGTGCACCCCAGCGAATACGAGGGCTTCGGCCTGCCGCCCCTCGAGGCCCTTTACTGCAGTACCCCGGTTATTGTTTTCGATATCCCCCAGCACAGGTGGCTACTTCAAGAGGATGCCTACTACTTCAGCACCGTGGATGGGCTTGCCCAAGCCATAGTGCATGTTCTGGAGCACCCTGGGGAGGCGCAGCAGAAGGCGGCGCACGGCAGCCAAAGGGTGAGGGGTTCCCTGACGCTGGAGCACGCCTGCCAGCGCCTGTGGCCGCATATCCATCAAGTGATTAAGGAGCACCTTGGCATAGAGGTGAGGACAAAGCCTCAGGAGTGGACCAGAATATACGACGACGAGCACCGCAGGAACTGGGCATACAGCATTGATAGGTTTGACCCAACATGGGAACGACACTGGAGAGCTCGGGCCTTCATAGAAGCCCTCAAGGAGTGCAAAGCAAAGTGTGTCCTAGATGTTGGGTGTGGGACTGTGTATCCGACTATCTTCGCTAGGGCTGGGTTTGAGGTTTTTGCCATAGACATCTCACAGGAGTGCATCAGGCAGGTAAATGAGGTGGCCAAGAAATGGGGGGTTTTGGACAAAGTCAAAGCTCACCAGATGGATGCCACTAGGTTGGTTTACAAGGACAGTGAGTTCGATGCTGTCATCCAGGGTGAGCTTTGGGAGCATGTCCCGGATATGGAAAGGGTGATCTCTGAGGGCTTGAGGGTGCTGAAGCCTAGGGGATACCTCATAGCCACAACCCCCATAGGAACACATCATTATGACCCGATGCACCTCAGGGTCTTCGATGATGAATCCATTCGGGCATTGCTGAAGCCCTTCGGGGATAGTGGGCTTGCGAAGCTGAAGCGGCTTGAGAAGATAGCCGAAGGGGGCGCGGAGCCGAGTTGCTATTTCATTGTGTTGGAGAAATAATTAAAGAATGAATAGGGAGGAGATACTCGAAAGGGTCAAATCGGTGCCTGTGTGGTACCACTTTCTTTATTGGAAGAGACAGAAACAATCCGAGCATTACCTGTGATGCCTACAAAGTGTTTTTGAGGTGTGAAAGATGAACATACTTTTGGTGACACCCCTTTACTCCCAACACTACGATGCGGGCCACTTCTGGCTGAGGGCATTAAACCAACTTGGGCACACAGTGACGGTTTGGGATTACAGGCTGGACCCTAAGCCGCCCCCTATGTGCGAAACCCCTGACCTCACCCTTGTGATGAAGGGCGAAATCATAAATCCCCGCGACCTCCCTCCATACTGCTTTTGCTATTGGCCTGACGCACTGGAGAGGACTCCCGGGATAGAAAACATTCTTCAACAGTATGACAGGGTCTTTACTCCGGTGAGACCAACACCCGAGTGGATGGAGTGGCTGCCCACGGGGTGGGATGAGACAATACATCAGTACCTTAATCTTGAACGATCAATAGGCTCGCTTTACATCGGGACGGCGAACTCGGAGTACAAGATGGAGATGATAAAAGAGATCGACCCCGATGTGGTCTGCGGCAACGGCTGGTCACGAGACTTTGAAGTATTCTATGGCCCCCAATACCTGCGCGAATTTGTTTATTGGGCGAATTGTGCCAAGGTGTTGATTAACGTCCACCAATCCCCTGAGGTGGGCATAAATCGGAAATTGTTTGAACTAATCGCCTGCGGATTCACTATAACAGACAATGTGCTTGGTGTTGCTGAACTGCTTGGGCCAGTTCTGGAGAGCGCAGTGACCTATCCCCCGGGCAATAGCACCCAAGCCAAGGAGATGGTGCAGTACTATCTCACGCATCGAGACGAAAGGGAAGGGGTATGGAAACTAGAGAGGGAAGCGATACTGCCCTACACGTACCTGATGGCAGCGGAGAGAATCCTATCCTGCCTCGGATAGTGGGGCTTTCTGTTTCCTTTCCAGGGGCGAAGCGTCCCCTCGAGGAGGGAGCGAAGCTGGGCCTGTGGGAGTTTGTCCCCCTCCACGAGGGCAGGGTGACCATACCGCCCGCGGACATCTATATCCTCGCCGCTTGGCACCCCGCCTATGAACAACTGATGGGGCTGCAGGGGCGCATCGGCGTGCTGTGGACATCCTCCGCTGGGGAGATGGACTTTGTGCCGGTGGAGCTGGGATACCTGACAGGCATCCTTGCCGACCCCCGCATCTCATTCATCTGGTTTGGCCACTTGGCCCTAGCTGAACTGCACCCGGCGAAGGGATTCTATGCCCCCTACCCCCTAGACACGGCGATTGACGCTCCGGTCCTAGAGAAGGCGGACATCGCCACTCTATTCTGCCCCCCGGGGCCGAAGAAGAACATCCTCAACCAGCTCATTGCCATGGCCCTAGTGCAGAGGGAGATAAGGCTCACCCTCCACACCAATGTACCCCTGAACCAGTACAGGGGAGTCGTGCCCAAGCTGGATGCCGTCGAGCACGGATGGCTGCCCCAAGCCGAGTACCACAGGCTACTGGGCATGGCGACGGTAAATTTGGCTTGCAGTTGGTGCGAGACCTTCAACTACAATGTGGCCGAGGCCGCCTTGATGGGGACCCCATCGGTTACCTCTTCGACGATACCAGTGGCAGGGCTTCCGGTGGCTGACCCCAATGATCCGCGAGAAATCGAAAGGGAGATACTAGCGATCTGCAACAATCCCAGCGTTAATGTCACAATGCGGGCCTCGGTAAGGCAGCAGGCGGAGCGCAGGAACTCTGAACTGAGGCACATTCTCGCTACTAGGCTCGCTGTGCTATAATGAGGGCATGGGGAAAGCCATCACGGCCAAAAGCATAGGCGGTCCTGACTTTGCCAAGATAGCCCGCTTTGGGGTCTATAGGCTGAGGTCCAACCCAAACAGCAATTTTACTGACTCACTCCCCCAATGTAGCAGTGAACAGGAGAACCTCACTGGTCTTGTCTCCAACAGGATCCTCATAAAGAGTGTTAGAGTCCTCTCCAAGCAGCCCCTAAGGTATCAGGCAGTTCTTTTTTCCACAGATGGGTTTGCTAATTCTGATTTAGGCCGAGATGGACTAGTAGGCATGATAGAGGCCGACCTCTCTAAGTATGGAGTAAGGATTGAGCAGGTCGAAGCGAATGCTATGGACTATCACCGCCAAGTAGATAACTTCGTTTACTGGGTAGGAGATAGCAACTATGCTCCAAGTGCTCGGACAATCGGTTACCTCAGTGACGGAACCATTGTATGTGTGTTCATAAAGCAAAGAGACCTCTATTTAAGTTACTCTTCCGATAAGGGAGTAACATGGTCTCAGGAATTGATCTCTCTAACATTGGGGTTTCTTGGGGGATTCTCCTCCTTGGCGGTAGATTCCCATGACAATGTCCATGTGACCTACAATAAGTTAGGGGTAGGGTCTTTCCCAGCTAAGTATCAAATAATGTATCGCAGGCGTACAGGAATAGGTGCTTGGGATGCCGAAGAACAGATAACAGACAATAACCTCGAGCACTATTACCCAGCAATCGCAATCGACTCCTTAGACCAACCCCATGTGGCTTGGGAATGTTCGGATAACATGGAGTACTCCTACAGGAGTACCTCTGGTTGGTCTTCCGTAGAGACCATTGCAGCGAATCCGGGAGGAGTATTTCATGATCAGGAAAGTCCGGCGATAGCGATCGATCAGTCTGACAATGTCCATGTAGTATGGGGGGGACAGGGCTGGGGAAGTTATCCTTCTCAATTTCAAATCCAGTACTGTAAAAGGAGTGCTGGTCCAAGTAGTAGCTGGGGTGCCCAAGTGGGGGTCACTGACATAGACTTTGGCCAGCTACGTGCCTGCATAGCCATAGACAGCTCCAGTAACCTCCATATTGTCTGGCCTGGGTCTGGTTGGGCCGGAACTGGTAACTATAATCTCCAGCATGTTACGATAGACCCTAGTGGAACAAGGACTCAGGAATCAGTAACAACTGCCGAGGATTACCAGCAAGGTACTGGTGGATATGGTGGTAAGTTCTCTATGGGTATAGATCGAGATGGTGTCCTCCATGTCATCTGGACCATAAACATACATCCATACAGCCAGTACATCCAGTACCGTAGGAAGTCTTCAGCTGGTTGGGGAGACATCGAGACCTTAGTCGGGCTGGACTCTTACACAAAGGTGGCTTTTAGTCTTATTTGGGCCTTATGGCCAACCGTGAATGGAGTTCATACCAATGTTAAGGGAACTGGCTTTATCTTCCAATACTATGCCACCTCTGGGGCAACAGCAGGTGTGGTCAGGTGCTTTATACGGGACTCACTTACGAACTATTACTTCTCCCTACCTGACGTCAACCTTACTTATGTAGATGAAGATGGTACCAAAGAACTTCATGTGATCTTACATAACTTATCCCCGACTACTAAGAATGCCGGAGATACCGGGCAGGTTGTCCTAGAGGTTACTTATATCCCAATGGCGTAACCTAAGACTCACCTCAGGGCCTAGCTTGACAAAATTGCCTATTATAGATTAACATAGTACTAAAGCGGCTGGGGACGGGCCAGAGGGTCCGAGCAGCCGCTTTCCCTTTGGCCCCGCCCCCAGCCTGACAGGGAGGTGCCGATATGGTGATGAGCGGTCCGCAGCGGAAGGTCGTCCCAGCCGAGACTTGGACGGCACTGTTGCAGCGCCTCGATGAGCTACTAAAGTCATGGGCACCCCCAGCGCCGGGAATGCCCTCCCCTCTCCAGAGTCTCACTTTGCTGCTGCGGGAACTCGTGCCGGAGAGCATAGCAGGATCGCAGGTAATACCATTCCAGAAGGAGATCCCCGCAGCCTACCAAGACGAGCTAGAGAGAAACATCACCTTCAATAGCAAGGTGGAGGAGGTCATCATGGCCTTCCCTGCCGGATGCCACCAGCTTGTGGATGTGAGGCTCCTCTACAGGCCCCAGCGCGGAGGCGTGGTCCCCATCGTCCCCACCCTTGACGACCAGTACATCGCACTTGACGACTACACTGCTGTCTTCCACCCCCGAATCCTAATCGGGGCGCCGGGCAGGCTGAGGGTGGAGTGGTTGAACTATGACAGCCTTAACCCGCACAGCGTGGTTGTCATTGCCACTGTGAGTCCCACCAAGCTGGAGGTGGCGTGATGGGAAAGGCGATAACGGCCAAGGGCATCGGAACCCCAGACTTTGTGAGTGACCTCAGGACTATAATGTACACAGTCTCCTCGCTCAAGGACAGCCAGTTCACGGATGAACTGGCCAAGAACGCCGTGGAGCGCGAAAACATCACGGGCCTGAGGTCAAACCGCATCCGCATCTCCAAGATCACCATCCAGTGCACACAGCAGCTCCACCTGCAACTCATCTTCTACGGGACGGATGCCTTTGAGGAATCCGAACTTGCGAGCGACAGGTACATAGCGGATGTGGAGCTGGACATGCCCTACTACGGCTTCCAGCAGACGGTCTCGCAGTGGAGGATGGACCTGACAGACGTGAACATAGACTATGAGGACTTGGACGGCACAAAGGAACTTCATGTTGTGCTGAAGAACTTGTCCCCGACGACAAAAAGCGCCTACCCAACCACGGAGGTCAAGGTCGACTTCCTTTGTGAGGCTAGGGCGTAGAAAGGGGCACCATGTCTATACTTGATGAACTCAACAGGGTGGTGGAGCAGAGGATAATAGGCTCGCCGCCGCACACGCTCCAGCTCCTCGGGACAATGGAGCGGCTGAGATACATAAACCGCATCGGAACCGTCCAGCACCTAGGGACCCTAGCTGTCCTCGGCACCGTGCTGATGGGCATCCATGTTGGGACCATTGAGCAAGTGCGCAGGGTGGGCACCCAGAAATGGCTTGGCACGGTGCGTACTGCGGTTGACCTGATGCACTTGGGCACGGCGGGCGTTGTGGCCCATGTGGGCACCTCAACATTCCTCGGCAGCGTGGCCAAGGTGCACCACATCGGAACGCTCCACCGCGTGGGCACGCTGATGTACCAGCAGAGGCTGGGCACCGTCACCAAGCTGGGCTACCAGGGCACCCTGAACTACCAAGCCCGGCTGGGGACGGTGGGCCATGTCGGCACCCTCGGACAAGTCGGCACTGTCGGCTACCTAAGGAGAGTAGGGACGGTCCACCAAGTGGAGGGTGGGGTTCTCGGGAGCGTGCGCAGGTTGGGTTCGGTGCACTACCAGGAGAGGCTCGGCACTGTTGGGCATGTGGGGACCCAGCCCTACTTGGGCACAGTCAACCGGGTAGCTGGAGGCCGCCTAGGCAGTCTCGGAAGGTTAGGCAGTCTCCACTACACGGAGAGGATAGGGACTGTGCAGCGCGTCGGCACAGTGAAGTGGCTGGGCACTGTTAGCAGAATATCGGATATAACAAGACTGGGCACTATCCACCAGATAGAGGGTGGTGCGCTCGGAAGCGTTGCCAGACTAGGATCACTCCACTATATTCAAAGGGTCGGCACGGTGAGCCACCAAGGGACCGTCGGCGGCCTTGGCACAGTCGTACTAGCACAAGGCACGATGTCTGCGTTGGAGCTGCTCAAATACCAGCGCAGGTTGGGGACAATCCAGCAGGTGCAGAAAGTCCAAGCCGTGGGCACCCAGAAGTGGTTGGGCACTCTAAACAGGGTAGGCGGAGGCAGGATTGGCACAGTGGGCCGCTTGGGGACACTCCACTATCTGGAGAGGTTGGGCACCGTTGGGCACATCGGTTCGGGTCCCTACATTGGAACCCTCAACAGGATAGCTGGTGGGAGGGTCGGGACTCTGGGCAGGTTGGGGACACTCCATTATGGAGAGAGGCTGGGCACCGTCGGCCACATCGGATCTGTGCCTTACATAGGAACCGTGAACAGAGTGGGCGGTGGAAGGATAGGTTCGCTTGGAAGATTGGGCACTGCCCATTACGCGGAAAGGGTCGGAACAGTCCAACGGCTGGGGACTCTGGGGTTCTTGGGGACCGTCAGGTATCTTGGCAGGCTGGGAACGATTGGGTATGCCGAGAGACTTGGCACTCAAGGCTATCTCGGGTACTTGGGGACCGCTAGGTATCTTGGCAAGGTAGGAACCCTATCATACATTGGCAGGCTGGGCACCCTCAAATATGGGGGATACTTGGGCACTGTTGGCAGGGTAGGGACCTGCCATGTAGGCACGGTGCCAGTCACCGTGGCGGCCCAAGACATTATGCTTGGGGTGGATGTCCAAGCCCGCTACTTTTCGCCAATCACAGAGTTCAGCGCCAAGCATGTGGCGCGTGGCTCCATTTATGTTGGAAGCTGGAGAGCCATTGACCGTTATTTCACCAAGACGGTGCTGCTCAACCCAACACTGGGTGGGACCTTCCACATCATAGCCTCGTTCGTCGGGACAGACGTGGACAGGGGAACCTACTACAGCGGCCACATTGGGCCTTCCAGCTACACAACAAAGACTTGGACAGAGGCGATGCAACACGCCAAGCTCAGGTTCCATGCCACTGGCACATCGAACACCGGCAAAGGAACCTTAAATTTATTCTGGGGCAGACAGACATAGGAGGGAGATATGGACAAAGATCTCGAGTTGAGGACCAACAATAGACCAGAAGTGAAGTGCCGCGTAGAGCACTGGCGGAAGGGCAACCTCATAGACAAATGGGAGCATGGTGCCGACGTTGTCACCCAGTTTGGGCGGCAGTGGATGTGCAACCGGCTGGGCAGCACCGGGGCCATGTATCAGAGGCTCAGCTACAGTGCCTTGGGCACGTGCCAGAAGGTGCCGGCTGGAAGCATCACCAAGTTCGGCACCCAAGCTGAAATATACCGGGGCACGGTCACGTACAGCAAGGACGCTGCCTACGGCTCGGCCTCTCTTGACAGGGGCTTCAGCATAGGCTCCAGCTACGCCATGCGCTCATCTGCCCTGATAGGTACCCTTGGCAAGAAGCTCGGCACCGTGTACTGCTACGGCACCTATCCGGTGAAGAACGTGGTTTCAGGGGACACCATCAACCTGAACTACACCATAGGCTTAGGCATCTAACTTCAGGGCTACTGATATGGCTATTACCTACATAGGCGTATCAGCTGACGCAGCAGCGGCGAGTGGAGACTTGGTTGTCACTCCACCAGCCACCCTGACGGACGACATAATGGTTTGTGCCGTCTCTGCCCATGACAATGTCGCTTTGGCCTTCCCCGCGGGCTGGACAATATATCAGGAACTCGACAATGGCACAGGCCTGAGGTCAAGTCTTGCCTGGAAGCGGTGCGTTGGGGCAGAGGCAGCCTTCACTATCACCCATCCCGCGGGTAATGGAATTGTCGCCAACGTGATAGTCTTTAGGGGCTGCGTGGCGACTGGAAGCCCAATACATGCCAGTTCAATGCAGGCAAATGCCTCAAGCAGCACCTGCACAGCAGCTTCTATTAACACAACCGTAGCTGGTTGCATGATACTCTTTACGATGCATGACTCCGACAATGGAGCATCATCAGCACAAACTTGCACAGACCCTGGCACCCTTACAGAAAGGTTTGATAATCCCTCCACTTCGGGTTTAGACCAAGCAGTTTCTGGAGCGCAAGCTCTCAAGGCTTCCATAGGGGCTACAGGAAATGCCACGGGGACTCTATCATTAGGCCCTGATGTGAATAATGGGGGGCTAACGGCTTTAACCCCAACAGCGGGCCAGACCTACACCGTTACCCCTCTTGCAGTGGCACGGGCAAGCTGTCCGGTGACGCCTAAGTCAAGATTCAATATACTAAAGGAGGCACAGGCAGTGGCATCGGGTCCTAGCCAAAAACCCACCAATATGCGCCTCAACCCGCCAGTGGCGGTCCTGACAGAGTCTCAGCCGCAGAGAACTGCCATACTGACTCTGGACAGACCAGCCATCTCGATCCTTGAGGCACGTGAGAGCCCACGGCAAACATTAAGCCTGTCCCCCAGAGCCGAAGTAGCCACAAAGGGCAGGGCTATATCAGGCATAGTTTATCTACTCTCAAGAGAAGTGGGGGCGGTTGCTGAGAGTGTTGGTGTTGCTGGAATACTCTACTCTATCTCCAAGAATGCCGAAATAGCGTCCGAAGCCTCAAAGTCGCTGGCCTCGCTACTGACAGTAGGCCCATCTAGCGAATCCGTAGCGGAGTGCGTTAGAATCCTGCAACAGGCATTGGGCTTGGCAGCATTGGCACAAGCCATGGCTGAAAGCAAAGCTATTTTTGGCATCGTCTCTACAGTTTCGCCATGGGCAGAAATTGTGCCCACTGCCGCAAAGTCCTTCGCCTTCACGCTGCAACCCAAAGCGACAGCTTTGGCAGAGGCCCTACTGGTGCTGCACCAAGCACTATCAATGGATATGGAGGTGGAAGCCGAAGCCGGCTCCACGCCATCCCTGAGCGTGATAATGGCACAGTCCCCCGAAGCGGCAAGCAAAGCAAGTGCAGAGGCAGCGGTGGGTCAATTGCTAACCCTTACAGGGATGGCAGAAGCGATTGCCAAAGAGGTAGCCAGCATAGGGCAGTCCTTAACGCTAACGCCAGAGGCCAAACTGGAGGCGCTTGCCGAGCCGTTAAAGAGGTTGGTGACCACCGTTGTAAAACAGGCGGAGGCAGTTGGGGCAGCAAGTGCCATAATCTTGGCCCCAATCTCCATCTACCGGGATGCGGCTGTGTCAGTGTTAGCCCTTCGGCAACTCCAAGCCCAACTGACAGCAGCTGCCCAAGCTGAGGTAAAGGCAACAGAGGAATCAGCTTTCGGCTTGCAGATAATCGTAACGCCAAGGACAGAGACCTTGGTGGAAACGGGAGCAGGAATATCCACAAGTGGAGGGGAAGCCATAGAAGAGGAACTTGCCATTTGGAGCAATTTTGTCATTTCCAATGAAGCCTCAGGGGACCGCTGTTCCATAGGGGGAAACAGCTTGCCTATTGTGACGATAAAATCAAACCATCCGGTGGACGGGGAGTGCCATGCCATAATGGGGAGAAAGGCGAGCTGAGATGTCACTTCAGCCTGCTAGGAACTTAGCTAGTGTTAGAACACTCTATCCTGACGATGCCATGTGGGATGTGGGCTGTGCTCTGGCCCTCCCCATGAATGAGGGGGCCGGGGGAATGGCCTATGACCAGAGTGGATTCGACTGTAATGGTACCCTGAGTAAGGCTGATGGTGCCCTACCCAGTTGGGTGGCCGGAAGGCACAACTATGCCCTGAGTTTTGATGGAGTGGGAGCTTATGTTAGTGTTATAGATAAAGCAACCCTGCGTCCCCTTAGGGCTCTTACTCTAGAAGCGTGGGTAAAATATACCTCGGGGGCGAGGGGCGGCATTATCAGTCGTAGGATAGCTCTCTATAACTACCGCTATCCGTATATTATGCGGATTAGGTTAGGCCTGCTAGAGGCGGGAGCCCAGCCCGACAACTTCAGTCTCATATCCGCTGCTATAACCGCAGGCATATACCACCATTGCGTTTTTACCTACGCCAATGGGGTGCAGACACTCTACATTGACGGGGTTCCTGTTGCCACCAGTACCTTAACGGATGTTGACATAACCTACGACCTAACCTACCCGCCTGAGATAGGCCGCTACTGGGATGGAGACCAGTATTATTACCTCAATAGCCTTATTGACGGTGCTTGCATCTACAGTCGTGCCTTGAGCGCAAGCGAAATCCTGATGCACTTCTTAGGCGGCAGATTTGCAAAAGTGAGGGAACTGGCTACAGCAAGATAAAATGGCATAAGGAGGAGTCACAATGACAACAACTTTCTCAGTTTGGATCAAAGGATACGATGATTGGCATGACGGAGTGCAGTATCACCCTGAATATCAGCCATGGGTCAGTTTGATGACGGGGGAATTCCTCAAAGCGCAGCCTCGGTAATAAGCCCAGTGCATGACTTTGGTGCTGATCTCCCTTGGTGGGCTGAGGGCTGGCTTTGGGATGTTAAGGCAAATACAATTAGCCCAAAACGTAAGACATGGCTGTATATTGTTGGAGGCGGTGCCGCTTGTCTTCTTCTTATAGGCATAATACGAAGCAAAAGGAGGTGAACCATGAAGATCTACCGGCCGAGCCGATACAGGCGCTTTGGGATAAGCGATAAGTGCGGTGAGCAGGCCTTTCCCGTCTACGAGGCCCATGAGGGTGCCCACGCGGCATCCAATGCCTCGGCTGAGAATGATGCGCCAACGGCTAGAATGTTTCTTGCCTTAGTGAGTGAGGACCTTGCAACTGCCCCCCTGTCACCGGAGGAAAGGGAAGAGGCAAATAAAGCGATAGAGGAGGCGAAGGCGGAACTGGATAGGGAGGCTCGGTATGCAGTCTTCCCTTTGGGAAGGCTGATGGATATGACGAAAGAGGTCATGTTCAGGGTGGCGGTTGAGTGCGAGTGCGGGAAAACAAAAAGAGAAGGAGGCGAACCATGAGTGCAGGTAGCATATTTGTTCTGGTGGGCTTTCTGGCGGTCTTCATCGAGTGGCTTGTGGAGAGGGTGTGTGGGGGAATCCCCAAGCTGAAGGGGTGGCCAATGGTCTTGATAGCAGCCATTATGGGGATTGGCCTCTGCATGGGGTTCAAGGTTGACCTAATCAGCCTGCTACAAATCGACCTCGAGTACCCATGGTGGCTGGGGCAGGCCATCTCGGGCATCATCGTTGGCTCCGGCTCAAACGCCATCCACAAGTTCTTTAAGCCGTCGAAGAAGGAGTGAGATGGACGGCGCAACAGTAGCGGCATGGGTCGGAGTCGGTGCCCTGTCCCTGACATCCATTGGGGGCTGGTTGATAGCCTTCGTGCGCAACTCGAAGGCCCAAGCGCAGAAGTTCGGGCAGCTCGAGGGCAAGGTGGACAGCCTGACATCGGGATTCATCGCCTTGCAGACCAGCTTGATGTCCGAAGTGGCCAGCCTGCATGGGCGCATGAGCGGGATAGAGTCGCGGCTTGACAGCCGAATCAACCCAAGCCAGTGAGGGCCTTCGCTTGCGCCATACTGGGATTGCCCTGACTTTTAAGGGCTAGGGGTTCCGCTCCGCCTTTCCTCTGAGATGTGTGCCCCCATCCTTTTGTATTCCTCCGGCTCCACAGGCGGTCTGTTGGGCGTCCTGACGTGCGTTAGGACGCCCTTTTGGCTAATTGCAGGCCGGACGCCAAGGTGTGACAGGCGAACCCCTTGGATTGACCCAGCAGCTGCATCCAGTCAACAACTATTGACTTTTACCCTAAAGTGTGCTATCATTTCCCCATGCCTTGGGGACCAATCCATATCGGACTTGGAATCTTGATACAAACGGGTGCTGTCTTCTGCACCGGTAGTCCTGCCCTAGGGACTGTACTCAGCGTCCCGATATGCTTGGGAAGTCACCTCATTGATGACTGGAACGTTGGTCAAAACCGCATCGTCCACGACCTAGGCCCGGGCTGGAGGGGCAAGGTGATCGGCGCCGCACTCCTTGCGCTTACCGGTGTGCTTCTCTGGTGGCTCTGGCACCACCCTCTCTACATCATTGGGGCCATGTGCGCCCTCGGCCCCGACTTTGAGCACTTGGTGCGGTGGTGGATGAGGTGGAGGACAGGGCGCGAACCCCCCTACTGGATTCATAGCCGCCTCTTTCCGGAGTGGGCTTTGGGCTGGTGGGGACGCGTGAGCACGCTGGCTGCCTGCATCCTGATTGTCTTGACCATACTGCTGTGAGCAGGGAGCAAAAGATGGGTATACTCATACGTTATCCCGCGCTGGCCCTAGCTGCTATGATGAATCGGGCTAGGGGGAAAGGCAAAAGGTCTGTATGCCGAGTCTGTGGCGTAAGAATAGCGCAAAATAACGGAATCTGTGTGAAATGCAAAAAGTTAGGGAGGGGGAAAT
>ERZ1292632.2444-Hain-H43-01um-R2-2444-length-15490-cov-10_pt1 | contig 15490 bp, 12 predicted proteins | sample MGYA00564407_ERZ1292632 | MGnify/ENA primary metagenome ERZ1292632 (study PRJEB36523, sample SAMEA6512637) | groundwater metagenome | collected 2019-01-08 | study: AquaDiva: Metagenomics assemblies of 32 groundwater samples | reverse complement strand
GTCCCCAACCAGCAAAGCCCTTATCTGCCAGCACATCTTCGAGAGGCATTGTTCCTATAATCCTTTTCACATCGGAATAGATGTTGCTAGTCCCATAAATATCTGGTTTCTTTTTAGTTAAGACTGGCGTTTTGCCTATTTGTTGCCCCAGCAATTCCTCAAGGTCTTTTATCTTTAATTCCTTGCGGGCACTTATATCATAGCCACGCAGACCAAAGAACTCAGCCGTAGCAATTATAGCTTTGTCTTTTAGTGTTCCTCCCTCTTGCAGGAAATTTTGAGTCCATATCATCATAAAGTTCTTGCCAATGGTCTTTGTAAAGTCCAAAATATTGTCCCTGGTAGGTTCACCAATATAATTTTTACCTGTTATCAGGTCTAATCCAGTGCTTGCTCCTGGTGCCAGGTTACCTCTCAGGAAATTAAGACCCGGCTGTCCGATTTCTCCCGTTCTAACCATATTCCCAAAAGTCTTAATAATGCTTCTAACTTTACCGCCGAGTCCTATCTTCACACCCGCGACATCCCAAGTAAAGAACTTAGAGCTAGTCGGGTCAAAGTGTTGCCATATCTCATCATCTTCTTCACCTAATGCTAAAGAAACTGCTACCGCCATAGCAGCCATACCAGCAAAACCTTGTGCCAGCGACATACGAGCTAGGCTACCTCTTATTCCACCGTGAACTATATCAAATAGGTAGCCTGCTATTGCTCTGTTATATCTCGGAGCTAGAAGTAATCCTGTCTCAATTTGTCTTTGTGTAGATGATACGCCAATTCTAGCGCTTGACGTTAATCCCCTAAATTCATTGATAAATTGGTCAATCTCAAGTGTTCTCTGCGATGTAGTGCAATTATGGTCAAGGGATTTGGCAAGTTCAATTCCCGCTACATCCAGACACCCTTCAAAAGCCTTCTGGAATGGCACTAACGGCTTTGCCAGAACACCTAACTTTTTACCGAGTCCTCCCCTACCCATAAACTCGGTGAACTCAGTCCCTCGGCCACTGAGAATTAGAGTAGGATGTCTATTGATTAAGTCCCGATGATTTGCATAATACCGGTATTGAAATTCGGGGTCAAACATAGCTCTCACAAACCCCATCCACGTTTTAGCATAGGTGACTGGGCGATAAAACGCTAAGAACTGAAGCTGTATAGCCATTGGGCTAGCATCTCCCGCCAACATAAAGAATCTACCAATAGCATTTACCTTATTTATTGCTCCCAATGCTTCAATGAACTGAGGTTGGAGTCCTCTTCTAAGAATATCAGCAATCTCTTTTGCTTCAGGGCCAGTAAATATCTTTCCTTGAAAAGCAGGATGAGCGATTGAGGCTTCCTCATATTTTACCCGCATAGCTTCTTCTCTAGCCCTAGCTCTCTTATTTACCGCTTCCGCATATTCCAGTCTGGCTTCCGAAATTAGGGCTTTAGCTTCAGAGTCCAATATTTTAACAACATTTGCCGTCTCAGGTGCAGGTTTTTGTAATTCAGGAATAAGTGTCTTCAGAGTATCAGCTTGGTCAGGGAAGGCAGCCGCTATTGAATTGATAGTATTGCCAGGTACCCTTTCACCACGCACCGCTCGGTTGAGTGCAGATAGTAACTGTTGGGCTTTTCGTAGTCTGATGTGAGCCGATTCTGCTTGTAAAACTAATGCCTCTGGTGCTGCTGTTGTCCGCCAATCAACCTTCGTCAATATCCATTCAGACATCTGTTTATCAGCCATCTTGTAGTAAGCACCGAGCATATTGTAATAAAGAGCTTCATCACTGTTCATATAGCGATAACCAGCAGCGATACCATCCGAAGCCTCTTTGAATACTCTGGTTCGTTCAAAGGGCAGTTTAGCTCCAACTCTACCGCTTATACCAATTCTGCCAGATTCTATAAGCTCGCCAGCATCATTGAACTTACCCATAACCTTTCGCCCAGCATATTGTCCACCATCTTCAAAAGATAATTCGTTAATTTCAATTCCATTTCTGGTTAAAGCCTTCAACTTGACAACTTCTATTTCATGAGCACGCTTAATCCATTCTTTTTGCTTGTCTGTCATCAAATGTAAATAGGTATCGGGCTTAGTGCGAATATCATCGATCGACAAACCTTCAAAAGGTTCTCGGGTTAGCAATCCTTTTTCATCAGTCTTACCCCATACTCTTTCCTGTGTGCCAATTTCCCAGACATGAGACATAACTGCTTGTGCTTTTTGAGCTGCTTCATCTTTCAAGGCAGCCCTTAATATAATGGCTTGCCTTGCTGGGTCATTAGCTACGGCCGCTGGATTAAAACCCCCCACAGCCTTCTTGACCAAAGGTAAGTTTGCAATCCTTCTCCATAAATCGGGCTTGGAATACATATCTACAACAAGTTGTGCTGGTTGGAGGTCAGGCATAACCAATTTACCATCCTCGACCGGAGCAGGTTGGGGGGGATGAGTCGCTGGAGGTTCAGATGGTGGAGGTTCTTTGGGTGGCGGCGGAGGTCGAACAACTCTATCCTCTGAAACAGTAACTTCGTCAGGCATTGGCAAGGTAGTTTCTGGGGGAATGGATAAGAGTGGCATTTCAACAGGTGCTGCTTCTACCTCCTTTTGTATTGTTGGAAATCCCATCTCTGCTCTAACTATATTTGCTTGCCTATCTAATTCAGCATTGATAGCATCTCGTTGTGCCTGATTTTCCGTGAGTGAAGTTTTGCCTGCCATAAACTCATCATTTATCCTTTTAATATCTTCATCGGCTTTGTTAAGAAATGGAGTCATTCGCCTTGTATATTCAGTTTGCTGAGCTTGTGTAATGCCAGCAATCCCTTCTACTGATGGAATTCTCCTAGTAACCGCTTCAGGCATACCAGGCACTGGCTTGGGGATAGCTTCAGGTTTAACTAATTGAATATAAGGTTTGCCTTCTTTATAAACTAGAGTGTTCTCTTTCATTAATCTATCAGCGAGTTTGCTAATAGTCGCTCCCGTAGGTTTCTTATCAAATACAAATTGCATACCTGCAACTGGTTTGCCCCTTACGATTGGTGATACAGTCCACGGTTCAAAAGGTTCTTTTGTAGTTTGCCATCGGTCAAGTGGTGCTAATTCATAAGTAGGAATGGGGTGATATTTACCCCATAACTCACTAATTGTTCTTGGCGTCACTTGAGCAGCTAAATCAGGATATTCCTTTCGGATATAATCTAATAAATGCGTGGAGGTTGGAGCTTCTTTTGCATATTGCTCTACTATTTTAGGCATTGTAACTTCTGGCGGTGGAGCAACTTCAGGCATACCAGGGACCGGCTTAGGAATAGCGAGTTCTTCTGCCTGTTTTAGCACCTTCGCTAGATAGTCATTAGCTGCCTTTTGGCTTTGCTGACCAGCTATAACCTTATTTGTGGATTTGTCATAAATACGGTATATCACTCCCGCAGGGCCCGTTTCTTTCTTTATAACAAAATCAGCAGGAGTCTTGCCTTCAAGTGTTTTCAGAAAGTCAACATACTCAGGAGCATACTTTGTAACCTCTGGCATAGGAACTTCAGGAGTAATAGCTTTAGCTTTGGGGAAAATTGCTCCTCGTTCACGGGCTATTTCTAATACCCTTTCTCGTGTTTTAGCAACATATTCCGTCTCCCCAATAATAGTCTTCCACCAACCTCGTTGGTTACCGCGTGCGATACGCTCCAGAAGCACTCCCTCATCGGTCATTACTAAATTAGCTTCACCACTAGGTGTCCGCCCTATAACTTTATAAGTAACCTCTGGCACAACAGGTGGCTTTACTATCGCTTTCGGTGGCTTTATTAACTCTTCTGGTGTTATTCCAGCTTTCTCGGCTATCTTAGCTTTCTGCTGTTCCCAAACTACTTTGTCCACCTTAGTTGTCGGCTCAACTTGCTGCAAAAGCGTGGTAGTCTCAACTTTCCTGACTACTTCCTCAACCACCTTACTCAACTCAGGATTGGCTTGGACGATATTATCCAGAGCCTTTTCTGTTGCTGCCACCTCTGATAGTCCTTGCCTCTTGAGATTCGCCTTATCATCATTAAATCCCTTTAGCTGTTCAGGGTTTAGCCTTTGTATGAATCCGCCCTGTATCTTGGTTAGTATGTCAATACCACCACCCATAGTTACACCAGCTATAGCCCCCAGAGCAAACACCTCTTTTATTTCAGGGTCAGACCAGTCTATCTCTTCTCCTAACGCCTGCTTTTGCAGTATTGACTGATATATCTCTTCTCCACCTTCCGACAAGCCAGTAAAGACCAGCTTGCCACCAATCTTAGTCGTTGTTACCAGTCCCTTTGCTATCAGCCCTTGTGTTACACGGAAAGGTGCCGGCAAGAAGGCAACCGCAAATTGAACGGCATCCTGTCCCGCCAAAGTCATATTGCCCTTGAATGTCTTCCAAGCTGCCTCTTCCGCTTCTGTTTTGCTTAATCCTTTAGCCATTGCCATATCATAAGAATTCGCAGCTTCCATTACCGATTCCACTGGCCGGCTTAAAATAGCACCACCGATACCTTGCAATGCCGCCTTACCGAACATACCTAATCCAGCACGTCCAGCGATAGAAGCTCCAGCCGAAGCACCAGTAAGCCCAGGCACCGCTAACAGCATAAGGGTTGGTGCCATTCTAGTTAACCTTGTTGCTCCCCACTTGGGATTAAATACTTGCTTCCAGTTAAACTCCCCAAACTCGTCAGGTGCAGTATAGGCTTGCATGTATTGACCAGCCAGCGATATGGTCTCACCTGCTTCTTCCTTACCAAGCCACTTTGCTGCACCGCCAATGCCTGTCAATATATCGCCAGCACCAGCTACAAAAATGTCCCCCAGGTCACCCCAAAAACCCTTCGTCACCCCTAATCTATCCTCTGCCCTTTGTTGAACAACCGAAGCACGGACACTAAAATAGTTCTTCATCTGAGCAGATGTAATCTCAGGATATAATAAGTTGACTAAAGCCTCTGTTTCTGTATTTCTGCCAGCGTCAATAAGAGCATGCCTGATTGAGTCAGGATTTTCAAAGAAGTAAGTCATCATCTTATCAACACTAGCTGGCTTAACTAATCTCGGTAATGCCTTCTGAAATTGTGCTGCTAGTTCTGGCGCTCTCACTGAGATTGGAGCTTTTGTTTCCGCTTCAACCTCGCCCCACCCAGCACCAAGAGCCTTTAATATCGCCTCTGTATCTGAAGTTCGCCCTCTTGCCTTCAGCTTATCGATAAATAAAGAGGGGTCCCGCTCTATCCCAGTGATAAGATTGTTGAGCGCTCTATTCTTATCACCATCCGCAACAGAAAGCGCATCAGGAAATAACCTTAATAATGCATCTTGAGTATCAGTTAGAATAGGTTCGGGGCCTTCTGGCTGAGGCCTAGCGGACTCAGGGTATAACGGCACATTCCCAGTATCCATATCTGCTTTCCTAAACGTCCTGCCGTCTGGTGTTATGACAAGATAATCTGTTGGCTTCCCTTCTTTATCATAGCTGAAGTGGCTTAACTCCCACTTATCAGGTGTTACATAGGTGAGGCTAGCAATGTTATCTTCCTGAGTAAGGTCAACCTTTACTGTCCAGCCAGATTCGAGGTCAATCCCCAGTTTCTTAGCTTCACCCGCAGAAAGAGTAGCAAAGAGCGCTTTGGGAGCTTGCTGTTTTATCTTCTTCCGCCATGCCCAAAAGGGAGGTAAAGGAGGTTCTGTAACAGGTGCTTCTTCTTCAGCAGGTGCTATTTCTTTACTCCAAGGAAAAACCCGCCCAGATTCGCCCCTAGGAAAAACCCGCTTAGGTTCAATCCCAAAAGGGCCAGTTAAGATTGGCTCTGGCATCTGGACTCCTTATACCTTCGGCATAATCAATCTTTGAGCTGATTGCCTTATGCGTTCTGCTAATGGCATTGCCGGCATAGCAGGCATTACCCGCCTGGCACGCCTCATATTCTCTTCTTGCAGGTAGTCATCCATTATCTCTTCCATCATTTTTTCATAGTCCTCATACGAAAACTTTACCTTTGCCATTCTTCACCTCTATTTTGTAACTACTTCCTCTTGCGGTGTCTGTTGAACCTGCGCCGCCTTCCTTGCTGAGGTTACTTCAGTCCCCCCAGCTTTAAGCATCATCGGCAACATCGGCGGTGCTTCTTTTGGCTGCTGAACTTCTGGAGGAGGCAGCTCACCAGCCAATATTGCCTTTAAGGTCTGACCTGACTCCATAGCCATCAGCTTTGCTTCAAACGGGTCTATCTCCGCCAACGCTTTGATTACCCTGTTCCTCAATAATAGAGGACTCATCTTTTCAGCTAAATCGTAATATCTCTGCGCCCGAATCTTCTTCGGGTCTTCTACCTGAAGCACATCAGCACGTATTGTGTCCTCATCATAAAACTCTCTGGCTATTTGAGCTAATGACATCCTAGCCATATCTATCTTAGGACTCTTTGGGTAATACTTATATGTTGTCGTATACTCACCCTTTAACTTCTCGGTGGCAAATGACCTCTTGTGCCCCTCCATCCCAACATCAACACTCCCACCTAAAGCTATTATCTGCCTTGTGAACATCCTAGCTAGCCTGTCCTTGAACATGGCCTTGGCAGATAACCTTGGCTGAAATACCTGGTCCCGCCCTTCCCCTAACTGTATCAAGGCAATAGCCGATAACTCGAACTGTAATGTCCCTAGGTCAATCGCACTAAGACTTCCCTGCTCTTCTGCCTTCTCCAGCATGCCATATAACTGTAACGCCGACCTCTGTATGTCCTGCACCACAAGCGGGTCAAGCCTCTCATTCAACCCTATTGGCGTTATTGCCCCAGGCGCTGCCATCTCTTCATAGTTAGGCGGTGTTCCTACCTTCCCACCTTCATTCAGGTAAGTATAGGAAGTTTTGACCGCATGCATGTTAATGGTCTGCATAATGCTTGCTAACCTGTTAAGCTCAGGCACTATGCTCCGTATCATGAAAAATATACTCTCCCCCTCAAACGCTACCCTGTTTTCATCCATAAGACTATTGCCGTATCCTAACGGCACCACAGAAACAACCACCGGCACTTCACCATAAGGATGCTCCTGCTCAAATATTTTCTCCTTGTCCAGCCATACTTCATTGTGGTCTTCAAACCAAACATCCAGGACAGATGCCGACCTATCCTTAATTACCTTGTTATATTCCCTCTCAATCAACCGTTTCCCTTTTAGCATGCGGTAACTAGCCCATTCCAGTCCTTTCCCTCCCCAATCAAAAGCCACATGCCTGGTATCCCACGGCACTATATCAGGCTTAAAGATACCAGATTCTTCACCTTCTCCATAATGGCAGGCACATAACGCAGCTACCCTACCTCTTAAACAAAGTTGGCTCACCGCAAAACTGTCCAGGTCCGGCATATCCTTAACCATCAGCAAACCATTGGCCTGCTTCCAAACAGCTCGCTGGAACTCCTCTACTGTGACTGTATCAAAACTTCGGCTTTCAGATTGAACCTCTATCTGTTCTACCGCAGCAGTTAATGCCGCTATAACATTCGCCGCAAACACCGCCGGCTTATTTAATGTTACCTTTATTATCCCTGTTACTTCACGCCCAGTCTTATCCTTCATAATATAGGGGTCGAGATACACCATAGAGCGGTCCGCATCCATCCTGGCATATAGTCTGCTAAGGTCTTTCTCTTTCTCTTGAACCATCTCTAATGTGTCCATCTTGTGCTACGCACCTCCTTAAAACCGATACCCACCATAACTTTTAGGAGCCGCCCTAAACCCCGAAGCGGTCTCTGGCGTGAAATCACTTAAAAGATACCTTTCGGCTGCCATCAAGTGAAAACTTGACTCATTGTCAATTACCTCAGTTGGCATAAACTTGTCATCTAGCTTCCGTGAGAAAGACCGCTTTTCGTCCAAGTATTGTCGTAAGTCCCTGAATACAAAGAGCTTATTTAGCTGGTGCATCCCTATCACCAGGTCAATCTGTGACTCTACCTTGTGTTGTTTTGGCTCACTGATAGGCCACCCATGAGCTGTATAGAGTTGCCGTATCTCCTCCTCTTGATGACTTCCTCCCACCCGCTTGATAACATTATAACCTTGAGTGAGTCGCTTGAACTCACCCACATGGTCATTTGCCGACCTCCCTCCCCCAGGCAGGTATTCCCCAAAGTGATAGAAATTGCCAGTTGCCGGGTCGCACGCTGTAAAAATAGCTGCTGGATTTGCTCCACCAAAGTCATGCCCTGAGTATACCAACCAGTTCTTCGGAATCGGGAAACGCTCTATCAGACAAACATTTTCATTGAATGCAGAGTAAATTAACCCGGCTGGTCTTTCGAACTTGGCATCATACATCATCGCAAACCGCCAGGAAGGCAATCTCCGTCTCTCTTCCTCGTAGCTCGCCACCGGATAGCCCGGTCGGTCTATACTTCGCCAACACTCGACAGCAATGCCCTGTCCAACCTTGTCTAATACCTCGGTCTTTAACCAGCCCATCCTATAAGGAGTAGTAGCGATAAGCACCTGCCCTCGCTTCATACTAACACGTTGCCTAGCTGTATCGTAGGCTAACAGACTCATTTGCCCACCTTCATCCAATGCATAGCCCTTAACAGCGGCACCCTGCATTGAGTCAGGATTGTCAGCACTACCCAAATATATCTGGCCAAAGTCCGTCTTCATAATATGAGCAACAGCATGGTAGTCTGGATGATGTCCTATCATTTGAAAGTATTTCTCTAATGAAGGTCGGTCTGGGTCGGATGAGTTAAGTAAGATTTTAGCCAGCATCGAGTAGGTGGGTTCTGCTACCCCCCAAGTCTCACCTGGATAGGTAGTCATTCGAGAATGTAGCCACCAATAGATTAGTATAGTTTTGCCGGCCCCGGTACCCGCAAGCGCCAATAAAACACTATCCCTGAAGTTAGCTAACAGATTAGCTTGGCCAGGAAGTAAGGTTATTTCCTTATCTATTGTCTCAACTATCATGAGTCTGCCCTTCTGCTAGCTCTTTTGGTGTGACCTTAGTGCCAGAGGGGAGCACAAAGACAATGTTCATCACCTTTTCTATAATGTTCATCTCATGCCTATCAGCCACCTTGCCCTCTACTCTGTCCCATACTTCTCGGAAAGGCACCGGCTCTCGTAGTATTGCTCCCTCTATAGTTGAATAAGCCAATCTTTGAGCCCGTGTAACCTTTGAGGCTAAATCAGCTTCTTCCTCATCAAGCAGATGACGCAAGCGAGCCGTAAGACTCATTCCCTTATTCTGGTGAATTGTGTATCCATTAGTGCCCGGAGGGAAGGGTTTAAGGTTTTTAAGGCTATTAGGATGTCTCCCTGGTGGGTACCTCACTTGGGCAGAGGGAATATTATTAAGAGGCATACAATAGTATAAGCACAAAACCTATGAAGGTGTCAAATAGCTACTATATTCGTGAAGTTGTGTAGCCCTATTGTAGTGTAGTTTTAAAGGTAAATTATTAGCCTAATGTGTAGTGTGGCCTATATATAAGAATATAGGCTACACACCACACACTATACTAGGCTACAAATGGGCTACACAACCTTTTTGAAGCTAAAAGAAAGATATAGTGTAGCCCAAAAGGGAGGAAGGCTACACATCATCTTGTGGAAAAGATGCGCGGAGGGCTACACAAGTTTTTATGTCAACTACAAATGCTCTTTGATGCCATAATATTGGTTTTGTTTTACCTTACGAGTTTTCACAAAGAAGCCTGATTTTGAAAGAAACGTTGATATGTTAACACGGTTGAAGCCGAGTTCATTCCCTAGCTCTGTAGCGGTAGCATCAGCACTGTCTTGATTAAGGATATAATCGCTGATAGCTTCTCTCATGGTTTGCTTTGTTTTAGAGGTTATATCGGGGAATTCGGCGACATTAGCTTTTCTGATTTTAGCCAAGCCGGTATCATTGAATTCTAAAGCGAAAATGGCTTGAGGAAATTGAGGCAGGTCGTTTTGTTTGGTGATTTCATATCCGATGCCAAGGGTGCTGTCAGCCGCAATTTGAGAAGAAAGCTGAACAACAATATCAGCGCCAGCCTCGAAGTGGATACCGCCGAAAATATGAGTTTCGTCCTTGCGGGGTGTATGTCCGAGAGCCAACCATGTAGGGCAGGTATTATTAAGGGCATCTATAATAGAATTGACTGGTTGATTTTCATTAAGGTCGCCCAACCCCACTCGGCTGATAGAATCCAAGACAATGAGACCAATATCATATTGTTGCACATCCGAACGCACTGAAGCAATTATATTGGACAGCGACTTACCTCTAGCGTTCAGTATCCGCAAAGGTCGATTGGCCGGGAGTCCCAGTGCCAAATTAACCCGACTAAGGCGCCGCCGGACTGACTGCCGAGAGCGTTCCAAATTGATGAAAAGTGTCTCAGTTTGTTCTGTTGTCCAGAAAGTTGATATGCCGGCGTCCACTGCTACTGCCCAGATTAGGCCTGTCCAGCTTTTCCCCCGACCGGGTGCAGCGAAGAGAATAGTCCCCCCACCTTCAAGAATATAGGGTTTTAGAATAAACTTTAGCGGTTGTGGTTCAATATCTCCTACCATAAGTTCGGATGTCCAGGATGAGAGGTGAAAACTCCAGAGACCTAGACAGAAGCCATCAAGGTCGTGTCGAAGGTCATCTTTAGAGTAACTTTTACTTATATCTTCTGACAATAATTTATGAGCAGCAAAGGCTAATCTCGTTCTATCTTCATTCCGTTCTATGTTGAAATAGCTCCACCCTAGATCAATATAATCGTATGAGAGCGATATTCTAGCATGCACTCCAGTGCGTTGCTCACTTAGTTTGGCCGCTTGAAAGATAATGTTATGTCCACATATTGTTTTCTGCCAAATGATACTGTCTCCATCATGCTGGTATTGTGGTTTCCCGCTGGCGAAAAGAGTTTCAATATCCTGTTGTAAGCTAGGCAATTTCTCTATATCGCCACCCGTATCCAGCCAGTCCGAAATATCCTTTGTGCCTTCGGGTAACAGGATAGTTTTAAGTTCAGCTTTTCCTATCAGAGAGTTAGCTACCTGCCGGGCATAAGACATACCAGGCCCGTCTCGGTCTGGGATAATGCATATCCGCTTGCCGGTAAGGTAACGGGCATATTCGTCTTGCCAGCCATTAGCTCCACCAGGGCTAGTAGTGGCTATCTGTCCCCATTGCCATAGATTATCGGCATCTTTTTCACCCTCGACAAAGTAGATGGTTTCAGACGGGCCGGTAATAATCAGCTCTGGTAAATGATAAAGGACTCGGCGAACGCCTTCCAGATTCCAAATCCATTCGCCAGTGCTGTTACGGTGCTTTTGAGCAAAACTTTTCGGTTCATAACGGACGACCTGAAACAATAAGTCTCCGTTCTCATCTTGGTAGTCATAGGTAGCTACAATTTTATTTTGTGGTGCGATATTCCTGCTTTTGGAAGTGGGAGTCTTTAGTGGCTCAATGAATAGATCGGCTAATGTAAGATTAAGAGCTTGACAAATATCTTCAGCAGTATCCGAGCCAAAACAGGTAAGGAGTATCTTATTTTCTTTTAGCCCGATAGAAAGGTGTTTAGCTGGCGTCTTATGGGATTTGCAGGGACAATTTGCCTGCCAATGGTCTCTTCCGTTGGCTTTTACATTAGTTAATAAATTGAGGAAGTTCCCGATACTTTGCAAGCGAACCTCCTAATCTCCTATTTGGGGGTTAGTGAAATAGTGTATAAGACTTTATCGTGATCATATTCAGCAATGACAGAATAGGTATCAAGGAAAGCGTTTATTTCAAGCCCCAGTTCCCTTGCCTTACGGTCTATAACTTCAAACGGAAAGGTTACTTCAAGGCTATTGGCACCTGGCACTGCCCGCCGAATACGATAGCGTTTTTGATATCCTGTAAGCTCCATAATAACCTCCCGCTAATATATTAGCATAAGGACTTTGTATTTATCAAGTGACTATTTAATAGATGTTCTTTCAAGGTTTAGCTCCCTTTGGATTCAATAGGAAACCAGTCGGGACATTTATTTGGAGTTTTAATTATGTCCTCAAAAGCACGATACGAGCAATACTCATCTTTATGGTGGTAACAATTAGCACAAATCCTGCTAATACGATATTTTTTTCTAAGGGCACTGACTCGCTGCCGGGAAATGCCCAAAATGCGGGCAATTTCGGTAACACTTAATGTCGGGTCGGCTAGGCTAATCTTGATTGCTAAGTGAGTCATAAGATAAGGGTAACACAGATGACAATACCTTGTCAAGTAGGCGTAAAATATAATACACGTTTTCGTGTTAATTTGTGCCTAAATTGGTCTGCAAATTGGTCTGAAAATCAGCAAATTGCCTATTGACAAACTCTTTACAATGTGCTATACTATCTGATAGGCTCAAGAAAAGGAGAGAACTATGGAAACCGAGCAGATTCGTCAGCAAAAACCTTTTAGAAAGGAGAGAGAGGCCAATGCTTATTTGGATAAGAAAGGTGTTCGCATAGCCTGTCAGTACTACCTGCGCCTCTTTAAGGTGAATGAGGCTGGGGAGTTGGTTGATTTGGAGGGAACAGAACGTTCTGCTCCTAATATCCTTTATGTTAGCATTAGGAAGGCTATGATAAGCACGCCTGTGGATAATAAGTTTGGTGGAATAAGGAGACTAGAGGAAACTCGTGCTGCTGGCCAAATACTGGCTGAGATTCCTTTTGCTGGCGAAGATGGATATTCCTTCGCCATTATTAAAGCTGCTGAGATTGTCAGGGCGAAGCTCGGTACCGTGACTTTGGCTGATGTGGTAGATATATCCTATGCCGATAAGGGTGAGATTAAGAAGCTCATTACCAGGCTAAAGAAATCCAGAACTGAAGCTGAGCTAAAGGCACGAGGCGAGGAACTACAAGACCTTATTGACCAGTATGAGGAACGAGGCAATGATACTGAGAATGATGAGCTTCAAGAGAAATTTCAGGCTATCAGTGAGGCCCTTGAGAACGGACAACAGGAGTTAGAGGAAGGCGACAAGGAAAGTGCCATCACCGAAATAGAGGAGGCTTTATTCCAATAAATCCCGACCCAGTGTGGTAGGCTTTAGAAAAGGAGAGGAAAGATGACAGCCAAAAGAATAGCATCAAAAACATGCAAACTGTGTGCCCATTACCCCAAAGACTGTGGTTATTGGGATCTAAATGGCACATTAGACAAGGGAAGAAACAGGATACAATTAAATCCAGATCTAAGACATAACTGCCCGGACTATGTTAGAGCCTAACTCAATATGATAGGTCAAAAGGGGGCACTGACCTAGTTGGCAGGATAGAAAAGGAGAAAGAGATGGAGATTATCACGCATAAGTGGCTTGCAGAGAGAAAAGCTTGCAAGGAACAGTTGGATATTTTTGATAAAGAGTGGCCTGACGGGATGGAACTCACGAAAGAGAACCTTCTGAGGTGTGCCGAGTTACAGTTGAATTTGACTTGGTTTGCAAAACATTATTTGGACGCCTTTCTCTGGGCTGAGTTTGAAAGGCAAAGAATCTTTCTCTGGGCTGAGTTTGAAAGGCAAAGAATCTTTCTCTGGACTGAGTTTGAAAGGCAAAGAACTCCTCTCTTGACTGAGTATAGAAGGCAAGAAGCAATGGTTCTATTCAATTTGCTATGATAATCCAAATAGAAAAGGAGGAAGAGATGAAGATTATCACACATGCATGGCTTGCAGAGAGAAAAGCTTGCAAGGAACAGTTGGATATTTTTGATAAAGAGTGGCCTGACGGGATGGAACTCACGAAAGAGAACCTTCTGAAGTGTGCTGCATTGCAGTTGAATTTGAATTGGATTGCAGAACATTATTTGGATGCTTCTCTCTCAGCTAAGTTTGAAAAGCAAAGAGACTCTCTCTTAGCTGAGTTTGAAAGGCAAGAAGCCCCTTTTTGGGCTGAGTATGAAAGGCAAAGAGGCCCTTTTTGGGCTGAGTATGAAAGGCAAGAAGCAATAGTTCTATTCGATTTGCTGCGATTGTCCGAGTAGAAAAGGAGGGAGAAATGCTCATCATAAAATGCCAATGTGGAGAAGATGCTCTACCATCTAACTGGTTTGTTAAAGGTATTGGCAGACTTTGGTATTGCTTCTCTTGTCAGCTTTATCTTGATGAGAACGGCAAACAAATCTCATCCGAAATTTTGATGAATAAATATTCATCAGTTAGTTTGGTCTGATCCGGCAGGATAGAAAAGGAGGAAAAGATGATATTGTATAAAGGGAAGGCAAGAGGATTAACTTTTAAGGAACTATGGCTAGCTTGGAACTTTGGTAGGCCTCTTGAGTTATTAGAGGCCTTAGACTTTTCGCCGAACTAAAGGAGGATAAAAAGATGAAGGGAATCTGGGTAAAAGCAGGTAGCTTTATATTTACTACTGAGCACCCACCACGCTTGATTGCTGAAGTGCATAAAGCCAATATTGGGCTGGAAGCAGCCACCGCTAATGCTTGGTTGATAGCCTCGGCCCCCGATATGTACAGGGCATTAAAAGCGGTATATGAGAGGATGGAAAAACGGGACCGGATAAATCAGGCTTTAGATGGTGAGCCAACACATGATGAATTGCTTGAGCAGGTGTCCACCGCTCTAGCCAAAGCAGGAGGAAAGGTTAAATGAGAGGATGTGAACGGCTTGCTAATGGAGAACCAATATCAGCTATCTTCCTGACTGAACACATGAGAGAGAGTGAAGTGCCGACCCATTGCTATCGGTGTGGGAAGAGGATTAGAGGAGAGATTAACTGGCAGTATGTTGGTGGGCATGGCGACATGCCTTTTTGTCTTGAGTGTTTGACAGAGAATTCAAAAGAATAAAAGGAGGATAAAGATGGAGCGAAGTGAAACTATATCAGAGCTTGCGAAAGCGTTAAGCGCCTTTCAAGGGGAACTGAAGCCAGCTATCAAATCTGAAGAGAACCCTTTTTTCAAAAGTAAATATGCCGACTTAGCATCAGTGTGGGATACAGTTAGAGACCCCCTTGCCAAGAATGGGCTATCAGTCACACAGACATTAGATAATGACCCTATAAAAGAAAATATCCTGATTGTGGAGACTACCCTTCTACATTCAAGCGGAGAGTGGCTATCCAGTTCGCTCAAGATGCCAATAGTAAAGAACGATGCTCAGGCTATTGGCTCTCTTATCAGTTATGCTCGGCGGTATAGCCTATCTGCCATATTGGGCGTATCGGCTGAGGACGATGATGTCGAAGAAACGACAGACCACGAGAAGGTTGAGAAAGCTCAAGATGCTAAAGTGGAGCATTGGTGCGTCAAGCATAATATAGCCTTCAGGAAGCAGACAGGCAAAGATGGTTTAAGCCATTGGTATTCGCATAGACTTCCTGATGGTTCCTGGTGTAATGAGCAAACAACTGGAGCAAGGGATAACCCGAAGGATATGTCTGGGGAAGGGGAAATTATTAAGCCGGTGGGAGCAGT
>ERZ1292632.2047-Hain-H43-01um-R2-2047-length-17741-cov-7_pt2 | contig 15493 bp, 14 predicted proteins | sample MGYA00564407_ERZ1292632 | MGnify/ENA primary metagenome ERZ1292632 (study PRJEB36523, sample SAMEA6512637) | groundwater metagenome | collected 2019-01-08 | study: AquaDiva: Metagenomics assemblies of 32 groundwater samples | reverse complement strand
TCCACCATCATTTGACCTTGCCCCATCCCCAGCCCAGTCGCCAGCAGTTTCAAATCCTGATGCAGTTATAGATAATGTAGTTACAGTTGGCAGGGTAACTGGGGTCTTTAATGGTGGGAGGATGAGATGTCCTTTATACCTTAAATCACACGTAGAGAACCAGCACCTATCAGCGTGTATGGACTCGTCCATCTCTTCAACCAGAATACCCCCTCTCTGGTCGGAGAAAATCAAGTTTGAGGCAATCTGTTCTGAGTCCTTTGTCCAATCCCCAGTAACAACCTTCCCGGGAAGGACACTGATTAGTTCAGTCCTTACCCCACCCACAATTGGGAATCTGGTCGTTCCAAGATATATCTCGTGGTCTGAACATACAATTTCTGCCATCAGCTAACCCACCTTGTATCTGGTTGAATATGACTTCTTATTTCTCGTTTGATTCTTTCAGCTTTATCGTTCCACATATCAGACCGCTTTAATCTCTCGTCTAAATCAACCTGTGAGTTCCTTCCTTTTGCCAGCAGGAGAGTAGACGTTGCTTTAGCAATCACATAATCAGGGTCAACATCACAGTAAGATGTCGTATCATCAGAAAGTTCGGTGGGTATCTGATAACCTGTTAATCTCAGTAAGGCATCATTATTTATTGAAGAATAGCCACCTTCGGTAAGTTGTAAGAGAGGCGTAGTTCCCCTGGTGATATTCCAGAGGTTAGGATTTAATTCTTGATAGAGTCTGGTCAGGGAATGTTGAGCTTTAATATCCTTAACGTAGAGGGTAAAAGCCCCCTTATCCGTTACCATCTTGATACCTACGCTGATAATCGCTGAATCACTTGACGGATTTGCTAGTGAGATAACGTGAGTAGTCTTGGTATAAGCGGAGGTAGCTGGTATATTCAGGGATTCAACGGCAGAAGCACATAAAGCCGTATCATCAAGCAAAACTTGTAAATCACCTGCCGATAAAGCCACAGTAGAATAAACGGTTATTAAGAGTTCATCGCAGTCAGCGATATTTAAGGAGGTTATAGAATCCGTAGCCAGAATATCCCCCGCGCCACATCCCGCAGCCACCACTAACTTGAGTGAACCGCCAGAGAATATACTTGTATCCACCGAAGCGGTTACATCACCGTCTACTAACTCATCCCAAACCACATTACAGGCGTGAATTATGCTGTCAATGAGAATGTTAGAGACATACTCTACCCGATGTAATCCCACGAAATTGGACAAACAATCATATAAGTATTTATCTTCCTGCTTGAAAGTCGTAGCGGTCTGTTTATCAATTAAGACATCATCGGTTATAGAGACAATCGCCTGATTGATATGGGCATTTATCTCGGCAACCCGATAGCCTTCGTGCAACTCGTAACCATCAGCAGCAGCCGTAGCCGAAGCCAAGGTAGGGGATACGGTTAGAGTCTTGGAGGTTGAATCGAAGGCAGTAGTCTTAGCGACTGTGCCGATATTCCCCGCAGTTCCAGAAATCAGGATAATATCTCGTCCCTTGAAGTCGTCAGTCCCGCCATAGGCTAGAGCATTGGTATCAAGTAGGGTGGTAGTAGAACCTGTAGCCGTAGCCGTGCTGACTATTATAGAACCTAAGTTATACCCTATTGCCTGCCTTAATGCTTGCCGTGTTTTACTCGCTTTAATAGGCATATTTACACTCCATTCTTTAACTGTAATTGTTGCCCTAATTCTTTTACTTGCCCCTGAAGTAATTTAATTTGCTTCTCTAATCCTTTATCCCGAATAGTTAGGGCATCCTTCATTCCCTCACGATAACCCTCTTGATAACTTAAGGCGTGTCCTTCTTTCGTGGTAAGTAATAAATTTTCTATTCGGTTGTCATCCCTAATTCCGTTGATATGATGTACAATTTCTTTAGCACCCAAAGGTCTCCCGAGATACTCAGCCATAACAAGCCGATGGACTAAGATGGTTTGTCTCCCTTTAGAAGCCATACAGAAATATGGATGAGTGGATGGTATACAAACCTCTAAATAACCGTCAGAACGACCCCATTGCTTCCGTTCTTCAAATTTGCGTTGAGTTTTGCTTTTATAGTAACAACTACGGCATAGCCCTGTTCTATTAAGATTATGCTTCTGTTTCCATCGTTGTTGCGCTTGGTTCGGTAGAGGTTTACCGCATTTAATGCAAGTAATCATTAAGGTATCATATCCCGAAAAAATGTCTTTCTTGGTTAAAGTTATTTAATGCTTGGGCATCTGACCAAACACTGGTCATAACTGTGGGTAAAGCTAAATTTCCGTTGAATGCCCAAGCAGTGTCTCCTGAGTAATAGCCTATATGGTTTTTAACGTGTGTGTAAGCATCCATATTAACTGTATTATCGCTGTCTCTTAAAACTCCGTTCACGTATAACCTTGCATCATTATCCTGAAAACAAGCTACAATGTGATACCAAGTATTGTTGGCTAGGTTTGTGTTGGCGTAAGCTAGTTGGAACTGGTAAGCTGCATTGTCATAACCATTGAAGGATATACCTGCATCAAGGTTGCCTACCCAAGTTAATATAAGTTCATTAGACCCATCTTGGCAATCTGTGTAGATATACTGATTTGTCAGGGTTTTATTTGTAGTTCTCGCCCAAATTTTTATTGTTCCAGCACTATTTAATCCAACAGCAGCAGGTAGGGCTACATTATCACCCGTTCCGTCGAAACTTAGACACCACAAGCCAGAAGCTAAACGTGTCCACGTAGCATCTGTAATTGTGCCGTGATTACCTTGCCCACTATGGTCAATTATCGTTGCCCCCAGTGGTGGATAACCAGATAAGTATAGCACGCTCCCTGCTGGAGGTGGGTACATCTGTTTCTCCATCTTTACACCAATATTTGGTAGAACTAGCCCTCTTTCTTTTATTTGAGTTATCATCCTAACACTCCATTAAGTTAGGTAGGTATATCGGACACCTTCACCATTGACCAAAGCATCCACATAGACATCAGCAAGGTTATCTACTTGTAAGATAATAACCTCACCCGGATACAATAAGATACCTGTCCCTGTAGCAACAGTAGCATCTACTCCTGAAGCACCTACAGCAACAGTACTTGTGTTATCTGTCTGGGCTTGGAGAATTACCAGTTTACAGGCAGTAGAAGTAGCTAGAACTAAGTCTGTTCCAGCAGTGGTTACAGTCATTACACCGTGTCCTATTCCTGTAACATCGTGTCCAACCCTACCGATGATTGCAGACCCTGCAGCTAAAACAACACCAGTAAGCAATCCAACAATCGCATCATATATATCCCTGAGTCTTCCAAGTAGACTGTCATCCACAAAATTGGGATTAGCCATATTATTCCTCCTGTTTTAGTATTTGTTCTAGGGTTTCCCCAGATACGGCATTTGCCGTCTGACATTTATTTTCTGTCTGAAGCCTAAGAAAACCAGAGGCGTCAGCACTTCCATTAACAAAGGTAAAAAGATAGTCGCCGTCAGAGTAAACCTCGCAAGATTTGAGTCTTTTCAATGTTGGCACTTTGAGTTTACGAAATTCCGTGATAGTAATCTCAGGTATCAATGTCGCCACTAAAACCTCCTAAACAGGTTCAAGGCCTGTCAATAATCCGTTTGTGAAAGTGAACTTGTAACCACCCAGTGTCTTACTCCCTGTGATTCCTACATTGGCTGGATGGTGAGCGTTTGGTAAGGCAGTATGAGCAACAACGGCACTAGCAACCTCAACATCAGTAGCCATCTCAGATGATGGCGGGTCGGTTCTTTTTAGTCTCCACTGGTCGGTTAGTTCCCACCATTCTGTGCTACCGTCCAGGCAAGGTCTTGCTACAACACTTCTAAGTTCTTCGCCATTCATTAAAGTTCTCCTTGAGAGGGAGACCTTTTACAGCCTCCCTCTCAGTCTTTAGTTTACTGGTCAAGCTGAAGCATGATGAAGTTATCGCCATATGCAGCAGACGTCCCTGCCATCAGATAACCCACTCTCTGATATAAATAGGTGGTTGAAGTTATACCAATCAATGAGCCATCGGTATTGCAGTAGGCATCTCTCTGATAGGCTGTCTGCCCCGGCCAGGTTGATGCGCCAGTAACCCCCGAAATCACCCCAGCCGTCTGGAGCCAGAAGTAGTAGGCGCTGGTGATGGAGAACTTTGCCCACCCCGCTGCCGACTTAAAGGTATTGGTAGCCCCAGTGATGGAGATATATGGATTACGGTAGACAGTTACTTGCACTGCCGCAGCATGAGCGCCCTTGAACCCTGGGGGTGCAATATAGAGTCTGGTAGTAGTGCCATTGGAGGCATCATTGCCAATCACTATGGCATCATCATACATGACGTTGGTGTCGTCATACCAGACGGCATAAGCCCCCTCGTATCTATTTTTGGTGGCTGCGGTATCGGAGATGTCAAAGTAAGTTTGCCCTGCGACTACAGCAGCAGCCATCGCAGCCTCATAACCTTCAGTCCCATTGTTACCCGCTAAACCAGGGCACCGCAGGTTAAAGAATTTCAGGAAACCATTGAGTGCCATAGCAGCACCAGCTTTGCTATACCGATATAGTTTCCCGTTTTTCCTTAGTTGCGTGCCAATGGGATAGTGCTGCCCCACGGTCTGAGTGAACAGGTCAGCTTCGCTGGGCATAGCCAGCATTTCTTGAGCTAGGTCTGCAAGTACCCAGTCAGATGGGTAAATCAGTTGCCCACCATATTGCCCAATAACCGAGCTATATTTGACTTGCACGATTTCTTGGTCTACAGTCATTTTAGTTTAACCTCCTTATTTTTCCTTATTTACTTTAAAGTGCAACATCGAGAACGTTGATGAGTGCAGCCAGACTGAACTTCTTTTTGCACATTGCCGAGACATTCCAGGTGAACCGATTACGAATAGCGTTGTAATCTTCAACGAATGTCTCTCTCTCATGCGTCATGTTACCAGCCTGAAGCCCAGTAACATCCTCTTCGCTTATCTTGAGGGCGAAGATAATGCTGTTGTCATAGCCCGATGCCCTGGTAACGGACTGGTCGTAAGTGGATATGGTCAGTACAGAGCTTGAACCATCTGGCAGATTATCCGGAATCCAACTTGATACATAGATAGGAATTTCATCGTAGTGCATCATCTTGAGTCCGAACAATGCAGAATCAGTCAGCATGAGACCACTAGAGCCGCTTGCCCTGGATAGAGCGTTAAGCCACCGTCTCATTCTCTTCGACATCAGAAGCATGTCGGGTTTGCCCGGCTGTATGGCATCAATGAGTTCGTCCATCTTAGCCATTGTCAGAGCAACTGAGGTAGGGTCCATCGGAACGACCTGACTGTTGTTGATACCGTCAAGGTCAGTAGTCGTCCCGGATTCCAGTTCTGCCAGCATCCTCATTAACCCCTTGAATTCCTTTGCGGAACTGAGGGTAGAGGTCTGTCCGTAGATGAAGGCGCGCTCAAAAGCATGTGCCATCGCCTTAGACTTCGCCTCAATATCAATACTCTCTGGATTCTGCAAGGGATTCATGGCTATCATGGACTTGTCAGTGTCAGCATCACCTACCACGGTGAACATGTTGGTGGTTCTCTGCTCAACTGTGCCGGTGTTCTCAGTAATCTGGTCTTTAGGTTGCAGCCAACTTACTGTCGGCATGGTTAGCTCAACATTATATTTGATAATGTCGTTATTGACTGCCTTGAAGGGGAGAGCTTTTGTTATTGGACTCTCCTTGACAATCGTATCCCAGACCCCCGCTAATACGAGGTCTGATTTCAAGTAGTCGGATTGAGTTTTAGTCAGCATTTTGAATTAACCTCCTGTTATTTTTTTCTTTTTTTCAATTCCTTTTTCAATTTTTTCCCTGGGGGTAAGTTTATCAAAATCAATCCCGCCCCCATCCGTTATACCGGAATCAATCTTTTGAGGTTGTTTCTTGGCTTCGGCTAAAGCCTCTTCAGCATCTTTTACTCTTTTCTGAAGAGTCTCCACCTCCTGAGATTTCTTTAACTCAGCAAGTTCCTTAGCCCTAGCCTCCATCTCTTCATAGGTATTGCATTTCAGCAATTCAGACTCATCAACACCCATCTTCTTCGCAAAGGAATAAGCAGTTCCTTCTTTAAGGCGTTCAGACCAGGCATAGGCAGCATTTTCAGTGAAACGTCTTTGCTCTTGGAATCTCTTGAGTTCGTCCGTATCACCAAAAGTCTCCTTTTCTGTCTGCTCTCTGGCTTTGAGTTCTGCGTCTTTTCTTGACCTATCATTAACCAGTAACCTATCCTTCGCTTCCTTTTGGACTTTGGCTATTTCCTTGTCCTTAGCAGCTTGAACTCTAGCCTCCGCTTCGCTAATCGCCTTGTCTAGCTCTTTCTTTGTGAAATAAAGTGGTGTCTCTGGTTCCGTTGAAGTTGACTCTGGAGGCTTTTCAGAAGTTGGCTTTTGTGTCTGCTCCGTTTCGGGAGGAGTTCCAACCGCCTGCTCCTGCTTCTCCGTAGTCTGCTCCGTGTTAGTTTCCATAAAACCTCCTATTTATTTTTGGTAATAAAAAAGCCCCTTTTCAGAGGCTTCAATACCCGAAATTGATTATTGATTCGCAAGTTGCTTAATATAGTTTGCTATCATCTTGCTTTCTCTAGGATTCATACCTAGAGTTTCATACTTGATTACTATCTGATATAGAGCCTCTTTTGTTTTCAGGCTTGGATAGTCATACCATAAAGCGAGCATTGCATCTATCTTAGGATATTGCGTTCTAGCTGCCCCTGTATAATCAATGGGCTTTTTAATTCCTTGCTCTCTCTGTTCAGTCAAAGAAGGCAATTGCCAGTATCCGCTTTTAGAAAGATAATCCGAATCCTGTAGGTGCATCCGTTCTATCGGTTGGACTTCTGGCGGTAATTTGTTAATCCAATCATCCTGCCTCCGTAGAATATAAGCCTGAACTTCAGGAGATTGTGTTTTAAGACATTCTTTTAACTGTCTATCCCATGTATCCCAATCAGGTACACCACCAATCTTAGGTGGATTGCCTTTTAGCTCCATATATTCGTTGTAGGCTTTATCCTCTGGCTTAGTATTCTCCTCAAGCCATTTCTGGGTTGATTCCCAATTACTCCCTGGAGATTGCTTTTGGTATTCCTCTCGGTATTGTGCTTGCCAACTTCTACCACGTCGAAGGTCGCTAGATTGCTCTACATACTGCCCACCGGTTGTTATACCACTTAATACTCCCTTTGCTAATTCACTTAAAGCAGAATGGTACTTAGCCTCTAAGGCTTCCCTTGTCTTCAAATCGGCTATTGTTGGGTCTGAACCATAAGAGAGTTTCCCTTTCTCTACCGCATCTTTATAATCAGGGTGATTCTCCAATAGCCAAGTTCTCTGTTCTTGGTTCAAATCTTTATACGTTAAGTCTTTACCCTTTTGGTCGGGCATAAGCATTTGAACAGGAATAGTCTTAGAATATTTAAGAGCTAATGAATCACTCAGGTCGCCATAGGTAGATATACCAATACCACCCAATCCTATACTTGATACTACACTACTAAGGAAACCTTCATTAGCATAAGCATCAGCCATTTCTTCTAAGGATGCTGGAGCTAGAGTGTCTTTTATATATGTACCCCAACCTTTCAAAGCTGAGAAGTCTATCTTCTGCCCAACATAATCCTTGCCCGTGAGTAAGGTAACTATCGCCCCGATACCAGGGGATTCCTTACTCTGGGCAAATCTAGCAAGTAGTTCGCTTCTAGGAACGGGAATAATTCTACCCGCTTCAGTCTTGCGAGAACCTTTCGTCCAATCAATTTTCCCCTCTTCATCTACATAAGGGGCGAGTTGGGCTGCTAATCTGATAATTTGAGCATACCCTACCCAGATGTCTATACGCTTATTCCCTATCCGAATCTTCATTTGGTCAGAAGAACGGGGGTCTCCCTCAACATCGGCAAACCCAGAAAGTTTTGCCATCCCCAGAATAGCAGAACCTATACCCGCCCAAGCGAGAAGTGTACTCCAAGCCTCCTGCCTTACAGTTTTTGAACTTGAAAGTAACTTTGTTTGCCACTCAAACCTTGAAGCCAAATATCTCGGTGAAGAAAGCAATTTATTTAGAATATCGCCTGCTGTCCCTTTTAGAAAGTTGGGCATCTCGCCACGCCCAACAAGTTCGTTAAGAAGAGAACCCATAGCCTTGAACTCATTTGGACTGGCTTTCGCTTTTTCTAAATTCTTTACTACCGTCTTCCCCACATCTGTCAAGAAGTAATTAACAGCTACCGCAGCCCCTCTATTAGACATTCTAACGCCAGGTATATACTTTTCTGCTATCTTGGATGCCATTGTCTCTGGTCTTGCCCAATAGGTTGCATTTTTTTTAATATCATATAAATCAAGACCTAGTTTCGCTATGGCATTCATTCTCTCAGGGTCAGTTCGTAGCATATTGTCCAATTCCAAAGCAACCTTTTCGCTTCTCATTGCCCTGAAATAAGGAGACCACGTTTTGAGCCAACTAATAGGATGACGTGCCCCAGAAATACCCAATTGGCGAAACATCATTGAAAAGTCAAAGGCAAACTTCACTGACTTTGGGATACCCAAAGCATCAATAATATTTAATCCTGCGTTCTGTAGTGTTTTGATTACCCGCATCCTCAGAGATACGGGTAACATTGAAAACTGGTCAAGAGCCAATCCTGTTTGTTTTGCATTAGAGGGGAGAGTTCTTAAATATTCTGAAATTACAGGGTCTAATGCTTCTGCAGAGGCAGCATTTTCAAGCAATCTTTTCTGCATCTCTTCAGGATTTTCTATGATTTCCTTGATTACCTTATTATCCTGAAAGATTTTGAGCAGTCTACTTTTAGCCGAACCGCCCTTTATACCCGCAATACTAGGAATTGGCTTACCAGCGAGAGCATTATCTAACGCCCTAGTCGTGGAGGTTATTTCAAAAGATTTTATCGTAGGAGGAATAGTGGCATCTTCAGAAATAACCTTAATGATTTTAGCATAGGCAGCATCCTTTACATCCTGTGGTAAACCTAAACCCGTAAGTTTTCTGGGATATAATCCCTTAAAAGCCGCTGTAGCTTTTAGGATAGCTTCCCTTGCGTCTGTGCCTACGGCTCTCTCTTTTTCAAGCAACTCCGCAAATCTAGCCGCCCTCACAGTCCGTTCCTTTGCCCATATATCCTGCTGTGCTGTGAACTTTGCCCCTGTTTTAGAACTGGCTAGAGTTTCACCAAATTGGTTTAATACAGCATCTATGTCCCCCAACCCTGTAGTTGGTGTAATCGGTGGCGTTGGGGGTTTAACCGCCCCAGAAATTGATTGTAGGGCTTCTGGTGTAGTAATAGGAGCTTTGGGTATTATTTCTCTGGGATATGAAAACTCCTTACCCTCGGTAGCCAATCTAATCAAACGAGCATCATCTACTGGGATAAACATTGTTGATTTATCGGCTAACCGCACCTTAAATTGAGCGACCCCGTCCATTATCGTTACTTCTTCAACTTTACCTGAAACCTTGCCAGCTAATTCGGGTATTGTGGCTGCCAACTTTGAATCAACTGTAGCCCCGATGTATTCTTTATAGATTGTAACCTCTGGGGTAATAGGGGCTTTGGGGATTATCTTACCCACTTTGGGTATTTCCGCTTTAACGGCTGGGATTTCTGCCTTAATCCCACTCTCTTTAACGACCTGTAATACTTCCCTTAAAGATTGAGCCGCTTCTTGGGGCATCTTAGCTAATTCAACTTCTGGGATTGCCTCACCCGCTTTAACTCTATCTATAATGCTTTTAGCTATCCGGGTTAATTCTGCCGCCTGCCCTTTATTCTTTATAGAACTAATTACCCTCGTTAATCCTTTAATCGGTAATGCCAAAAGTTGTTCTAGTCCTGCCTCTGGGGCTAAGGCAACCCGTGCAGCAATCTTTCCCGCAGTTGGTAATGCTCTTGCCAGACCGAATAATTCCGATGCTGCTGGAGCACCAAAAGTGCCCGCTAGAGGCAAACCGCCCAGACCCATAGATGCCAGCCATATAGCGCCTTCAATATCACTTTGCGGTTTAGGGACATACTCAAGGATTTTTCGGTTAAATGATTGATATGCCCCACCAATTTTCTCCATAAGAGATTGGGGAGGTTGCTGTTTTCCCCCCGTCTCTCCCTGGTCTTGTGCAAATCTACTACGCAAGCCTGGGAACAACTTATCAGTAAACTCATGTGCTTTTTCAGTTGTCAACCCAAGTTCCTGAAACCCAACAACATCGGAGACTTCAAGACGAACAAACTGCATAGGGTCATTTATCCATCCAAACTCCACGAAGCGATTACCTTGCTCGAGATAATCCTTTTTATCTTCTGGGTTTAGCTTATCTACCCAAGAATCTATAACTTGAAGATATTGAGAAGCTGTCAAACCACGACTACGATTTTCTATTTGTTTGTTTGATAAGTCTTTTTCTATTGGTAATTCATTTGGAATTAAAATCCATTCATCACCTATGGGTTGAGGCGGAAGTGGTATAGTCTTTAGATAATCCTCTCGCCGTATGCCATCTATCCGTGCAGTAAGAGCACCAAATCTACCTCGCTGCATCTCTGGTATTTTCTCCACAGTAGTAGGCGTAAATGGGCGAAGCTGTTGAGCAGGAGGTTGCTGAATTGGTGGTACAGCGAATGGTTGCCCCTGAGGTGGGATTGTCCCACTTGGAGGTGGTTGCTGTTGTTGGGCAGCCAGCCATTGCTGGTATCTCAGTTTATTGAGTTCCCTATCATCCTCGTCTGTCTTTTTAGCTAATCTGCTTAATAGAATATCCCAATCAGGCATCTTAACCTCAGTATAAAAGCCATTTTGTTGGCGGGTTAAACCTTGCAGTAGTCGGTTGCCGTCTATTTAAGGCGATATTCGTCTGGGTTTCGGGAAGCCCCAACCATTCTGACCAGCCCATAGGTTCAGCTTTCTTGAACGAACCGCCAGGAGTTGTAAAGTATTGCTCAGTTTTTCTACCAGATGCCCTTTGTTTCAAGTATGCCCCATAAATTTCAGGATATTCATACATTCTCTGGGCTTCAATCTTACTTACCGCCTGTTGATATTCGGGTAGAGTCTCTAAATATTCATTCAGGGCAAGCTCTGGACTCCATTCTGGAGATGTATAAATGCCCCCTCTCTGTGAGGCAATAGGCGATTTAGCCATTTTATCCTGTATTGACTTGTAAAGTGCAGCAGCTTCTGGGTCTTTATCCGATAAAGCTAACAGTGATTTCAGAATTTCACCTTGCTCTAATCCCTTTAAGCGGGCTTGTGGAGCATACCATTCAGCAGCCCGCCTTTGCCCATATCCACTTTGCCCGAACTCCTTTATTGCTTGTGCGATAGTTTGCCCACCACCAGGAGGGGTAACATCCCAAGTCTCTTTACTAATACCGCCCTCAGCAGCCATCTTCGCAATCTGTGTCTTACTGAAATCGCCATAATCCATTATGGGGGTGTTTACATATTCGGTAGTTTGAGTTCCCTTAGCATATCCCTCACTCCCTACCTTCTGATAATCAGGGCTTAAAGTGAATGTAGGTGTTAAAGGTCTACCTGCATACTTTCCAGTTGGTTGCCAAAAACCTGTATCCTCAAAATCCTTCGCTGAATGTATCCCGGTCAATGCCCCTTGCCCAAATTTCAATCCCTCTAAACCTGGGAAATGGGGATTCCCTTGTTCATCATAGTAACCTGCTCCTGGTAATTTCTGCTCTTCGTATCGCCCTTTCCCACGTATCAACTCCTCAAGTGTTGGTGCTTCCTCTTGTTCGGCTAGGGCAACCAGTTCTTTCATCCAAGCCAGAGTTTCTGGAGATATTTCCCCTGGCGCAGTAGGAGTGGTAGGGGGAAGAATGGTAGGGGGAGGAATTGCAGCAGATACAGGAGTACCGAACCAACCAGATGTGGGCACACCCCAGCCGCCGCCCATCCCTATGGGGTAATATGGAGCGATGCCACCAGCAGGAGGAGTATCTGTTAAACCGTAGAGAAACGCCTCTAGTGAGCCAAGATTAGCCCAATCATTATTATCCGTATGCGTCTGCCAGCCGCCGAGATAGGCAGCAGTATCCATCCCTAATTCTGCCCCTCGCTCTGGCATATATCTAGGATTCTTTCCGTCTGGCATCTTACGTCCCCCTTACCAAGCCTAGTCGTGCCATTCTCGCTTCAACTGGTTCAACCGTAGTCTGAGGAGTAGTCGGTGGTCGCCTACCTAACATTTCAGCAGGCATAGCCGAGTTAGAGACTCCAGTAGAGTTTGGAGTGTTAGGAGATGGAGGTCTTGGTTGCTGTGTCTGATTAAGCAGGTTCATTATTTCCTGAGCTAAATCAGTTCTGCCTATCTTCACAAACTGGGCAGCAATTTTCCTTAGTAAGATAGGAGGTAGCAGATTACCCTTTTCCTCGGTTTTCCTTTCTTCTTCAAGGTCTGAATCCTGAACGTGGAGAATCCTCTCGTTAATTGACCTGGCTGCCCAGAGTGGATTCTCACCTTCGTGGGCAATTCTAGCCATTGACCATCTTTCCATCTCATCTTCGGGAAGTCTGGGCGTAAGCCTAAATTCAGGGAACCAATCTCCCTTAACATCAGTAGGTTTTAATTCTGTCTGAAAATACTGTTCCTTATTATCCCTTCCCTCAACCTTTGTTTTCTTGAACCCGCCACTACTGAATTGAAGTAAAAGTTCACGGCTCAACCAGTCCCCACCCCGCTCAATTGCCGTCTGCCCCTTGCCGATTGCCTTGCTTATCTGCTCATTTAACTGATGTAGGGCATAACCTGACAGCTGGAAGCCTAATTGCCCATAGGCAGATTCAGGGACACCACCTTCCTGCCATAACATTCCAAAGATATTAGCAATAGTGGCAGCGTCTCTGGGTGTAGTCGGTTCAAGGAGAGGTAGAATATCCTCTCCTAAATCCCTATCAAGAGGAATAATGGATGCCTGCCCCTTTTCCAATGCCCATGGATTCTTATCAAGTTTTGATTTCCCGCCAGATACTATATGTTTCAGGGGGATTTTGGATGCGCGGCTAACTATGGTTAAAATATCGCTGTAAAGCTCATTCATTGGTTCAACCAGACCGCGATTTGAAGCCAACCACGACTCGCCTACGTCTTTAATCGTGTCTGTAAACTTAGCAGACTCAACAAATGGAGTAGAACCAGCAGCAATAATACAGCAGGGTATATGGTCTAAGCCGTGTTTTGTTGGTTTCTTAACAAATTTCTTGTCAATAAGAACACTATTCTTTGTATCCTCCCAGAAATCATTGATAACCCCAGTATCCCCTTTAATATCTATATCATATTCGCCTTTAATTGCGCTTTTTGTGGCAGTTCTGGTATGATTTACCCAATTCAGACCATCCCCGCCAATGTCATAGTCTGTCGTAAATATATCCCAGACATCTATCTGCGGCTTGGTGTTCCCTTCCTTGCTTTTATTGATAAATGCCCGGATAGCATACCAACCCCTTATAACCGAATGCCACGCTAACTGCTGAATTAGGGACGGTAAGATTAAATTCTGTAATCTGTAATTATTCAGTTTCAAAAGACCGATAATCAGCCTCTCGGCATTCTGAATATTCTCTCTTTCAGCCGACAACTCCTTATCAATGGGTATATTTATCTGCAACTTCGCCCTGACGAGCAAATCCAAAATCAATTCAGCTAGGGTTTGGGGCTTATTAGAGGTAACACTCTTATAATCTATACCTCTATTATAAGGGTCAAGTCTCCACTTGCTGTAGTCTGCCTCAAACCTGTCTCTTAACGGCTGGAGTTTAGCGTGTCTCTCTTCAACTGCCTGTATAATTTCCGATTCTTTCGTAAACATTACTTGCCCTTTGGCTCTTTTATGCCGTGCGCCTTACGATAAATACTGTAACAAATGGCTTGACACTGCTCAGGTTTTCTTCCCCCCTCTTTCATAAGGAATTTAATGCATTCCCCCATATCTTTGTCGCTTTTCGGAACTGGGATTGGCATTTTAACCTCCTTACACGAACTGAACGTGGACTATTCTCTCCTTTGATTGTGTTTCAGGCGTGAAGTCGCTTAATATATATCTACACGAAGCCGATAAATGATATTTTGCCTCATCTTTTATCTTATTGGTCGGTTTCCCCGTGTCGTCTGGTATCCACAGGCAGTTCATTAGCTCTTCTAGCCAGTTATAGAGGTCGTTGAAAACCCAAATCTTATTCAACTCCATCATCCCGATTACCCGGTCAAGCTGGACACTGACCTCTTTATGGAGCGGCTCTGATATATCCCACCCGTGCGCTCTTAAATCCGACCGATTCCCCTCTTCTTGATGACTTCCGCCTTTACTTACAACACTGTACCCTTTGGTTATTGCCTTGAACGCATCTACATGTTGTGGTGTAGCCTTACCCGCCCCTGGTAGATATTCTTTGAAGGCTACTAAATCACCATATCTCATCTCAGGAGGCGCGCCAATCGGAAGGGGTAGCTTAACCTGTGCAAAGAAGAGAGCCGCAGGATTCGCAGTCCCAAAGTCGTGCCCGCTAAAAACAGACCAATTTAGAGGTATTTCAAACTTGGGTATCTTTCTGATTGATTCGTTGAAAGCCTTGTAAACTAACCACGAAAGCTGTATCTCATCATCCTCGGCTAGAATCTCTTGCCGGTATGACTGCTTGGACATATCCTGTATGAGTTCTTTTAGCGCAACTTGGGAAATATAAGGGTTATCGTGTGATGTGAAATGAACCGCCTGCCATCGTCCTGTAGTGTCTTTCAGGGCATCCTTGAACATCTTGGCTGCGTGTCTGGGGTCTCTCGCTTTTGATACCCCGGCGCTTCTTAATGACGGAGGTGTGTAGATAAATACAGCATCCCCATTCCTATCTAAGAGCATCGGCGCACCAACTACCTCCCACGTATCCTCAGCCATCAACTGCCATTCATCTAATATTAAAAGGTCAGCGTAATCACCCCTTAATGTGTCAGCATTCCACGCCGTCTTTGCCTTTATCCGCTGCTCACTCCCTACCCTCTCTATAAATTGCTCCGAGTCATTTTGCTTGAATACCTTGCTCTCTACTAACGGTCTTAATGCCCTCTTTACCTCAAACCAAAACCGCTCCGTCTGCTCACTGGTCGGCGCTGCATATAATACCCTGCGCCCTGTAATGAACGCCTTGACCGCCTTTATCGCCGCCCCTACAGTTTTCCCGCCCCGACGACCAGCCCTTACTATTATCCGCTTTGTATGACTGTCTATATACTCCGCTTGCTTTATATGCGGCGTAGGTAACTCTATCTGTATCTTTTCTTTCATAATTTTGCGTTATTTCAGTAATTTTAACCGGAGTCCATTTTCAGTTTAGTGATGCAATATTCTGAAAGGCAAGGGGGTGTGGTGTTAAGTAGTGTAGTAAGAATCTTCTCTCCTCTGACCTAACAACTAGGGATAGACCA
>ERZ1292632.2443-Hain-H43-01um-R2-2443-length-15500-cov-6_pt1 | contig 15500 bp, 30 predicted proteins | sample MGYA00564407_ERZ1292632 | MGnify/ENA primary metagenome ERZ1292632 (study PRJEB36523, sample SAMEA6512637) | groundwater metagenome | collected 2019-01-08 | study: AquaDiva: Metagenomics assemblies of 32 groundwater samples | reverse complement strand
TGGCTCCGCCGCATCGCGTCGACGGGCGAGGACGGCGGACCGCTCGACATCGACCGCCTGATGACGGGCGTGCCCGCCTCCCAGCGGGAGCAGATGGTCACGCTCCGCGACGTGATCCAGAGCGTCGGCGGGACCGAGACCGGCCCCGGCGCGAACCACCAGGACATCCTCTCGCTCGCGGAGCAGCGCGGGATCCCGCGCGACCGCGCGGAGGCGTGGATCCGGAAGTGGACGCAGGAGGGCGACCTGTATAGCCCGACCACGGGGGTCTACAAGCTGATCACGAGGCTCTGATGGCGTCCGACCCGATGGACGAGATCAACAAGCTCTTCCAGTACGCCGTCGCGGCGCTTCGCGCGGCGACGACCGGTCTGCACGCGCTCCCGCTCCTCGCCCCGCTCCCGGAGGTGTGGTGCCGCCGGTGCGACCGCCTCCTGTGCTGGGCGTGTTACAAGAACGAGGGGCACGACGAGGGGGCCTGCCCGTGATCTGCGAGACGTGCGGGGGAAAGGCCGCCCGGGTGACCCGCGTGTCGGCGGCGGTGGAGCCGTACCGCGCGGCGGAGGGGACCCTTCTCGCATCCCCGTTGCAGACCGACGGGCCCGCCGTCGACAAGATCGTGTGCGTCGAGTGCGTGCGGTTCGCGGACCGCTGCATCTGCGCCCGCGGCGTCCCCCCGAAGCTCGAGAAGTGGGGGATCGCGGCGTGAGGGGGGCCTGACACACCGTGTCGCTCGCAAGCGAATGGGTGCGCGCCGTGCGCGCGGACCTCATCGCCTCGCGCGGGGGCGGTTGCGAGCGGTGCGAATCCCCGGACGACCTCGAGTTCCACCACCTCCATCGGAACGGGCTCCAGGGGAACGGCCGGGGATCCGTCAAGCGGCTCCGCGACGTGCTGGCGCGCCCGGACGACTATCAACTCCTGTGCGCGCCGTGCCACGCCGCCGTGGACCCCTATCGCTACGCGCCGCACACATTCGCCCCTCCCGCCGCAAGGGGCAAATAGGTTAGGCCGCGTAGCGGAGCACATGGCGTCTGACGAGTCCACGCGTCCGGGGTTCCACCGGATCGACGAGAACGTGTACGAGGACAAGCAGGGGAACGTGTACGAGGAGCGCGGAGGGAAGATGGTCGCGACGGGCGCGAAGGTCGAGGGCGCCCCGCCGGAGACCGCGATGGCGCGGCCGGAGGACTTCGTGGCCGCCTCCGACCTGCTCGTGCGCCCCGAGCTGTCGATCGAGCAGGCGAAGAAGCTCTGGGACTCGTACAAGGAGTTCCGCGAGTACATCCTGAAGGACGTGGAGTGCTTCGACATTATGCCCGGCGGGAAGAAGGACATGAACCGCACGGGCGCGACCCGCCTGGCCCTTCCGTTCGGGCTGAGCATCGAGGAGACCCGCAGCGAGGAGACCCACGCGCTCTCGCTCCCCCCCGAGATCTCCGAGGCGGACGGGAAGCACTTCCCGCAGGGCGACATCCGGTACAAGAAGGTCGTCGTGGTCTCGAAGGGCAAGCGGCGCGTGCAGAATGAAGGGTCGTGCCGCCTGAGCGAGATCGAGCTGCGGACGAAGAAGGGCGAGATCGTCTCCCTCTCCCGCCGGGAGCACGACGCATCCTCGCGGGCCTGGACAAGAGCGGTCAAGCGTGGCATCGCCGACATCCTGGGGGGCACGGAGGCCTAAAGGCCGGAAGGCTAAAGAGTCCCGAGCCCCGTTGCGGGGGCCATGGGCGGCTTCCCCGACCTCGGAGGCCTGTTCGGCGGCGTTCCGGTCCCGGCGTTCTCCGGCGTCCGGCTCACGACGTCCGCGAAGGGATGGGTGTCCGTCGCGTACAAGGACCCGGTCCAGGGGCAGGCGGTCGTGTTCAAGGCGCCCCCCGTCGCGTTCGCGATCTACGAGGCCCGCGCCGGTTCGCCCCCGTCGTTCAAGATCTCGATCCCGGCGCCGACGCTGCCGAAGGTGTCGGGCATCTCGCCGATCACCGGCATCTCGATCCCGAACCCGCCCGCACTTTCGGGGGTCACGATCGCGGGGGTCTCCATCCCGCAGGTCTCCATCCCGCGCCCGGTCCAGGCGTATTGGCCTGGAGGCACGGTCGTCTACGACAACGTCCCGGCGGGCTGGGTCTCGGTCGACCGCTTCATGTTCCTCACGATGAAGCAGACGCTGTGGAACATGATGGGCGACTGGACGTGGGCGAACTGGATCCGCGACCAGGTCCGGGACTTCATCTCCTCCGCGGCGGGGAAGGCGGTCGGCGGCACGATCGAGTCCGTCGCGGACACCGTGGTGAAGGCGATCAACGACGCGCTGGACAAGGCGCGCACGAAGGTGAACGACGGCCTGGCGCGCACGACTTCCGCGGTGAACGACGGCCTGGCCCGCACGACGTCGGCGATCAACACGGGCATGAGGAACGCGACGGACCAGGTGAACGCGGGCCTCGGCAAGGTGACGAACGCGATCAACCAGGGGCTGGGGAACGTGAACGCCGCGCTCGACGCGTACCAGAGGAGCGTGTCCGACGCCTTCGCGTCCGGCGCGCGCGCCTCGGAGAACGCGATCAACGACGTCCTGCCGCAGCTCTGGAAGCTCCTCGGGCTCGACGCGGGCGTGGTCGGCTCGCTCGCCGCGATCCGGAACGTCAGGCAGTCGTCCCTCGAGGTGTGGTCCCCGGGATCGGGAGGAGGCGGCACCCCGACCGTGGTGCATGTCTTCGCGATGGGGGCCCGATGACAGACGAGGAGCGGGGAAAGCGCCGCGCCGAGTACGGCGCGCTCGTCGACTATCACGCGTCGTTCCGCGGTCGCGAGGCGGCGACGCACCTCGCGCGCAAGTACCAGGACAACGGGATCCCGGTGTTCCTGTACTTCGATTCCGCGCGCCCCCGGTCGAGCCTCATCGGGGGCACGGAGGAGCGCGTCGTCGGGGAGGACGTGCCGGGGGCGGGCGGGTTCGTGCGAACGATTGAGGCCCCGAGTGGGGAGATCCGTAAGGAGCTCGTCGTCCCGAGCGAGACGCTCCCGCCGGAGGAGCTTCTCGAGCAGGAGCTCTTCCTCATGCGGATCCCGGAGGTCGACGCGGCCGGACAGCCCGTGCGCGGCATGTGGGTCGTCGAGATCGGGGAGCCGACGGACACGGAGCGGGAGCTGTTCGGCGCGGGCGGGCTGTTCGTCGTGCGCCCGGGCGAGAAGCCGCCGAAGGACGCGGCGCACCGGAAGGTCCTGTTCTTCCCTCCGAGGTCGCTGCCTGCCGCGGAGTTCGCCGCGGGCGACGACGGGCGGCCCTCGCTCCTGGACGCGCTCGTGGACGGGCCCGTCGTGTACGGCGGCCGGCTCACCGGGCCGCCGACGCCGGCGCCGTGCGACTGCGCGACGATCCCGGAGACGGGGAAGCAGCTGTGCACGAGGAGCGGCGTCATCGGCCTGTTGAACCAGACCCAGGTCGCGACCCTGTGCTCGGAGGTCCGGGAGAAGGCGAACGGCCGCGTGGACCGGGCCCGCGCGCTGCGGGCCGCGCAGGAAATCTGCGGCCCGCTCGTCGAGCGCATCGAGGACTCCGCGGACCGCATGGGCGCGAGGATCAACTGCCTGAGTGCTCAGCTTGGCGCGGGGTTCTAAGGCCCGCAACCTATTTCTCCGCCTAAGGCCCTTGCACCGCCATGGCGGTGCTGCCGTCGCCGGAGGCCCGCACGCTCCTCGTGAAGGCGAGCCGCTGGTGCCGGGACACGTTCTCGGACCGGGACCAGCTCGAGCGGTGCATCGGCGCGTTCCGCGCGCCATCCGGCGACGAGGCGCGGGCCCGTCTCCTGTGCGTGATGCTCGGCGGGACCCCGGAGGAGCGGGAGGAGTGCCTCTCCATTCAGCAGGGGCTCGTCCCGTCCGAGGCGAGGGCGATCCTGTCCCGGAGGTTCGGGTCGCAGTCCGTCGAGAACGCGATTCATCGGCTGCAGGAGAAGGCGCAGCACGACGGCGACACGTACGGCGCCGAGGACCTGTTCGCGCTGTACGCGCGCCTCCCGGCGCCCGTCCCTCCGCCACCGCCAAAGACCGCGGAGGAAGTGGTCCGCGAGTTCCAGAAGGGGAGCGTGGTGCGGTATGTGCCAAGCGCGCCGGGCGCGCCCGCGCGCGCTCCGCCGCCGCCCGCGCCACCCCGAGATCTTGGCGCGGAGATCCGGAAGGGGATCACCGGCCCGCGCCTCACGCCACTGCAGGTGACGACGTTCCCCCTCGCGGTCCAGGACTGCCTGCAGAGGACGAAGGTCGTGACTATTAAGACGGTGATGGACGCGGTGGTCGCGGCGGCCGTAGACATCGACGTCCGCCTGTCCCGCGAGGGGGAGGACGGGAAGCTCGCGGAGCTATGCCACCAGATCGGCGACGCGATCACCGGGGCCGGAGCGGAGGAGCTTCGCCACCTCGCGGACTGCCTCGCGTGCCCGGGGGTTCCGAAACTCGGAGAACTCCACCCGCCGACGTCGCTGCTCCAGGCGCTTGGGGGTGCATTCCCGTGACGGAGGAGAAGTACATCCGGGTCTCCGTGAACTGCCCCGAGCACGGCGAGACGATCGAGCTCGCGGCCGGCGTGTTCGTGATCTGCGCGTATGCGGAGAAGGGAGACGACGGGCACACGTACGCGCGGTACGCGCGAATCGTGCACCGGTTCCCGAAGCCGGCGGCGGACGACGTGAACAAGTTCTGGACGGAGAGGTTCGAGGAGTTCAAGCACGAAGGCCCTCTCCTCCCCCCCGAACCCGGGCTGCGGCGGAAGCTCGCCAAGAAGGTGAAAGGTTGGATCCGTGCGCGAAGGTCGTGACCCTGCTCGACGCGATGGTCGAGGCCGTCCGCGAGGACGCGGGCGTCGAGAAGGGGTTCATCGTCTGCCGGATGCCGGACGGTCGCCTCGAGAAGGGTGCGGCGTGCGGCGGCGACAAGGACCCGCTCGCGGACTCGCACCGCTGTATGACAGCGGGGCCATTCTGTCCGACAGGCGGCGTCCCCGTCGCGTCCTATCACACGCACCCATCCTCCCTCCCGGGCCAGACGCCGAAGGGCGAGGCCGCGAAGGCGCTCCTGATCCCGAGCGCGATGGACTTCCGCGCGGACCGGGAGGTCGGGGTCGACGTCGGCTGCGTCGGCGGGCGGCTGAACGACGGACGCGGGTTCGTGTGGTGCTTTCCCCGCCGGCGCGCCGTCGAGCTGACCGTGAGCGGGATCTGGGAGGCGCTCCGGCAGAAGGACGCGCAGCTCCTCGAGAACCTCGCGCAATTTTACAGTGCCGCAGGAAACTCGTGTCTTGAGGTATATTTCCCGATCGACGAGGAGGATTCGTGCCCGACGTGCGGGCACCTCCGGAGGGAATGAGGTGGTCCGGCTCAAGCTGTGCCCCGGCATCCGCCTGATCGACCACGTGCTGCTTGCGGGGGAGGCCGTCGTGCTCGACGAGTCCGCGGTCCGCGCGGACGGGACGTGCACCTGCGCGGGGGACGCGTGCTTCAAGGGCGGCATGATCGGCCGGCTCAGCGACGCGCAGCGGAAGGAGCTGTGCAAGGAGGAGGAACCGTTCCCGCCCGCGGTCGCGGAGCGCGTGAGGAAGTTCCTCGAGGCGGCGACGGCGTGCGACGCGGTCCTCGCGGAGCGCGTCCTCGAGGACGACGCGGACTGGCTCGCGGAGCGGCTCGTCTGTCTGTGTCGCGAGCTCTCGAAGATGGGCCTCGAGGTGTGCGGGTGAAGTGGACGGAGTGGCTCTCGCTCGCCCGTTACCGAGTCGGCCTGTGGATCCTCGGGCCGAAGGGCGGCGCGTCGATCGTCCACGGAGTCGTCAACAAGACGCTCAAGGAGTTCCCCGAGCAGATGGCGGACGAGACGCTGAAGCGATTGAAGGCGGAGATGGAGAAGGAGAGGCTCCGCGCGCGGACCATCGAGCCGACCGAGGAGAACATTCGGCGAGCGTTTGGGATGAGCGGCAAGGACCTGTTCAAGGTCCTCGCGGCGAGCCTCGGCTACGAGGTCGAAGATTAAGTAGCCGCACGTCGTTCTCTAGACCGTGGGCGTCTGCATCACGTGTGTCCGACCGGACCTCCGGGAGCTCCTCGTCCAGGAAACGGGCGAGGAGCGGTTCGCCTCCTTGCCGCCGTGTCCCGACGGCGCCGCGGTTGGGTTCGGCCGCGGTCGTGGCGGTGGCGGCAAGCGCGCGCCGAGCGAGTACAACATCTTCATGGGAAAGTGCATCAAGGCCCGCCCGCCGGGAACGCCCGTGCCCGAAGCGATGAAGGGCTGCGCGATCCAGTACAAGCAGCTGAAGGGGAAGGCTTAAGCGCGGGCCTCGGTTCGTGGACTCCATGACGCTGTCGAAGGGGAACGTGTTGGCGAAGCTGAACGAGGATGGGACCGTGGCGACGAGTGAACTCGCCCGGAAGTTCACGGTCGAGCAGTGCTCGTACGAGGACAACGGTCTAGTCGTCGCCCTGCTTCGCGTCGTCGAGTGAGCCTGACGAGAACACGTCCTTCGCGACCTGGACGCGGCACGTCTTGAATTCCTTCCCGGTCTTTCCCGTGCACCGCTCCTTCGTGAGCCGGCCGACCTCGCGGATCTTCTCCCGCGAGGCCCTCTGTCCCTCCGTCAATCGCGGGTTCTCGGGGTACGGCTTCCGGAAGCGGACGTAGACGCCCTTGCGGCGGGCCATGTTCTCCGGAAGGCGGTGGTAGGTATTTAGGGTTCGTGACCGATGGGGACGCGGTGCGCCTCGACTCCCTCGACCTGAAGATCCTCCGCGCGCTCTACCTGAAGGACGAGTACACGTCGACGGGGCTCGCGAAGGAGATCCTCCCCGACAACGGCCAGAGCCTCCAGGCGCGGGACTCGAAGATGCGCCACCGTTTGCAGGTGCTCCAGCCGCTCGTCGCCTTCCACATGGTGGAGGGGCGGCGGCACTGGACCCTCGCGCGGGACAAGGTGTTCGTCGGAAAGCTGACGGCGGACCTCCGCGAGCGGTCGGGGAAGACGCACGAGCTGCGCCTCGGTGAATCCATCCTCGTGAGGGAAGGGGAGGAGGTGTTCGTCTTTGGCCTCGGCTGAGGGGACGCGCGCGAGACCCGCCATGGCGGTACACATACTCGCCAGGCCCAAGGCAGTCCCCACCTCGATGCGAATACCGGTGCGCAAGGAGACACGCCGTGAGGGGGTCATCAAGACGTGTCGTATCAACCGCGAGCGGCTCCTGCGGGGAGAAACGATCCGCGGGGAGCCGGTCACAATCCCGCCGCCACCGATCGAGCTTGCCCCAGAGTTCGAGAAACCAATCCGCGACATGAAGCGGAAACTGTGTCGAAAGAGCATGAAACCGGAGGAGTGCGAGGGGTACGTCGACGTCGGCGTCGCCATGTTCTTCAGCGGCGAGGAGCTCGTGTGGAAGACGATTGAATCGCTCTGCGCTCCGGACGAAAAGGAGTGCCAGCGTATTATCCGGGCAACATGGGAGAGCCTGTACTTGTCCTCGAAGCGAGAGGAACTTGAGAAGATCGCGAGATTCCTCTTGGGCGAAAGGCTGTAGGCGTATAGTAATCATTTGTTGAGAATACTTTAAGGCGGCCCCGCGTCATACGGAGAAGGAGGTGAACCGGCATGGGAATCTCCCTGCAGAAGATCCACATCAGCGCGGACGGGGGCGGTGGCTGGAAGGGCTACTACTACGTCCGCGGCGTGGGGACCAGCCCGCACAACGACAACCCGAAGGTCCAGGCCGTACGGCAGCGCTTCCGTTCCGTCGTGAACGGCTGCCCGAAGGGCCCCGGCTCCGGGGCGGCCCGGCGGGATTGCGTGCGCAAGGGCATGAAGGGCGCCTGAGGCGCGCGCCCTGCCCTCTTTTCCTCTTACTTCCCCCCAACTACGGGTGGCCGAGGGCATCGGCCACCCGCTCTTTTCTCAGCCCGCGTTTCCAGAAGAGTTTATGAAGTCGCAGGTGCTTGTGCCCGTCGTGTACAAGCTCCTGGTCGATGACGGCTGCGACGGGTGCGACGTCGCGAAGAAGCTCCTCGCCGACCGGATCGCGTCCGGCGAGGTCGTCCTCGTGAACGTCGAGACGCCGGAGGGGATCAACCTCGTGAAGAGCGGCGTCGAGGAGGTCCCGTTCGCCTACGTCGACCTCCCGATCGGGTCCGAGGGATGCCCGCCGCAGACGCCGTGCATCCAGGCGTGCGAGATCAAGATCGAGGGCGACAAGGCGCGCATCGAGTGCCCCGAGCCCCGCAAACCTCCGCGGACCTGATCGTGCGGAAGGCTTTTTAGTCGTGGGGCGCATGAGGTCGCGTGCTCCTCAAGCGGCTGTACGACCACAGCGGAGAGCAGCCGCGGGTCTCCGGGATCAAGGTCCTGCGGGCCGGGCCCCGGCAGAAGTTCTCCACGCGGTTCATCGAAGGGGGTTCCGCCGAGGGCTGGCTGTCCATGACGCAGGGCAAGGTCATCCTGCACGGCTCGGGCGGCGACGTCGTCTATCGGATCGAGCGCGCGCCGGGCTACTACTGCTGCCACTGCGAACGGAAGCTGGACGACGGGCCCGGCGGGAGGGTGCACGTCGAGACGGCGCACGCGGGCAAGGCGTCGCCGGATCCGTCGAACCCATCGGGATTCCGGCGGGACAATTTCTTCGCGTGCGTCCGGGAGGCGTAGGACGTGGCGAACCTGGTGTTGAACATCGCGCTGGGTCGCGTCGCGGAGCTCTACAACAGAGTGGACACGAACGACCCCGCGAACTCCGCGCTGATTGTCGTCGTCGTGAACGCCGGGACGACGACCGACGCGGCGTTCAAGGACTTCGACACGCTCGCGGCGTGCCTGCCTGGAGCCGGCGGGTCCGCCGAGGTCACAAACACCGGGTACGCGCGAAAGGTCCTCACGGACGCGGACATCGTGGCGTTCGCGCCCGACGACGTGAACGATCGCGTCGACCTCGACATCCCGGACCAGACGTGGACGGGCGTCGGGGCCGGAACGGCCTGGACGGACATTATCATCTGCTACGACAACGACACGACGGCCGGGACGGACGCGAACATCGTGCCGCTCACGCTGCACGATTTTATATTGACCCCAGACGGTTCTGACGTGACTGCCCAGATCGCGGCGGCGGGGTTCTACCGTGCATCCTAAGACGAGCCAGTGTGCGGACTGTGGCGCCCCGATCTTGCCCGCCTCAAAGCGGTGCCGGCCATGTAACGCGCGGATTGCGTCGAGAGCTAGTCCGGCGAACAAACCGGTCGGTGACCGACCGCTGACGGCCACGGAGAGGGCCAAGCGTTGGCGTGATCGCCATCGTGAGCGGCTCGCCCCCGAGTGGAAGGCTCGCCGCCGCGCCGTCACACTCTCGATCTACGGCCTGACGCCGGAGGACTATGACCACATCCTCGCCACCCAGGGGAACGCCTGCGCGATCTGCCACTCCCCGGATCCGCAACATTGGAGCGGGAGGTTCCAGATCGACCACGACCACGAGACCCTGCGCGTCCGCGGTCTGCTCTGCGCGAAGTGCAATGGCGGCCTCGGGCTATTCGATGACGACCCGGAAAAGCTTCGCGCCGCGGTCCGATACTTGGCGACCGTCCGCATCGTGATCCCCGACGACCGGGCGTCGTGAGGGGAGGGCCGTGGCCTTCCCGAGCCGCCGAGGGCCCGGGTGGACGGCAACGAATGGGACCGCGGCCGCCGCGGTCAAGACGATCAACTACCCGCCCACGGTCGTCGCGGGCGACACGATCTACTGCGTCATCCGTACCGCGGCGCTCGGGGCACATGCGTTCCCCGCGGACTGGACCGTGCAGATCGACAACGCCTCCGTGGATCAGCAGGCGTGGGCGTGGAGGAAGGCGGACGGCACGGAGGGCGGGGGCACGTTCCAGGTGTCGAGCGCGAATGCGAAGTTCGCCGCCCTGACCGCTGCCTTCATGGGCGCGACGGACCCCACGGTGACGCCCCCCTCCGTGAGCGCCGTGACGACGGGGAACAGCAACGTGCCGGACCCACCCCTGTTGAATCCCGGCGTGGGCGCGAAGGACTTCCTCTGGCTCTGGACGGGTGGATGGGAAGGGGAGCAGACCTCGCCGCCCGCCGGGAACCCCGCGAACTACGTGAACCCCGCAGGGGCGAACAGCGGCACGGGCGGGGCCGTCGCCACGAACTGCCGTGTCGCGGTCGCGGAGCGGGCGCTGAACGCGGCGTCCGAGGGCCCGCCCTTTTGGACGATCTCCGCGGCGGACGACTGGATGGCCGTCACGGTCGCCATTCACCCCGCCCCGTCCATCATCAACGTCCCCGTGGCGCAGGTGACGGAGACGGACGTGGCCCAGGCGCTCACGCGGCTGAAGACCAAGAGCGTCGCGCAGGCCTTCGAAACGGACTCCGCATTCAACGTCAGGGCGAGGAAGCTCGTGGCGATAATCCAAGTCCAAGAGACGGACATCGCCCAGGCGGTCGGACGGGTCAAGGCACGCGCCGTGGAGCAAGTTTCGGAAACCGACCTGGCGCAGGCGATCACAACCGCGGGCATCACGGTCATCGTCGGACAGGTGAGCGAGACGGACCTCGCGCAGACCGTCAGTCGACTGAAATCCCTCGCGGTCGTTCAGGTCCTCGAGACGGACCTCGCCCAGGCGGTCGCACGGCTCAAGACCGTCGCGGTCGGACTCGTCCTCGAGACGGACCTGTCTCAGGTGATCGAGCGGGTCAAGACCGTCCCCGTAGGGCGGAGCGTCGAGGTCGACCTGTCACAGGCGGTCGGTCGGCTCAAGACGGCCTTTGTGGGGCAGGTCCTGGAGGCAGACCTTGCCCAAGCGATCGAGCGCCTCAAGGCCCTCACGGTGACCCAAGCGATCGAGACGGACCTCGCACAGGCGGTCGCACGGTCGAAATCCGTCGCGATCGTGCAGGTGAGCGAGACGGACCTCGCGCAGGTGATCGCATGGGCTCCGAAGGACCGCCTCGTCGTCCAAGCGACCGAGTTGGACCTCGCGCAGGGCATCGTGGTCGTCACGGGGTCCGGCGTGCTCTATATCCGCGCGCGGTCTCGAGTCCGGGCCATGGTCACGCCGAACATTCGGGACGAATCCGGGTGACGACTACGGGTGACGACTACGAGGTGTAGTAGAAGTCGTACAGCCGGTTCGTCGTCGTGCCGCCCGCGTCCGAGTTCCGGAGCCGCACGTCGACGAGGTAGACGTGCCCTGCGGACGGCACGGGTTCCGAGTTCAGGGGAGGCGCCTTCGAGATGTCGACCACGCCCGACACGACCTCATACGTCGTGGACGTCGTAGACAGCGTGAGGGCGAGCCCGTCCTCGATGTAGACGTCGAGGTACGCCGTCGTGCCGGCCGAGGCCCTCAGCTCGGCGACGATCTTGATGTTCTTGGTGCGGCCGTGGTACAGGAACCGGTGCGTCTTCACGCTTGTCCCTGCGACGCCGACCGCGTTGACCTCCGTCTCGTCCCCCGTGTACGGGATGACGTTCATCGCGTACTCCAGGATGTTCACCCATTCTCCGTTGTCCGCGTCGTAGATCTTCAGCACGCGCTCCGTCGTGTCGAACCAGAAGTCGCCCCACGCCCCGCCAGACGGGGAGCGCCCCACGGTGAGGCGCATGTTCGGGGCACGCGGCATCGAACCCCTGGAGGGACTCCCACGGGGAAAAAGGTTCCCGCCCCCGAGCCACCCCGATACTCTCTAGTGCAACTCTAGTGCAGCCGGCGCCGGTGGTCCCGGAACCGCCGCCTCGCGTCCTCGTACGAGCCCACGACCGCCCCTCCGTGGCCGCAGTCCGTGCACCCCCACTCGACACGACAATGCGTCCGATCGTCACGGATCGGCCGGTACTCCATCGCGCGGTACGGCGATCGAGGGACTCGTCGTCGCCTTCTTCCATTCTGACACGACACCACCCGAAAAAGAGGGCCTACGCCCCCATGAGCTCCTGTTGCGTGAAGGCCACGAGCGTCTTTTCCTTTTCCTCGACGTCGTCCATGACCTTCGCGATCTGGTCGCGCAGCGCGTTGATCGCCTCGACCACGACCCGGTTCTCATCCGTGTCCTTGAAGATCACACTCGGGTCGGCGTCCTCCCATCCCGTCGCCTTCCCGATCTTCACGGTCACGCGGAAATTGAGGTTTCCCTGCTGGTTCCAGCGGCCCTCTCTCTGCCGCGCGGACGTGATGCGCCCCTTTCGGTACCGCCCGTCCGTCTCGATCCAGACGTCGAAGCCGAACTTGGCCTTCGACATCTGGTCGATCTTCTCTTTCAGCGCGTTCAGGCTCGTTGCCGAGGCAATATTGCTCCCGTCCTTCCGGTCCGATGCCCGGAACGTGCCATCGCTCGCAACCTCGATCTCGTATCCCTTGTAGTCTGGGAATTGCGCCAAGGTTCACCACCCGAAAAAGGGAGGGGCGTCATGCCCTTTAGGCCTATCGCCGCGCCCGCAGGATCTGCACGATCCTGGGCACGTGGTCGAGCGTCCGCGCCATCCGGTACACGCGGATCGCGTCCCGCACGTCCCGCGACCGGAGCTCCTGGAGCGTGGAGACCGCGATGGCCTTCGCGACGTCCTGGGGCGCCCCCTCGCGCATCACGAGGACGCGCTCCGCGACCTCCAGGAACTCCTCCGGCGTGTAGGGCGCGATCCGCAGCCCCTCGCCGAACCGGCTCAGGAGCTCCGGCCAGATCCGCTCCTTCGAGTTGCCCGCGGCGAACACCCACAGGTTGACGTTCACGCGCCGGAGGTTCTGGTCGTAGCGCCCGTCGACGAGGATCCCGTTCTCCATCGCGCTCAGCAGGACGGCGTAGTCGGAGTCCCGGCCCTTGTCCAGCTCGTCGAGGAGCAGGTAGCGGGGCTGCGTGTCCATGAGGAGCTGCCGGAGGCCGGCGCGGGTCGAGGTCGAGCCGAGCGCGTACCGGGCGTCGCCCATGCGCTCCAGCTCGAGCATGAACAGCGTCTTCGCGCTCGCCGGCGGGCCCCACAGGAACTGGTGCACGGGCCGCTCGGACGCGAGGCTCAGCCGGAGGATCTCCTTGATGTCGTCGAACCCGACGATCGGGTCGAACAGGTCCTCCGGGACCTCCCGCGGCAGGTGGGCCTTCGGCGCGTATCCCTCGGGGGCGTACCGCGCCTCGGCGCGGCAGTAGTAGCGGCCGTACTGGTCGACCCACTCGAGCTGCTTCCCGCACGTCGGGCACGGATCCGTCACGGGCTCGTCCACGGACTCCACGATGATTCGTTCCGATTCGTCCATCTTCACCACCCGAAAGGGACGGTCAATCCGGCTCGACCTTGAGAATCGCCTTCGCGCCGTCCGCGAACCAGTCCTCGACTACCGGCAGCCTCATCAGGTGCCCGGGGGCCTTGAACCACCAGCCGTCGGGGTACTTCTCCAGCTTGCCCTCGATCACATACGCCATGTTCACTACCCGAAAGTGAAGGGGCCGTTAAGCCCTATGGGTCCCCATGTCGCGCGCCCGCCGGCGACCCAGGTTCTCCGTGATCTGCGATTCGTGCACCGTGTCCTTCCACAGGACGAACACCTCCCCGGCGATGCGGACGCGGCACACGACGCGGACCTCCCGCAGCCGCGGGTGCACGCGCGTCACGACGCCGAACCGCCCGCCCGCGGGGTCCACGCCCCAGAACGCGATCGTGTCTCCGACGGACAACTTCTCGATGGGCACGGTCACGCGGCGGCCCGCCAGGCGCTTCCGCAGGGCGGTGCGCAGCTGCGCCTTCGTCGCTCGTTTCAATACACCACCCGAAAAAGCCTCAGGGCTCGGCGGTCGGGTCCGGGCCCTCGTATCGGAATAGGAACTCCTTCCGATCGACGACGCACCGCATCCCGATCGTCAGCGGGTCCTTGACCGCGACTCCGATGACGTCGAGGCGCCCTGGGCACACTGTCTTCGCGTCCACGTCCTTGTGTCGGATCTGCACGTTCACCACCCGAAAAAGAGGCTACCCCGCCGGCGCCTCGTCGATTCCCTCCTCCTCCGCGCGCTTCCACGCGCGCTCCCACGCCGCGTCGTCCCCGACGAGCGCGGTCGTCTCGAACGAGCCGTCCGGCAGCGCGCGGACGATGCCGACCTCGACGAAGACCGCGATGAGCTTGGGGAGGACGTCCTCGATCGTCGCCGGCGTCCAGTTCCAGGCGCGCATCGTTTCCCGGAGGTCCTCGACGAATCCCGCGATGCCCGTTCCGTTTCCTGTGATGTCCACCACCCGAAAGAAAGGGGAGAGCGGGGCTATCAACCCTCGCTCTCGATGCGCGGCGCGAGAAGGTATGTCCCCTTCGTCGCCCCGTCGAAGGCCTTCTTGCCCTTGCCGCCGGTGTCCGCCTCACCCTCGTCCCAGGAGACGCGGAGCGGGTAGTCGGTGCCCATGTGCACCGTCAGCCGGTACCCCTTGACCGGCTTGATGATGCTCGTCAGGTAGTCCAGCGGGAACAGGGACGTGTGCTTCTCGTGCGCCCGCTTGACCCACTGGCACTCCTCCTGGAACGAGCCCTCCCACTTGTCGACGTCCCCTTCCGCGAGCACGGTGAGCACGGGCGAGTACGCGTTGTGGCCCGGCTCGATCGTCAGGCGGACGTGGTCCGAGACCTTGCCGCACGCGTCGATGGCGTCCCACAGGACCTGGCCCGGCACCGTGAACACGGCGGGCAGCTCCAGCTTCGGGATCTTCGGGTCCGTCATGCCGGTCGTGTCCACGGTGGACATCGTCCGCTTCGCCGGCCCGTACGCGATCTCGGCGCGGTTCTTGTCCTCGTCGTACCGGAACCACACGGGCCCCTTCACGGACGCCTTGACGACGTCCAGGACCTTCGTCACGTCGATCCCGAGCTCCACGACGTCGGGCCGCGCCGCGCCAATCGACGGCGGCCGGAGCCACTCGAGCTTGAGGGCCTCGATCCGCTGCGCCGGGAGCGCGACGTCAATCATCGCCACGTGGGCGGGGTCGACCGCCTTCACGTTCCAGCCGTCCCGCGTCATGTGCACCTTGACCTCGTCCGCGATGGCCCCGACCTGGGAGAGGAACTCCCGCAGGGGCTTCGCGTCGACGAGCATCTCCGCGCGCACGGATGGGAGCTTCGGCGGCTCCGGCTCCGCGGGCGTCTCGACCTTCTCCCTGTACTCATGGGCGAGCGCCTGGATCTCCTCGGGCGTCTGGGGCGGCGCCTCCGCGGCCTCTTCCTCGAGGGCGTGGATCGCCTCGTCCTCCTCGACGGCCTCCTCCCCATCCTCGTCGGGGAGCTCGTAGTCCGGGTCGTCCGGGTCGTCCGTCGGATGGACCTCGGGCAGGAGGACCTGGATGACCGTGGCCCCCGTGGCCGCGATCTCCTCGATCCCCTGCCTAAGGGTCTCCTCCGTCGGTGCGTTCTCCTGCACGGCCGTCCCCGTCGGCTCGGCCGCGGGCACGGGCTTCGTCTTCGCCATTGTCAGGTACTCTTCGTACGTTTACACCACCCGAAAGACCCGGGAC
>ERZ1292632.2440-Hain-H43-01um-R2-2440-length-15517-cov-7_pt1 | contig 15517 bp, 13 predicted proteins | sample MGYA00564407_ERZ1292632 | MGnify/ENA primary metagenome ERZ1292632 (study PRJEB36523, sample SAMEA6512637) | groundwater metagenome | collected 2019-01-08 | study: AquaDiva: Metagenomics assemblies of 32 groundwater samples | reverse complement strand
TATACGGAGCCTTGGGCAACTAGAACAGCATCGAAAGTTCCCGGGCGCTCGCAACGCTTTTATAGTTAAATCATCATGATGGTGATGCTGTGGGTCTTTGTGTATGCTCGAACCTACCTCAAATACATTGGACTCGGATTACTCATCTTCACGGTTGCGGTCATCGTATATGTGGAAGGTTGGAATTTGGCTGTAGATTATGCTCCCGCATGGGTAGATGACGGATCGAGCGGGATGGTTACTACGACGGTAACTACGTTGGCAACTTCCCTGTATAATGTAACTGAAGCCGCCACCACACGCACGACCAGCACAATCTACAATGAAACCTATACCGCAACCGTGTGCCCGAGTGGAGTGACGAGTTGCTCAGGCATGGGCGAACATCTCGACGTAGTGGTCAACCATCCCGTAATTCCGGGCGTTTCCTTCTTCACTATTCCCAGCTTTTGGACTCGCATGAATCCTCCCGACTTAAACTTCTACCATACGCTCGCCTACAGTGCAATCGCAATCGTCACAATCACATGGACGACGCTTGGAATCCTGAGTGCAAGACGAAAAGAAATCGAGAAGGCTCCGCAAAGGAGGGCTTGGCAATGAGTGAGCCCGTTCCGTTCTCTCAATCTCTATCTCAGCCGCAAATGTCACAACCATACGACATAGTGTGTAAAAGTTGCGGCGAGAAACTACGAGTTCGCGTACCCCTACCACAAACTCTTCCGCAACGCAATAGAGGCATCCCGTTGAAGGGTCGCACGAGAATCATCTGGTTCATAATCGGAATCGTCTGCTGGTTTGCTTTCACAGCCTACTCGCAGTTTGACGCAGCCGTATCCTTGATAACTGCACCCGCAATCATCCTAGTCATGTTGCTCGGGCAGTATCGACAGGGCACGCTTGAGGGAAGTAGCATCAACGCAGAACGATGGATGTTTCGCTTGTGGTGGGTTAGCACCGCGCTCGTAGCATTGGGGCTGTCTTTGGCGTACATAATTTCCTTCTATGGTCTCTTGGTGCTGGGCATACCATTTCTCGGATTGGACATATTCTTGGCAGTACGAGATAGGCGAAGAATACCCGAAATCTCTGCAACGCCATCAGCGAGGCAATGAAAATTGGGTCTTCGAGCATCCGACGAAGTTTTTACTGACCGGGCGCACACCACAGCTCGCAACTACGCAAGAAGGTACTATCACGAACATTACGATTACTTGTACCCTATTGTCAAGGAACGAAATAGGAAGTGGTACATTGCAAATCGTGAACGTGCAAAAGAAAATAATCGCCGATGGAGTGCAAAACATGTGGATCGAGTACGTGAAAACAATCGCAATGGGGCTCATCGAAGATATATGCGGAACCCACGACGTAATCTACGGTATCAACGACAATATGACCAAACGCTGAGAGAGGAAGTCTATCGTGCGTATTCTCCTAATTTAAGATGCCAATGGGAACACTGTGATTGGCATGACATGCGGGGGCTAACACTCGATCATATTATAGCGACACATGAAGGGCAAAACAGAAGACTTGCTGGGCGGCAACTCTATCTTTACTTGGTAAACAACAACTTTCCACCCGGGTTTCAAGTTCTCTGCATGAACCATCAACGAATCAAAGTTGCAGAAAACCACGAACTCGGTCCAGTGAACCAAAAAAAGAAAGCCATCTCAGGTCGTGCTTGGCGTGAAAGACTAAAACGAACCGTAATTTCGCACTACTCGCCTAATTTGGTTTGCCAGTGGCCCGGTTGCGAGTGTACTGATCTTCGAGCTTTATCCGTTGACCATATTGATGGGAATGGAGCTACTCATCGACGAGAAATGAATTTGAAGGGAGGAATCGTCTTTTACCGATACTTAGTTAAAGCCAATTTTCCCGAAGGCTACCAAATCCTTTGCATGAACCACCAATGGGTCAAAAAGAATATGAACGATGAGGTTTGGAGGAAATACCCAAAAGTACAGGCTATAAAGCCATCAGCACAAACAGCATTCGTGACGGTTCGGGATAGGCAGCGGGTGCCAGAAATCTCAGCAACAACATCCAGTAGGCAATAGGGTTGAGCTGCCAATGCAAGCGTACGAGGAGGAATACTTCAAATCTCAACGCTATAGTGAGAAAGAGGAAGCTGTCAAAGAACTCTACTTGTACTTCTTAAAGTGGGCTCACGCCGATCACGGCAAAGGCAAATCCGCGCTCGATGTTGGAGCATCACTCGGGTACGTCGTTCGTTTACTTGAAGAACTTGGCTACAATTCAGTTGGACTAGAAATCTCTCAATACGCTTGCGAACATTCCGGTCTAGGTGAACGCATGATACATGGTGATGCGGAAAGCTTCGCTTTCGAGCCCTGCTCGCTCGACCTCGTAACATGCTTCGAGGTGGTCGAGCATCTGCAAAATCCTAAAGCGGCACTTGCGCGATTTCATGAAGTTCTGAAGCATGATGGTCGATTAGTGGTTACAACACCCACACATTTCGGGTCATTCATATCACGGCAAAACAAGCACCATCCCTCAGTCAAATCATGGCATGAGTGGGTTGCACTATTGGATGAAGTTGGCTTTTCAGAGCATCGCCACGAATCCTACGGTATGACACCACGGATACTGGGCAGGTACAGAGTCACGATGAATCCTTGGCCTGCACCAGCAACCCATATAGTGTTCGAGGCGACCAAGTAAAGAGTGCACTCGCATGAGCCTCCAATTTCACGCGATCTGGAGCGACCTAACCGATCAACCATTCAATCTCGAATTCGCCGTCACAATGCGATGTAACTCAAAATGCAACCAATGCTCTGTCTGGCGCTACCGGACAGACAAGAAAGAGATGTCAACGGAGGAAATTCGTCGCATCTTCGAAAGTTACCGTGGATTCAAGCTGGTCGGCATAACAGGCGGCGAAGCGTACATGCGCCCAGACCTGCGTGAGATAGTCCGCATCATAGTTACCACGCAACGGCAACTGAAATGGATTTCATGTACAAGCAACGGTCTCATACCCACCATTCCAGAACGCTTGAAAGAGATTCTGAGCGATCATCCTCAGGTGCCATACACCCAGTTCATCTCGGTAGATGGACCAAAGGAAATCCACGACAAGGCCCGTGGCGTAGATGGATCATGGGAGATGGCAACAAACATCCTTGGAAAAATCACGGATTTCCAAGATGATTTTCCACATTTTAGAGCTGGATTTGTAACGCTCTGCTCACCTTGGAACATTGACCGCTTTGACGAGGTTCTAGATGAGGCAGAGAGGCTCAGAGATACATACGGGTTGGAACCATCCTTCTGTATATGGTTCATCGGGCAACTATACAAGAACACAACCGCTGAGGGCCAGAGTACGCCAGACGCGAACGGATTCCGAACCAAAATGTTGCCGTACATCCCACGAATGAAGGAGATAGTAAGCACATCAAGTTACTACTCAATCGGAAGACGCGTGTTCTACGATCTCCTAGAGGGATGGATAAAGAATCCATCTCAAACAATCGTGCCATGTGGCGCTGCAAAGACCCGATACTTCCTTGACCCATACGGAACTGTGTTACCCTGCACAATTTGGGATAACCCCATTATCAATTTGCGCGACGTAGACTTCAACTGGTCCACGATGCTATCAAGCCCAGAACGAGCGCTCGTCAGAAAAGCAGTGCAGTGTCAAGAGTGCCCGATATGCGCTAACACCTGTGAAACCATTCCAGCAATGAATACACAGCCCAACAGGGTCTTCCTGAAGTGGATTCAAACAAAGGTGTCGGATAAGCATTGAAGATGAGCATAATCATAGCGAGCTTCAATGAGGCGAAATCCCTACCAAACCTTCTAACTTCCATTCGCGCCCAAACGCACAAAGACATTGAAGTCATAGTGGTTGAAGGCTCCACGAACGTCGAAATTCGAGAGATTGCGGATCACTACGGAGCAAAACTTGTACATGATGAATGGAATAACATTGGCTACTCTCGTAACCTTGGCACAACCGTCGCTTCTGGTGATCTCTTCTTCTTTACGAATGCCGACTGTACAATGGATGACCCAAGATTGCTTGAGAAGGTCACACGAAAATTCCAAGAGAATCCAAAGCTAGTATGTTGCGGTGGCATAACGAAGGAAATCTGCGACTCAGAGATGACACAAATCATATACAATACGCAACATGTTTTGAGGCGACTGTTTTCGCTTCTACCATACCCTGCGAAGAGGTACAGACCCACCGCAAACTTCATCGTGACTAAAGCAACAGACTTCAAACGAATGGGGGGCTTTCCAGAAGTCTATGTGAACGAAGATGGTGTCTTCGGCGAGAAACTGGAAAAGTACGCTTGGAAGAGCGGCCTGCAACTCGAATACGCCCTAGAGCTGCGTGTGGCTCATCCTACTCGACGTTTCGATAAACTTGGACCGCTCGGGGGGCTTCGACATTACTTGTACGTTCTTCCAAATTTCATGTATGTTCCGCCACGTCTCGTGCCCCTTCTAGGCCGAGCCTTAAATGCTATTGGTCAGCATGGCGAACGTAGCTTCAGAGTTAGAGAGAGTGAGATTCCATGCAAGCCGTAAGGCCCTACATTCAATCCCTGAGAATGTTAGGGTGGATTCCAGCCTACTTTGCGTTAACTATGGGCTTCCTAGACTCGGGGCTGTGCTCTCTCGTGAATGTGTTCACGACAGCTATCGTAACGGGGCTCATTCTAGGCCCCGGATTTGTAGTCAACTACATTTCAGACGTAGAATTAGACAGAAAGAGTCATGTGAAGAAAGCCTTCCTTAAAGAACAGCAACCATTTCTGACAGGCAAACTTTCTCCGAGAGCAGGATACACATTTGCCTTTATCTTGACAGCGATTGGACTAGCACTAGCCTCAACGGTCAATCTGTCTGTCGCATTGCTCGCGTGTTATGGAACAGTGATCGGCTACATATACTCGATTGGCCCCCGATTGAAAGCAAAACCGTTCTTCGATGTAGCCGCGAACGCCAGCACATTCGGTATCGCATCATACATGACCGGATTTGCGACGTGCCGAACCCTCGCCGCAGTCTCCATGTATCCACTGATCTGGATCGGGCTACTCGCAGCCTCAGCCTACATCGCAATCGGAATGATTGATGCGCCTGACGACTACTTCGCGGGAATTAAAAACACTACCACAGTCCTCGGAATGAAATCATCGCTTAAGCTCGCGGCGGTCCTGTTTGGCACAAGCGTCATGGCCTATCTTATTGGTCTCGTAACCTTCACGCCGTCACTTTCCTACCTAATCATGCTACCATTTCTAGTCGGTGCGACTGCAACCTTTATTGTCATAAGAAGACACAGGACAATTGCGAAAGCATACATCGTCGGAACGCGAATGTCAGTCCTCTTCTGTAGTGTCGCCACTTTAACGCTATTTGCCACATATCTTGGTCTAGCAGCCGCAGGTATGGATCAGGCTCTACTGCAAGCAACATTCAGAGCACTCACTTCAGTCATCGTAATGATGGCAACAGGGTGGATTCTCTGGCGATTCAGAAAGATTGCGGCGCTTATGCCAGCGGAGTGGCTTCCAATAGAAAAAGTGTTGGCTCAAGTGAGGCAAACGAAATGAAAACTCTGTATCGTATGATCGTGTCGCTCCTAATTTCCGTCGGCACATTCGTCGCTCTAATAGTTTACATTGGGGTAGGAAAAGTTACAGGAGCGCTCTTCAGCGTACAAACACCAATCCTTCTCTTGCCAGTCATACTTATCAGCCCAGCCGTTCAAACACTCAGAGCACTTCGGTGGAAGTTCTTTCTAGGAAAGCTAATGAATACCGCCCCATCGGTTCCCAACCTGTTTCTATGGACTGCATTTGGAGATTTAGTCAATTGGTTTATGCCAGTGGGTATCGAGGGAGACATTGCTAAGGCTAAGCTGTTCAGTATGCAGGGAAAAAATGGGTTTGCACCAATACTGTCAACAGTCGGAATAGAGCGTGTTCTTGACGCAGCCGTTGTCGCCTCACTAGCCTTTGTCGCCGCTTCCTTCATGACTTTTCATTTAGAGCGTCAAGTCATACTGACACTTGCCTTAATGCTTGGTTTCGGAGTAGTCGTCATCCTCTCAGTCTATCTGTCAGGTTACAAGCCTGTCATCGTACTATCCATGTTGAACAAGGTCACTTCATTCATGCCCAATAGTTTGCAGACACGGGTGATGAGTTTTGCAAGTGGTGTAACTGATGCCGCTGTCGTCTTCGTCAAGCTGAGATGGAGTGCTCTCATATTCTTGGGCTACACATTCATAATTTGGTTCCTACCTGTTGCTGCCAACTTCATGATTTTCGCCTCCATGAATGTTCCACTGCTTCTCCCAGCAATCGTGATAGGTAGCGTACTCATGGCATTCAGCGCCATCACACCTGCACCACCGCTTAGTGCAGGCTCGTTCGAAATCATTTGGGCAATCATATTCACGATGCTCGGGGTCAACTTGGACAAGGCAATTGCTTCAGGCATAATTGCCCATTTCATGATAATCGTGTACGTGATCCCATTCGGCTTTCTAGCAACATCGTGGTTAGGTTTAAGCACAACTGACGTAATGTCATTTGGCATAAAAAGCCCTAAACAGCAGCATCCAACGGTTGCACCAAACATCTTATAAACCCAAACAGTTCCTCTATAGGAACAGGTAAGCGCGTATGCGAGTCAATTTCCATGACCGTAAGCTCCTAGTTGCAAGTTTCCTCGCAGTATTCCTTATAGGCTTAGTCGGCGGCACAGCTCTAGTCCATCAGAACTACGTTATGCAAGCCCGTGAAAGCTTTGCGTACCAGAATCCTGTCACTGTTGACCTATGGAAACGAGCACCTGACAACTCTCTAGTTCCGGCTGGTTGGCTCTATCTCGGATTAGAAGCGCAAGGCTACCACTACCAATTCCAAAGCCACAACAAGATAATGAACGCCGGACAAAATTGGATGGGCAGCCTGCTTCCCGGCTTAGGCGGAGCAGGTAAAATATCCTACATTGCGCTCGGCACAAACGCGGTCGCTCCAAGTGCCACAGATGTATCGCTAATCGGTGGAGAACTAGCCGCTGACCTTGCGCGTGCCCAAGCCGCCTACACAGCGAAAGGCGCAGCAGCAGGTGGAACAGTCACATGGACGCTCGTACACACCTTCACAGCCACCGCCGCAGTCAACAGCGTACAAATCGCAGGACTCTTCACAACCACAGGCGCAAACAGCCCCATCATATTCGCCGAAACAACTTTCGCCGCCGTGAATTTAGCCTCGGGAGACACGTTAACTCTGACTTGGACCCTGAGTTCAGGTGGCAACTAGGCTAGGCTAACGTACTATACCTAGCGGGGGAAAGGTTAAAATCCCTCGCACACCTACTTTTTTAGTATGTCTCGAATTAGCACTTGCGAGTTCTGTGGCAAACTCTATGAGGTACGTTCTCATAGAGCAGTTGCCCATTTTTGTTCTCCACGTTGTCAAGGGAGAGCATGGAGTATTAGAAAACATCAACTAACCGTTGACAAATACAAAGCAACTCACATTACGTTGGATGATGCCAAACTAGCCTATCTAACTGGCTTTCTGGATGCTGAAGGTACAATATGGCGCGGATACGTTCACGAAGGGGATGCCAGAAGGGCCATACGCATTTCGATTGTGAACACAAACCGCGCAGTTCTTGAGGCGATTCAATCATGGGTGCGGTTCGGGGCTATCTATGAGCGACATGGCGAGCAAGAGAATCATTTCGGAATGAAAACAATCTTTGAATGGCATATGTACATCTCAGAACTGGTCGTCAAGTTGCTTGAGCAAGTTGGTCCATTTCTTCGCATAAAACGGGAGAAAGCCGAAGAATGTCTTGAGCATCCGGTTACCTCACGCCCACTTACTTTTCCATATGTAGCTGGATTTTTCGATGGCGAAGGGTCAATATCAATTCTCGATAAGCAAAAGCAGAAAAAGAACCGCATCTGTTCAGCCGTCATGACTAGCAACTATAAACCCGTACTTGACGAAATTCAAGCGTTGCTTGGTTATGGGCAAATCTATGGACGAGAAAACAGGAGCGGGACGGCTGGTTGGCAGTTGAAAGTTCAAGCCCATGGGGATCAGTTGCGTTTTGCAGAGGCCATACTTCCATTTTCAATCGTCAAACGTGAACGTCTCTTGGAAATGGTTCAATTCATCAAGGGGAAGGACTGGGACATGGACAAGTGGGGTGGACATAAACTCGCAGGTGTCACAGATGATGAGTTACAGCAGTTATACTGGGGTCAGAAGGTAAGCGTTAGACCTCTAGCTGCAAAGTATGGGGCCAAATACAACTCAATGTATCAGCGTCTCAAAAAGATCAGCGCAAAGACTGGCGTGTCGATGAGACCGTTAGGAACAAACCAAACATTAACGAAGCTGGAGACCAGAAGATGAATCTGAAATTGCTGAGGAGTCATTGGGTTTTCATCCTCATTCTATCGGTTAGTCTATTGACTCGGCTCGCTCTAATCGCTGTGCCCGCGATGCCAGTATTCGATGAGGTCGTGTACGCTGTTGACGCGTATAACATGGCGTATCTGACTCCTGCTCCAGTTCAGTCGCAGTTTCTCGGGCACCCAATAGCGGTTGCAGGTGCAACCTATGACTTTACAGAAATTTACGGTAACTACTCGCTTGGGCAAGACTTCAACATTGAGCATCCACCATTGGCGAAAGCAATCATGGCTTTATCGGTGCGCGTATTCTCGCCAAACGTTGTCAGCTACTTTTGGCTGCGGGTTCCCAGCGTCATCATGAGCATGGCTGCACTCATAGGACTATATGGAATCGCGTTGTTATTCGTTGAGAGGAAATTTGCATCATTAGCAGCGCTGATACTAAGTTTCGATATTTTGTTTTGGGTTCATAGTCGGTTCGCTCTGCTCGACATATACATGTTAGGGTTTATGATAATGGGTATGTGGCTTATGCTCAAAGCTAGCACCCAACAAGTTACGCACTATCGAGCATACATGGGTAGCTCCATAATTTTCTTCGCAGCGGCCACACTTAGCAAAGTTTTAGGAATCGCAGGATTCTTCATCATAGCTCTCTATCTTCTTATTCAGAACCGAAGCTGGGCAACGCTCAAGAAGCTGATATGGCAAGTTACGCTGCTCTTCATTGTAACATCTGTTGGATACACTGTATTGCTACAATTTTTTGGGCTAAGCCATAATCCAATCACCCAATTCAATCTCATGAATTACGGGCTGTATGCACGTCAGAACTGGAAACTAGTTTTAGTTCTTGGGGTTGCGCCGATAAGTCAACCGTGGGATTGGCTTTTCAATGAGAAAGCGATCCACTATGCCTACGTGTATGACCCAACGACTGCGATGTCGATGATTGATATTTGGGGCCGAATAAACCCCGCCATAATCTTCGCCGCCATTCCCATGCTAATTCTTTCAGCGTACTTGATGATCGGTAAGAAAGACAAGCTCAGTACGCTTTGTTTCATCTGGTTCATGGCAATGTGGCTGCCATACATAATCCCAACATGGCTCGGTCAAGAACAATTCTTACACCATATGCTCGCTGCAATTTTTCCTCTCACCTTGATGATTGCGAATTGGCTCCGAACACAGCACAAGTTCTTCGTTTTAGGTTACACTGCTTTCGTCATAGGAGCGTGGATTTGGTATTATCCGTACGCATATCTTTGGTTATATCTCTTCAATACAAGTCCGTATACGCTCCCAGCGTTGAACTTTTTTGGTTTCTAACGATAAGCGTTCGATCAGCAGGAAAGCTTAAATGCTCATCATCATGATGATGATACCACGGGCGTATGACCTTGGCGAACTTGCTGAAGAAATGCATCATCCTTCTGTTGCTGTTAAGTGCTGTGTCTGTTCTAGCGATTATGCCTAGCTCCGCAACTTTGCCGCCTTCGAGTGGGCAACAGTTATGGTTCAAATTTGACGAAGGCATAGGATTCGTGGCCGTGGATTCTTCTGGAAACGGGCACACTGGAACAGTCGGCTCAGCCGTATCATGGGTTACGGGCAAAGTCAATGATGCAGTCCAATTCGACGCTTCTGCGAACTCGTATGTTGATGCTGGCGTATTAAGCACAGGAATAAGTGATTGGTCAGTAGCGCTCTGGTTGAACTCCAGCAACATTGGCGGAGATTGGCATGATGTTTACGCTCAAAGCACATGGGGGCAACCCGGGCATTGGGAGATAGCAATTGATGTCACTAGCGTTCACTGTGGCTTAGCTGGTGCGCTCGCTCTAATTGCCTCGAACCTAAGCCCCTCAACGATTTGTTCAACTTTCGCCGTGAATGACGGTGCATGGCATCATGTGGTCGTAAGCTATAATCACACGTATGTTGACTTCTACGAGGACAAGGTTCTCAAAGATCAGATTCCCGTGACAGGAGATATTGGCGTAGCCACATTACACGCTTGCGTTGGAGACCGAGACACAGGTAGTGGATCATGCGTAGGTGGAGGATACCCGTGGAATGGCATGGTTGATGAATTGATGGTTTATGGTCGAGCGCTCATACAAGCGGATGTGGATTCAATCTACGATTACTCCGCTCCTGTTTCCACGGCGACTGTGACTACTACGGTTCCAACTACGACGACTGCTACGGTTACGAGCACGACGGCTTCCACTACGACGAGCCCAACCACGGTAACCCACACGAGCACTTCGACGGTGACTTCGCCTGTTACATCGACGAGTACACGCACGACTACACTCACTTCGACGGTGACGACTACCCGCCCCACAACGGTTACGAGCAGCTACACGACGACTGTGACACCGACCACCACGGTTACTTCGACGAAGAATACGACACGAACGTTTAGTGCGTTTAATACGACACGAACGTACAATGTAACTCAGACGTTGACTTCAACGAGCACAACCACAACTACCACGATCACGAGTGACAATACGAGCATGACCTACCTCATGACGTTGATCGGGATAGGAGCGGTAGTCGGGGTTGGGGGAGGAGCAGTCATCGCTGCCGCACTACGAAAACCACCCACGCCAATGCCACCGTATATTCCAGCAGGGTTCATACAGCCGTCTCCACCACCAGCGCAGCCGTTTCCAACTCGGGGAAGCTACGAAACCCCAGCAGAGCGGTTTAGAAGAGAACGAGGCTACTGAATAGTTCTTCAAAGCTTTTATCTGATGTTGCTATACCGCTCGTCTCCACAACGAGGTATTCTTGAATCATGAGTTACGACTACGCACAACTATCCGTGTACCTGAGTACCGCTATTCTCGTCATGCGGTCATTGCTTGTGGTGCAAGCCTTCTATGAGAAGATTCTCATACGCCTACACCGGCGAGTAAACGGAAAGAAACCATGACGGAGAACTGGCAAGGATGAAGCGCCCCTGTGATGGGTGTCTGAATTGGTGTCAAATGTGCTTCTATTGTGGTGTTGGGCGTGACCCACGGTGGCCCTATCCGATGCCTGATGCTGGGTGAAGCCAAAAGGCTTTATCCGTTGTGAGCGAACCCTATAGTTGAAGAGATAGGGGCGGTAGCTTCACGATGCTGAGCAGACGAACCGTTTGCATACTCATTTTGCTCGCTCTGATTCTGCCGCTCACAAGCCTCACTTTCCCTCAACCGCAAACAGGAACCGTTAGGAACGCTGAGCCTCCAGCCGTAGCTGATTTGCCGAACTTACATATTGGGATCGGCGAGTATCACGATTTTTGGTGGCACCTAAACGATTATCTTCACAATTGGCTTGACAATTACCTCCACTATGTTGAGTCGATTCTGAGAGAGCGGATTGGTTGTTACACGAACGATATTCCTGAATGGTTGCAGCCGAAGCCGCTGATTCCGCTCGCATACGCTTCAACAGACTGGGGCATTACAAGTACGGGTTCAACAAGCTATCCTTCGACAAATGTTGGAAATACAACTGCTGGTGGCAACTCAATAGCTACTAATCGTATCACCTGTTTAAGCGTTACTTTATCAAACCCGGGTACAGCAAAATCAATATCATATTATACAGACGTAAACAATGGAGATGTAAAGGTCGGCATTTATGACGATAGTGGAGGTTATCCATACAATCTTCTCGTTGGGCCTGTGGAAAATACCGTTGGAACAGTAGGCACTTGGATTACTGTTACTATAACAAACACCTATTTGGGCTCAGGAACTTATTGGATATGTGCCAACACTGGCGATACAGGGGCTTTACAATATACCGCAGTAGCATCGACTAAATATGACAGTTTGACATATTCTTCTGCTTGGCCAAATCCAGAAAGCTCCAGTAACTTTCTCAGTTCTTCGTCGATACGCATAAGTCTATACTTAACCTACGTTCAAATTGAAGGCTACACGAAAGGAACCCTCGTTCAATACACTGGTGCGACCACCGCCGACGGTGCTGTGAGTTCTTTCAAGTTCTACACTCACACAGGGGCGGCGAGCGACAAATTCGTCATGGCCTTTTACAATGACTCTGCTGGAAGTCCGAACCAGAGGTTATGGTATTCTTCAATATCTGGTACGGGTTCAGCGAGTACGACATGGAACACGGTAACGTATGCTTCAGGCACCACGGATAATAGTTGGGCGGGTGCGCTGACGCAGAATGCGTATTACTGGTTCATGTGGCAATGGGATAACACGGATTCAGGACCAAGCTACGCGGCTGGAAGCGCGAACACTGGGATTTATCTTGCCCAAGCCTACGGCACTTTGCTTTCGACTTGGAGTGGGGGTACGCTTTCAACTGAGAATTGGAGCATGTACCTGACATATTCGACAACGCAAGATTATCCAAAGAGTGTAGCGGACACGTTGGGTGCTGTGGATGCGTTAGGTCGGAACTTTGGTGCGAAGCGTTCGACTCCCGACTCGACTTTGGTTACAGATTTGGTTAGTAAGCTCCGTAACGTTCCAACGTCGATAGCGGATATTCAATCCATAGTTGACTCTTTATCGAGAAACCTTGCTGGCGGAAGAACTTTAACAGACACACTCACGCTCGTGGATGCGCTGATCAAGGGTGCAGGTAAACCGTTAACGGAAGCCCTCATAGGAACCGACACGCTTGCCCTCCGATACATCGGGCAACGAGCCTTAACCGACATACTCGCGTTCACGGATTCCTTGACTAGGCTACGGGATGTTCCTAAAACCTTAACCGATTCTCTCTCTATCACAGACTTGTTATCGAAAGTTCTCACCGCTCAGCGAACCTTCACAGAAATCTTTGCCTTGAGTGATTCTCTTGCCTATCTGCGAAATGTTCCAACATCAATCTCAGATGCCCTCGCAATCTTGGATAATTTGGGCCGTACTTACATTGGGCAACGCACAAACACGGACATATTGGTATTAGCGGATCAGCTCGCGCACACGACAGGTAAACCCTTAACAGAAACCGTTTCGCTCGCAGACCTTCTATCACGAGCGCTCGTAGCGCAACGGAACCCAGCCGAAACAATTCAGCTATCCGACATACTCAGCCACCTAATCGGTAAACCTCTAACCGATATCATCACGGAATCCGATGCTCTAACCAGAAGCTATGTGGGACTACGGAGCGCAAGCGATATTGACACGCTTATCGGCACACTATCAATCGGCGTTGGTAAGCCGCTCGCTGAAAATCTCATAGTTTCTGATTTGCTCTCGCGGTTTTTCATTGGGCAAATCAACCTCAGCGACACGCTAACCATATCCGACGCATTAGCGCACCTAATCGGTAAACAAGCAAGCGATTTGATCGCAATTGTTGATTCTCTCAGTCGAGGATACATAGGCGCTCGTAGCAACACAGACATCATGACCTTCACTGACCAACTCACGCATGAAATAGGTAAACCCCTAATTGATACATCACAATTATCCGACAGCCTCTTGCGTTCACTGATTGCTAGTCGAGGCAACACCGATATTCTAACATTAGGCGACTTGCTCACACATGATATCGGTAAACCATTCACTGACTCATTCACATTCACGGATACGCTGTTAAGGGAATTAATGGCTTCACGCTCAGCCACGGACATAACCGTTCTCTCTGACCAGTTGGATCACCTAATCGGTAAACCGCTTGCTGAGAACTTACTCCTCAGCGACTTAATGGGGAGGTTGTTTGCTGGTCAAAGAACTTTCACGGATGTTCTCGATGTATCGGATTTGTTGCAGCGTAACTACGTAGGCTTACGAAGCCTAACCGACATTCTCCAATTCACAGACGCGCTCAGCACAAGCAAATTCTTATCCGCTACGCTCGCTGAGCAACTACAATTCACCGACGCCCTACTCCGCCAATACTTTGGAATGCGAGCGCCCACCGATATTCTAACGCTCACAGATTCCCTATTGAAAAGCTTCGGAACTAACCCAACCGATGCACTAACTCTGACTGATACGCTCATGAAAAGTTCCCGCTTTCAATTCACGGACGCTCTAACGTTCCTTGATAATTTGAATAGGCTTTACCGAGGGCAAGCGGTTCTCCCAGAGTCGATCACGGTCACAGACGTTCTCAGCCGCCAATACGGAGCGCAAAGAGCCCTCAGCGAAATCCTCACGATCACCGAGAACTTAGCGGCTGTTTACACATCAGGTGGCGGACCGACCACGATAACCATTAACATTCAAGACCTATTCAATTTAGGCGATTTAATCAGCAAACTTGTCACCCCATCCTCATTCGGCGTTACAGGAGGAACATCCGGCCCCATCGCCCCGCTCGTACAGATTCAATTAGCCGCAATCCCGCGAATAGCAACACTTGATTACATCACCGCAAACCCAATGAGCGTTCAACTGTTCCTATTCAAACCCAGCAGCATCCTGCAAGTCATATTCACCGCAACCAACGGCAACCGTGTCTCGCAGACGGTTGACATTTTCTTCAATATTACCCTCGACGGGAAGCCCTATATGACGACTCCGAAGGCGCAGCAGGTGCTTGACCCGGGTGTACCCACAAACGTGTACTCGTGGCTGCTAGTGGATCAACCGGGAACTTATCAAATAATCCCCCATGCTGAGGCATCCCCACCGCAAACAGGATTCTCTACAGTCACGCTCCCAACACAAACAGTTACCGTAGAGCCGTGGCAGATTTGGATTACTACTATCATTCTTTGGGGTATGATTCTCGGACCGATAGTAGTGGTCGCAATCATGCTCACTCGGCACATGCTTGCGAGACGGAAAGAAGCAAAAGAGGAGGCGGAATCAACATGAACAAGTTGAAGCTGGGAACTTTCGGGTCTGCACTAAATGGAATAGTGCTTCTTCTAGCCCGAATCAAGTATGCGCTGTTTCGTTGCGAGTTCGCGGCATCCTGTATGCTATACGATGAAAGAAGCGTGAACTGCAATGAGATGCTTGGTCGTGATTGTGGTAAGCGTAAGAAGTTGGAAAATAAGTGAGTGACTTTGCTGGAGAAAAGTAAGTTTCTATTGTTTCTGGTCACACTTTCGGTCGGTCT
>ERZ1292632.2439-Hain-H43-01um-R2-2439-length-15521-cov-23_pt1 | contig 15521 bp, 15 predicted proteins | sample MGYA00564407_ERZ1292632 | MGnify/ENA primary metagenome ERZ1292632 (study PRJEB36523, sample SAMEA6512637) | groundwater metagenome | collected 2019-01-08 | study: AquaDiva: Metagenomics assemblies of 32 groundwater samples | reverse complement strand
ATCCCCGCAGCAATAGGAAGCCCATGACGAACTATCTTCCCCGGATCGCCCGCATCAAGCCCCATGTCCTCCCCCACCGTTATCTCACCGAGTGAGACGGAAGGGGCGGGCTGTGCTTTCTCGTCAATTATCTGTGCCCCCGGCGGCAATCCTTCGTATACGATTGCTCCTTCGGGCAATCCAGCATAAGGCATTATTTCCATCCTCCCTTGCCATCAGAGGTTACGATACTTCCGTTTGGCAACTTGGCTTTTGTCCCGGCGGGGGCAATTTGCACTCCTTCTTGTGTCCCACCATCCAAGGGTGCAGGTTGTTCAACCCCCGGAGTAACGACACCCTTCGGGACATATCTCTCCAGCCGATACATTGTTTGATTGAATTCATTGAGTTGTTTCAGTGCGAATTTCCTATCCGGCGAAATCATGCCGGGAAGGGTTTTATCAATCGCTTCCCTCAACATATCGGACCCCTGACCAGCCCCAAGGACGGAACGCATTGCCATGGCCTGTTCTTTCAGTTGAAGCAAGGTAACAACGTAATCCTTTTGATCGTCGGAAAGAGTGGATGCCCAGTTGCTTCCCATAAAATTCGACCATGCACTACCGGGGTCACGATGTTTAAGTACGAGAACGATCTGCGCCCTCTGGTCAGGCGAGAAATCGCTTCGCATATTTGTGAGTACCGTAGCCGTTCTACCAATCTGCCCCTTTATGTCCTGAATAAGCATCTGTTGCCCCTGTACCTTCTGTTGCGCTCCTGGAGGAGCATAACGGTCAGGGGATGCTTTGATTTCATTCGCCGTGGCAAATGTGATTGATCCAGATTCCTTGTCATAAACCGGAGTCTGCCGAATATCTCCTGCAATCTCCTTCCATACTTCCGCACGCGCCTTACCGGACATTTCGGGTACGATCTTCTGGAAATCAGTTATTGCTGTCATTTTCTGTTGAGGGGTAGCATTAGGATTTAACTTTGTCCATTCTGTCATGTATTGAGAGAGGGGTGATGTACCCTCCTTGGGACCAACGGGTTGCGACAAGATACCGTGCACCGTAGGATCATATGTCTGCCCATCGGCTAAAACTATCTGTCCCCCTTCTTCGGACTGCATCGCGGCTTTGCCCTCGGTTGTATATCCGATAACCTTACCTTCTGTTTTCCCCATCCCCTCCGGTAGCGGCTTCACCACCCCCGTGGTGGGGTCCATTGTTCCCTGTGTCCCCTTGGGGATAAGCACGGGCCCCACCTTTTCCTTACCTTTTATCAGTGCATTTTTCTTATACAAATCTGACAGTATATCTGCATTTTCCATGATCTTTTTCTGACTATCCGGGTCGCCCTTTTTCTGTAAAGACTTCTGTTCCTTCTCTATCTTGTCTATTTCGACCATGTTTGTCGCAAGGGCCATATCCGGATATTGTTTGTAGAGTTCGGGTGTTTTTCTTACATTCTTACCAACGATAATTCCGTTGGGGTCCACAAGCCCACTCATAGTCCACATCTTTTTTATGGTATCCCGGTGTTCTTCGGGGAAGACAGATGCCGCAGCGTCAACTTGATATTCCTTATTATCCTTCTCCATCTGCTGTATTTCCATCTGTGCTTTTTGTTTCGCGAGTTCGTTGGTTTCGGCCTGTTGGGTAAACTGCCCCGCCTGCAACGCAGACGACAGGAACCCCTGCCCCAGTTGACCTACGCCACCCGATCTGCCAACATCTGCTAAAAAACCCATGATTAACTCCTTTGTTTCTTTAGTTCTTTGGAAATCGCTATGTATTGTTGGGGGTATTGCAAGCCTATTTCAGAACAACGAACTTATCCCCCCGATGATTCCCCCGATGATTCCGCCTACCAGAGTACCGACACCAGGAACGACAGACCCCATCGCCGCACCCGCCAATGCACCCCCTGCTGCACCGCCAACCGCCTTTCCTGTCTTCCCGCCGCCGGGAAGAATCTTATCCAGGGGTCCGCCAAGTAATGACCCTCCTAAATACCCAGCGGCGGCGGGGCCAAGATACGGTAAGACGGCAGCCGCACCTGTTCCTGCCCCTGCCCCTGCTCCCGCTGCCGGAACTGCCGTAGTCCCTGTTGTAGCCGCAGTTGTGGCCCCGGCCCCCAAGTTGGTTCCGAAGGTAGTCGGAGTTTGAAGTAACGCCTGCGCCCCACCAGTTCCGGCACCACCAGACAAAAGCCCTTGCGATGTCAAATTTGCGTATGGGGACCATGCCATAGTTGGAGAAACAAAGTTGGTCCCTGCGGCTGCCCCTATTTCTGCGGCAGTCGTGCCAGCGGCAGCGGCGGGGGCAACCTTGCTTCCCAACAGCCCCGCCTGTTTCAATACCCCGTATCCCAACGCCCCCTGTATGGGCAACCCGGCGAGTTGAGTAATCCCGCTTACCTTGGCGGCACTTTTCTGGTCTGCGAGGGCCTGTTTCTGGAGGTCCAACCCCTGCTGTTGGAATCCAAATCCGCGTTCCCTCGCGTAGGCGGCGTCCTTTCGGTCGGCCTCCGTCTGCAAGGCGGCGTACAGATACGACTGCAATGCCTTATCGGATATTGGTCTTCCGGTGGTCGCCTCATACTGCTTGAGGTTGGGAAGGAATCTTTTCGACAGTCCAAGGTAACTCGCCATCTTACGCCTCCCGCCTGTAAACTCTGTACGTCGCACCGTAGAACAGGGGTTCAAACCCTACGGGTTCGTCGTTGGTGGTCATGGAGAACTTCAATGAGTGGAAAGTCCGTTTACCCGACTTTGTGTGTATCGGCACGTTCACGATACGATACCCGGCCTTGGTCGGGTCAACGGGGTTGAACGTGGTGCCGGTACTCTTGCCGTCGCCGTAGTGAGTAACCGCAATGGTTCCCGTCGCGTTCGCCTTCGCCTTGGCTACCAGCACAGACCAGCCAATTTCCGTATCTTCCATGATGGTGCCCTTGTGCAATGCAACGTCACCGATCTGGAACGTCTGCGCGATACCGTTCCCGTTCATATCGTTTCCGTTTTCGAGGCGATAGACATACCCGGCGTTATCCGCTCCGTAGGAATATGTGTTTCCGAGTGTATCCCGCACGGGGAATCCGCAGGTAAGCGGATTGGCACGTACTATCTGGAACCACTTCTTGCGGCGAAGGTCGTATACCCATTCCTCGTTGATGGCGGACGCGCCCGCGCCCACGCAGCAGAAGTGGTATTCGTGCATCACCGGGTCATAAAACCCGTACCCCGAATTTAAGTACGCCGAATTGATTGCGGTGGAGGATCGGGGGTCGAACCGATCTCCTATATCCTCTGATATGTTTGTGATATTCGCGCCGTCGAACAGCACAATCCCGTGACTCGCCTGCCAGATGGCGAAGTTACGGGGGATTCCAATAACCTCGTCTTCCCCGAGGGATACGGTGTCCATCGTTTCGGGTGCCACGCACCCCACGGTATCCGACACGCGGTACACGACAAAGTTCTCCGGCGTTTCGCCAAGAATCATCCACGTTTCACCGTATTTGCAAAGCACCATCATGTTCGTTATATTCGATCCCGTGCGCGTAAACAGGGATGCCCCGGCTACTAACCCCTCGTTGTTACCGAGGTATATCTTGGTGGAGTCCGCGCCGTTGAATACCTGGCTTGTGTTCACCGAGGAACACAGTACCAAGTTTGGTTCCGAGTCCACGTTGTTGCATAACCATATACGGTTCGCGTGATCCACCGAGAACTTGTACCCCTTGAGCGTTTCCTGCGCGGGAATCCCGGCCACATAGTACAGGACCGTAGAGGCATCAAGGGCCACGCTGAAGGAGAACCGATAGTAGTATAGTGATATACCTATATTTTCTCCCCCCGTTTTGGATATACCGGCGAGGGATATCTTGAACTCCGATGCAAGCGACGGGGATTGCCATGTAACCAATCCTGATTTACCGATTGAAGCGTTGTTTACTGAAGTCTGATCGTTGAGGGGTAGCGTAATCCACCCGCTGTCAAGGTCAGGATCGCCACCATTGTAGTATTGACAGGCCATCACGTTTGCCGTGGTGTTCCCGCTTGCACCCACTACCCCGAATTTGGCCCCCTGCATCCGTTCCGTAAACCCACAGTACAGAAATTCGGCGCTCGCGGCCAGACTGCTGATATTCGCAAACGTGCCTGTGTTGGCCGAATCGTAGTTGCCTTCTTCAAACACGTTTGTCGTGTAGTCGTTGAACGCAGACGCCTTGAACACCTGGAACGATGCGATAGTTCTGTCCTCCCCGTCCCAAATGTCCTTTATGGTCTGCATGGGGGTGTCCACGGTGACTTGGCTAATAGTTGTCGTGGTATCAACATTGGTGCATTCCACCTTGTACCAGTAGAACAGGACATCGTCTTCGGCCTTCAACTTAGCGAGTGAGTCCGTGGACGTAAAGGACACCGTGCCGGTCTGCGCCAGCGGCTTACTGGCCGATGAAGTACCGTCCGAAAGGGACGAAACCGAAGTCCACTGGGAGCCGTTCCAGTAATTCGCGGTAGTCGCACCCGTCCCCGTGTTGGCCGAGGCGACATAGAATTTGATGCCCTTAACGGATAGGGTGGAGCCGACAAGGAATGATGTTAGTGGAACAGAACCATACGCTTGCGAAGGGGGATCGAAGTTGGAAGTCCACCGAGCTGTATTGGATATACGAAATTCATCTAAATCACCATAAAGAAACGATGACGCCCCGTCGTAACCAATATACATTGAGCCGGTGTACCCTTCGGCCCTATTTGCTGACGATATATATCCGCCCAACTGTCCGTTTGTAAATGCGTACCAATTATTCCCGTTTTCTACAAACGCGATGTGTTTGCGTCCGGGATCACCTTCGAGCGAACGATAATAGTTAGTACTCAGACTGATGGTTTCTGCGCTTCCATCGTAGACCTGTAATTTGAAATTAGTCCATTTTTCTAATGTACCCCCCGATGCCATAGATACCTTGACATAGTTACCCGTATCTGTGCCGTTGTAACAAACTGTTCTGACTACGAGAGGTGAATCAGAGTTATACCAAAAATCTATCGTAAATGCCCCCCCACTAAAATCAAAATCGGTAGATGATGCAGCGCTTAGATACGCCGTTGAACCGTCGAATACCGCCGCACTCCCGAATTTCGCCGCCGTCGAATACGTAACTCCAACATTCCCCATGTTGTGCGGTGTAGTCGGGGACGAGTCCTGCGCGGTTCCGTCGAAGTGAAGCAGGAGCATCGTATTGGAATCCACCGCCGCTGTTGCCCGATGCACCGTTGCCACGTTGTTTGCATCAGTCAGCGAGTTCGTTACCTGTTTCGTGTAGTCGTACCGGTATGTACCGTTCGGGTCGTAGTCTACAAACCCGGCGACTTTCATTTCGGTGCCGCCGTAGATCAATGCCTCTACCCCGTCGCAACAGGCAACCTTATCTCCGGGTGTGGTGGAGAACCGTGCGGACCCTGCGGCGGTGGCCTGAACGTACAGGGACGCGAATGACCCCGTAGCGGGCGGGACCGCCGTACAAGAATAGATTGTAGGCGCAGCAGTCGCCGAACTGTACGCCTGTATCAGAGTGAAGTTTTCCGCAACCTGATCCTTGCGGAAGAAAATACCGCTTCTTATCTGAGTGTTAGCCACCGCCGCCGTATTGATTTTGGTCATCCCGCCGATACCTTTTATGTGGGTATCGGTGTACCTCATGTTTTGAAGTACTTGGAAGTCGGACGCACCGATAGTACAGGGGTCTTCCTGTGTCCTCAACCGTCCGTTGAGTGGAAGTTCGCGGGTGAACTGGGGACTGATTTTGACTTCGTTAGCCATCAGTCTATCGCCTGTTGAGGAATTGTGACGCTATCGCTTGGCGTTACGTCCGTCCGCATCTGTAGCAACGCTCTATCAATCCGGTTCTCCAAGAAAACCGTGTTGGCTCCTACCTTTTCAAACGCAATTTTCGCCGCGTACATCGCCACCAAATCCGCGTGTTCGTCCTTGATCCGATCCATGTTGTCAGCATCAAGCGACAACGGTGTTTCCTTCTTCGAGTAGATGTACCGGAAACAGGACGTATCGGAAAGCATCGGTGCCCACCGGAGGTATCCGGCGTGCATCGCATATGCTTCCGGGTGGGTTCCGGATGAGTTCATGTTCTCCATGATCCATTCAAGTTGACCCGGAGGTACACGATACCCCTGCCCGGTCGCTATCGTATTTGATGGATAGCAATAGAGTCCCCTGATTTTGTTGCCCCATACATCGGACGGGAAGGCCGCACCGGAAGCACCGGCGGCGGCGGTGAAGGTTTCCACGCGCAGGAACCAGTCGGAGTTGGCGCGTTCAATCATGCCTTGAAGCCATAGGATCGCGGAATTTATATATCTTGTTACCTCTGCGTCCGTCCACCTATCCGCAGAAGATTCATCCAGACAGTCCCTTGTCTTTGTACGAAGTGTTGATAAGCTTGTGGTCATGAGGGTACGCCCTCCTTAGTGAAAAACGATGCTTCCTTGTATTCCTTGATGTACGAGTTATCCTGCGTGTACGCGCCCGCGAGAGGCGGCTCCGTCCATGCGCCGTCCATTCCGGCAGTAGTCCACGCGCCGTCCTGTGCAGGGCCAAGGGAGGGCACACCCTCAAGTAAAAATGTGGACGACGGTACCCCTTCGGCTACTTCCCCGAGGGAGGGAATGCCCTCAAGGGAGAACGTAACCGTAGGCACACCCTCGGTTGCGTGGTCGGATGCGGCAACGTAGTCCATGTGCGTTGCGTTCTCGCCGTATCCACGCAGTGGTAACTGGTTCCCGCCTATCCCGAAGGATACTATCAATTACGTGTGCTCTTGATGTACGCGGGAACCACCGACGCGGGATTGGCCCCGGACATCGAGTAGGACCACAAGATAGTCGTCCCATCCGATTTGTATGCAGTGAATCCGTCGCCGGTGACATCTATTTTCTTGTTGCCCCTTGAGAAGTCCCAAATATCGACCGCAGACGCGGATACATTCGACATATCCGCAGAGGACGCACGGGTTGAGATCGCCGCATCAATTCGTCCGACTTCCGTAGCGGTCGCCGCCAATCGGGATGAAGTCGTAACGTCCGTTTTCTGCAACACAGACTCAACCGCAGAGGCCTGCGCTGCTGTCTTGGCAAGATCATAAACGGCGGTAAGGGCGTATCCGGTTTTATCGGAAACCTGTGTGGCCGTCGCATGGATGGCCGATACGTATTGCGTTGCGGGATCGAAGGCGGTTGTAAGGGCATACCCCGTTTTGTCCGTAACTTGTGTAGCGGTCGCGTAGACTGCGGATACCTGCGCCGTACCCGCCATGCGCGAAGAAACCAAAACATCCAGATTAGCGAACGCCGTTGCGGTGGCCGCAAGTCTTGAGGATGTTGTCACATCCAGATTCGCTAACGATGCGGCTGTTCCTGCAAGGCGTGAAGAAACAAGAACGTCAAGATTGGCAAGAGTCGCAGCGGTAGCGGCGGCACGCGAGGATACCTTAACGTCTATATTCCCCACCCCAAGTTCCGTCGCGGCCCCACTCGCCTTTGTATAAACCGAAGATACGGTAGCATCGAGATTGCCCCATGTGGCCGCCGTAGCCGCTACTCGGGAAGACCCGGAAACATCAATCATGTTGAGAACGGCGGCTGTAGCCGCAAGTCTCGAAGATGTGGTTACGTCGAGGTTAGTCAAGGATGCGGCGGTCGCGGGGACGCGAGAGGATACGGTCACGTCAATCCGTCCAACTTCCGTGGCAGTTGCGGCCAGTCTTGAAGATATAGCATTATCAAGAAGCGTGAGGATGTTCGTTCCCGATGCTTGGTGCGAATCGACCTGAAGGAAGTCCGAACCACCAATAATAGAATCGTACACAAGTCCCGGAAGCACCGTGTACGACTGCTTGACGTACAACGCCGGGGATACATGTGAGAACAGGTCGAGAACGCCTACCGTGTCGGAATCCCCTGTGCCCACGTTCACGGCGTACATACCCGAAGCAACCGCCGTGGCCCCGCCTGTCGCGGCTTTTTGCGCCCACGTGTTTCCGCCAGTCTTTCGGATAATGATATCCGCCTGATTTATCGTGAGTGCCGTCTGCGCGGTTTCTCCATCTGCGGAGGCAACAAAAGGTCCGTAGCCGATAATCGTATTGGTACTTTGCTTCAGGAATCCGCTGGACCCCATTACATTACCCCCAACTGCTTGTAGTGGTGAACCTTGGTGGCTATGCCCGTTGGGGGACCGCCCGCCGCTATCTTAAACGCGCCGACGATCATCACGGACCTGGACAGAGTTACGGCATTGGCAGAGAAAGCTCCAGTTGTCCCGGACCCCGCCTTCACCGCGTCGAAAATAGAGTTCGTGGTATCCGCCCCCGTGTTGCTTCCTCCATCGTACCGTTCTATCCATGTTCCAACCGTGGGCGCGGTGGTCGTGTTTGTTTCTCCGGATTCCGTGCCTGGGTCTGTCGCGTTCATTTGCGTCGTTGATGTGTTATCGCCGTGCGCGATGAACGCCACAAGTAACTCGTTTGCTTCGGCGGTTGATATTGCCGCGAGTGCCGGTTCGCCCACCGCACCAAGCGTAGCCGCGAGGCCCGTATCGTATGGGGTGGATGTATTCCCGCCACGATACGCAACGATAACGCCAAAGCCGACATCCCCGCCCGTGCGCGTGAATGTTCTGCTGGGGGGTGAAGCACCATGAACGATATAGGCCATCAGGCCGGAGGCGATCCCGCCGGTAGCGTCCAAATCGCCTAAACTTTGTTGCGTATCTATAAGGAGCCAATTTGCGGGCAAGGTAAAAGGTTCGGTACTGCGATATGCGATGCAAGCGACAAGGAGATCGCCTGTGGTCGCCCCGGTAGGAAGACCGGGGGTAAGATCGCCACTTGCCTGTATACTGGCGCCACCTACCGCAACGATGGACCAGGCCATTTATCGCCTCCCGCCCCGAGTACTCTTCACGGGATCGCCGTGCGGCTCAACCTGCGATATTAGTAACGTGCTTCCCACAAGTATGCCGCCTACCCACGTTGCACCCGCGGACCAATTGCCGGAAGCGTTGGATGTGATGGTCGCCACTTGTCGTTACCTACCCCATGCGTGAGGATCGGCAGGGTTATCCACGTGTTCGGGTTTAATCAGGACTTCGGCCATCTATTTTCCCACCCCACTAAATACTCCCATCCAATCATCCACCACGAAATCCAGGTTGTACTTCTTCTTCACTTCCTTGTAGGCGTTCAGCGCGGTACGCTCCCGCAACTCGGGGTTTTCGATGAGCAACGACAGGGCGTTGAACCACTCCTGCTTGGTGTCTGCCAGCCATCCGGTTTCACGGTGTCTGATCGCCCTCGCATACGGCCCGTGATCCGTGGCGACGGTCGCCATCTTCAACGCCGAGTATTCCTTCCACTTCAACGCGGATCGGCAATCGTTGAACTTCGTCTTACTGATCGGCGCAATCCCGATATCGCAACATAGTTGCCGCATCAGATACGGGTATGTTTCGATACCAACCCACGGGTGCGTTTCCACCCGAGAGTAGTCAAGGCCGTTCTGCAACATCTTCCAATTGGTGCCGACGAACACGATTTTCAGTTTCGGGTACTTGTCCTGCAACCCGCGCAAAACATCCTTAATAAACATGAAATCTTCCTGATGATTCGCCGCACCGGTATACAACAGTCTTACGCCTTCCTTCTCGTAACGAATCGGAGGTTTCTCCCAAAGGTCAAAGTCAATGGCGTTTGGGACAACCCTCACGTTGTCGTTGAATCGTGCGTACTCCTTACGCAACGGTTCGGTAGTAACGGTCACGCAATCCACGATGCGAATAACGTCTACAAAGTCCTTTCGAATCTGCCGGTTATTCTTAACCGAGAACCCGTTCACGCCGTCTTCCCACATCTTCACCGATCTACCGTCCGAGTGATCCAGGTTGATCGGCATGATACCCAACTGTTTGTAGTGCGGCGAGTAGGGCGAAATATCGAAGAAGTTATCGTCGAGGTCGAACACCACCTTGCCGCCCCACACGTGAATCTGGTTGATGATGTTCACGATGCCTTGGCTAAAAGCCCTTCCAAGCACGATTACGTCGGCTTTCTTGCACCTTTCGGGCGTATCCTCGCCCGTGGTGTCGATCAGGTCCACGTCTGCCAGACCAAGAGATTTAATCCTTGTGAGGGGTTGACGAATACGAATGGACGTGCACGCGCCGTTGTCATTTGTAAACCCCGCAATTCTCAAAGAGATAATGCCTCAAGTACATCATTCGGACTTATCTCAAGGAAACAAATTTCGTCGGTAAAGAAACAGTCGATGGGTTTCGGTTCGATCTTATCCAGACATCCGGCGCACACGATTGGAGACTTTATTCCATCGCCTTTAAGCGTCGGCCCAAGAAGTGCGACTGTTTTCACCTTCAATTCCTTCGCCATATCGAGATACTTGCCCGGTACGCCGACGAAGTAATCGCATAATTCCAAGGTTTCACGCACAATATCGTCCGTCTGGTTGTCCGTCACGACAAACACCTGGTGCCCCTTGTCGAGTAACTTGGCGGATAATTCCTCACCGTAAGACACCGGCCACGTTTCCATGACTTTGGACCCCTGGTGTATGGATACCTTCATTTAACGATAATGTGTCCGTCAGACGGGCCAAAGTGCCGCAATGCGTCAACGGTATAAAAACATGGATTTTCCCTGAGTTTTTTATCGTAAAACTTATTCCAATCCTCAACCCATTTATCCTGTTTCTTACCCCCCATTTTTTCAAATTCAATCTGCCACGATCTATATACATCCATATCGACAGACGCTACTTTTCTCGCCAATGCTCCTTCTCTTGATTTGGAGAATCCGTTGTTTGGGTCTTTTCTCGCTTCGGCGTTTGCCTTGAATATATAACCCAAATCTTTTACACCATACAGATTCAGCGTTCTCTTTTTTTCGTCGTAGTCTGCATACCAGGTGGTATCTCCATCGACATACGCACGTTGCATATCTACCTCGCAAACAAAAAGGGTAGCGAGGCGTCCCCCGCTACCCTTCATAGGTTGGTTGATTAACTGTTAGCCAGCCGAGACAAACGCACCGTTCCCCGAGGGGTTACGGGCTTCGACGGTCCATGCCTGCCGCAACATCAGTGGAGTCGCCATACCGGTTTTCCCGATTTCGACTTCACCCACCGGCAACATAATCGCTTTCTTCCAAAGCGACTCGTCGAGGAAGTAACCGAGGGAGGACGCACAATGCCGGTCCTTCTTCAGTTCGAGGGTGCAGAAATCCCCCTCGTATTTGTCCGCCACGTTGACAATCGCCTTTTTCCCTTCCCACACGCGGGAAGTACTGGTGGCCCATCCGGAGACAAGGCGCTTCAACGCGCCGTTCACGTAACATGCATTCGGCTTCCCGCCGTCGTCCCAGATGTCCTGCAAGATCAGGTTGAACACGGTTTCCGTGATGGTCGTACCGGTGATACCGGCAGACGCCGAGATATACGTTGCGGTGAAGTTGTTGCCGCCCGAATATCCCGTAGCCGCCGTATTGCCGAACACCCACGAATGCACGGTACGCATACGCGGTTTGCCGGTGATTGATCCAGCCGCCCCACCGGACGCGGCGGTTCCATAGTTGAACAGGATGGCCTCGAAGTCACGCTTCATGGCCGCAAGAGCGTTGGCCTTCTGGTATCCGACTTCCGAAGTCCTGCCAGCCTTGGAAACCACTTCCTGAATTTCGGTAACGGCCTTTTGGTTGACGGAGATTTGCGTGTAGTTACCGTACCGCTTGGTCGGAGTGATTGCAGCCGCCGCATAAGAATCGCCTTCCAACGCGGCGTTATCCGCGTTGGCGGCAGGGAGTTCATCGCACTGCCACTCGTGGTACATACCCTTTGCCTGGGTCGCACCCATCGCATCGTACAGGGGGGCTTCCAAGGGAGAAATTATACTCAAAAGATCCGTCAAGTCCTCCCTGTTCCCTGTAGCGATGATTGTACTGAAAGCATTGGTTACAATAGCCATCTTCGTATCCTCTTATTGGCGTTCGGTTGGTTGTCTCTGTTGACGTAACATGATGATTTCCGCCGCGAACTCTATGTTCCGGTTGGCGTATTGCGGATCGCGCATAGCCTTTTCGAGTACGCGTATTCGTTTCTGTAGTGCTACTTCCTTGCTTTGAGGTTCCGTCATGGTTCCGGGTTGCACCACTTCGGCGCGGGACTTCGCGGATTCCTTGAACGCGAGTTTCTTCTTGAGGTCCGCCGGATCGACTACGGGTGCTACGGGGACGATGGGAGCGGCTTTCTTCTCCCTTACGTCCTTCGCTACCCGGTCGTATTCGGCAAGAAACACATTCGCGTCCGAATCCAGTATTTTTACTGCATCCAGAGGGAGATTCCGTGCGTAGTCTCGCAACGATTCCATCACCGCATCGTGGTCGGGATCGGCCTTACGCTTCATAATTTCGTACTGTACGGTGGCAGGCGGTGCCTCGGGAGCCTCGGGCGCGGCGAGTTCGCCGGATTCGTAGGCTTCCTTGAGTTTCGCCTTGAACCACTCGCTCTTTACGATTTCGCGGTAAGGTTCGACTTCCTTCCCTTTTTCCCAGAACTCCTTTTCGTTTTCCTCAAAAGCCCGGAGTTTGTTCAGGCGTGTCTGGATTTGAGTCGGTTCGTACTCGACTTCTTCTTCCTTGCCCCTGAACTTCAACTTGAATTTAAGTTTCGCGGCTTCTGCCGCTTCCTTCGGCTCCGGTGGCGTTTTGGGTTCCTTGCCGGGTTCCTTTTCCGGGACTTTCGTCTCCGGTACGGCCTCGACAGGTTTCTCCTTCGCATCCGGGTCCGTTACTTCTTCACCTTCCAACGCGGCGTTACCCGCGTTGGCCGAGGGGGGTGTTTCGGATTCGATGGCATTCGGATCTTCACCGGGCCTTGCGACCGTGGTTACATCTATACCGTCGATAAACACCCTGCCTTCCCTGATTTCAAACGCAGGCGGCGTTACAACCGGCTCGCCCTTAACTGGATCAGGCATTTACAGCCTCCTTTTCGGCCAGTAACGGCTCGATATTTTTAAGTTCCTTGTCCATCGCGGTTTTTTTCTCCGCTGCTTCCCGGTAGGCGTCTCCTTTTTTACCGGTGGTTTCCGCCCACCTCATTGCGTCATGCCACGTAAGGATCGCCTTAATTACTCCGATTAACTGCTTTTTCTCCCGTTGCAACCGTTCGATGTAACTTTCAGACGCCAAGTAGACCTCCTAAGAACGACTTCTTCTCCTTTTTATCCTGTAGAAGTTCGTCCCACTGTTCCTCAGCGAGTTTACCTGCCTCGATGTAGTGCTCCAAGGCCTTCCTTAACTTGCGGACCAGGTGGACCAGGGTATACGCCCTGTCCCTGCCCGCAGTATCGTTTAATGGAAGGTCGTCGGCTTTGTGGAAGCACCTGTTTTCCACGTCACTGAAAAACTGAACCAGCGCCGGGTTGGATTGAAGGTGTTGCGACGCCTGCGCCACTCGGGTTGCTTGTAGCAACTGTTCCTGTGCCTCCTGCCGCCGTGCTTCCAATATTTGCTCCACCTGATCCATTACCACCTCCTGCGGTGAGTGCGTTCATAGTCATTGCCTGCGACATTCCTTCCGGGTTATCGAGAAACGCTTGCGGCAGGAACCGTTCGGCGTTCTTGTACCCCATGCTTTTCACCATCTCGCGCACGATGGAGTTGGATACCTTCGCATCCAACGCGGGAATACCCACCGCCACCAACTGCCCGAGGGTGGAAAGAAGTGTCTGCATATTCACCAGGGTCTGTTGCCGGGACGACTGCCCCATGATGACGTGCAGGATCAAATCCATCCGGCCTTCAAGATCGTCCGGGGAGATTTCGAGTGGCTTACCTTCGAGTCGCACGAAGGTGTTTTCCGTCATAAACTTCTTGTTCATATAGACCATCGCCCGGAACAGTTCGGACATTCCCGAAGCCATTATTTTGGCTATCATGCGTATCCGCTGGGAGGCTTGGTTCAATGACGCCATCTGCCCGTGGAACGTCTCGTTGTACTGGTCCCCCACGCCCTTCGATGACTTGGACACCCCGGTTCGCTGTTCGGTAAGGGATGTGGCGTACTCAAGCAACGTAAAGGCAACCGGGTTGAACGGTTGCGTCACCAGTTGGGTGATGGCGGTTCTTACGTCCACACCCGGTTGCACCCGGATAGCGCGGCCCGGCACGTTGTTGAATATATCCGCCTGTGACACCACCGTGGGGTCGTACACCAGCGATCCATTGGCGAGTTGCGCCTGGTTGTCCACCATCTGCCGTATGATGAACGTCCGCAATCGCTGAATATCCATCACCATTTCGGCGATGGTGATGCCCGAAAACTTGTCTATATCGTCTATCGCGCACAGTTTGATGAACGGCGGGTATTTATACTCGTTTATGTCCTCGTATACGATCTTCTTGTCGATTACGTTAAACTTCATGTTTTCGAGCAACCCGTCCCCGTCCACATCCATCTGGATGTAGCATTCGTACATAATCAGTTCCTTGCGGGCCGGATCGTCGGAAAACTCGGGGTTATCGGATAGTTTATCCTGCAACATCATAACCGACTGCGTGTAGCGGGTATCGGTGGTGGACATCCCCCTACCGTCCCCTTCCTCGATTGCGAGTGCGATGTTTTTCCAGCCGGGTTTGCCTTCCTGTCTTTTAAGCCAGTCCGCCGTAACCTTCTTCTTGTGGGCTACAAACGGGGATGTCTTGATGTTCTTGGCGTTCGGGTGACGCAGAAATTCGCCGTCCGGCACGGAATAGAACCGTGGGCCGTCGTATTCCACGGTTCGTTCAATCCCTTCGATATCGTATCCACCGCCGGAATTTACAGACGCCTTCTTGACCTCGAATGAATCCTTCAGCATTCCCATCTTCAGTAAATCTTCGTATGGCACGTTTTCCCACTTCTTCGATTCGGAGGAAACGTCTTTTTCCCAACAGTATTTGAGTACCCCGCCGGGGCGGAACAATAACCCCTTCTTCATGGCGAGCCGCAGGGGGATTACGCCATCCGACTGCCGCCAGAACTGGTATCTGCACAGTTGGGTCATCATTTCGGCAGGTTTCTCGTCTTCGGGACCGTGCGGCTCGAACTCGGGAATACCGTTTTCCTCGGAGAATATATCCTCCAATGCGGGCATGATCCACTCGACCGTCTCGAACACCGTTGTATCGACTATCTGCGACCGGCCCTTGACTTCGTTATCCATCGTCTTGGCGCGGTAGTACTTGTACGCATTGGCGTTATCCGCCGACTCCGTATTGGCGACTTCTTCCGCCTTGTGGATTTCGAGCCACAGGAGTGCAAGTTTACGGTCGTCGTCGAGTTTAGGCATTTAATATAGCCCCCATTGGCGGCAGTGGTTCGCTAAACAACCGCTTATCGTGTTCCGCATACCCGAACAGTTGCAGTGCCACGTACTGCGTCGCGTCGTGAACGTGACTGTAGA
>ERZ1292632.2438-Hain-H43-01um-R2-2438-length-15522-cov-6_pt1 | contig 15522 bp, 16 predicted proteins | sample MGYA00564407_ERZ1292632 | MGnify/ENA primary metagenome ERZ1292632 (study PRJEB36523, sample SAMEA6512637) | groundwater metagenome | collected 2019-01-08 | study: AquaDiva: Metagenomics assemblies of 32 groundwater samples | reverse complement strand
CAAGAGTTTCATATTTTTTCCTCCGCCTATTCAGCCCGGAACGCCCGGGGCTGTCCGGCCTGTTAGCGCGTGTTTTTGATTGCAAACATCAAAAAATCAGACGCTTTGTCAAGAGCTTTGGCAACCTGCAAAAGATATTCACATTCTGGGCTTCCGCCGCTTCTTTGTCCGGCCATGTTTTTGACTTCTTCGTACAACAGGTCAATACGTCTTTTAATCAGAGTCTCGTTTCTTTTCTCATTCTCGTTCATCTCTTTCGTGCTCATCTCTCCTCCTCCTCGTTTTAAGCCCGTCGGCTCTCTTTGTTATATATATAATACCATATTCTGGATAGATGTCAAGCGATATTATGCTTTATTTTGAATTATTTTAGCCCTTATTCTACACAAGGTAAAACGCAACTACGCCCTTTATTCATGCGGGTTTGCTGAATAGAGGATAATTAAGACCAAGTTAATCCTATATAATTATTATTTGACAGGGAAGGCGCAAATAGAGTAAGGTAATGTATGGACTGGAAACGCTTACAAGCGAATAGCAGTATCAGACGTTTCAAGTGTAAGAAGACAAAGAACCCTTTGCGTTTGATTAAGCAAGGCAAAGCCTTAATCCCCAATCGAACCTTAAAAGAGTATGAACGCCGGAAGCGTCTTAACATTGCAATACCGGCATACATCGAAAAAGCTGTTAGAGCCAGCCAAAGCCCGAAGACGGGGGCAAATCAGAAGCATTATCAAAAAACACGGCAAAAGCTTATGACGCGAAGAGAAGCGGAGCATCGCCGGAAGCCCACGGCAGCGGAAAAGAAGTTATACACGGCATTGAAAAGTATTTGTCCTGAATCGCGCTTACAAAAGGGCATTATGTTAGAAGTAGGACGTTTCTATATTTTGGACATTTTTTTACCTTCCATTAAACTTGCAATCGAAGTTGACGGCTCAAGTCATACAGGCAGGCAAGGTTATGATAAGAATCGGGACACACTATTAGAGCGTAAAGGCATTAAGACCCTGCGTTTCAGTAATGGCATGGTCTTTAAGGATATAGATAAGGTATTAGATGCAATAAAGGAAGTATCCATAAGACGCCGGGGCATTAGTTTCTCGAAAAGCAATAGCCCCCAAAAGGCCGAACTGCAAGCCTGCGGATAAAAACCAAGCGGTAAAATGGCGCCGGAACTTCCACGATAGCAGTCCTATTTTTTTCTCCGATAACCCGGTAATGGGTAACTATGTCAAAATAATATACCTTACCGATTCTCTTTTCCTTGTCCGTTGAAAACGGCAAGGTTGCCCTAACCCTTGACAATACCTCTACTGAGCCGCCCGTGCAATCCTCGTGCGTCTATATGTTGTGGAGGCTAACACCTCACACACTATACTTGACTTCTACTACTATCTATGGTAGTGTTAATACATGGACGCACAAGTGGAAAGGCAAGAGACCGTAAAACTGGAGACCCCTCGAATAATCGAGGTCGTCGAAGTCAAAGAACCCCGAAAGAAACAAAACACCACGCCGGGATTCGATAAGCGTGGTAACCCTACACCGCTTACACCAAAACAGGGGTATTATCTTAGCTTGCGTGAAAAAGGTCTGAACCAATATCAGGCTGTTAAAAAATCTGGAATCAGCAAGGGTTACGGCAGCTTGTTAGATAAATCCATGAAACCCCAAGTCGTGGAGAAGTTCGAAAATCTTACTAACCTCCTTGCGAAAAACACAAAAAAACTTGCGTCAGGAAAGCCCGTTGGCGAGATGAAAGAGATAAAGGGTTCAGACGTTTTGGGTGCGCTCCGCTTGATAAAGGACGTCGTTCTTCCTGCCGCAGGAACTCAAGTCAACGTCAACACGGCCCCGAGTTTCTTTCAGATAAACGCTAACCCTTTCAAACGCAAAGATGAGTCGGGGGATTGATTTATCAACACCTCGTAAAGACCCCTTTTACACCTTTTCGTTTAATCCATAATGTTGATAAATAAAAAAGAGTAGTAATATCAGACGGTTACAGGCAGATGTCGCATAACAGTCAATATGTCAAATGTAAGCCCTTAAATCCAAACAATCTGCAATGATTACAAGTAGTTAGCCTGCATAATGACCCCTTAAATCAGCGCAAATACCACTGTTAATAACTAATCATGTAAGCCCGGATGCGCTACGATGGCGTAGGACTGGCCGAGCCATGTGAAGGGTAGCCAATGCCTTGTCGCCCCCGTCCTCTCGCGGCCCTACCCCCGCGCCGTTAGCCACGCAGGGCAGGGCTTGCCACAATAACAATACTTACCGGCGCACACCCCCCATATTCAAGGGAAGTCGAATCGAGGGCGTGAACGTGGAACATGGTTGTTCTCATTCTCAAGAACGTATCTTCTTTCCCCCGGCGCGTCAAATTTTTCCTGAAAAGTCTTTTCACGACATAGGGGTTATTCCCACGGCGGCGTAATTTTTCCCATAAAGTCTATTTCGGTATTGCGTGGGTATAGACCTTTGGTATTGGGGATAGTGGTTATTATAATAGTGGGTGGGGTTATTTTTGGGGCGGCGGAATTTTTTTAGAGAAAGTGCAAAATAAGTATTGACAGGGGGAAGGGATTATGGTCTAATAGGTTCAGTAATGCCGGATTAAAGGGGACAAGTGTGAATATTGTAATTTCGATTATAGATTTTGGGGCGTATTCTCCGGCGAGAAATGCTTGTTCTCTTGCGCCCCAAATTAAAGAGCCTCAATCCTTCGTAGTAGGGATTGGGGCTTTTTTACGTTTAAAATCTCCCCATGACCTTGTGTCTTGAGGGATTTTTTATATATCAATCATGCGCGGGGAAACCGGTGGCGTGATTTGAGAAGAAGGTCTCTACCACGGGGAACTGACAAAGAGACAGCGTGTGTATACCTTGAGCGCGTCAGATGGCGGCAATGCTTAACCGTTAATAGTCAAGGGTAAGTCAATCGAACTTGTGATGATTGACCGCCGAAGCGACGGGCTAACTTATACCTGTATAGCTTGGAAGGCGTAAATGCTGAAACCCATTTTTTTGGGGATAGTGCTTTTACGCCTTCACTCTGGGTCTTCATTCCCTGTATAATAAAGTACTAAAGGCTTAAAGAATAAAAAAAAAGGCTTTTATGAAAATTCAAATATACTTTGACGGCTCATGTAAAGGCAACCCCGGACGCTCCGGCGCGGGCGTAGTGCTTCTCGATATGGAAGGGAATATTGTTAAAGAGATTAAAAAGGATTTGGGCGTGATGACAAACAATATGTCCGAGTATCACGCTCTTTTGGTGGCCTTATCCGAAGCAAACAATATCGGCGCGTTGGATATCGAGATTTTTACTGATAGCGATTTAGTAGCAAACCAAATCAATAAACGCTGGAGAGTCAAACACCATAATATTAAGCCGCTACATAGACAGGCTATGCTTATCCTTTCTTCTTTCCGCGATTTTTCCATTACGTGGATACCGCGTGAAGATAACACTCATGCTGATTTTCTTTCTAACGAGGCATTACAGCCATCTTGACTTCCGTTTATAAATTATAGGGCGAAGGAAAAAATAAACAGGAGGTCGTTTATGAAGAAACTCAAATTCCAGATGGAATCTTGACTTTTACTTTCATTTAGGCTATCCTCTTCGTATGTTCGACTCCATAGCAATCAACGGCGTAGTATTCACGCCAAACCCCGATTGTAAATACAGGCACAATTATATTCAAGCCGAGGAACTGATTGCGAGCCCCGGCAAGTGGCATGACTCATTTGGGATTGCGAAGGACGTTACCTTGACCGAGTTAAGCGTAAGGACGTCGGTATATCGTGATTTCATCTTGAATGATTTGTGGTTTATCTTATGTTTTGTCTTAAAGACACCCGATGTGAATAGGCCGTTTATCGTGAAGGCGTGTAGGGCGGTAGAGGATAGTGGCGACTGGACAATTCACTTATGGAGTAGAGGTCATTATAAGTCGAGCATAAGGAAAGCCCGCAACATTCAAAGACTTCTAAAGTATCCAAAGAAGTGTCAGGCGATAGTATCTCATACCCGCCCTGCGGCGAAGAAACATTTGCGGCCTATTATGCTGGAGTTGGAGAATAACGCCTTCCTCAAGAGTTGTTTCCCCGATGTTTTGTATGCGAACCCAAGAAGTGAAGCGACAAAATGGGCGGAGGATGACGGCTTGGTCGTCAGAGGACATGAGGACAGCAGACCCGAATCGAATATAGAAGCGCATGGAATAAAAGAAGGTATGCCTATCGGGGTGCATTTTGATTGGATAGATGTTGACGACCTTGAAACGCCGTCTGATGTTCGCAATCCCGATATTGTTTTGAACGGACGCGAGACCGTTGATTTGTGTAATTATCTTTTAACCGAAAGCGGGGCTATGACTTTTTGGGGGACTCCGTATAGCCATGAGGGAATATACGTTCCCCATGTGGTAAATAAGAAAAAAGCGGACGGAACGCCAAAATATAAATATGTCCGTTTCCCTGCAACTCATGACGGCACAAGAACCGGCAAGCCCGTATTGTGGACGCAGGAAAAGTTTAACGATATGGTCGCGGAAATGGAAAGCGAAGGCGGAATTTATGCGGTAAACGCTCAACTCCTTATCAACCCCACACCTGTTGGTTCGGCAAGATTTAACCCCGATGACTTGATTGAGATAGAGGAGGATAAGATACCAAAAGATATTTTAGTAATTATGACCGTTGACCCTGCGGGGGACGATAAGAACGGGAAAGGTGATTCGTGGTCTATCCTCACTATCGGGATAAACGTAGGCACGGGGCAAAAGGGCGGTAACGACATTTATATTATGGACGCGCTCATAAGTCCTTTGAAGGAATCCGAGGCTCCGCACGAAATAGCGAGAATGTATCTTGCCGCAGGCGTTGTGCAGAAGATAGGCGTGGAGAAGGTCGGACAATCTACCACGGAATTACACGTTAAGAATGCTCTGTCTGAACGTGGTCGGCGTATAAGCGTTGACGATGGGACATTGGTTATCTTGCGTCCGGGCGGATTGGCAAACGCTTTACGTATAGAGAGATACCTGTCTCCGCTTTTAAAAGGAAAGAAGGTTTATATATCCAAATCAGTTCCGCATATTTATAGAGAAAGATTGCGGCAGGAGATGAGCAAGTTTCCTTTTTGGCACGATGATGGGCTTACCGCCCTTGCTTATGCTTGTCAAATGATGATGGATATGGACTTATCGGCATACAGCAACATGGGGCAATATCATTATCCGCCGAAGAAGTATGTTCAGGCGACAGTGGCGGGGTAAAGTAAGTCTTGACTTTGGTATTTATTTTTGATAATGGTTATCAACAGGAGCGTGAACTTGGCATTTGATATTACAAAACTAAATGAAGATGAGTTGTCGGCTTTAGCGAAGAATTTTCGCGCGGAGTTTGATACCGAAGAAAAGAACAGGCTCCCGCAAGAAACGGAGTGGATGCAATCGCTTCGTCAAGTCAAAGCAAAATACGACCCCGAAGTCAAAGCGAAATTTGGCGTAGGGGAAGAACGAGTCCACCCACACTATACACGTTCCAAAGTCATGCCATTGCTTGCGAAGTTAAGGAATCGGATACCTGCCAACGAAAAGAATTGGGAAACCCAGCCCACGCCTCTTCCTAAAATATCACAAGAGCAATTAAGCCAAATCATGCAATCCCTGACAAAACAAGATGAGTCCGGGAATATAATCGAGCCGGACAGGAAACAAATACAGGAAGTTGTTAATAGGTTTGCGGAAGAAAAGTCTGCGAATATGTCGGTTCTCATAGACGACCAACTTACCGAAGACGGCTACATCCATAAAGTCGAGGAAGCGGAAAGGTCGGCGGTATATTATGGAACAGGCATTTTGAAAGGGGCGATGACGGAAATATCTACAATTAAAGAATTACTCCAAAACGAAATATCAGGGGAATGGGAACAAAAAGAAATCGAAAAGCATAGACCTTCATGCGACACTATTCCTATTTGGGGATGGTTCCCCGATACAACGTCTGCGACCATTGACAAAATAAATTATGTATATGAACTCCACTCATATACGAAGCATGAGATGAGGAAGTTGACGAAACGTCCTGATTTTCGTGGTGATGTCATTGGCGAAGTTTTAAAGAGCAATCCGAAGGGTGATTATAAAATTCGCCAATGGGGATTAAATTTAAAGACCGAAGGCAATTCTAATCAGCCCGCAGTAACGTCGGAAAATTACGAAGTGCTTGAACGTAATGGGTTTATAGACGGCTATGATTTATGGAAGGCCGGCGCAATAAACGAAGAAGATATGAGCATTGAGTATTTTTGCAACTGCTGGATTTTTGGCGGTCGCATTATAAAACTCATGGTCTGGCCTGATTACGTAACTTCGCCGTCAAATCTTTATCACTTATTTTATTACGATAAAGATGAGACGAGTATCTTCGGGACAGGACTTCCTAAAATTCTCAGAGACACACATTTGGGCGTTGCGGCTTGCACCGTCAATGCCCTAAAGAACGCCGCATGGGTAGCAGAACCATGTGGCGAAATCAATATCGCAACACTTCTTCCTGAACAAGCGGCTCAAGCCCAAGATATGCACCCCGGCAAATGGTTGATAAGACACGCTAAAGGCCAAGACGCTAATACCACGGCCTTGAATCCCTACAATATAACATCGAGAACGAGTGAGATGCTTGCGCTTAAGGCCATGTTTGAGGCTCAAGGCGACATGGAGTCGTCTCTGCCTTCTTATCTTTTCGGTATGCCAGAAAGAAATGCAGATGTTACGACAAAAGGCGCGGCTACTCGTTTAAATAGCCTGATAGATTTTGTTAAGGGGCTGATAGGCAATTTTGATAAAGCAAATATTTCGTTCATCGAGTCCGTTTATAATTGGAATATGAAATTCAATCCTGATGAATCAATCAAGGGCGATATGCAAATCCGTGCTATCGGCTCTGCGAACATAATCATAAAAGAGGCTGTTCTTGAAAGCATGGCGTTCATGTGGCAATCACTGCCACCCGAAGCAAAAGCACAAGTGAATTGGAATGAGTGGATGAAGGATATGTTCAAGCTCGCGTTGCCGGGTTCTAATAAATATGTGAAATCACAAGAACAGGTGGACGCGGAACAGCAACAGGTTCAGGCGAAGCAGGACGAGATAGATACGCTGAATACTGAACTTGCGAAGGTCAAGGGACAGTATGACCTTGCGAAAGCGGCGAATATGGAAGCGAAGGCGGAAAAGACTCGTGCCGAGATACCGCATAAGACAGCAGCGTTGGCTCTCGATAATGAACGGAAAAGAGTTGATACGGCGCAGGGCGAATTTAAGAATGTGAAAACCTTGCAAGAAATAGGCCTTGCCGAAATGGAAGGAGAAGCAAGTGGACAAAGACCTTTACTTGAAGAAGCAGGAACTCCTCCGGCAGTTTGAGCTGGGGTGCGATAGCAATACGCTTTCGCTTGTAAACAGTTCTATCCAATGCGCAATAGACGAACTTCGTTCCAGCAATGATACTGCCGAAGGTGGTGAAGTTTTGAGAAATCAAGGCGGCATAAAATTCGGCGAAGAACTGATACGGAATTTTTCACTAAAGAAAAAAGTTGACAACACGGGACAATAGTGCTTTTATGGAGAAGGAAAACAATCTTTTGAAATCGCTGGAAGATATTGCCGCCATACCACAAAGTGGGTTTGGTAGTGTTACCATAAATTTTAAAGACGGCAATATTGTTTATATCGAAAAAAAGGAAATAGTGAAGATAGGAAACTGACAGGCTCTTTGAAAATCGAATAGTTTGCGGCCAGTAAACGAATTACAGCCGTTACCAACGAGAAATCGTCGGTAACGGCTTTTTTTATGGTAGGGTAGGAACTGTCCAAACCTAAACGCTCGTGGAGAGGTGGTGCTTTAAGACCCCTCGGTGAAGCGAGAAGCCCTGATTGATAGGGTGGTTCACGCCGACCCCGGAATGGGGGGGCAATCAATGCCGACTTGTGAATACAAGGGGCGGGAGGTAGTAATGAAAGATGAATCCGTGGAGTTGACGGAAGCGCAACAGAACGAAGCCTTTGAAAAAGGGCGGGCTATGGCTTTTGAGGAAGATGCCGCCACGAAGCCACAATTAGTAAGCGAATCTGTGAAGGGAACACAACCTGATGGCGGGGGTAAGGAAACGACACCGACAGCCGTCAAAGAAGAACCCAAGTCAGAGCCTGAGCAAAAGGCGGAAGATAAAGGGCAGGATGCGAAAGCAGACGAGGCGGCGGTAATTCCGGAGAAAAAGGAAGCCGAGCCTGTAAAAAAAGAAACATACGAAAAGGAACGCTTTTTCGACCCCGACGAGTCTAAAGAAAAGATACTGCATAGACTCAAGACTACCGATGGAATGTTCAGGGCTACCAATAAAGAATTGACAGCCCTTAAACGTGAAATCGCCGAGGAACGGAAGTCGAAAGCAATCCTGCCTCAAGTAAAAGATGTAACGGAGAAAAAGGATAACACGGGCATCACGGATTTTCTAAAAGTAATTGACGAATTACCCGCCGTATTGAAATTGAAAGAAACATACGGCGAGGATGACGAGATAGGACAGGCAATAAGGGGTGTCGCGGAGAATATCTTTAATAAATTTTCGGGAACTTACGAAGATAAAATTAAGGAATTGAACGCGAGCATACTACCGATGTCCGAATCGTATCGTCAACTTATTTTAGACAAGCATTACGCGGACGTTCAAAAGATACACCCTGACGCGCTCATACAAGGTGAGAATGGGTGGGAATCTCCGTATCTTGAGGAGATAAGGGCGTGGATAGGCACTTTGCCGAATTATAAACAGGGTGCATATACTACGGCCTTTGAAAGAGGCAATGCGATTGAGATTGCCGACCTCATATCAGACTTCAAAGACGCAATGGGTTATGGGGCGAGAAAAAAAGAGATTACAACCTCTCCCGAAGAAACGACAAGACAGAAAGAAGGAGCAACAAAGAAGGAAATGGAAAGGCAAGAGGCATTACAAAAAACAAAAATAGTACCAAATAAACCCGGCACGATTGCCACTGATACTTCCAAGAAAGAAGGAACATTTGAAGATGGAAGGGCAAGGGCATTTGCCGAGTAACAAGGAGGAATAGGCCATGCCAATAGGAACGACTACTTATACAGGGATAAACCCGGAGATAACAGGTTATCTGTCGGGCGTATTACTCAAGAGGGCGTTACCGCTTATGCCCTTTGAGCCGTGGGTCAACGTAATGAATACGTTACCCGCAAACGAAACAAAGAAGATGAGCATGAGGCGATTCAAGTTGGATTACGATACCGCTATCGCCAATATGTATGCCAGCGAAGGCGTAGTCCCGCAGGCACAGCAGTTGATTCAGGAAGAGGTCTCGGTAACACTTAAGCAGATAGTCGGTCTGGTTAAGATTACCGACGTTGTGGACGATACCCATACCTCGCCGGTGTTTAAAGAGGCGTTTGTCGCTCTCGGTGAAATCGCGCCGAGAATGATAGAACTCGACAGGTGGTATACCCTTCGCGCAGGAACTAACAAGTGGTATGCCAATGGTGCGGCTCGCTCTGCCGTCAATACCTCGGTATCCAATACCTTGTTCAAGAAGGTAGTCAGGAATTTGGAGAGGAACGTAGCCAGCAAAATCACGAAGGTTGCCAACACCTCGTCAAATTTCAATTCGGAATCTCTTGCCGCCGCCTACATAGCGGTAGGACATCTCGATTTGAGGAGCGACATAGAAAGCCTTACCGGATTTACCTCTATCAAAGACTATCCTTCTAACGTAAAGGTATTCGAAGGCGAAGTCGGAAGCATAGCGGCCGGCAATATCCGGTTTGTCTTGACGGACTTCTTCGCACCCTATCCTTCGGCGGGCGGAGCGGCTGGCGCGATGATAACGAGCAACGGGGTATCGGCGGACGTTTACACCCTGTTCATCTTCGGCGCGAATGCGTGGGAAAGTGTATCGCTTAAGGGAAAGTCTGCGATTCAGGTCTATACCGTCAATCCTAACCAGACCAATCAGTCTAATCCGCTTGGTCAGTTCGGATATGCGGGATTTAAGACCATGCAGGGGTCTCTTATCACGAACGACGCATGGTGTGCTGTGATTGAATGTGCGGCCACCGAACTGTAATACAAATCACACTTCCTACGGCCTCCGCATAGAGAGGCCGTAGGATAACTTAAGGAGGTTCACGATGTCAAGTATCGGGACAAAAATAGATAATCTCAACCATCAGGAAATCATAGACCTGCTCAAAGGCTTGCTCAATCGGTGCTTCGGCAAGGCTGGCTTGATAGAGGGAACTAACGCGAACACTCTCAAGACCGCTACGACCGTTGCGTATTCCATCAACGGAGTGGCAGGGTCTTTCGCGGCAACGGATAATCTTGCAATGACGGCGTGTGCCGTTCAGCCCGTATCAACGTATTGCAAGTATCTTGTATCCACGCTCATAGGCGGAAGCACGGTAACTACGACAAAGGGCAATAATGCCGCGACTGCGGCATTGGCGTTGGTTCCCGAACTGCCTGCTAATTCTGCCCCGCTCGGTTATTTTCAGATTCTAACGGACGCGACTACGACTTTCACGTCCGGCACAACCGACCTCGGCGCGGCAGGCATAACAGAAACGTATGTTGACCTGTCGAGCGTTGTAACGGCCTAATGTTCCACGTGCCACATACAAATCGTAAGGTTATTATGGGGAGGGTTTAGCCCTCCCTGTAATCAAGAAAGAGGAGGTAAGATATGTTAAACGATGTAAGAGAGATTATAGAAGGGCAGGTCGCACTAAAGGGGAGTCTGAATGTAGATGGGGTAACCGTTCTTTTTAAGGATTCCAAAGGCAATGTGCTTATCTGCGCCGGTGGAACAGTCCCGTCCACTAAAGCAGGATACAGCGTCGGTTGTGAGTTCATCAACACGTCAACAGGGAAACTGTATCAGAACATAGGCACGGCGGCTTCGTGCGATTTCAACATCATCGGAGATGTTTCAGCCGGCGAAATTACTCTCGCCGAAGGAAGCCTGTTGATAGGCAACGTTTCCGGGGTTGCCGCGGCCTTAGATGGAAAGACTGATGGTCGGATTTTGGTAGGTAATGGAACTACCATGCTGTCGGTAGCCATAAGTGGCGATATTACCCTTTCTGGTGCCGGAGCAGTAGCCATAGCGTCCGGAGTAATCATAGACGCTGATGTCAATGCCTCTGCGGCTATTGCCTATTCCAAGTTGGCAACCTTGCCTTCTGGCAATCTTTTGGTAGGCAGTGCCGGCGGTGTTGCAACCGTAAAAGCCATAACAGGCGTAATCACCGTTGACGCAGATGGGCTGACTGCTTTAACCACGGCCGCCTCTCCTTTCGCTAATCTCATCGCAGACCCCGGAACGGGCGTGGCCATACCTGTTACGGCTTCGGGCGTTGTGGCTATTACGACTGCCGCTGCCGAGACCAATACGTTGGCGAATCCTCCGTCTGCGGGTATGTTGCTCGCGGTTACGTGTGAAGTTTATGCCGTTGGCGATAGGGTTATAACTGCGGCAACCGCAATCAATCAGGCAGGGAATACCATAATGACCTTCGGCGCGGCAAGGGACACCATAGTTCTTTACAGCACGAAGGTTGCGGGTGGGTTCGTATGGCAGGTTCTCAGTAATGACGGCGTGGCATTGAGTTAGCCGTAATTCCAAACAAAAGGAGGGTTAGATGACACAGGCACATGCACAGGCGGAATTGCCAAAGAAGCGTGGTAATCCGAATTTCGCAAAGCATAGCACACTCTCGCCGGAGCAAAAGGAAGAGAACATAGAGGCGTGGAGAAAAAAGGTTGCAGTTACGAGAGCAAAGAATAAGATGGCGGCAAAGGTGAAAGAGGTCGGCGACTCCACCCCGATAAAAATAGACGGGGTCTTGCCTAACGACCCTATTGCGATTGCGAAAGCGGTCGAGGACGCGGCTCAGAAGGTAAGGGCTGGCGAAGACCCGCTCATTACCTCAAAAATAGGGGTGAGGAAGATGTATACGCTCTATCTTCACAAGCAGTCAAACAACGACGGTAATCTCCCCATAAGGATACCGAACCATGACGGCGGCAAGGATTGGATTTTGGCGCGTGGTGTAGAGCATATCGTCCCTGATTACGTTGTGAACATCTTGAAAGAGAGTGTTCACATCGAAACGAACTACAACTGGGACGTGCGCGGAATCAAGGTTACGGAAAGCAGAGACCTTGTGCCGAGGTTCAGTTTCGAGGTAAGAGGCGAAATCACAGTCTGACAGGAGAATACGATGTATATGGATAGCGAAGTTAAAATCAAAGAGGCTGATGACGGCACTTATATCGTCAGTTGCAGGGATAATTCTCCGAGGAAAGAGAACACGGGCGAACCCTGCCTTGAGAATAGGGAGAAGATGTTTACCGCATCCAACATGGACGAAGTAATGGACATCGTAAAGGATTACTTTACGGATGCGGAGAAGCACAGCAAGGAAAAGAAGTTTGATAAGGGCAGGGAAAAGGCGGAGAAGGAGTAGCGTTGCTGACTTCTGCCCTCATAGATACAGTCCTTAATCAGTTTTTGGATACTCCCGATAATCCTCAAATCTACTCTGACGCATATCTCGTTCAATGCGCAACGGAAGCGGAAAAAGAGGCGTGTAGGAGGGCTAAACTGATAAAGGACAAGTCAACCCAGACTGCCGACAATACCGGTAGTGGAACGGCTACGTCCACTTCCACGGGCAAGTTGGTTGACAGTAATGCCACATTCACAGCGGTTGCCGTTGGCAAAACCGTTTACAACACCACGGACAACACCTTCGCCGTAGTTACGGCAGTTGATACTCCGACACAATTAAGCCTCTCCAGCGATGTCATGGTAAGCGGAGAGGCTTATGTTATGGGGGACGCTTCAAAGGCCATTGCGGCGGTTTGTGTTGAGTCTGGCAAGTCCAATTACTCGATGTCCGGCAAGATTATCAAGGTCATAGATTGCTACCTTAATTCGACAGGGGTGCAGTTACAGCAAGTAACAAGCACGTGGTTGGATAAGCATTATTACCAATGGAGGATAGAAAAAGGAACGCCGCTTTTTTATATGGAGGAAAAGGGAAGCATTGTCCTTGTGCCTCAACCAGACTCAACACTAAATAACTCTACCGGCAAGGATATGTTGTTTCTCTCGGTTTATCGCTTACCCTTAAACGATTTAACATTAGACGTGGGAAACGCTCCTGAAATATCGGAAGAATATCATTATGACTTGGTTTATTGGATAGCCTATCTGGTTTTCACGAACCCGAATAATGCCGCGAATTTAAACAGGGCTGAATGGCATGAGAGACAATTCGAGTTGAAATTCGGGACAAGACTTCCGGCGCAGGCGGAAACCATAATGAGAGAATTGCCGAAAAACTTTCGGATAAGTTCGCCTTCTTTTGGTATCTACGGCTCAAATAATAGTTAAGGTGTGAAATGAATTACACTCAACTTAAATTGGACATACAAAGCTGGACAAATAACAACAACGCCGAGATAACTGCGGCATTGCCTACGCTCGTATCTTTGGGACAGAAGAAGTTAGAGGATATTTTAATCAAAGAAGGTATTGCCTTGCCGATGATGGAGGCTTTTTCTTCCGCCATTACGCCTTCCGTTCCATTGGGTTCTAATAATATCGCGCTCCCTTCCGATTATCTCAAGATGATTTATCTGCAACTGACCGATGAGTTACCCTCTCCTGTCAATGCGGCCTTCACTTCCGGCGCGGGAACGCTTGCCGCAGGGACATACTATTATAGGGTGTCCGCAATAAATGTTAGCGGCGAAACAATCCCTTCTGTTGAAACATCTTTGGTTGTCTTGATAAATAAGGGTGTAAATGTTAATTGGGCGGCGGTTGTCGGCGCAACAGGATATAAGATATACGGACGCACAACCGGAGCCGAGGCGTTGATTGCTACGGTCGGGGTGGTTACGACTTATTTTGATAGCGGCTCTATTACTCCGAATGGGATTATGCCCGTTCTCAATACCACGGGAACGCTTAAATATCCGCGTATGAGCAGACAGACAAGCACTATGTTCGCGGCTGATTTCGTTAATTCAATCAATAATAGCGTAACGGGAAGACCACAGTTTTTTGACAGGCTCGGCGATATGCTTTACTTCAACATCTACGCTGACAAAGCCTACGCTTATGCCCTTCGTTACGCCAAAAGGATTACTTCCTTATCCGAAGCCGTGCAGACAAACTATTGGACGGACAAGCACTATAACGCGCTACTGTATAGTTGCCTTGTTGAGATAATCCCGTTCTTGGGCGACGACCCCAGAGGGACGGGCTGGTTGATAAAACGTAATGCCGAGATAGCGGATATAAAGGCGATAAATGAAATCGAGAGAAGAAGTGGGTCTCGACTCTTGAGGGAGAAATAATGGCAGGTCTTGACGATTTAAACCCGAATACACCTTTGGGATTGGCAACTCCAACGGAAGGCGATAACGAACTTCGCGCCATAAAGTCAAAGGTGCGTGAGTTTGCCGGTGTAGAACACGCCCTTGACGGCAAGCACAAATTCCCTGTTGTGGCTGTCCTTCCCGCATTTGGCACTGCCGGAAGATTGGTCGTTAAGACGACTATCGGCGTAGCAGACGAACTCTGGTATGACACAGGGACGGCGTGGGTCAAGATAACAAGCAATCAAGATGTCATAACCTATACGAGTAGTTTTGGTTTACTTACACATAAGACTGCTAATCCGATAGACCACCCCGATAACAGCATAACCTATCTCAAGATTTTAGCGGGGGAGATAAGGCATAAACATCTTGGGGGCGGAACGAGTGATGCGAGTATAGCCGCTTTGGTTAATGCGTTAAATGCAGATGCATTGCATACACACAGCACGGCTGGGATTGAAGATGGTTCTATAACGCTTGAAAAACTTTCAGTAGCGGCAATATCTGATTATACTGATAAAAACCACGCAATGCATACAAAATTATCACTTACGGCGGGGAATAACATTTATCATTCTAACGCCTCAGAAACATCTTCACTTGGTGCCTCATATGTTAAGGTCAAAGAAATACGCATTGGACAACTTGTCAATAGTAATGTGGGGTTTAGAATAAAGTTCGATATAAAAACAAACAATTTCAATTATGCTGCGTATGGGCGAATATATAAAAATGGTGTTGCTATCGGTATGGAAAGAAATACAATACCGCCAGAGGGAGGTTATGTAACATTTTCAGAGGATTTTAGTGGTATAAATCCGGGAGACCTTATACAACTTTATGTTCGTAATGCAGACCCTACACTTACAACTTATGCTCGGAATTTTATTTTGTATGTCAGCCAGAACGTAAATGATGATGCTATCCAAAAAACAACAACTACTCTGAACTAAGGAAAGACCGAGGGGATAAGTATGGGAACAGAGCGCGCGTGGGACGGGATTCTTCGGTATGTA